>Ga0233425_10001648_pt1 | contig 48652 bp, 41 predicted proteins | sample Watercolumn_Towu_2_FD_181712 | JGI IMG/M metagenome (GOLD analysis project Ga0233425, IMG submission 181712) | Freshwater microbial communities from Lake Towuti, South Sulawesi, Indonesia - Watercolumn_Towuti2014_140_MG | ecosystem: Environmental > Aquatic > Freshwater > Lake | place...
CCTGCGGATCACCTTTCTGGCCGATATTCTAAAAAAATTAGGCTTTGATATTTCCATCCAGGGCGATCTGTTGGATGCCTCATTGATGGGATACGACCGACCCGCCATGGAGGAAAAACTGGACCAGTTGGGCCGATTGTTGGCCTGTAGTCGTCTCCTGGATATGGCCATTTCCAATGCCGGAAACATCGAACACTTGGTTAATCTTTTTTTTCAGGAGGAATATAATTTTCTGGCCGGATCCGAGCAGGAAAGGTTGCCCGGGTTTTATGTTCAGAACGGAGATTGGAAATCCTCCACCGAAGAAGGGACCCCCGTTTATCTGCAGGATGGGTCCGAATCCGGGTTGTTTCTGTTTTCCGGTTTGGTTGGGTTTGCCAATAAGCTGTGGGGAGCTTCCACCCAGGAGCGATTGGATAACATCGGAGCCTATTATTATTTCCCCCTGGCCATTGCCAAAAACAGCAATTTGGCCGATGGGTCCGCCGAAGTCCAGGTGAAGGCCCTTAAGGGGAATATTGACCGGGCCGGAGGACTGGCTTTCGGCCTTAAGAATGCAGGTAACTATTTCGTCCTGCGGATCAACGCCCTGGAGGATAATGTCATCCTCTTTGAATATATCAACAACAAACGGTTTCAACGGACTTCCATAAACATGAAGATCGAACCCAACCACTGGTATAAACTCAAGGTGGAAGTCAAAGGCTTTCAAATAAAGGGATATGTGGATGATGAAGCGGCTCTGGAATACCGGTCCGATAAGCCCGTCCAAGGGTATGTGGGTCTCTGGACTAAGGCCGATTCGGTAACGGCTTTTCGAAAGTTAAGGATCGAGAAAGATAATTTATCAGAAAAAAACTAAAAATAATCTGAAGCCCATAACGAGTGCGGAGTAATCAAAAAACAAAAGAGGTGTAACATGAAAAAAAGTATTTTTGTTATGATTGGGATATTATTTTTAGCCGGCGGATTAGTCGCCCAGGAAGGGAAACGAACCTGGAATTTTGATAGCGATGGGCCTGGGGCAATCGCCAGGGGCTTCAAAGGGGAAACAGGGGATTGGAAAGTTATTGCCGACCAGACCGCTCCCTCCCAGCCTAATGCGCTGGCCCAGTCAGCCAAAAACTCCGGCTCCACTTTTAACCTGACTTTGGTCGACGGCACCGCCTACAAAGACTTGGAACTATCCGTTAAAATGAAAGCCCTGGCCGGCAAAGAAGATCAGGGAGGAGGTCTGGTCTGGCGGGCTAAGGATGCCAAGAATTATTATGTGGTCCGCTACAACCCCCTTGAGGATAATTATCGCTTCTATAAAGTCGAAAAAGGCAAACGGATAGAGCTTCAGAGTGCCGATATAAAACTTGGACAAGGATGGCATACTCTGACGGTTTCGATGAAAGGGGACCGGATAGAATGTTTGCTGGATGGAAAAAAGTTAATCGAGGCCAAAGATTCGACCTTCGGCGAGGCAGGGAAGATCGGTCTCTGGACCAAGGCCGATGCCCAGAGCCACTTTGACGTCCTGACGGTGAGCGGAAAATAGAACGAATTATCCGGAGGAGAACAACAGCGCATCGCCCTGGCCCGGGCCTTGGTGCTTTATCCGGAAATCCTGCTCATGGATGAACCCCTGTCCAGTCTGGATTTTGAATTAAACCGGGAACTCAGGAAGGAAGTTCTTCGTCTGCAGGGGCAATTGGGCTTTACCCTGGTCTATGTGACCCATAATCTGGAAGAGGCCTTCGACCTGGCCACCCGGATTGTGGTCATGAAACAAGGCCGGATCGAGCGGGTTGGCACACCGGAAGAAATAGCCATCAGCATCGAGCCGAGATTAAGAAAAGAGACACAGGAGGTTCAGTAAAAGTGGGAGCGGAAAAATAATATGAAAGCTCTCCTCGTCGCCCTATTTTGTTTAGTGCCTATTCCCTGTATTGTTCTGGCTGCACCTCCTCTGAACATCAGTGATCCCGGAACACCGGGAGACGGCCATTATGAACTTAATGTGGGTTTGTCGGGGGGAAAAACACTATCTGGGACCCGGCTGGCCTTTCCTGCCTTAGACCTCAATTACGGATGGGGAGAACGTCTCCAAATTAAATATGAGTTTGCCTGGGTTTTTTCCAACCAAGAGGGAGAAGAAGCTAAAAATGGAGCCGGGAATACGGGCCTGGGAATAAAATACCGGTTTTTGGATGAAGGACGGTTCGGAATCGACCTGTCTGTTTATCCGCAGGTCCAATTTAACACCGTCAAATCCTCGGTCGATAAAGGCCTGGCGGATAAAGGAACAAGCTGGATACTCCCAGTGGAAGTGCAAAAAACTTTCGGTCCCATCTATCTAGTCGGGGAACTTGGCTTTATTTACAATCTGGAAAATAGAAATCAATGGTTTTACGGTTTGGCCTTTGGTTATCCAACTTCCAAACAATTCGAATGGCTCGGTGAACTATTCGGGTTTACCGCTTCAAATTGGGATTGGACTACTCATGACCTGGTTTTAAATGTCGGTTTCAGGTGGAATCTCAAAAAATGGCTTAAGTGGAATACCTCGGTTGGCAGAAGCTTGCATTCCGAGAATGGGAATGAAAAAGTTTTTCTTTTTTATACCGGGCTTCAATTTTTAATTTAGTGGGGAATAGAAAAGAATCATTTGTAAAGTTTTATAAAGAGAGAATCGAACTTACCCGAAGTCAGATTGATCTCTTGAAGATTCAAGGATACAAGAAGGTTTATTTTGGACAACATAGCCGAAAAAATTCCTCACCCCTCTTTTAAAGAGACCTTTCGATTCTGGCTGAAACTGGGTTTTATCAGCTTTGGAGGACCTACCGGTCAGATTTCAATCATGCATGAGGAATTGGTGGAAAAAAGAAAATGGATCTCGAATGACCGGTTTCTGAATGCCCTTAATTACTGCATGCTGCTCCCCGGACCGGAGGCTCATCAACTGGCCATTTATATCGGATGGCTTCTCCATAAAATTACCGGTGGGGTTGTCGCCGGGATTTTCTTTGTCCTCCCTTCCATTTTCATTCTCTTTGGATTGAGTTATGTCTATGCAGCCTTTGGAAAAATTTCCTGGATTGCCTCCATCTTCGATGGACTGAAACCGGCTGTTATGGCCATTGTGGCCACAGCGGTCATTAACATCGGGAAAAAGGCCCTGAAAAATGAAGTCATGGTCACTCTGGCGGCCATAGCCTTTGTGGCCATCTTCTTTTTAAAAATTCCCTTTCCCGTGATTATCATAATGGCCGGATTGATAGGACTGGTAGGAGGTATTTTCCTTCCTGATAAATTTATTGTCATCAAGAATAAACACGGAGTTCAAGAAGAAGCCTATGTCCAGATCTGTGAAGATCCGGACGTTTGTCATATAAATCCTTCCCAGAAAAGAACTGTTCTGTTGACCCTGACCTTCTTCCTGTTGTGGGTCTTCCCTTTTATAACTCTCTTTTTGATTCGATCAACCTCGGTATTTATCACCGAAGGGTTCTTCTTTACCAAAGCGGCCTTTTTAACTTTTGGTGGGGCTTACTCCGTGTTGGCCTATATTGCTCAGGCCGGAGTCGAACAATTCCAATGGCTGACGGCTCCTCAGATGATGGATGGGCTTGGGTTGGCGGAGACTACCCCGGGACCTTTGATTATGGTCGTCCAGTTCATCGGCTTTATGGCCGGGTGGAATCACCCTGGCAACCTCACTCCATTTTGGGGTGGACTTATCGGCTCTTTGGTAGCCACCTATTTTACATTTCTGCCCTCCTTCTTTTTCATTCTTCTTGGAGGTCCGTATATTGAAAAATTCAGAGAAAATAAAAAAATCTCCTCGTCTCTTTCAGCTATAACCGCCTCCGTGGTAGGTGTGGTTTTGAACCTGGCCGTTTGGTTCGGCCTGCAAGTGCTTTTTCCGGAGGACAAAACCTTTAACAGCTTTGCTGCGGTTTTGAGTCTGGCCTCCTTCGTGGCCATGCAGTGGGGAAAAACAGGCATGATCCCCGTGATAATAGCAGCGGGGGGATTGGGTCTTCTTAGGAATTTTCTTCTTTGAGTGGACACTGACACCGAGTACTTATTCCCAGCCTCGCCTTCTAAAAATTTCAGCCCCCTTTTGGCTTTTCAAAAAGGCAATAAACTCATCGGCCATTCCTCTCTGTTTTGTCCAGGTCGTAACAGCAATCGGCGTTGAACGCCAAGCATCATTGAAGGACAATGGAATAAATTCCGATTCCTGGTTTAATACAACATGCCAGGATTTATATGTTATCCAGGCATCCAATTCCGGGACGGATCGCCAGGTTAGTATCCCCTGATCTCCGGTTCTAACCGACTTATAAATATGGTCTGTAATATTCGGTACCAGTTGTTGAAACTTTCCCATGGTTTCGAGCTCTACATTTAATACTTTCAATCCCTCACGTCCCAAATCGTCGAGAGATCTAATCTTTCGAGGATTACCGCGACGGACGACAATGCCGATCTGCCTTTTGGACAATTGGCAGATGCTCCCCGGGTCAATCACTCCCGGATGGCCGGCCATGAAATCCTCAATCATATTGGGTGCTCCACCGTAAATAAGGTCAGCCTCTTGATTAAACCAAGTCTCAGGCGGCCCCTTGATGACTTCTACCAAAACCCCTTTTAGATTTGAAAAAATTTCTCCCGCTTCTTTCATGGCCTCATAAGGACCACCCGGTCCGACAATCAATAATTTTTCCAAGCCTTTCATGAGGGTTCCGTTTCTTACAGGTTCTCCTGACTCTTTGCCCGGATTAGCGAATGCCGGAACGGTAATAACGGTTATAAGGAATAGGCAAAAAAAAACTTCCAATCTGGCTCTTCTTCTAACAGCCATGAAAGCTCCCTCATAATATCATTTTTAACTAAAGACCTTCGCCTTTAAATAAACCATTGGTGTCATGCTAACTGAATTTTGGGGTTAATCACGTTTTTTTTACTTCAATTTGATCTGATCCTTATTTTATAGTACCATGCCGACACTGGATGAAATGAAAAGGATTTTTTGTAGGTCCGAGGGCGAGGATAATATGGGCCGATTTCTTGATTTCTTTTCCAAAGGTGAATCCTGCCGGTTGCTGCTCAACCAAGAAGGAAAGCACGTGGAGCGTTTCCGGCATTTCAAAACCCTCCTTGATCATAACCACTCGGCCATGGGTCTTATGGCCGAACTGGAGCAATTATATTACAGCGGGCGGCCTTTCCATTTTCCCCACATCAGGGAAAAGGTGAATACCCTCTTGGCCGAAGTAAAAAGCCTTTTGGAATCCTTTTTGAATCTATCCGACGGCAAGTTTTCTCCCTTAAATGGAGTCTATGAACAAATCAAGAACAGTCTGCTCGACGATCTTGATCCCAGGACTGCTTATCCTTCAACCGATCTTGTCGTTCCCCTAGAGCGCATAACGCCTGAATTAAAAGCAATGGTCGGTTCCAAGGCCGGCCATCTGGGTTTGATCAAAAGGGACCTCGGGCTGCCGGTGCCCGAGGGGTTTGCTGTTACGGCCCCGGCCTATGAAAAATTTATCCGGGAAAATGATCTGACCAAGACCCTGGAGAAAGAATGGTCCCGCTATTCTCCGGAGGCGCCGGAAGAACTTGAGCTTATCTGCTCGGTCTTGAAGACCATGATGGCTGAAGCGAAGATCCCTGATGCGCTTCAACAGGCCATCACCCAGGCCTATGAGGAACTTGAACGGAAAACCCGGCCCGGAGTCCGAATAGCCATGCGCAGCAGCGCCGTCGGTGAGGATACGGAGGCCAGTTTTGCCGGGCAATTTGAAACGGTTTTGAATGTGACCGCAGCCTCCCTGCTGGAGGCCTATAAGACCGTCCTGGCCGGCAAGTATTCTCCCCGGGCCATCTTCTACCGCTATCACCAGGGATTTGACGATTCCCAAACCCCCATGTGCGTAGCCGGGATTCAAATGATCGAGCCTCGTTCCAGCGGCGTTATGTATACCCGAGACCCGGCCGATCCCCTTTCGCCGTACGTAAAGATAAGTTCTCTATGGGGCTTGGGAGAACATCTGGTGGACGGCAGCGCTTCTCCGGACTGGTTTTTAACCAACAGGGTAACAAGGGCTATTGCCGAAAGAAAAGTCAGTCTCAAAGAAACCCGGCTCATACCCTTAGACCAGGGCGGAACAGCCTTGGTGCCGGTCCCGGAGGGAGAAAAGGATCAGCCTTCCTTGAATGACCATCAGATTATTAAATTAGTCGATTACGGTCTGAAACTGGAGGACTATTTCGGGAGGCCTCAGGATGTGGAGTGGGCCCTCGATCAGCAGGGAAAGCTCTTCATCCTCCAGTCCAGGCCTTTAGCCCTGGCGGTGCTCAAACAGGTCGAGGCCAAGGCTCCCTGGCCGTTGACGGATCATCCCGTTCTCTTGTCCGGCGGCCAAACCGCTTCCCCGGGAACGGCCATGGGCCGGGTTTTCCTGCTGCCGGAAGGGGGCAAAATCGACACCCTTCCCGAAGAGGCCATCCTGGTGGCCAAAACCGCCTCTCCCGACTATGCCCAGTGGATGGGGAAGTTGAAGGGACTCATCACCGATATGGGCAGCATCACCAGTCATCTGGCCTCCGTGGCCAGAGAATTCCGGGTCCCGGCCTTATTTGACACCCGGCAGGGCACTACCTTATTATCCCCTGGAACGGCCATCACCCTTTCAGCCGATACCGGCACGGTTTATCAAGGAAAGGTGGAAACCCTGATTCCCGACCTTTACCCTCCGGTAAATCGTTTTATTGAAAGCCCTGTGCATCGCCGTTTGAAAAATGTCCTGGAGAAGATAGCCCCTCTCCATCTTCTTGATCCGGCCCAGCCCACCTTTACTCCTGAAGGGTGCCGAACCCTCCATGATCTTATCCGCTTTACCCATGAACTGGGGGTTAAACAAATGTTCGGTCTGGCCGATGCCGCCGGCAAAACAGCGGTGGCCGTCAGGTTGACTACCACTATTCCCCTGGTCCTGTATCTGATTGATCTGGGAGGCGGATTGCAGGAAGGCCTCTCCACCTGTGAGCAGGTCACTGCGGACGATTTTGAATCTAAACCGATGAAGGCCCTCTGGAAAGGGTTCACCCATCCGGGCATTACCTGGTCCGGGGCCATTGAATTCGACATGAAGAAATTCATGACCCTCATGACTTCCTTCGCCGCCTCGGAGTTTGATGATCCTTCCGGCGCCAACAGTTATGCCCTGCTTTCCAGGGACTATTTGAATTTCAGTGCCAAATTCGGCTATCACTTTGCCACTATCGATACCCTCTGTGGGGAAAACAACAGTCAAAACTATCTGGCCTTGCAATTCTCCGGAGGGGCCGGCAACTATTATGGCCGGTCTATGCGGGTTTTATTTTTGGCCGAGGTCTTAAAACGGTTAGGCTGTGACCTTTCCATTCAAGGAGATCTTTTGGAAGCCTCTCTGACCGGACACGATCGTCCATCCCTGGAAGATAAGCTCGACCAGATAGGCCGCCTATTGGCTTGCAGTCGCCTCCTGGATATGGTTGTCTCCGGACAGGAAGATATCCTCCGGATGACCGAAAAATTTTTCGGGGAAGAATATGACTTTTTGAGCAGGTCGCCCGAAGAAAAACTGGAGGGATTATATGTCCAGGCCGGGGTCTGGAGTCAACGCCTGGACGCCGGGCAACGTCTCATTGTGCAGGATGGTTCCAAGGCCGGATTTGGACTCTCCTCCACCCTGGCCGGATTAGTGGGAAAGATGACCGGGCCATCTCTTCAAGAATTCCTGGACAACTTGGGGGCCTATTATTATTTTCCTCTGGTTATTGCCCGAAACAGTGAAATGGGTGAAGGAACCATCCGGGTTGAAGTCCAGGTCGTAGGGGGCCATATCGATCAGGCCGGGGGAATAGTCTTCGCTTTAAAAAACTCGGGAAATTATTTTGTCTTCCGGATCAATGCCCTGGAGGACAATGTCATCCTTTTTGAATATATTAACGGAAAACGCCTTCAGCGAAAGGCAGAAAGAAGAAAAATCGAATCCCGGCGCTGGTATGGGCTCAAGGTGGAAATCAACGGCCGGCAAATAAAAGGATATGTGGATGGACAATTGGACTTGGAATATGAGTCCCCGTCAGGTCTCAGTGGATATGTGGGTCTTTGGACCAAGGCTGATTCGGTGACCGAATTCCGGGATTTGATTATCGAGAAACAAAAATTAGGAGACTTTTAACTATGAGGTCCTAAAAGTGTCTAACCTGACTATATCCGTGGATATCCATGTTTTTGCTTAAAATCCTCCTGCCCGATGCTGACGGTCGCCTAGCATCATGAAAATTTATTCGCCGAACGCTGAACGCCGAACAACGAACGTCATTTTCGAACTGAATCAGGAGAGTTCCAGTCGTGTTGGATGACAAGAAAAAACAGGTCAACACATCGACGAAGGCCATGGACCTAGAGAAATCGATTCCGGAAAAAAAATACTACTATCTCTGGCTGGCCGGGGTCCTTCTGGTGGCCGCCCTACTGCGCCTGTGGCGGTTGGACCAGAACGGATTTGACAACGAATATTATGCCGCGGCCGTTTGGAGTATGACCCAAAGCTGGCATAATTTTTTTTATAATGCCTTCGATCCTTCGGGATTTGTCTCGGTGGACAAGCCTCCGCTGGCCTTATGGGTTCAAGTCGTTTTTGTTAAACTCTTCGGGTTTCACGGATGGAGCATCCTTCTGCCCCAGGTCTTGGAAGGCCTGCTCTCCGTGGCTCTGGTCGCTTTTCTGGTCCGCCGCCGATTTGGAGAAATAACCGGTCTTCTGGCCGGCCTGTTTATGGCCCTTACCCCGGTGAGTGTAGCCGTTGATCGCTCCGGCAATACGGACACCGGTCTGGTCCTGGTCCTGCTCCTGGTGGCCTGGGTCCTTATCCGGGCCGCTGAAAAATCCAATCGCGCCTTGCTTATGTTGTCCATGGCCCTGATCGGTCTGGGGTTCAATGTGAAGATGATGGCAGCCTGGGTGGTCCTGCCGACTTTCATCACGGTCTATCTGATCAGCACGAAAGCCTCCTGGCGACGTCGGATTAGTGATCTAGCCTGGTCCGCCCTGGTCCTCCTGGCCCTTTCCCTTCCTTGGGTCCTGGCTTATGATCTGACCTCTCCGGAGAACCGGCCTTACGTCGGCAGCAGCAAACAGAATTCCATGGTTGAACTGGCCGTGGGGCACAATGCCCTGGGGCGGTTTGTGCGGTCCTCCAGGACACCCGTTGCCCTCAAGCCAGTACAGGAGATCCCGGATTCCCAAACGTCTTCTTCCCGGGAGGACTTCTCTTCTTCCAGGGAATCCAGACTGCGGACGGCCTGGAAGCGGCAATTCGTCCAAGCACCAATAGGTCCATTACGGTTGGCCGATGGTCGGTTGGCCGCACAAATAGGATGGCTCCTCCCCTTGGCCATTTTTGGAATTATCGCCGGGATAAGAGGCAGGCCTTTCCGCAGTCCCTCTGATCCGTCCCTTTCGGATGTGATCCTTTGGGCGGGTTGGCTCTTAACCTTTGCCCTGGTCTATAGTTATGCCGGAGGCATCTTTCATTTCTATTATCTGGCCACCCTGGCCCCGCCCTTGGCCGCCTTAGCGGCTATCGGGATGAACGCATCTTGGAAAACCTATGAGCAAAGGGGGCGAAAGGCCTTTGTCCTGCCCCTGCTCCTGCTCCTTACCGCAGCCTGGCAGACGTATATCCACTGGGATGCCTTGGGGTTGACCTTCACAGAAGGGGTGTTCGCCTGGCCAGAATTGCAGATGCCCCTTGTCTATGGCGCCTTTCTCGGGGCTTCCCTCCTGATAGTGCCCTTTCTTTATAACACCTGGAAACAGTTAACCCGGAATCTGGCAATAGTTGGGCTGTCCATAGGTCTGGCCGCCCTGCTGGTCTTGCCCCTGGCCTGGGCCTTAAGCAGTGTCCTGGTTAAAGGGACCCCGGTGCTTCCTTCCGCTGATCTGTATCGCTTAAGTTCCGAAACCGTATCCCCGGACCTAAGGGCCCGGATCAAGGCCGGACAAAGGCTGATGAATCAAAAGCTGATTGATTTTCTCCGGAGCAACCGGAATGGAGAGAAGTATTTATTGGCCTCCTCCACTACAAGACTAGCCGCCCCGATCATTATCCAATCCGGTGAGCCGGTTATGGCCAGAGGCGGATTTCACGGTTTGGACCCCATCTTAACCGCGGAAAAATTAAACCGCCTGGTGGAGAAAAAGGAAATTCGTTTTATTATGCTCGACGATCTCTCACCGATCGACCGGTTGATGGGTGCGGAGCGGGCCGGAAGCGTAATAAATCAGTGGGTTCGTGAACACGGGCGGGTGGTGGAACCCCATCTGTGGCGCTATGATCAATCCGTGGTCGGCCGTCTGGCCAGGCGAATGGAAGGCATGACCCTTTATGACCTGAGACCGGAAGGGGGTCTGCAATCACCCCCATCCCCGAAATCGCCATCTTGGGGGTCTCCTTAAATCGGGATCTGCGGCCTCTCTTCTTTTTCGTATTAAGCCGTCATGTCCCGTCAGGGACGTGACACCACGAAAGATGAAAATAGAACACGTCCGACTCGGTACTCCATTTTCGGATTAAATCCCTTGTCCGGTCTCGGCAGGCGCCACGAAGGATGAAAATTATATTTAAACATAAAACCAATAACCATTCTTCGGTTTCATTTCGTAATACTGTAGGTCAGGTTACGACCGGAGGGAGTTACCTGACAATTAAGAGGTTTTATTAATAAAATGTCAGGGAGCCCTTTGGGCACCCTGACCTACAGATCTGGGGTCTCCTCAAATTGTTATCTTAGGCCTCTCTTCTTGCCGGTATCTGGCCTGCCTCTAAATAATCGCATACCGATCCTCTTCTTTTTGAATTGTTCCTTCGACCAAAAGACGATCCAGGTGCTTACCCATAATGGCTCTTTCTCCGAATTCAAAAAAGGAGGCCGGTTCCCGTTTCTTCTGATAAACAATCCATTGGGAGACGATCTCTTCCATCGTCCGGGGACGGGTCAGGAATTCAAGTAATTTGTCCTCCCTCTCCTTAATGATCCCCAAATATCTATCCCAGACATCACCCGGATCTTCTTCAAACAGACCGGTCTCATGCCCCGTGATCCAGATGCGGGCGGGAATGTGACGGAGTTTTTGAACGGAGGAAATCGTCTCCTCGATCGAGGAGCCCAGGTCCCCATACCAGGGACCGAATTTCCCCAGATCATAATCCCCCAGGAAAAGAATCCCCTGTTCCCGAAAGAAAAAGGCCTGATGTCCCGGGGTATGGCCGGGACAGGGGATGATCTGCACTGTGACCGAATCCAGGTTAATGATCATTTCGCCGCCAAAAAAGCTGCTGGGGACCCGGGGCTGAAAACGAAATTGCTCCAGAAGGATCTGAGTCCACTGCTCCCGATATGCCGGGTCATCCAGTCCATACCAGTCCAGAAAGGTCTGTACATCCCCCAGAGGAGGGGCCTCGATTTTAGATATGCTTAACGGCCGGTCGTCAAAAAGATCCAGATGCATGAAATGGTCTTCGTGCCAGTGGCTGAGCCATATTTCCCGGACTCCCGGTCCGGCCTTAAGCTGCTCAAGGCGACGGCGGTCTGAAGAGGGATCGATCAGCACCCCGTCTCCTTCCACGTAAATCGAATGACAGAACGGATATTTCCCGCCGTTTTCACCGGGAATAAACCAAACCGGTCCGAAATGTTTTTCCTTCACTCTTGACTTCCTTTCCAGAAATTAATGCCCTGTCTTTTTAAGGAGGGCCGACACAACACCTGAAGACGATTTCCCCTGCCTTAACCCTGCTCTTTTAATCCTCAATGTTGAACCGATATTTTTGAACCGGACCTAACCCGTTCCGGCAAGCCTACATAGTCATGACCTTCTTCCGCCCTGCCCCGCTTCAAACACCCCTGTCCGTAGATCCGGCATTTAATTTGGAGTTCCTTAAAGGCTGCGGTGTATTGTCCGTCTGTCAATTGCCCTGATCGTAAAAGCTTCACCAGGGATTGGATGCGCAGGCGATCCAGGGCTTGAGTCGTTCGGGAGAGTTGGTCCGGGTGGCCGCCCCGTTTGATGACCAGGGGCTGATCAAGCAGAAAGATGGGGAACCGGGCGGCAATCCTCAGCCAGAGATCATAATCCTCACAGGCCGGCAGAGTTTCATCGAAAAGGCCCACTTGTTCGAACAAATCGTTCCGGATCATGACCGCCGAAGGACTGACCAGACACAACTTAAGGGAGGGGACAAACACATCGCCGGAAAATTTTTGATGCTTTTTGCCCGGATTTACCCGGCGGCCGTTACGAATCCAGATCTCTTCGGTCTGGCAGATGCAGGCTTCCGGATTCTCGGAAAGAAATCGGAGTTGGCTTTCCAGTTTTTTCGGCAGCCAGAGGTCATCGGAATCGAGAAAGGCTATCCACTTCCCTCTGGCCGATAAAAGACCCTGATTCCGGGCGTGGCTTACGCCCTGGTTTTCCTGAAAGCGGTACATAAAAGGCCGGGCGCTTTTTTTCAGGGACTCCGCGGTATCATCGGTAGAGCCGTCGTCAATGATGATCAGTTCAAAATCCCGGACGGTCTGTTCGAAAACCGATTCGACGGCCTCCAGGAGCCAGGAGGCCCTATTGTAGGTGGGGATGATGATGCTGACCAAAGGAGAGGACATAAATCGAGTCAGATATATTTTAAGATTTGGGTTTTGATCTAAAAACGAAAAACTTTTTACATTTTGCGGAAAAACTAATTCTGGGCAGGTTGTTCAAAAAGGTCCAGATACAAGGCGCCCGAAATCCTGAGGAAAGAGGCGTATATAGAAATACGCCGCAATGACGAAGGATGAGGGCAACGCCGTAGATGGGCCATTTTCAGCAACCTGCTAAGGCAACAGAATAGCCGTCAATCCCGCCAGGATAAAACCGGCTTCTAACAGAACCTCAAAATAGATGCTCCCGGGAAGGCTTTGGTTTTTTTCATAGATGATCAGAAAGCCGAACTGATAGAGAAAGCTGCCCAGAAGCCAGAGACCCCAAACAGGTAACAGACCCGTAAGGACGCTGAGGACCAATCCCCCCATGGTTCCCAGACTTAATCCCTTCAATAAGCGAATGGTTTTTGCTTCCCCGATGATGATCGGCAGGGTCTCTTTACCGACGATCATATCCCCCTGGATATCCAGGACATCAAAGAGGCCGGAACGGATATAGACAAAGATGCAGATGATTAAAAAGGTCAGGAGCAGAGACAGGCTAAGCGACTGGTGCTCGGCTATGGCCGGGATCAAGGTGGTCACGCCTCCCCAACCCAGGGCTACGGAGAGGGTCTTGGAAGCCGGAATATCTTTTATTTTTTCCATCTTCATGAATCGCTGCCAGACTGCCGGGACGATCTGGATACTGTAAAGGATTCCCAATCCGCTCATGATCCCCAGAATAACAAAGGGGGCCCAGCCCAGGCTCAAGGCCAGGACCAGCGAAAGCAGGGCAGCCCCGGATCCGGAAACAAAGAAGGTCCGCCGGTATTTTTGGTAGAATTGGGAACGGTCCGGATCATTATATTCCGCGGCGCTGCGGTCTAGAAGATGATTAAGAATGTGCATGGCGTAAATCTGGAGAAAGGTGATGGCCACATAAATCCAATTTGCAGGCGTTTGCCTAAGCCGGGCAGCGGCCAGGCTCAAGAACCCGGCTCCCAGGGCCACCATCAGATTGCTTTTGAGCAGGAAACGGAAAAAACGATACAGATAGGTGCTCCAGGCGAAGCCCCCGGCACCTCGGATGCCCTCCAGTTCCTGGACGACCTTGCGAATCATCCAGTTAGGCGTGGAGGCCCCGGCTGTCACCCCCACGGTTTTAAAACGACTGATCTCTTTCAAATCCAGTTGGTCCTCGGTCTCCACATGGAAACAAGGCGTTCCCACGGATTGGGTGATGGTTACCAGCCGTTTGGTATTTCCGCTGTTATACCCTCCGACAATAACCAACCCGTCAACCTGTTGGGCCAGATTGAGAATTTCTTCCTGACGCCGGTGGGTGGCATTGCAGATGGTATTAAAAATCAGACTCTCCGGAAACCGCTGTTTGATTTTTTCCACGGTCTCTTCAAAGTGAGTTTCGTCCTGGGTGGTCTGGGCCACAACGATCACTTTTTCCATCGGCGGCAGGTCTTTTACCTGATCCGGGTGCGTCAGAACGATTCCCTTTCCTTGGGCATAGCCCAAAAGGCCAATGACCTCCGGATGGTCCCGGTCTCCGACAATGATGGGCGTATATCCCTGCTGGGCATGTTTTTTAATAATAGCCTGGACCTTGATCACCCGAGGGCAGGTGGCGTCCACAACCTTTAGCCCACTGTCCTTTAACTTGGCCTGGTCTTCCGGAGGGATACCGTGGGCCCGGATGACCACGGTGCCCTTATCCCCCTCGGGGATCTGCTTCATGATATGGATTCCCTTGGTTTCCAACATCTTGAGGACCTGGGGATTATGGATCAGAGGACCATAGGTGAAAATGGGATCCGGAAAATGATGACTGGCCTCCAGAGCCAGCTCCAGGGCCCTGCGCACCCCCATACAAAAACCGGCTGTTTTAGCTAAGCGCACTTTCATTTTGATTCAATAGAAAAAAGGATTATTTTATTACCACGGACAACACAGACAATGTTAGACGATTACCTTGCTCTGATTGACGACCCATCAGCGGTGCATTGCTTTTTCACTGCGGAAGTCCGCAGGGAAAAGTCTGTTTGGGTCTGTGGCTAAGAAAAATTTTATAAATATTTTTAATATTCTAATTGGTTTTCAGCTCATTCATCTTAGGGATTTTGAGACAGCTCCTTAAAATATTCTTCAAATAAGAACCTGAGCCGTTCCGGGGTCTTGGCCAGAGCGACATTCTGTCTAAAATCACCCGAAGCCGGCAGCCCCCGAGTCAATACAAACAACGTCCGGCGCAGGGCATTGATTTGGCTTCGCCCCTGATAGTTATCCTCAATCCATTTCCAATAAGAGGACAGCCATTCCCACCGTTCCTGTAATTCCGGTTGGGCCGGTTGTTTCCCGGCCTCCAATTCCCTGATCTGTTTGAATATCCAAGGGGTCCGCAAGGCCTGGCGGCCGATCATGATCCCGTCACAGCCGGTCTGCTGTTTCAGATCCAGGGCTTGGGCCGGTGTCTGAACATCTCCGCTGCCGATGACCGGGATCCGAATCTGTTCCTTGATCTCGGCTACTACCGACCAGTCGGCCTGACCGGAAAAACCCTGGACAGCGGAGCGGGGATGAATGACCAGGGCATCTACACCGGAATCTTCGGCCATCCGGCCGACAGTCCGGTAGGTGCGCTCGCCATCTTTCCAACCGGTACGGATTTTAACGGTCAACGGGAGAGGGGTGGCTTTCCGGACGGCCTGGATTACCCCTTCGGCCTTTTTCAGATCCTTGAGCAAGGCTGCGCCGGCCCCGGACTTGGCCACTTTCCTGACCGAACAGCCCATATTGATATCGAGAATATCGGCCCCTGCTTCTTCGGCCATTTTGGCCGCTTGGGCCATGGATTCCGGTTTGGAACCGAATAATTGAATCGATAGCGGGTGATCCTCGGCTACGGTCTTCAAAATCGATCTGGTTTGGGTAGCCTGTCGAACCAGTCCCTCGGCACTGACCATCTCGGTGCAGGCCAGTTCGCAGCCCAAGCGTCGGACCAGGAGCCGAAAAGGGAGGTCCGTATAGCCGGCCATAGGGGCCATGACAAAGGGGAAAGATAAGGTTTGAGAACTTATTTGCATGTTATTGTATCAAAAAATAGGGTTCAAGGATTCAGTTAGTTATTTACTTTGAAATCCGGTATAAATTTATATTATATCATAGAATGGGTTTAATTGGATAGAAATTCCCCGGCTTGACTATTACAGGAATCTGATCTATAAGATTACTCACGGAAGTGGAAAGCTCACTGGTGGGGCTCCCGGACTTCAAATCCGGTGTACCGTCTGAAGAGGGCGGTAGGTGGGTTCGATTCCCATGCACTTCCGCCATAATTTTTTAAATTTATTAATAATTGCCCCTGGATTGATTATCTCCGTTTTAATCTTCCAAATTTTATAACTCAGATAAAATTCTCTTTTCTATGTTATTCTGTTCAAAAAACCCGACGAGAAAAGCCTTCCAAAATTGTCCGGTCTTTGTTAAGTGAATTCAATTATGTTGGGAAAAAGAAATGCTTTCTAAAGCCAAGACCGTTTTTTATCTGATCGAATTTATCAACTCTTATGCGGCGGTCTACTATTCCAATTTTTTGTTCTTCTATTTGAAGCGGGATTTCGGTTTTGGGGAAGTTGAAAACCTTTTAACCGCGGCCTTTGGGGGCGGCCTTTATGTCTTGGCCGCCTGGCAGGGGGGGAAATTTGCCGAGCGCCGCGGCTGCATTCAAGCCTTGTACATCGGTTTGTCCGTCGTTACCCTCTCCCTTTTCGCCGGTCTGGCCATCCCCATATCGGCTGTCCAGGTGCTGGCCTTTGGCGGCTGGACCATCGGCATCTGTTTTACCTGGCCGGCCTTGGAGGCCCTTATTAGTGAACGGGCGGGCCGGCGGTTGGCCGATCGTGTCGGCCTTTTTAATGTAACCTGGGCGACCGGCTGCGCCGTAGGGTACTTCACGACTGGTCTGCTGCTGGAAAACCTGGGCATGCCGAGCCTTTTCTGGCTGCCTCTTTTGTTAACTCTAGCTGAAATGATTATCCTGGCCTATGGATCAAACCTGCGTTTAAAAGAAATACTCCCTGAAAAGAATGAAGTGAGCCATAATCCGATCACTTCTTCAATAGCTCCAGGGGGAGAAACCCGCCTTTTTTTGCAAATGGCCTGGTTTGTCAATCCTTTTTCGTATGTGGCCATCAATACGGTTATCCCCCTTATTCCTTCCCTTGCCGAAAGGCTGGGACTTTCCACAGGCCAAGCGGGTATTATTTGTTCTATATGGATGTTTGCCAGATTGTTGGCCTTTGCCGTCCTCTGGCCCTGGACGGGCTGGCATTACCGCTTTACCTGGCTGGTCGGAGCCTTCCTGTTGATGATCGCCGCCTTTTTCGGCTTTCTGACCGCCTCGTCCATCCCGCTTTTAATCATCTCGGAAATTGGTTTCGGGGCCTCTATCGGTCTGATTTATTACTCTTCCCTGTTCTATTCCATGAATGTCTCAAAGGGAAGAAGCACTAACGCCGGGATACATGAAGCGACTATCGGAGTTGGTCTTTTGATCGGTCCAACCATCGGGGCCTTGGCATTAACCCTTTCTCCTGCGGCCGTCCACATCGGCGCCTGGGCCGTAGGCGGCCTGCTTTGCACAGGATTCATGGGACTATTCTGGATAAAAAAACGAAAGGGCAACTAAGCGTTTTGTTAATCAGAACGTTGTCTCTTAAATGACTAATTTCTTTTTGTTCCTCTGGGAATTAAAACCTGAAAATAGAGTATGGGGGGTCTTGGTTTAAAAGTTGTCCAAAGGTTACCAAGCGGGGAACCGGGTCTCGCTCCGAAGGAGTGGGGCTGAGCAGGTCTTTTTGCAAAGATTATCCGGCCCAAAACCGGGAAGGAAGCTCTGGAGTAAAAAGTGGACAACGTCAATTACAAGCCCCTCATACTCCTAACGTTAGACCTTAATTTGTTTTAGATCTTTAATTTCCAGAGTAAGACGACAACCGCTCAGGGATGACGTGAAAGAAAGCGACCTCTACAATCCCGTCAAAATGTTTCTGGAAGGCCAGGGCTACCGGGTCAAGGGAGAAATTCGGGATTGTGATGTCCTGGCTGTCCGGGGGACAGAAGAACCTCTGGTGGTGGAATTGAAACTTTCCTTCAACCTTGAGGTCCTTTTGCAGGCGGTAAACCGGCTGAGTGTTTCCTCGGTGGTGTATATCGGGATCCCCTCCACCTGTAAAGCCTTTCGAAACCGCAGGAGGCGGATTATCAAACTCCTCCGAATGCTGGGGCTCGGCCTGATCCTGATTGGAGTTCGTTCCAAGCAGAGTTCGGTCAATGTTATCCTGGACCCAGGAGAATATCGGCCTCGAATCCACCCCAAACGGCAAGGGCAATTGCTGGGCGAGTTCGAAGGCCGGCGGGGAGATCCCATCCAGGGAGGGAGTGGAAGACGAAAGGGAATGATGACGGCCTATCGGCAGAAGGCGATGCGGATAGCCGAATATCTAAAAGAACACGGACCCACAAAGGCTTCGATTATGGCCAAGGCTATTGAGGAGCCTGAAGTTCGCCCAGTCTTATATCGGAATGTCTATGGATGGTTTGATCGTTTGGGAGATGGGGTTTATGGTCTTTCACCCAGGGGAATAACCGAACTGGCCATCTGGCAGGGACTATAAGGAGGATTTTTCACAAAAAATATTCGCCTAAGGGGATTTACCCCGACCTATTGCCGGGCACCTTTCGGGGGAGAGATATTTTTATCTCCAATCCCTTGTCCACATTTTTAGCTTCAATCATTCCTCCATGCCGGTCAATAATCTTTTTGGCAATAGCCAGGCCCAGACCGGAGCCGCCGGTTTGGGATGGTTTGACCCGATGAAAGGGGATAAAGATCCTGGAAAGTTCTTCATCCGGTATCGGTTCAAAGGTGTTGGTGATGCGGATCTCTAAAAAAGCATCTTGATGGTGCATGCGGATGTGAATGTGACCCTTATCCGGTGTGAATTTGACGGCGTTATCCAGGATGTTGGAAAAGGCCGTGGCCAGAGCCTCTTTATCTCCTGAAAAGGGAGGTAAAAAGGAAAGGTCCGAATCAACCCGCAACTGCCTGCGGGCAATCATCGGCTGAAGCTTTTGGACAAGCTCCTGGAGTTGCTCCGCCGGATTGAAAGGGACAGGGTTAAATGGCGAAGCCTGCATATCCAGTTTGGACCATTCCAGGATTCGGCCGATGAGCTGATCCAGTTCTTGAATGTCTTCCTGTATGGCATCCAGGTATGTTTCATAAAGGGCCTTGTCTTCGGAGTTCAATTTTTCACGGATTATCTCTTCGGAAATCCTGATCCGGGTTAGGGGCGTGCGCAGCTCGTGAGAGACATTGGCCGTCAACTCCCGGGCATTAACGATCATACTCTCCAATTTTTCGGTCATTTGATTAAAGGCCCGGGCCAGTTCGCTGATTTCATCCCGCCCGTGAATGGGTGCCCGATGGGCAAGATCCCCTTCGGATATAGTCAAGGACGACTGGCGAAGTATTTTCAGACGAGAGGTGATGATCCGCGAAACAGGAAGGAACAACAAAGCGGCCAAGAGTCCTATGATGAATAATCCCAGGGCAAAGGCTCTTTCCGGATGCTCCGGACGGAAGGGCCTTTGGGGGCGATCAAACAACAAATGGATCGTTCCTCTTTCTCCCTTGAAAAGGGTGACGGGGAGAACCGCATATATATCCGAACCTCTTTGTCGGTACACGGTCAGATCGTCATAGACTCGGGCCCGGTTTTCTTTAAGCCTGGAAACGACCTCCGGAATGTCATCGGGGAACGATTTAACGGCTATGGTCTTTTCCGGGAGTTGCAGCCAGACTTTAGCCCCCGAAATCTTAGCAAAGTCCTGAATAAATTCTTTTAGGGGCTCATTCTTAGATAGATCCTCGGTTGGTGTTGATCGCAATTTATCTTCGACCGTCTCTTTAATCAAGGCGGCCTTTGTTTTGACGAAATCTTCCAAACGGGCGGTGTAGTATTTCCGGGGCATATCATGAAACAGGACAAAAATCACCAGAAAGGTCAGGAGCAGGACAACCAGGAAGGATAAGAGGATCTTGAGATATAGTTTGCCGGTTCTCATTCTAATTCACATGCCTCGCTTGCGGCACGGCACCACGAAGGATGCAATAGGATTCAAGGGGCCAAGGGGTCGAGGATTCAGCCGCTCGACTTCGTCGAGCTATAGAAAAGCGTCCCTTCCAGGGAACCGCGTGAAAGGCGTGGAATTAAAACCACTTGAACCCTAGAATCCTCGAATCCTTGAACCCTATTTTCGAGCTAATCCGTCATGCCACGCCAGTGGCGTGACACCACCAAAGATAAAAATAGGCTCAGAAGGCTCCGCAGCCTATTTTCGGATTAATCAATAAACATATAGCCACTCCCCCAGATGGTTTTTATTCTTTGAGGTGAGCGGGGGTCGGGTTCCAGCTTTGAACGCAATTTACTGATATGGACATCGATACTCCTATCAAAGGCCATAAAATCCCTTCCCCGAGCCATGGTCATGAGCTGATCCCGGCTCAAAACCGTATTGGGGTTTTTCATCAACACTTCCAGGATCCGGTATTCGGCCGTAGATAGGTCTATTTCGGTCTTGCCCAACGAAACCGTCTGCTTGGCCGTATTCAGTTCCAGCCCTCCGGCCTTGACAAGGAGACGTTTTTCGGACTCGGCATCCGCACTGCCCACTGATCTAATCCGGCGCAATACAGCCTTTATCCTGGCCAGTAACTCCCGGGGATTAAAAGGTTTGGCCAGGTAGTCGTCTCCCCCCAATTCCAAACCCACGATCCGGTCCGTATCGTCTCCTTTGGCCGTTAGCATGATGACCGGCAAGTCGAAGGCCCGCCGGATCTCTTTCAATATTTCCAGACCATCCTTTCCCGGCAGCATAATATCCAGAATCACCAGATCGGGAGATTCCCTGCGGATGGTTTCCAGAACCTGAGACCCGTCCGGAAGGCCCAAAACTCGAAAGCCGTTATTCTCCAGGTACTCCTTGAGGAGTTTTTGGAGTTTATGGTCATCGTCGACTATTAAAACCAGATTCTCCATGTTTGTCACCTTTTTTTACCTTCTTTTACCTTTATTTTACAAAATTTTACAAGTGCAAAAAAGATCCTTTACATCTTGGCGGTAACCTGCAGACCAATCGGAAAGTAAAACTATTTGGCACAACCGAAAGAAAGGAGCACAACAATGAAAACAAGAAATAAGGTTTTGATCGGGGGCGGCATAATGGTATTAGTTTTGGTTATCGGCGGATATGGACTGGTATCAGCCCATGGGCCATGGGGCGGTCCCTGTGGAGGCTTTTCTTCCCGGTTTCAGGGAGGCGGATTTCATTCCGAGGCATTTCGAAAAGATATGGCCGAATTTATCTTTTGGAAAATGGACAAAAAAGCCAAAGAATTGAATCTGACCGATCCGCAAAAAAGCAAATATGAGGCCTTCCGGGAAAATTTAAAATCTGATTTCAGAGAATTTCAGGCTGGACGTCAAAAAACGAAGGACGGTTTCCATAAGGAACTTTCCAAAGAAAATCCCGATATCCCCATGCTGCTGCAGTCGGCTAAAACAAAAGTAAATGAGATGTCCGGTTTTATGAATAAAAACCTTGACCTCTTTCTGGATTTCTATTCATCCTTAGATGATCGTCAAAAGGGCATGATTATCGGTGAAATCAAACAAAGGATGAAATATCTTCAGGCTAAAAGTCAGCAAAGGGATGCCGCCCTCTAACTGGTGAGCCGTCTAATGGACAGGTTAAAAGGAGAATGAATGAAAATAATGAACAGAAGGGAATTCATTAAGAATAGTTCGCTGATTACCGGAAGTGCACTGGGGGCACTGACTTTGGGAGGGGGGACAATTTCTCCTTCCAAAGCCCTGGGCACGGAGATCATCTTCCCGGAAACAAGCTGCCAAAACAAAAAAAATAATTCTAAGAATATACTCATTGTCTATGCCAGTTATTGCGGGAGTACCGGCGGTGTGGCTGAAACGATCGGAAAAGAACTCTGCAATCAAGGGGCCCGGGTGGATGTCCGATTCCTTAAAAAGGCCGGTGATGTTTCGGCCTATGATGGATTGGTCCTGGGCAGTTCAGTCCGCCAAGGGTCCTGGCTGCCGGAGGCCATAGAATTTGCCAAAAGGAATCAGGAAAGACTGAGCCGGATTCCCGTAGCCTATTTTTTGACCTGCATAACCTTGTACAGGGATACGGCTGAAACCCGCCGAATGGCCAGGAGTTATTTGGACCCGGTCCTGGAATCCGCCCCTTCCGTTCATCCGAAGGACCTGGGATATTTCGCTGGTGCCTTGGACTACAGCAAGATGAATATCATCTACCGGACCGTTATGAAATCGAAAATGGAAAAGCGCGGCATACCGGAAGGGGACTACCGGGATTGGGAGGCTATCCGGTCCTGGGCCAAAGGGCTTGGTTCAACATTACTCAATGGTTAGGTACAAACCAGAGGTTATTTCGGCATTCGAAAAGAATAATGCTTTATCTCATTGTAGTATAGATCCGGTGGGGATGCCTTTTCTTCTGTCTGTGGCTTCCGGGCTGGTCTTTTTTACGGACTTATCCCCGGGGGATACTTGACCCCCTCCGCATTCCCGTCCGCTATCAATCGGCGGACGGGCTGCGGCTTCCCCCGTCAATAAGTCCGTAAAAGACGGCGCCCTTCAACCAATGACTTCAGAAAAGACAACCCCACCTGCTTGGGAAATACTGGCTTTGATAATAAAACGGATGATAATCAGTTCTGATCTAGAATTGACCTATCCGGTGGATCACCGGATAGTGATCTTTATAAAAGGTCGCCCAAGTCGACCGGATGAGAACAAACAAGGCTTTTTAATGTTTTTTGCCTACTTTTTTTTCGTCCTTGCCCATTTTTCGAACTTGACCCGCTCCTCCGGAATCATGGAGTAGGTGTGTTTGGATTCCGGAAATTTCAAATCCTTCACTTCCCTGTGGTAGGCGGCAAGGGCTTTCACACTGGCCTTGGCAACCTCGGCATACCGTTTTACGAACTTCGGGGTGAAGGCCTCGAAGACCCCGAGGGCATCGCTGACGATCATGAGCTGTCCGTCGCAATCGAGCCCTGCGCCGATGCTTAAGACCGGGATCGAGAGGGTCTTGCGGATATAGCCGGCCACCTCCGGAGGGATGGCCTCCAGGAGGATCATCCCCGCTCCGGCTTTCTGCACGGCCAGGGCATCTTCCACCTGGGCCTTGGCGCTCTCCAGGGTGCGCCCTTGGGCCCTGAATCCGCCCAACTGCGATGAACTCTGGGGGGTCAACCCGATATGCCCCATGACCAGCATGCCCGCATCGACAATGGCCCGAATCCGCGAAGCCACCCGCACCCCGCCTTCGAGTTTCACGGCATCCACTCCGGCTTCCTTGAAAAATCTTCCGGCGTTGGCCACGGCCAGTTCGTCTGAGAGCTGATAGGAAAGGAAGGGCATATCTCCGACTACAAACGTGTTCGGTGCCCCCCGCCGAACCGCCTCGGAATGGACGATCATCTGGTCCATAGTCACGGGCATGGTCCCGTCATAACCGTAAACGCACATGCCGAGGGAATCCCCGACCAGGATCATGTCCAAGCCGGCTTTCTCCACAAAAGTGGCGGTCGGATAGTCATAGGTCGTAATGAAGGAAATGGGCTCCTTCCGTGCCTTCATTTCAATAAAATCCTGGATGGTTTTCTTTTTCATTATTTAGCACCCTCCTGCCTTAATTTCCTGTTGGCCAACATACCGAATGATTAAGTTTTAACAACTTGATTGAAGAACCATTGATAATTCTTCGCCTTGTGGAATAAATATAAAGAATGAAAACGTCATGGTCAAGGGAGAAACAGGAAAGGGGCTCAGATCATTGGCATTTTCCTTTTGACGAGGCCCATAGAAAAGATTACTATAACGGCAAGTCCGGTCAGGATGAAGGGAGATGAGGCCTTCGCCGATCTCCTGCCTGGATGGCCCCGGGTTGGCAGCTTATTTTTTTGGCCAAAGAGCAAGGCTTTTGAGATAATCCCAGAGGATTTCAAAAAAGGAGGAGCAAATGGAATTAATTAGATTAACTTAATGGCAGCCTTTAACCGAGCAGTGGGGGGATAACTTTGTTAAATAAGGAATGGCTGTTTTGGGTTACCTCAGACAGGAGAATCGTTTCAGAAAAAGGGCCGCCCCGTACTTCTGAAATCGATTAAAAAAATAAAGGAACGATAGGCCAAACTTTTTTTGGAATCAGATAAAAACTATTCTCTCTTCATAGATCTCCTCCCAACTGTGAGGGCCTAAAAAGAAACCTGGCGGAAGGATTAATCCCTTGACAGGTGAGCAAAGAGGTGCCTAAATAAAAAAACATGAAGACAAAAATAGTATTGGGGGCAATGGGTCTAAGTCTATTTTTTTTCTGCGGATGGCTGGATGGATCGGCTTATTCTTTAACCGGACCCTCCATTTCCATTTCACCGGAAGATTATGATGCCGGAGATTTGACAAAGGCCCCTGACCTCGTCAACATAGCCTTCCAGGTTTTTAATAAAGGAGATGCCCTCCTCTCCATTCCCAAGATAAAATACACTTGAAGCACGAAAGTGGTTGGGTTCGATCCGCACATCCTGCCCGGCGGGCAAGGTAAAATAGTCATCGCTCTGGAAACGAAAAAACTTAACGGCAAGTTCGAACGGCATTTCAAGGTATTCAGTAATGACCCTCAACGCCAAGTAATTATGATCAAGGTTCATGGCACCGCCCCTTCTTTCGGATACCCGACTCTGGACTTTCTCTCTTGTCCTTAATAAGTTCTCATCCGGAAATGTCCTTTCCGGAAAAGAACACACATATGCCGGCTGCACTCAATGTCCAGAAACCATCGGTCGATTTCATCGACCTTAACAAGAGATCGGCAGAGCCGAGCGGGCTTAAATAGGGTTTCTGAACAGAATTCCAGACCAGAATCCAAGTGTTTGCATCCGGAAAAATAAATTTCCGGATGCAAACTAATTAAAGAAGCCTATATTTTGGATAAGAAAAGGCGGGGAAATGCCGATAGTGAAGATGCGTTACCGTTTATGGAATCCAGTAGCACAGAGATCTGGGGTTAGCGCCTGGGCGATCAGATACCGGACAAATCCGGGAGGGAAATTCCTTGACAAGGAATGGGTTATATGGTTAGGTTCCCGAAATTCTTAATTGAGGTGACGGTTCATGAGTCGAATAAAAAAAATTTTGAAAATTGCCATTGGGTTATCTCTTCTGTCATTATTAAGTATTTTGGCGACCGGTTGTGGTTGTCTCAAGGAATATACGGCTGAGGCTCCGCCACAGCCTCCTGCTCCGGCCCCGGTGGTTCAAACTCCACCGCCACCGCCTCCACCACCCCCACCACCTCCTCCTCCGCCACCACCCCCGCCTCCGCCTCCTCCGGCTCCAGCGCCCAAGCCGGAACCGGTGCCCAAAGTCATGATCTTCGACGAAAGAGTCCTTTTTGACTTCGACAAGTCCACTTTGAAACCGAGCGGGAAAGAGGCCCTCAAGGGGTACCTTAAAGAGGCCAGGGCCCAGTTGAGCAGTGCCCGGTCAGTGAAAATCACCGGCTACACCGATAATGTAGGAAGCAAGAAATATAACCTGAAACTGTCCCAGAAACGTGCCGGGGCCGTTCGAGATTACCTGGTCAAGTTAGGGGCCGACCCTAAAAAGATGAAGGTCATCGGAGCCGGTGAGGCCAAGCCCATTGCCAGCAACAAGACCAAAGAGGGTCGCACCAAGAACCGGCGGGTGGAAATTGAAGTTGTCGGTTTTGGCAAATAATTTGGTCCCTTCGATTTATTGATTGAACCAGCCCCCAGCCTCCACCCTCGGGGTGGGGGCAGGGGGAATACACCGCCTTTTTCCTTGAACCTTTTCACACCAAGAACCACCAGCCTCTTGGGAGTCGGGGAGAAAAATTTTTCGCCAGGCCAGAGACCTTGACAAAGGTGTCCCTTCCAAGCCTGTTCCAGCCTTCAACACCGATCGGATTATTTTTTCAAGATTCGGTCGTTAACACCGATCGGATCGGTTCTTCAAGGTATTGCTCCTGACGGCATGTTTAAATCAACGTTAAAAAAGCCTAAATTGTTTTGAGGTTTACCCCAAATCGTCCATTCTTCTTCGAACCGGGGTCATATCAGACCGATCATTGCCCTCGGGTTGACCGCTCAAAGCCTTTCGGATGGACAGCCTGGAAAATTGATTGAGGCAATCTTTTTTGTTCATTCGTAACAATTTGATTTTTTGACAACTAAGGAGTATATTTTTTAATCTCTTAGAACCTGGGCCGATGCCTCCGGGACAGAGACCAAGGAATGCGGATCAATAACACCAAAAAGAGGAAAGACGCTCTTATTTCCAGCTAAGCCCTCATGCCCCTCTAGCGTTGGGGGGCCACGAAGCATTAAAATGGGCTTGCTTTTGGCTTTCAGCTTTGAACTTTGAGCTATTTTCTGATTAAAGATCGACACGAATAAATTGAGCCCCATCTTCAGAGGTGATGTATGTCAGTCAAATCGCGAAATGTCCTCATGGTAACCATTGGTTTTCTATGCCTCAGCTTCCAATTGAATAGTTGTGGTAAAGGACGGGAAGGATCCGGGCCGCCAAAGGGAGGTCCTCCGGAAGTGGCGGTGGCGACCATGCAAGTGGAGCGTGTGCCGCTTATTACCGAACTGCCCGGACGGACCTCCGCTCATCTGATGGCCGAGGTGCGTCCCCAGGTGAACGGCATTATTCAAAAACGCCTCTTTACCGAGGGAGCCGATGTCAAAGCCGGTGAGGTGCTCTATCAGATCGACCCGGCCCCTTATGAAGCGGCTTTTTCCGGAGCCAAAGCGGCCCTGACCAGGGCCGAAGCCAATATCCTATCCCTCCGGAACAGGGTCCAGCGTTACCGGGAACTGGTGACCATCAGGGCCGTCAGTCAACAGGATGTCGATGATGCCATGGCCTCGCTTAAGCAGGCGGAGGCGGAGATTGAAGCCAACAAGGCGGCGGTGGAAACGGCGCGCATTAATCTGGCTTACACCCGCATCACCGCCTCCATTTCCGGCCGGGTCGGAAAATCCAATATAACGGTGGGCGCCCTGGCCACGGCCAACCAGCCTGCACCCCTGACGGTTATTCAGCAGCTCGATCCGATCTTTGTGGATGCCACCCAGTCCAGCGCCAATCTGCTGCAACTCCAAAGGAATATCGCCGCCGGTCAAATCAAAGGGGACGGACCAGGCCAGGCGCGGGTCAGACTGCTTCTGGAAGACAGAAGTCCCTACCCCCAGGAAGGCAGTCTCAAATTTTCCGATGTCACTGTAGATCCCAGTACGGGATCATTTATCCTCCGAATGGTTTTTCCAAATCCCCGGAACACCCTTCTCCCGGGCATGTACGTGCGGGCCCTGGTTCAGGAAGGGGTGGTTGAACGGGCCATCCTGGCCCCGCAGCAGGGAGTTTCCCGGGATCCTAAAGGGAATCCCCTCGTCCTGATTGTCGATCCGGAAGGTAAAGTTCAGCAGCGGATGATCACGGTCGATCGGGCTATCGGCAACAAATGGCTCGTCTCCTCCGGTCTGGCCCCCGGAGACCGTCTGATCGTCGAGGGCGCTCAAAAAGTGCGGCCGGGAATCTCCGTAAAAACCGTCTCCTTTGATGGCCCGGGAATGGAAAGTTCCAAAACGGAGAAGACCAGCCAGCCTGAGGCCAAAGCAAAAGACCGGAGGTAGCCCATGCTCTCGAACTTTTTCCTGGATCGTCCGGTCTTCGCCTGGGTGGTGGCCATTATCATTATGCTGACCGGCGGCCTGGCCATCTATAATCTGCCCGTATCGCAGTATCCCCCCATTGCCCCCCCGTCGATCTATATTCAGGCCTCTTATCCCGGGGCCTCGGCGGAGACGGTGGAAAACAGCGTCACCCAGCTCATCGAGCAAAAGATGACCGGTCTGGACAGGATGATTTACCTGTCGGCCACCAGCGATTCGGCCGGCAATGCCCGCCTGGAGTTGACCTTCGCTCCGGGAACCGACCCGGACCTGGCCTGGGCCAAGGTGCAGAACAAACTCCAACTGGCCATGGCCAGCCTGCCGGAGGAGGTGCAGCGCCGAGGCATTACCGTCGGGAAGGCCACCCGAAATTATTTGCTCATGGTGGGCCTCATCTCCGAAGACGGCAGCATGGACGGCAACGATCTGAGGGACTATGCCCAATCCAACCTGGAAAAAGTCCTGGCCCGGGTCCCCGGTGTGGGCGAGGTGGAGGTTTTCGGGTCCCAGTACGCCATGCGTATCTGGATCAATCCCGACAAACTGGTCGATTACCGTCTGACCGTCGATGACGTCATGGCCGCCCTCAAGTCCTATAATGTGGAAGTGTCGGCCGGCCAGTTCGGCGGGAACCCGGCGGTCAAGGGACAGCGTCTGAATGCTTCCATCATCGTCCAAAGCCTGCTGAAGACCCCCGAAGAGTTTAGCGCCATCCCCGTCCGGGTCAACCCGGATGGCTCGACCGTCCGGATCAAGGATGTAGGACGAACGGAGCTGGGGACCGAGGTCTATGATGTGGATGTCTATTTTAACGGAAAACCATCGGCCGGTTTGGCCGTTCGCCAGATGGCCGGAGCCAACGCCCTGGACACGGCTAAGGCCATTAAAACAAAGTTGCAGGATATGAGCCGCTACTTTCCTCAAGGGATGAAGGCGGTCTATCTTTACGATACCACGCCTTTTATCAAAGTGGCCATAGAGGAAGTGGTCAAAACCCTTTTTGAGGCCATTCTTTTGGTCTTCCTGGTTATGTGGCTTTTTATGGGAAATCTCCGGGCCACCCTGATCCCGACCATCGCCGTCCCGGTAGTCCTTTTGGGGACCTTCGCCGTCATGAGTTTTTTCGGGTTTTCCATCAACATGTTGACCATGTTCGCCATGGTCCTGTCCATCGGTCTGCTGGTGGACGACGCCATTGTGGTCGTGGAAAACGTCGAACGGATTATGAGCGAGGAAGGGCTGTCCCCCAAGGAGGCCACCCGCAAGTCCATGGAGCAGATCACCAGCGCCCTCATCGGCATCGGGCTGGTGCTTGCAGCCGTCTTCGGACCCATGGCCTTTTTCGGCGGCTCCACGGGCGTGATCTACCGCCAGTTCTCCGTGACCCTCATCTCCTCCATGCTCCTGTCCGTTGTGGTGGCCTTGATACTCAGTCCGGTCCTTTGCGCCACCCTTCTTAAACCGGTACAGGCCGGTCATGAACCGGCGGAAAATGCCGCCCCGTTCTTACGTCCCTTTTTCAGACGATTTGATCGCCTCTTTTTCCGGACCCGGGACGGATATGTCAAAAGGGTAGAACGCTCCTTTTCTAGGAAAGGGCGTTACCTGATCATCTATCTTTCGATCGTGGCGGTTATGATGCTTCTTTTTCACCGTCTGCCCACGGCCTACATTCCCGATGAGGACCAGGGGATACTGCTCACCCAGGTGATGCTGCCCACCGGCTCAACCCGGGAACAGACCGATGCGATCATGGACCAGGTCCGCCATCATTTTCTGGAAAAGGAAAAGGAAGTGGTTCAATCCTGCACAACCATTTCCGGAACCGGCTTTTCCGGTATGGCCCAGAACAACGGCATGGTCTTTGTGATGCTCAAGGACTGGAAGCTCCGAGACCGGCTGGATATGCGGGTCAAGGCGGTGGCCGGGCGGGCCATGAAGGCCTTTTCTCAGATCCGCAACAGCCTCATCTTTACCTTTCCGCCGCCCCCGGTCATTGAACTGGGGATGGCCACCGGGTTTGACTTTCAGCTGCTCGACCGGGGGGGACTCGGTCACGACAAGCTCATGGCAGCGCGCAACCAGCTCCTCGGCCTGGCCTCCAAAGATCCCCATCTGACCAAGGTCCGCCCCAACGGTCTGGAAGATGTTCCCCAATACCGGGTGAACGTCGACTGGGCCAAAGCCGGCGCCCTGGGGGTCCCTATTACCTCTATTCATAACACCATTGGAGCCTCTATCGGCAGCGCCTATGTCAACAACTTCATCCAGGGGGGAAGGATTAAGAGGGTCTTCCTCCAGGCCGATTCCCCTTACCGCATGTTGCCGAAAGACATTGAAAAGCTCTATGTACGCAACACCACCGGAAAGATGGTCCCTTTTTCCGCTCTGGCCTCGAGCCGTTGGACTTCGGGTTCTCCCCGCCTGGAGCGTTTCAACGCCTTTCCCTCCCTGAACATCCAGGGGGAGGCCCCGCCGGGAAAAAGCTCCGGTGAGGCCATGCAGGCCATGGAAGAGATCGTCCCCAAATTGCCCCAAGGGATCGGTTTTGAGTGGACCGGCCTCTCCTATCAGGAAAAGATGTCCAGCGCTCAAGGTCCCCTGCTTTATGCCTTTTCCATTATTGTCATTTTTCTCTGTCTGGCGGCCCTGTACGAAAGCTGGACGATTCCCATCTCCATCATGCTGATCCTGCCATTAGGGGTTTTCGGTGCGGCCCTGGCCACCTGGCTGCGGGGGATGCACAGCGACGTCTATTTTCAGATCGGCTTTCTGACCACCCTCGGGCTGACGACCAAAAACGCCATCCTGGTGGTTCAATTTGCCAAGGAACAGATGGCCCAAGGAGCCGGCCTGCTCGAGGCGACGATCCAGGCCGCCAAACTGCGCTTCCGGCCCATTATCATGACCTCTTTGGCTTTCTTCTTCGGTGTCTTACCCCTGGTCGTGGCCACCGGAGCCGGTGCCGGGGCCATGCAGGCCATCGGTACGGCCGTTGGCGGCGGCATGCTCACAGCCACCCTCATCGCCATTTTCTTTATCCCCCTGTTCTTTATCCTGGTCTCCCGTTTATTCAAGGCCCGTTCATCTCCTCTTCCTGCTCAGGGCAGTGAGAGCCCCAATTCCGCTGCACAGGAGGAACAGCCGCAATGATCCGTTATACTTTCTTGATGACCCTGGCCGTGGCCTGCTTCGCGGGGTGTTCCCTGGCCCCTGAATACATCCGACCCCAGCCGCCGGTTCCGGCCCAGTGGCCCACCGGTCCGGCATACCAGGGGGCGCCCAAGGAGGGGACTGGGCAAGTCCCCGAAGAGATCGGCTGGCGCCAGTTCTATGCCGATGAAAAATTACAGAAGGTGATTGCCCTGGCCCTCGATCACAACCGGGATCTGCGGCTTGCCGCTTTCAATGTGGAAAAGGCCAGGGCCTTATATGGGATCCAACGGGCCGGCCTTCTGCCGACGGCCAGTGCCACCGCCAGTATGTATCAAGAACGCCTGCCCCCCGATCTGACAACCACCGGCCGGCCGTCCCTTGCCGAGTTGGACAAAGTCAATCTGGGTATCCTTTCCTGGGAGATTGATTTCTTTGGACGCCTCAGGAATCTCAAGGATAAGGCCCTGGAGGAATACCTGGCCACCGAACAGGCCCGGCGTGGAGCCCAGATTGTCTTGGTCTCCTCCGTGGCCGGCGCTTATCTGACCTTGGCGGCGGATGAGGACAACCTCAAACTGGCCCAGTCTACCCTGACCAATCAACAGGCCACCTATACCTTGATCCAAAGACGTTTTGAGGTGGGCCTTTCTACGGAATTGGACCTTCGCCGGTCCCAGTCTCTAATGGAGGCCGCTCGAGGCGACGTGGCCCTCTATAAACGCCTGGTGGCCCAGGATGAAAACGCTCTGAACCTGTTAGTCGGCCTGCCGGTACCTAAGGAGTGGCTGCCTCCGGACTTGGCCGCCATTATTCCTCCCCAGGAGATATCTCCGGGGCTCTCCTCCGAGATTCTTCTTCACCGTCCCGATATTCTGGCCGCCGAGCATCAGCTCAAAGCGGCCAATGCCAATATCGGTGCGGCCCGGGCCGCCTTTTTCCCCCGTATATCCCTGACCTCCACCTTCGGAACAGCCAGTTCAGAGCTCTCGGGACTGTTCAAGGCCGGTTCAAGTAATTGGACCTTTTTCCCCCAGATTGTTATGCCCATTTTTGATCCCCGCTTGCGGCCGGCCCTGGACACCATTCTGGTGGAAAGAGACATCGTCGTGGCCCAGTATGAGAAGACCATTCAAGGGGCCTTCAAGGAAGTGGCCGACTCCCTGGCCCTCCAGGGAACGGTAGGCGAGCAGCTGGCCGCCCAGGAGGCCCGCGTCCAGGCCCTGAACGAGACCTACCGCCTCTCCGATGCTCGCTATTTCCACGGCATCGATAATTATTTGGGGGTCCTCGATGCCCAACGCTCGCTCTATCTCGCTCAGCAAGGGCTCATCGCCTTACGTCTGGTCGGTCTCAATAACCGGGTGACGCTTTATCGCGTATTGGGCGGAGGAAAGTAGAAAGGCGGGATAATACGGGAGTCTCAATCCTTCGATCATCTCCAACCCTTTTGGAGATGATCGGGAAAAAAGATGTCCTAAAAACCGGCCAATAGTTTCTTTTTAAAAGGCACAAGGGCCTCCTCATCAAAACAATAACCAAGCTTCAAAAAATTACCCCTGAATGTGAGGACCTCGTCTCCCACTGGTTTCCCTTTTAAGGCCTCGGCCATTAAAGAGGCCAAGGACTCAAAATCCTTTTCCTTCATACCGAAGCGGGTCATTTCCGAGACCCCCAGACGAAGGGCCGATGAGGCCGTAAAGGATTCATCGGAGGGGATGGCCTGATAATTGACGATAATATTATTGTTTTCCAGAATCCGGGCCATGGTCGGTCCTCGGGCATACCCCACATTAACGATCACCTGGTGGGTTTCGGTAAAATCGACCCTGGGATCTCCTTCCACCATAAGACCGTTATGATATAAGGCTCGGGCAAAGGCCTTGGCATTTCTGATCACCTGGGGCTGGTAGTCGTCCTTAAAGGCGTTCATCTCTATGGTGGCTAAAAGCAACCCCAGCAGAGTTCCAAGATGGTGGTTGCTGACCATACCGGGAAAAGCGCGCTTTTCCACGGTTTCCCAAAAATCATAGAGCGGTGTGTTTTCGCTGAAGTTCCCCCCGACAACGCCGCGCTGGGTTCCGAAAAAGGTTTTGTGGGTGGACCCGGTTATCACATCGGCCCCATCTTCAAAGGGCCGTTGAAAATGAGGCCCGGTTAAACCAATGACATGGGCCATGTCGTACATAATCAACGGCCTTGGATTTCTCTGCTCAAGATAGGTACGGATTTGAGAAACCGGCTCGGGATGGAGCATCATACTCTTACCGAAAATAATCAGTTCGGGATCGATCTGATCCAGGAGCCTGAGGGTCTCGGAGACGTCGATACGAAAGGGATTCTCCGGCTCTATGGGAAACGGAACCACGGCAAAACGGTCCGTCAGGGGATCCTTGGCCACAAAATCCCGCAAGGCCCCCATGGGCTGGGCGCTTAAATGGCCTCCCCGGCCGATGTGATTATTCAAAACCAGGCGTATTCTTCTCGGTTCCCTTTTTCGGTTATCCCGGTTCTGCCAATCCACCAGGGCGCTGAAGACGGTCATGTTGGCCATCTGACCGCTTACCGGCCGGACTTCCACCAGAGGACAGCCTAGAAAGGCCTTTAATTCCTCCTTAAGCCGTGATTCCACCCAGGCGATGAAATCCGTTCCCTGATAATAGAAGACCTCCTGATCAAAGGCGGCAATCAATTCCTTATGCTCGGCATAACGCCCGACGGGATCGGACACGGAAAGGAGCCGCACCAAAGGGGATGGCGTTTGTTCCGAAGGAATCAGGTTGATGCATTGATGCTGCCGCCAGGTATGGTTTTCCAGGCTTTTATGTAAAAGTAAGGTTACCTTCTCCAGGGCCTGTTCAGCGGGATGAGTCGGACCCGGTTTTTCATAATCGGCCGGGATGGATCTAAAAAAAGGAGGGGCTTCCGAACGGCCATGCCATCTGACCATTCGGGCTTTGAAGGATTTTTTCCTCCCTTCGACGATCACCTCCGTTTCAAAAGGCAGGGAGGAGTCTATCAGCGCCAGGGCCACGGGCCGTAGCAGATGGTTATCGGTGATCTGCATGGTCGATCCTTCTCCTTCAAAGAGCCAGTAGGGAATAGTGGTTCCGCTGGTGATTGCACCGATCCGTTTCCCATCCTTAAAAATCGGGTCCCCTGGTCTGGCCACCCCTTTATCCAGAATGGCGATGGGTTTAATCCTGTAAGGCAGGTCTTCCGGGGGACGGACTAAATTGCTCTGAAAGGTTTGTTGATAAGCCTGAAATTGTTTCAACAGGGCCTGGCGTCCAATAAAATCCCCCTTGGCGGAATTGAAGCTCACCGCCGCCGGGGCCAGCGACAAGGCAAAAATGGGAATTTCATTTCCATCGGCATCCGATCCGAGTTCATGGCCATAGAGCGGCATACCGGCTTCCAGCCTGAGCGTATCCCGGGCGCCGAGACCTATGGGCAAAATACCGGAAGGTTGTCCCGCCTCCAAAATGATCTTCCAGATTTCTTCCACCTTTTGGGCCGGTGGAAAGAGCTCAAAACCCAGCGGTTCGCCCGTATAACCGGTCCGGGAGATATAGAGTTCCGTCCCGGCAAGGGTGGCTTGGGACAAACTGTTATGATACGGTTCAGGCAGACGGCCTCCTTCCAAGAGGCTTTCAAGGATTTGTTTACTCAAAGGCCCCTGGAAAGCGATCATGGACAACTGTTCCGTTTCATCCATAAGGGAAAGATCGGAAAAAATTCGCGATTCCTTTTGAAAATGGTCCCAGACTTTTTCCCGGTTGGAGGCATTGACCACCAGGAGCAAATCTTCCACTTCAAAACGATACAAATAGGCATCATCGACGGCCCCGCCCCGCTCATTTTGGACAAGGGTGTACTGGGCCTGCCAGGGATCCGGGGCATAACAATTATTGGTCAGAACATGTTGCAGGAAAGACCATTGGTCTTTGCCTCTAATCCGGAGACGCCCCATATGGCTCACATCAAAAAGGCCTCCGCACTTTCTAACCCGCAGATGCTCCTGAATGATTCCCGGGCTGTACTGCAAAGGCATCTCCCAGCCCCCGAAATCAATCATCCGGGCTCCATTGGCCCTGTGCCAGCCATTCAGAGGCGTTTTCTTGGCTTGAGAATTCGGATCCATTATGACTCTCCCTTAAAAAATTTGGCTTGTCATTCTGGTCGTCTGCCCTGACCAGGAGGCAATTCGCTCTTTTCCCTTTTCCGATCAAGGTGAAAAAAGAATTTGTTCATATCCTTTTCTATAATATCGTTTTTGGGAGAATTTTACAAAAACTAAAAGAAGTTTAAATTCGATCTCTGCTCCCGGAGCAGAACCTCAAATAATCAACTCTTACAGAGAAACTCTCCCGCCTCGAAAAGGCCTTCTTCTCCTCCTGCCAATGGGCCTATTTTCCTCTTGACCCCCCCTATGGCTTATTCTATTCTCTTTATATTCAAGGAGGGTTGTCATGGGCGGTTATGATTTTGATCTCGGGGTTATCGGGGGTGGGGCGGCAGGGTTGACGGTGGTCTCTGGGGCCGCTCAATTGGGAGCTAAAACCCTGCTGGTTGAAAAGGAGCATCAACTGGGAGGGGACTGCCTGCACTACGGCTGTGTGCCCAGCAAGACCTTGATCCGGACAGCCCAGGTCCATCACCTTTTAAAAAAGGCCGAATTTTTTGGGCTTCCTCAGCCCCATATCCCTCCTGTGGATTTTGAGAAGATCAGGGAACGAATCGAATCAGTCATAAGCTCCATCCAGAAACATGATTCCGAGGAACGATTCTGCAGCCTGGGCGCCAAAGTGGAATTCGGAAATCCGGAATTCGTCGACCCCTATTCCATAAGGCTGAACGGGCGCACCTATTCAGCCAAATACTGGGTTATAGCCAGTGGCTCTTCCCCCGAAATTCCCCCGTTGGAAGGTCTTGACCAAACCCCCTTTATCACCAATAAACAGATTTTTTCCCTGAACGGCCTTCCCCAATCGATGATCATACTGGGGGCCGGTCCGATCGCCATTGAAATGGCCCAGGCCTTTTCCCGTCTGGGAACCCGCATTTCCCTGGTTCAACGAAGCGGGCAGATTTTGACCAAAGAAGATAAGGATATGGCCGAGGAGGTCATGGGAGTACTGCGTTCCGAAGGAGTCACCTTCTATTTGAACACATCGGTAGTCAGGATAAAGGATCTGGGCCGGGAGAGGGAAGTGGTCATTAAAAATAAGGCCGGTCTGGAAACGGCCCTTCGGGCCGAACAAATCCTCGTAGCCCTGGGCAGAGTGCCCAATTTGAAAGGACTTGGCCTGGAAGGGATCGGGGTGGCCTTTGACCGAAAGGGGTTAACCCTGGACGGCCGTTTACGGACCACTCAAAAACATATTTACGGCGCCGGTGATGTGACCGGGGCCTATCAGTTCACCCATGCCGCCGGTTATGAAGGGAGCATCGTCATCAGCAATATCCTCTTTCATCTGCCCAGAAAAGCGGACTATACTTTTACGCCCTGGTGCACCTATACGGACCCGGAGCTGGCCGGCATTGGGATGACCGAAAAAGGCGCCCAGGAAGCCGGTCTGGAATACCGCGTCTGGACGGAAGCCTTTCAGGACAACGACCGTTCTCTGGCCGAGGGAGAACTTACCGGGCGGATCAAGATGATTCTGGATAAGCAGGAAAAGCCTCTTGGCGTTCAGATCCTCGGTCCCCGGGCCGGAGAGTTACTCAACGAATGGGTTGCTGTTTTGAACGGCAAAGTGAAATTGTCCACTCTGGCCTCGGCCGTGCATCCCTATCCCACCCTGGGAGAAATCAATAAACGAGTGGCCGGCACCTTTTTGTCTCCGAAGATTTTTTCAGACCGGGTGCGCAAAGGACTTAAATTCTTTTTCCACTTAAAAGGAAGGGCCTGCGGATGACAGCAACCAGACTACGGGCTGAATTAATTGAAACGTCTTTTTGCTTAAAAGGAAAATTTGAATGGAACGCTACTACAAACCTGAGGATTTACCAAAATTTGAGGAAATCGGTCAAGAGGCCCAGAAGCTGGCCCAAAAGTTTTTCGACTACTATTCAACTGTCATGGCTGAAGGAGAATTGAGCGAACGGGAGAAGGCCCTTATTGCCCTGTCCGTAGCCCATGCCATTCAATGTCCCTATTGCATCGACGCCTATACGCAGGCCTGCCTGGAGAAAGGCTCCAACTTGGCGGAAATGACCGAAGCTATCCATGTGGTCACCGCCGTTCGAGGAGGGGCTTCCCTCATCCATGGTCTTCAGATGCGTAATGTGGCCCAGAAACTATCCATGTAGGAAGGCTGAGAAAAGGGGATGAATTCCGATCTGAAGATACAGGATTTGGGCGAAACCGCTCGGACCGATTCACTCGGCAGGGACCTTTTTTCTCAGGCCCTTTCGCGGCATGGTCAGAAGCTGGAAAGGGGAGAGACAGCTACCCTGCAGATCAATGTGGGGCTGCTCTGCAATCAGAGCTGCCGTCACTGCCATGTAAGCGCCGGGCCGCAGCGAAAAGAAATCATGGATTCGGAAACGGTCGAAGCGGTCATCGCTTATGCCCGACGGAATCGATTCAATTCGGTCGATATCACCGGCGGGGCCCCGGAACTCAACCCCCATATTACCAGGCTCATTGAGGGGCTCTCCCCGCTTACCTCCAGGCTCATGGTTCGGTCCAATCTGACGGTCTTGAATGGGATAGAGATGGAAGCCTTGACGGCTCTGTTTATAAAACACCGGGTTATCTTAATGGCTTCTTTTCCCTCTCTCAACGAAGAGCAGACCGATTCCCAGCGAGGCCCGGGAACGTTCAAAACCTCCCTTAATGTCCTCCGCAAACTTAACAGCCTCGGGTATGGACAAACCGACTCCGGATTAGAACTCCATCTCGTTTCTAATCCAAACGGGGCTTTCCTGCATTCTTCTCAGATGCAAATGGAAAAACGATTCCGAGAGATCCTCGGCCGGAAGTGGGGAATCGTTTTTAATCGACTTTTGTCCCTGGCCAATGTCCCTTTGGGAAGATACCGTCAATGGCTGACGGCCTCAGGTACTCTTGAACAATATATGGCCAAGCTCTCCTCCGCTTTTAACGCCTGCGCCTTAGAGGGACTGATGTGCAAGACCTTGGTCTCGGTCTCCTGGGAAGGGATCCTGTATGATTGTGATTTTAATTCGGCCGCCGGTCTGTACCTGGGGGGAAGAAGAATTCATGTTTCGGAAATGGCCGGACTTCCGGCACCGGGAACCGCTATTGCCGTATCCGATTATTGTCTAACCTGTGCAGCAGGGGCCGGGTTCACCTGAGGCGGAGCGATTAAACCCTGAGTTCAGGGGATACTACACAATGTAATGGGACAAGGAATCGAGGGAACCAATTGACTAAGTTTCGGAGGCCTATGATCTCGCAGACCATTCGACGAATCTTTGTCCTGATGATCGGTATTGGCCTTTTCCAAGGGGTGGCCTTGGCCCAAGTGGTTTCGGTGCCCTTCAACGAACATGGGGACCAGTTCAATACCGCACCGACCTTAACCTTTCTCTGGCCGGCCGAAAAACCGAAAGTAACTTTAATTTTTATTCCCGGCGGGGAAGGCCGCCTGAGCCTCGGACCCGACCGTAAAACCCTGGGGGGCTTCTATGGGGCCACCCTTAAACCCTTGAGCGAGGCCAACCTGACCAGCGGGTCATGCAACGTCGTGGTCTTCGATTCCCCCGTCTTTTTGCCGACGGGGACCGACTACCCCTATTCCCGCCGGGATAGCGAACATTTGACCCGCATAGAGAGCGTGGTTCGTTACTACAAAGAGAAGTACCGCTTGCCCATCTGGATCATGGGCCACAGCAACGGTGCGGTGAGTATCACGGAGTTTTATAAGATGCTGCAAAAGTCCCAGAAAGAGAATTTAGTGGAAGGCGCCATTTACAGCTCCGCTCGAAACGGTGCCAGTTTCAACGATACTACGTACCTGCCCGTCCTTTTTCTGGCCCATGAGCGTGATCAATGTCAGAAATCACAGCCCAGCCAGTCGCGTGCGGTTTATGAACAACTGCGTAAAAACGACCCGCAACCCGTTGAGTATGTCTTGATCCGGGGCGGCGAGTCCCAAATGAACAACCCCTGCTCCTCCGGTTTTCACATGTTTTACGGTGCGGGCGAAGAGGTTTATAAGGCCATCGACCGGTTTGTGATGGGCTATCAGAGGCGATAGAGACCAGGTTGGCGCCGCCAAAGGCGGAGCCAATATATGTTTCAGCAGGAGCGGTCTTTCTTTGCTACGATCCGCTGTAAGCGATGGTTATTTAAAATTTCATAGTAACCACGAGACTACGGACTCAACATGCAGCCTTGTCGTATCGAGAAAAGGAATGTCTAGGTCCGCACTATCTCTCAAGATGAGGGGAAGTTCTGTGCCGCCCAGAATCAAGCCTTCTATTTTTTCCTCGGTTTTCATTCGCTCCACGATGGCCAGCAACGCCGTTCTTGTCTCTGGCCGTATTATTCCGTGTACCAACTCACCCATGTATATGTCGTGGATATAAGTCTGTTCCTTAGGTTCCGGCAGGACTAAGGCGATTCCGGCTTTCTCGAAAACCTCAGGATAGAATCGGCCTTGCATGGTAAACCGGGTACCCAATAACCCAACTCGTCTTAGCCCCTTCTTCTCGGCGGCTTGGCAGGTCACCTCAACAATACTGATTAAAGGTATCGGCGATTGCGATCGGAGAGCATTAAAGACCACATGCGGTGTATTGGAAGCCAGAAGACCGAAATCCGCTCCGCCCCTGGCCAGCTTGTGGATTTCCGACAACAGGTAGGCGGTTACATCCTCCAGGTTGTTCGCTGCGATCAGGTCCAGCATTCGGGCCATGTCAATGCTGTTAATAATTATCTGCGGATACGTGCCATCTGATTTTAGCCTTCGATAAACCTGGATGATCAATCGATAATACTCAACGGTTGACTCCGGTCCGATTCCTCCGATTAATCCAGCTGTTCTCATGCCTACTGTCCTCTTGGGATTAGGTCTATCGTCTATGTCTTAACCACATAACACAGAAATCACCGGGAAACTCTGTTTTCGGGCGTTCTGATCGAACGTTTTGTGGGGCTGCTCTTAGAAACGAATTTAACTTGCAAGTGACAACCAATGGCCTGAGCATACCGTTTTAGTGTTTTTATAGACGGGGCATGCTTGCCTGCAGATTCCAGTCGTGATACGGCACTCTTAGTGGTGCCCATCCGTTCCGCTACAGCTTCTTGAGTGAGTCCGGATTTTGCCCGGGCTGACAGCATTTCACGAATTAATAGATACTCCTCTTCCAAACTATCGTAGGCTTCACGAAATCCTTTTTTCTTTCGAGCTTTTTTTAAGAATGCCTCATGGTCGTGAGGCACTGGATCATATTTGATATCAGCCATTTTTGACCTCCTTCATTCTTTTGCGGACCAATTTTAATTCCCTTTTAGGCGTTTCTTGTGTTTTCTTAATAAAGGCATGAAGTATCAGGATACGGTGAGACATCATGAAACAATAAAATACTCTGACAATACCTTCAGAGCTTCGTGGCCTCAATTCAAATAAGCCATCTCCCATAGAACGGGAATGAGGCATCCGCAAATTCGGTCCAAATTCCATAAGTAATTCTATAATTCGGGCGTAATCGGCCAGAATCCCGGGAGGCCAACTCTCAATTTCTTCTTTAACCCGAGGATGAAAAAATTCAAGGGAATATCTCATAGGCGATAGTTAGCATAATTGCTAACCCTTGTCAATTCTTTTCAGGATAATCGTTTAGAAACCAGAAGGTAATATATCAGGAATGATTCGGAGGGAAGTGTGCGTGACCTTTTGGCTTGGGCCATTTCTTAGAGCCGTCTTTTTACGGGTAAAAAGTAAGGCCCAAGGCTCTTTTAACACTATTTTTTCATATGTTTTTATGTAAATTCAAACTGTTTACTTAATTCGCCCCCCCTGCTTCACTAGAATCTTCTGTTTCAAACATCAGCCCAAAACCGTATGCCGGATGGTCTCTTCCGGCCTATCCAAATCGAGGATAACGGCATGGAGAGTGTTGCCCATTTGACCGGGATTCACACATAACGTTTTTCCGATCCGGTCCAGGTAAGACCCGGAGAGGTAGGGGGATTCGTGGATATGGCCGTGCAGGGTCAGGAAGGGCTGATGCTTTTCGATGAACCGCCGGATGGCCCGGCTGCCGATAGGCCGTCCGTCATAGAGGTGATCCAACTTGGTTTGGAACGGCGGGGCATGAAAGGCATAAATCGTTTTTTGATAGGAATAGGGGATCGGGAGATCGTTCAATTCTTCTCCTAAGGTTTTCTGTCCCTGAAAATAGGCCAGGGTCTTGATCGGCTTCATCCCTTTTGGATCGCTTAAAAAGGCCGTAGGATATTGGTCTTCCAGTGACACCTCCGGCAGGTCGATTCGTTCCCAGTCCTTTATAATGAAGGGGGTTGGGGGAACATTTCCATAGCCGATCAGTTCAAATCCACCGGGGAGGCTAAATTTTTTCCCATGTACGATAAAAAGCAACCCCTGAGTCTCCAGCTCCCGGAGATAAGGAAGATTCCCGGCCCAATCATCATTACCCAGCATGGCATAAACGGGTATGGATGGATTCCGTCGGGCGTTCTTTTTAAGAACGGATTTTAAGTGGCGGCGAATGAATTTTTTTTGCTGATCGAACAATTTGAAAAAATCTCCTTCCTTGGGCAGCATGTCCCCGCCGATGAGGAGGGCCGTGGCTTTCTCCTTGTGCCCCAGATCAAACAACTGATCATACAACCCGTTGTCGCCGTGCAGATCTGCCGTAAAAATAATTTTGGACATCATACCCATCTAATGGTTAGAGATTATTCCCGCTCAACGACCCGGTTCAGCATATCATGAATTCCTAATCGAAGTAAGACCCTTTAAAGATGGCCTCTTATTAATTTATTGACCCTTTAATCGACGGTGGTCTATATTCTTTTCAATAAATTTATAACTAAAACAAAATCATGCCTATCCAACCAATAAAAAGACTTAACACCAAAGTCCTTATCGTCGGCGGCGGTCCTGCCGGGTCCACGGCTGCCACAGTCCTGGCTCAAAACGGGGTGGACTGCCTCCTTCTGGAAAAAAACCGCTCCAGAACGAAACCTTGCGGAGGAGGGCTGGCCATAAGTGCCTTTGAGGAATTTGATCTTCCCAAGGGGTCGATCACAAATACGGTTCAACATCTACGGATTATCTCTCCTCGGGGAGAAAGGGTGGATATCGATTTAAAAAATCAGAACCTGGCCATCGTTGATCGGAAAGAGTTCGATGAAGTGCTGCGCCGGAAAGCCGAATTACAGGGAGCCCGAATACTGGAAGGGGAATTCCTCCGGGTCTTGCCTGCAAAAAAATGTCGTATAGACGCCTTAATCGAAAACAAAAAAGTTCAAATCACCTCTGAATATTTGATAGCCGCCGATGGGGTGAACTCAAGGGTCAGGGCCTCTCTGGGAATCAAACCAAGCCAGTCCCTTTTGACCCTTTCGGAGAAGCTGCCCGGTCCGCTCATTGATCATTGTGAATTCTGGTTTGGGGCCTCTCACGCCCCCCGCTCCTATTCCTGGGTCTTTCCGGCAACCGAAGGGTTATCCGTCGGTACGGCGGCTTTTGAGCCCAGGCGGCTCAACAATCTCTTGCAAAATTTTAAAGGCAGAGCCGGCCTGTTACCCAATGGGAGAAAGAAAGCCTACCCCATCCCGGTCTGGGAAGGCACCTTATACCATCGCCAAAATATTCTTTTCGCCGGGGATGCCGCCGGCCAGGTCCTGCCCCTTTCCTATGAAGGCATCTATTATGCGATGAAGTCGGGAGAACTGGCCGCTCAGGCCCTTTTGAAGGAACAGGTCGGCCTCTACAAAAAGATGTGGAAAAGCCGGTTTCAAAAACGGTTTCTGATGCTGAAAAAGCTGGAACACTTCTTTTTAAAAAATGATGCCTTGGCCGAGAAAATGGTCCAGCTCCATAACATTCCGGAAGTACAGGCGGCTTCTCTAATGATCTGGTTGGGAAGGGATAATCGAAGGCACGGTCTGCTGCATTATGTTAGACTCTTTGGGAAGTACCTCACCAAGACATAAGACAGGAGGTGAAAGGGATTAAACCTGATAGAATAATTCTCTCTTTTATTTTTATAGCCTATGGTCTTAAGACTTAAGTTTTGGGTTTTTCGTCGATCCGGTTTTGGGTTAGTTTTTTTTCCCGAAAAAGTTTTTCCTTTTCCAGAAGTATTTTTCCAAATTCAATGGCATGTTTTTTCATGGCTGCCGCCGCTTTGGTCGGATTACCGGCTAGGACGGCTTCGGCAATGGGCCGGTGCATTCCGGCGGGGTGAATAAAATGAAAATCCGGATCGCCGACCTGTATGACCCGGCGGGTCAACTCCATTAAGGATCGAATCAAGGCTTCAAAAAAACGGTTCCCGCACATTTCGGCCAAAAGGAAATGGAAGGCTTGTTTCCGTTCAACGTCCTCATCCAGAGAGGCAATCGATTCCCCTTCCCCTTTCAATATTTTTTTCAAACGCTCTTTATAGTGGGGATTAACATTAGCGGCGGCCAGACGGGCTACTTCCGGTTCTATGAGAAGCCGAACCCTGTAAAATTCGGGGATGGAGATCTTTTCCGAGAGGAAGAGATCGACAAAAGCCTTGGAGAGATTATTAAAAGTCAGGTCGGTGACAAAGGCTCCGCCGGTGGCCCCTTGCCGGGTGACAATAAACCCGGAATTTTCCAAAGATCTCAAGGCCTCCCGAATGGCCACCCGGCTCACCTGAAAGGCCTCAGCCAGGTCCCGTTCAGTGGGTAAGCGCTCACCAGGCTTAAATTGCCCGTTGAGGATGGACTGTTTAAGCTGCTCAAAAACTTCATCAGAGACCCGGACCGGGCGAATCGGTTTAAAATTGGGCATCGCTTCTCCTTTATTTTGAACTAAGCATAAATAATTATAAGAAAAATTTCAAGAAAAATTTTTTATTGACATAATTATTTTATTTTTGTAAATATTATACCAATGAAATAACCTATACGAGATAAACCCTCTTCCTCATTTTCAGTTTCTTCAAGCCTCCCTCAATCGGGGCACAACGGGTTAATAATAGGAAGATCCGAACATGAACATTGCCAACCATCTGGAACGTTCCGCCTTTTTTTTCGCCGATCGTCCGGCGATTCGTGACCGGGGACGGGAAGTATCTTATCGGGAACTCAATGAACAAGCCAATCGAATCGCTTTCGCCCTCCGAGAGCGAGGGCTTGAGACAGGTCAATTTGTTGGTCTTTGCGCCCCTAACTCGTCCGAGTGGCTGGCCTTTTATTTCGGCTTGATAAAAGCCGGCGCAGTGGCCGTGACCATGTCTTCCCTCCTGCCGGAGGAAGAACTGGTCCGATTGGTCCGGTACGCCCGGCCGCGGTTCTTTTATACCACCCCGGAAAAGAAGGCTTGTCTGGAGAACTTAAAAAAGGATGGCTTGCCTTTGGATTTTATCGGAGACCCGGAAGACCCTGCCTGGATCAAAGATCTGGAAAAGGCCCCTGGATCCTTCCGGACCGTCGATCAAAACCGCTGGGAACCGGCGGCCATCTTATTTACCGGGGGCACGACCGGCCTGCCTAAAGGAGTGCTCCTGAGTCATGAAAATATAACCGTTTCCAGCCACAATGTCTCGTATTGCGAACGATCCACCGAATATGACCGGGCCCTATGTTTCCTCCCTTTTAATCATGTCTTCGGACAGATTCATATCATGAACGCCACGATTTTCAGCGCCGGGTGCCTGGAATTGCTTCCGGCCTTCGATTTAGACCCGGTCCTGGAAGCCCTCGGGTCAGGCCGGATAACCAAATTTTTTGCCGTTCCGACCATTTATATTCGCCTCCTTGGACTGGATCGTCTATCTGAAAAATTGGGAAAGGTGCGTTATTGTTTTTCCGCCGCCGCCTCTTTGCCTTCTGAAATCGTCCGGGAATGGAAATCCCTAACCGGCCTGGATATTTATGAAGGGTATGGCTTGACCGAGACGGCCTCAGCCGTAACCTATAACCACACCATACGCCACCGGGTCGGATCGATAGGCGGAACGGTCCCGGGAGTGGAAGTCCAAATTCGGGACTTGAGCGGGAAACCGCTCGGCTTTGATCAGGAGGGGGAAATCTGTATCCGGGGCCGAAACGTCATGAACGGTTATCTAAATAACCCGGAAGAAACGGCCGCCGCCTTTTGGCCTGAAAACTGGTTCCGTTCCGGCGATATCGGGATTATGACCGAAGACGGTTACCTTTCTATTGTTGATCGTCTGAAAGATATGATCATAACCGGCGGAGAAAACGTTTACCCCCGGGAAGTGGAAGAAGTGCTTTATAAACGAGAGGAGATACTGGAATGCGCCGTCATCGGCCTGCCCGACAAAGAATGGGGGGAAAGGGTTTCGGCATTCATCATCCCGAAACCGGGACATTCCTTTAAGGCGGAAGAATTAAAATCGTATTTGAAGAAATATCTGGCTCCCTATAAAGTGCCTAAAAGTTATATTTCTGTTGCCGAACTACCCAAAAGTCCGGCGGGCAAGATATTAAAAAGGAAGTTGAAGCTGCAGGTCTTAAACGAGACAACGGCGTCAGGTTAATCGATCAAAGAGATTGATGCCGACGCCGGCGCCGAGAAGTCTCGAGCCTTTAACGGGAGGAAAGGGGACAATGAAACGTATTTTGAAAATCGTCTATAAGATGGACCTGTCGTTGCAGGTTGTGGCCGGTTTAGGATTGGCCTTTATGATGGTCATAACGATCATCGATATCACTATGAGGCTCCTGGGAAGGCCCATTATAGGGGCCATTGAACTGATTTGCTTTTCCGGGGCCATCGTTGTGGGGTTTTCTCTTCCCTATTCTTCCTGGATGAAGGCCCATGTCTACGTGGATTTTCTGGAGCAAAAACTTTCCCCTGGGGCTCGGAAGGCCATGACTGTGGTCACCCGGGTCATCGGGATCATCCTCTTTCTTTTCATCAGCTATAATTTCATCCTGTACAGTTTGAGTCTAAAGCAGACCGGGGAAGTGAGTCCGGGGCTGAAACTTCCCTTTTATCCCATCACCTTCGGCCTGGCGGTGAGCTGTTTAATGGAATCCCTGACTCTTTTCACCGATCTTTTAAAACTTTTCTCGGAGGAACAACCCCATGAGTGAATTGACTACGGGCATCGTTGCCCTGATCGTGCTGCTTGTCTTTTTTCTGACGGGGATTGAACTGGCCTTTGCCATGACCGTTATCGGTTTTGTCGGTTTTACCTATTTGGTCAATTTCAGCGCCGCCAGCAATCTTCTGGTAAAGGACTTTTTTGATACCTTCACCTCCTATGGATTCACCGTCATCCCCCTATTTGTGCTCATGGGTCAGATAGCCTCAAACTCTGATGTGGCCAAACGATTGTATCAAGCCGCTCACAAATTTGTCGGTCATATACCCGGAGGTCTGGCCATGACGACCGTCGTCGGAGCTACCCTTTTTAAAGCCATGTGCGGCTCAACCCTGGCCACCGCCGCCACCTTTGCAGGGATCGCCATTCCCGAGATGGACCGTTACCGGTATGACAAGCGCCTTTCCACCGGTGTCGTCGCCTCGGTCGGCACACTGGGTATGCTCATTCCGCCGAGCATCGTCTTGATCATTTACGGCATTGTCGTCGAACAGTCCATAGGACGGCTCTTCCTGGCCGGCATCGTTCCGGGCGTTCTCATTTCCTTCTTCTTTATCCTAATTATTTTCGGCTGGGTAAAGATTAGGCCGGAGATTGCCCCCCGGGCCGAAAAAGTAGTTCTCTCCGAACGGCTGAAGGCCTTGCCTGAATTTATCTGGGTAGGGGTCATCTTTTTCGTCATCATCGGAGGGCTCATGGCCGGGGCCTTCAGTCCTACCGAGGCCGGGACGATGGGCACCATCGCCGTCTTTTTGCTGGCCATCGCCCGAAAAGGGCTGACCTTCAGGAAAATAATCCTGGCCTTCGACGGGTCCCTCAAGACGGCCTGCATGACCCTGATGCTGGTTTTCGGGTCCGTGGTCCTCGGCCACTTTTTAGCCATTACCGAAATTCCTTTTAAGGCCGCCGACTGGATCACCAGCCTGCCTTTGCACCGTTCCCTTATCATGGTCCTGATCATCTTGATTTACCTGATAGGCGGTTCATTCATCGACGATCTGGCCTTCATGATCCTGGCCACCCCCATCTTTTATCCGGCGGTGATCAAGCTGGGATACGATCCTATCTGGTTCGGGATCATGATCGGCATCACCATTATGATCGGGGTGATCATCCCTCCGGTGGCCATCTGTGTCTTTATTGTCCGTAATATCACCGGAGTGCCCTTTGATATCATTTATAAGGGCGTCTTGCCCTTTCTGCTGGCCTTGATCGGAGCGGCCTTTCTTCTTTTTCTCGTTCCGGATATCGCCCTTTTTCTGCCCAACTACTTCATGGGCAAGGCTTGATCCGAATGAAGGGAGGAAGGGGTCGGTCTTGGGGAGCTTTGTCTGAAACAATAAGGGCCGGGGAGCGTCACCAGGCAGCAAAAGCCAATTTATTTATAAACGGAGACCTCTTATTGACAGTCTTTGCAAAATACATTCATCGGTTGGGGGACTCCCATCAGATAGGCCTGAATCGTTAATAAAAATAATTAGTATTAGGAGGGGTTATGCTCAAAAAGAATTGTATTCGGTTAAGTGTACTGTTTTTCGTAACGTTATCCTTTTTACTCTTTTCCGCCCCACTGCCGGCCCAGGAGAAAGTCACCAAATTGCGGTATTCCAACTTCTTCCCGCCTATGCACCCCAATGCCAAGCTTTCAGAGGAATGGTGCAAGGAAATCGAAAAACGGACCGGTGGACGGGTCACCTTTGCCTATTTTCCGGGAAATACCCTTACCCCGCCCCCTCAGACTTATGACAGCGTGGTCAAAGGTATTGCCGACGTGGGACAGAGTCTGATGGCCTATTCGGCCGGACGATTCCCGCTCACCGGTGTTTTCGGGCTGCCTCTCGGCTTTACCAGCGGGTACCAGGCCACCAAGACCCTGAATGAATTTTATAAGAAATTTCGGCCCAAAGAATACGACGACGTCAAGGTCATGTATTTTCACGGTCATGGTCCTGGGCTGATCTCCACCAAGAAAGTCTTGGGGTCTTTGGATGATATCAAGGGACTGCGTATCAAGGTCAATGCCGAAAACGCCGACATCATCAAGGTCCTGGGAGGAGCGCCGGTGACCATGCCGATCACCGAAACGTATGACGCTTTGCAAAAAGGTCTCTTGGATGGCATTCTCTTGCCTTTTGAAGCCCTGAAAGGCTGGAAGTTCGGAGAAATCGTCAAGACCACCGTCGTTAACCACAGCATGGCCTATACGGCACCCATCTTTGTCGTCATGAACAAGGGCAAATGGAATGCCATCTCCCCGGCCGACCAGCAGGTCATCGAGAAGATTAATGAGGAATGGATCGAGAAGCAGGCCCAACAATGGAGCCGACTGGATAAAGAGGCGGAAGAGTTCGTCATACAGAAAGGGGTTAAAATTCTACGGGCCACCAAGGCCGATGAAGCCAAGGTAGCGGAAAAGATGAAACCTATTTATCCCGAATTTGTCAAAGACATGAAGGCCAAGGGCCTGAACGGGGAGGAAGTCCTCAAATTCTGCCTGGACTATATCCGAACCCATCCCTAGGCGATTCGATTCACCGGAGTAAATGCTCTATTCAGTAGGTCATCCGGGACCCGAAAAAAGAAGCCTCTCGGGTCCCGGATTCA
>Ga0233425_10001649_pt1 | contig 48614 bp, 43 predicted proteins | sample Watercolumn_Towu_2_FD_181712 | JGI IMG/M metagenome (GOLD analysis project Ga0233425, IMG submission 181712) | Freshwater microbial communities from Lake Towuti, South Sulawesi, Indonesia - Watercolumn_Towuti2014_140_MG | ecosystem: Environmental > Aquatic > Freshwater > Lake | place...
CTCCGGGCATCCGGCACGTGACATGGGAGCGATTGGCCGGAGCGTGAACGCGAATTTCTCCACGGCATTTCCCTCATGGAAGAACTGGCAGCCGGAAGATACGGCCGCTTTCGATTCGATCGCTGGCGGGATGATGAAACGGCTGGGATACCGGCTGTAGCTTTGGCGCGGCATCAGCCGAGACCGAACGCACTCATGCCGTTGTTTGCTTGTCCGCCCCCGCTTTCCCGGCTGCGACGGAGCAGATTATCCGTATAATGAGGTTAACAGGCTGATTCTGCCTGACAAGTTTGCTTAACAGTATTGAGGGGGAACAAAAATGGTGAAAGAGCAAGAAGGGAAATCGGTATTGGCAGACCTTTATGGCAGCGCATCAACGCTACTTCGAGATATTCAAATGTACGTCGTTCCGGGAGCGGTATTTTTGGTGCTTATCGCGTATCCACTTTTCTTCCCCGAAGATAAGATCAAAATTACATGGCTCAGGGAATCTGAAATTGTCACTAAATTAAATGTGGTGAAAGATACTTGGAATGCTTGGGCCATTGCCGCATTATTCACGCTTGCGGCTTACACCTGTGGGCATCTTTTGTCCGGGATAGGTAGCTGTATGAAAGAAGCGATATGTTGTAAGGATAAGGATACGGATAAGGATAAGGAAAAGAATCCGGAGAAGGAAACAGTTCTCAAACGGTGTTTGCAGGAAATTGCCCCCAATTCCAATAAGCTGCTTTCCGATAAATACCCAGTCCATCTTTGCCCTGAGATGAAGGTCTTTGCCGACAGGCCGGATATTCATGCTAAATTCATTGAACGGTACAACGTATTGCGGTACATGCGCCGGACGCTTGCGGTTGCTTTCGGTCTTGCCGGAATAGTGTACTTGCTTTTTGCTTGTCACTGTAGCACACCAACTTCGGTGTTTTGCGGATTAGGCATTTTACTTATTGTTGCTGCCATCGCGTTTTGGCATAGCGCAATAAAGACAGGAAAGTCTTTTAATGATAGGGTTTTTACAGCATTTTTCATTCTGGAAGAACATAAGAACACGGAACGCAGCCAACCGGAGAACGTGAATGGGGAAACCTAATGAACCGAATTATTATTTTGCTTACGGCTCCAACATGTTCGAGGGTCAGATGAAACAGCGATGCCCTTCCGCTGTGTTTGTGTCCGGAGCAACCTTGCACGGATTCCTGCGATGCTTCCCGCAACGTTCGGAGCGTTGGCATGGCGGCGTTGCCGGGGTGACTGCCGCTCCGGACGAAAGCGTGGAAGGCGTGGTCTATCAACTGTCGGATAGCGATTTGCTTGTGCTGGATGGATATGAGGGGGTTGATAGCGGACGGTATAAGAGAGAAGCGGTCGAGGTTGTCCTTGAAAATGGCGGCTCAATAACTGCTTGGATATATTACGCGACTATGGGCAATGGTCAGCATTATCCGCCGTCGTCCGATTATATCGACACGTTGCTTAAGGGCGCGGTGGAACATCGCTTGTCGGAGGAGACGGTTCAATACATCGTAACCATCAAAAACTCCGGATCACCCGAACGCCAGCCACCGGCGCGCTGATAGCCCGATGCCATTTACTTGGCGCCGCCCGCGCAAGCCAACTTGGCGCAACAATTTAGTCTAACCACGAATTTCCCCTCAATTTGACTGAGCTTCCACCTTTGTAATAAATTAACTGGCTGTCTGGAGACGTTCCGGCGCTTCGCGCACACGCGGGCCTGCCAGCGTTCTCCCAAACACGACGAGGTGAAATTATGTGCCGTTTGAGCGCTATTACAGCCAGTGACTATTTCTCCCCGATGGAAACCGTCATGGCCCTGGAAACCATGAAGGAAGGCCACGACGGTTCCGGCCTTGGGCTTATGCTCAAGAATCTGGGCGGGGATTTCGGGGGGTTGAAGGATTACCCCATTCTTTCGGGCATATGCTCGCAGAAGGGCATGACCCTTCTGGATGACTTCATGAAGTCGAAGGGCTTCCGCGTGAAACATATGTGGACGCCCAAAATAAAGCCGACTCCGGGCATTCAGAAACGCGATTTCTATATCGCCAAGGCCTACGAATATCCGGAAGAATGGCGCGACAGGCCGATGGCCGAAAAAGAAGACCTGCTGATGCGCACTCGCCTTGAGCTTCGCGCCATAGGGGAGCCCGATCAGTCGATATTCGCGTTTTCGTTCTATCCCGATGTGCTCACGCTGAAGGAAGTGGGCGATCCGCTTGAGGTCGCAGAGTTCTTCGGGCTGGACAAGTCCGATTCCCTGAAGGCAAAGATCGTGCTGGCGCAGGGGCGACAGAACACAAACTATGCCATATATCTTTACGCCTGCCATCCGTTCTTCATTCAGGGCTACGCCTCGATGACCAACGGCGAGAACACCGCCTTCGTTCCTATCCGCGAGTTCCTGACGAGCCGTGGCAATTCCGGCTACACCGGCTACAACTCCGACAGCGAGGTGTTCACGCACATCCTGCACTACACCTGCCGCACGCTCGGCTTTCCGCTCAATTACTACAAAGATGTTGTAACCCCTCTGAAAGACAGCGAAATCGATGGGCGAAGCGACGCGGAGGCGCTTAGGCTGATGAAAAAATCCCTGCGCCCGCTCTGCATCGACGGCCCCAACTGCGTGATCGGCTTCACGCCCGACGGCACGGTATTCATGGTTCAGGATTCGAAGAAACTCCGGCCCGGCGCGGTCGGCGGCGTGAAGGGCAAATACGCGCTCATGTCGGAGGAATGCGGCATCACGCGGGCGATTCCGGAGCGCGATCAGTCCACCGACATCTATCCGATGAAGTACGACATGGTCATCATTTCGCCCAACGCCGAGGAGGTGACGGTTTGGAACCAGCTTCGCAACTAGACAGTAACTACGAGCTGTCGATACAGGATTTTCCGTATATCATCGAGTGGCGGGAAGACCGCTGCACCCGCTGCGGCAAATGCACCGCCGTCTGCCCGGTGAAGGCGATCACGCCGTCTGTGGCGGCGCAGCGCCTTGTCGAGTCTGAAGGCGCGTCGCCCATGCCGGTAAGCAGGAAGGTAACGCGCCATGTTGTCGTTCAGTCGCGCGACATAGACCGCTACTGCACCGGCTGCGGCACATGCAGCCTTGTCTGCCCGGCTGAGGCTGTAAAGCCGGTCTACAACCCGCATAACCGGTTTCTTATCTACAAGAACAAAAAAGGTGACGCCTACAAGCGCGGCGGACGAAGAAACGATCCGTCCGTTTCCACGGTTGACAAGCTGAAGTTCACGCGCATCTCGATGCTCACCGATCCGGCGCTCGACGCCGGACGCCACGAGTTCCGCGTGCGTTCGCTTCTGGGCAGAATTCTGCCGCCTGAGGAATTGCCGCTTACGGTTAAAAACGGCAAGCTGGTGAAATCCGGCGATGTCTTCATTCCGCCTGTGCGCGAGATTTTCCCCATTCGCATAGGCAGCATGTCGGTCGGCGCGCTCTCTCCAACCATGTGGGAGGGGCTTGCGATGGGCGTTGCCTACCTGAACGAGGTCGAGGGCCTGCCGGTTGTGATGTGCAGCGGCGAGGGGGGGCTTCCGCCGCGGCTTCTGAAATCGCGGTTCGCCAAGTATTTCATCCTCCAGATTGCCTCCGGCTATTTCGGCTGGGACGAGATCGTTCACGCTATTCCGGACATGAAGGAAGACCCGGCGGCCATAGAAATCAAGTACGGCCAGGGCGCGAAACCGGGCGACGGCGGACTGCTGATGGCATACAAGGTGCTGAAACTTATCGCTAAGATTCGCGGAGTTCCGGAGTTTGTAGATCTGGCCTCGCCGCCCACGCATCAGACCAAGTACTCGATCGAGGAAGCGGTGGCCAAGATGATTCAGGCGATGTCGATGGCCTGGGGCTTCCGCGTGCCGGTCTATCCGAAGATTTCCGGCTCGAAGACGGCCCGCGCCGTGCTCAACAATCTTGCCCGCAATCCATACGCCGCCGCGCTCTGCATCGACGGCGAGGACGGCGGAACCGGCGCGGCCTACAACGTTTCGATGGACAAGATGGGCCATCCGATCGCCTCCAACATCCGCGAGTGCTATCTCGACTTGGTTACGCAGGGCAAGCAGAACGAGCTTCCGCTCATAGCGGCGGGCGGCATGGGCAAGGGCGGCCATCTGGCGGCAAACGCGGCGGCCATGATAATGCTCGGCGCGTCGGCTGTGGATATCGGCAAGTACATCATGCAGTCGGCGGGCAACTGCCTGGGCGACGAGTATAACCGCTGCAACCTCTGCAACACAGGGCGATGCCCGCGCGGCATAACCACGCAGGATCCGCGCCTCTACCGCAGACTCGACCCCGACATGGTGGCCCAGCGCGTGGTGGACGTGTTCCGCGTCGCCGACGTTGAGTTGAAGAAAATATTCGCTCCGATGGGGCGTTCCACCGAACTTCCGATCGGCATGTCCGACGGCCTGTCGGTTGCCGACAAAGCCATCGCCGAGCGTCTGGGGATAAGCTATGCCTGTTAGGAGCAAGAATATGGCGGCTTCGAAGAAAAAACCTGCAAGCGGCGGCAATGCCGTGAAGATAGAGGGAAACATCGGCGGCGAGCGCGTTCCTTCGCGTGTGCTTGAGGAGCGCATTCAGGCGGCGGTTTCAGCCGGCTCGCGGGAGCTCTCGGTAATCGCTCAGGGCCAGCACGGAATCGGCGGCAGGATATGGCCGCGCGGCGAGACGGTTCGCATTACGGTGAACGGCCCGGCCGGACAGCGGCTTGGCTGCATGGGCATGGACGGAACCGAGATAGTGGCGCGCGGAAACGCCTCCGACGATGTGGGGTGGATAAACTGCGGCGCGAAGATCACGGTTCTTGGCGACGTGACAAACGGCGCCCATAACGCGGGCGCGCAGGGCATTCTGTACGTTCAGGGCGGCGGCGGCGCGCGCTGCGAAACGATGACCAAGCGCAACCCGCGTTTCGAGCCGCTTCAGTCGTGGTATTTCCGCGACGTTGGCGACTCGTTCGCCGAGTTCAAGGCGGGCGGCATCGCCGTGGTCTGCGGCATGAACCCCCGGAACCCGGACAATATTCTGGGCTACCGTCCGTGCGTGGGCATGGTCGGCGGAACGATATATTTTCGCGGGCCAATTCAGGGTTACAGCTCCGCCGACGTGAAGCTCTCGGAGCTTTCGGACGCCGACTGGCAGTGGCTGACCGAAAACATGAAGCCGTACCTGAAGGCGATTGAGCGCGAGTCTTTTTACGCAGAACTGACCGGCGACCGCATGGCATGGAAAAAGCTTGCCGCATGGACGCCAGCCGAGAAGGCGGCCAAGAAGGGCACGGGCAAGCCGTCGCTTGAGCAGTTCCGCATGAAAACATGGGAGGCCGATGTCGGCAAGGGCGGCATATTCGGCGAGTATCTCGATCATCCGCGCTCTGTGCTGCCGTACATAACCACCGGAGGCGACCGCCGTAACAGGCCGGTATGGAATAATGAAAAATATCAGCCGCCGTGCGTCGGAACATGTCCGTCGCACATTCCGTCGCACAAGCGACTGAGCCTTGTCCGCCAGAACCGGATGGAAGACGCTCTTGCGCTGGTGCTCCAGTACAGCCCGTTTCCGGCAACGGTCTGCGGCCAGATATGCCCGAACATCTGCATGGACGCATGCACGCGCGGCAGGTTCGACAAGCCGCTCGACATCAAGAGCCTGGGCAGTCTGAGCCTCGAAATTCCGGCTCCGAAGAAGGCCAAATCCACCGGCAGGAAGATCGCGGTTATCGGCGGCGGCCCCGGCGGCCTTTCGGCGGCGTGGCAGCTTGCCCTGAACGGCCATGCGGTCGATCTATACGAGGCGGGCAAGAAGATCGGCGGAAAGATCGAGATGTGTATTCCGCGCGAGCGCCTGCCGAAGGAAGTGCTCGACAAGGAGATTTCGCGTTTCGCCGAGATGGGCGTGAAGGTGTACGCGAATCATCCCGTGGATAAAAAGAAATTCGACAAAATCTACAAGGATCACGACGTGGTTGTGGTTGCCGTCGGCGCTCACAAGCCGCGCGTGATTCCGTTTGACGGCCACGAAGATGTAATCGCCGGGATAGATTTCCTGAAGGATATCAACGCCGGAAGCCCGATGAAGCTGAAGGGCCAGAACGTGGTTGTGATCGGCGCGGGCAACGTGGGCATGGACATCGCCTGCGAGGCGTGGGGCCTTGGGGCAAAAAGCGTCACGGCGGTCGACATTCAGGCTCCGGCGGCGTTCGGCAAGGAGATGGAGTCGGCTACGGAGAAGGGCACACAGATCCTCTATCCGAAGTTCACCGAGAAGTTCGACAAAAAGAAGAAGAAAATCATCTTCAAGGACGGCTCGTCGCTTCCGGCGGATAACGTGATCATCTCAATCGGCGAGACGCCGGTGATCGACTTCCTGCCCGCCGACGTTCAGACCGAACGCGGCTACGTAACGGTTGACAAAACCGGCCAGACCTCCGATCCGAAGGTTTTCGCCATCGGCGACGTTACCAAACCGGGCCTCGTGACCCACGCGATAGGCGCGGGCCGCGTGGCGGCGGAAAAGATTCATTCGATGATGATGAACTTCGACTATCTCTCCGAAGTGAAAAACGTCATTTCTTACGAGAAGATCAAGACCGCCTACTACGACGTCTGCCGCATAGGCGACTTCTCCGCCGTTACCGAGGCGAGCAAGTGCATGTCGTGCGGCTCGTGCCGCGACTGCCACATGTGCGAGGTGACCTGCTACTGGGGCGCGATCAGCCGCGTGGAGGGCAAGGGCGGCACGTTCGAGTATGTGGTGGACGCCGACAAGTGCATCGGCTGCGGCTTCTGCGCGGGAATATGCCCGTGCGGTATATGGGAGATGGTGGAGAACAAGTAGGCAGGGGACAGCGGAAGGGGAATCGCGATTCAGGGGGCGCTGCTTGCAGCGCCCCCTGTTTTTTGGGCTGGATTCGCGCCAAAGACAATAGTGTAGGGCCGCTTGATTCTGATAACGCTTTGCGTTATTATTGGCCATGATTAAAAGCTTTCGGGAGAAAGAGACCGGGAAACTGTTCAATAGACAGTTTTCGTCAAAATTTCCGTCCGAAATTCTCCGTACCGCATTGAAAAAACTATGGCAACTGGATGCGGCTGAAAGCCTCGATGATCTGACAGTCCCGCCGGGCAACCGGCTTGAAAAGCTTGCCGGTAACCGTCAGGCGCAACACAGCATACGTATTAATGATCAATGGAGGATATGCTTTCGATGGCATCAGGGCGATGCCTACGAAGTCGAGATCACCGATCATCATTAAGGAGTGAATTATGAGGACAGAGGATAAAATCCCGCCCGTTCATCCGGGTGAAATACTGCTTGAGGATTTTTTGGAGCCTATGGGAATCAGCCAATACAAGCTTGCAAAAGACATAAGCGTGCCTCCGCGCCGTATCAATGAGATTGTCCATGCAAAGCGCTCGATAACCGCCGATACGGCATTGAGACTTTCGATGTACTTTGGTCTTTCCGAGCGCTTTTGGCTCAATCTCCAGTCGCGCTATGACCTTGAAATGGAGAAAGACCGGCTTGATGAACGCCTTGCGAAAGAAGTGCGGGTATTGATGCCGCAACATGCCTGATTCCGGCAACAATGGATACGTTATAATGAAAACGCAAACCGGAGGTACTCCATGCCAAAACTGTTGAAAGCGAAACCGCAGGTGGTTATGAAGAACGGAAAGCCCAATGCTGTAATAATCGACATAAAGGATTATCAGCGCATGCTTGAACGCCTCGAAGACAAAGACGACCTTGCCGACCTTGCAAAGTTACGTAACGGCAGCCTGCATTTCAGAAAATTCGACGACTTCCTTGCGGAACAGAATAATGCCGTATGAATTGCACATTGAACGACATGCGGAAAAAGATTTAACCAAGCTTGAAAAAACGTTATTTCTTCAGATTGTCTCAAGGATAAAAGCGCTTGCGAATAACCCGCATCCGCAAGGCAGCAGGAAAATAACAGGCTCCCAAAGCGACTGGCGGCTTCGTGTCGGCGACTATCGCGTGATCTATTCGATCGACAGCACAACAAAGACCATCAGAATCATGCTTGTAAAACATCGCCGTGAAGCCTATCGTGACATTTGATCATCTGCCGCATAAGCGTCTTTCCGAGCGCTTTTGGCTCAATCTCCAGTCGCGCTATGACCTTGAAATGGAGAAAGACCGGCTTGATGAACGCCTTGCGAAAGAAGTGCGGGTATTGATACCTCAACATGCCTGATTCCGGCCGGGGCGCTGCTTGCAGCGCCCCTTACTGTTAAGTCGGAAAAGTTTACAGTTTCTCCTTCCTTCCTTCCTTCCTTCCTTCCTTCCTTACTTACTTACTTATTGCCCCGAAATATCAACGAGATACGTTATCTGGCACGAATCCTGCTCAATTTAGGCTGAATTTCTCGCCGTTTATTCCAATCGTAAAAAGCTTCGACAGGTAGTTGCATTCTGTGCATGGGAGGGGGTGAATAGGATTATTGTTGGGTGGCAGTGGGCATTCCGCTTCGCGGATGCTTGGTCAAGATACGGAGGGAAATAACGCAACAGAATAGGAGCGACTTATGCGAAACAAATTATTCCGGTTCGTTGGAACTGTCTTATCTGCTATAGCGGTAGTTATCGTTTGCAGTGGAGCCTCTATGGCTACGGAAACGCATGAATTCACCGGAGTCTGGACAAGCACAGACGGTGGGCCTTATTTTACAGTTGGGGATTTGTTTCATTTCATTGTGCAATATGATGGCTCTACTCCATATGCGGACAGCTACTCCCACCACCTTGCATGGCCTTGGAGCGCCCGTGTGGGCGCACTTGGGGCGGGGCTTTCAAGTTTTTCACCAGATGCCCCAATTCTATCCGGTGGCTTGTTAAAGGAGTTTGCCGATAATCATGTAGATACACGATATGCTGAGTATTTTGCTGCTGATATGGGTGCCGGGGATGGGCCGCTTCGCTTCAGTTCCTATAGCGGATCGGGATCGGGTTTCTTCCAGTACTATGATAATCCAACGGCAAGCTATTACAGATCCACCTTCAATATCGTCAGCCATAAATATAATGGCCAGTTAGTTCCCGAACCGGCAACTTGGGCAATGCTCTTTGTAGGCATTGTCATTGTCTTTGCCGCACGGAAAAGGCAGGTTTCACAATTGCAATAATTTCCTCCGGCCTGGTTCATGACGAATGTTTTTCCAGCACGCGAACCTGATAGGGCCAGGGACGGCGTTTTTAGCCGTCCCTGCCCCGCCGGCCCGTGAGTTGCTCGCCGAAGCGGGCTTTGACTTTGGCAAAACCGGACAGTGCTATTTGATTTGAATGATGAGATTTGACGCTATAACGCTATACCTGTAAAGCAAAGGAGGTATGCGGTATGGCGACACTCACAAAGAGGGCGACAGCGTACTTCGACCCCGATATCCATCGCGCGCTTCGACTGAAGTCCGCCGAGACATTTCGTTCGGTTTCGGATCTTGTGAACGATGCGCTCCGCGATTCTCTCGCTGAAGACGTCGACGATTTGGAGGCGTTCAATGCCCGTGCAAGCGATCCCCTTATCAGCTACGAAGAGATGATCAAACGGCTGAAGTCTGATGGCCGCATATAGCATCTTTTTCCGGGAAACGGTTCATAAGGATCTGCGAGCCATCCCTAAAGGCGACCTGGCGCGAATTCTTGAAAAAATTTCCTCTCTATCGCAGAACCCGCGACCGGCAGGCTCCGAGAAACTGACGGGTGAGGAACGCTACCGCGTCCGCCAGGTAAACTACCGCATCGTGTATTCAATCCGTGACGACCAACTGCAAGTTTGGGTGGTGAAGGGTGGTGATCGCAAGGATGTATACCGCTGATTCCATTTCTAAATCAACCGTTTAACAACCCATCCCCAACCCTCCCCCCTGTCCCGCAGGGCTTGCCCTGCGGCGCAATTGAATGGGAGGGCAGGATGGTGGAGAACAAGTAGGCAGCGGGCGGTAGAAGGGAATCGCGATTCAGGGGGCGCTGCTTGCAGCGCCCGGATTTTTCAGGCGCGATTTCTCGCGCTGCAATCGATTTTCATAAGGCAATTAGTGGCGTTGGCTCATAAGCAAACCGGCTGCGTTTTAGTGTCGGAATATCTTACATACGCTTTCCGTAGGTTTCAGGCACTTGTTATGCGGGAAGCTCCCTGAAAACCATGCCTGGCGTTAATTTGTTCTGCTTTCGAAGCAATTGCGGTTGCTTCCTATTGACAATAAACGGAATAGCACGGATATTATAGTCAGAAATTAACGTGATTGATCTTGGTACCATGTCGAATTTGTTTACATGATAAATGCGCTTGGTCTTGTAATGAGGGTATAACTGCTTGTTTTAAAAGGTTGACGTTGCTTTGGCATGTCACTTGCAAATTATATTACACATTGTGAATATGGTAATTGTAGCTTTAATGGTACGGACTTGTTATCTTGTCCCGCACCCCGGCAATTGTTGCAAGGAGGGTCGATATGGTTACAGCAGCTGAACAGAGGCGCAGCACGCGGTATCCTGCAAAGGAGCTGGCATTTGCGCTTTTAAAGCCTTATTGCGACAAGCTTGGGCAGATTAAGGATATCAGCAATACCGGACTTGCCTTCGAGTATCTGGAATTCGACGGCTTTACAGACAAGCTTAACGGCCATGAGCAGTTGCGGATCGACATAATAATGACGCCGGAGGCGTTCTACCTGTCACAGATTCCATGTCAGGTTGTGTATGACGCAAGAATTCAATACGGACAGAGCATGTTTGTTCATGGTGTTCATACGCGGCGATGCGGGCTTCAGTTTGGCGAAATTAGTGCGGATCAATCCGCAGCGTTGAATCTCTTCCTCGAAAAGCATATCGTCAGAAATGTGACTGTTTAAGGCAGAGACGCATTGCATGGCGTCTCCATGCGTTCCATATAATCTTTCGGCGGGGGGCTCGCTGGAAACCGCATTAAGGCCGACGCCGGGAAGCGCGTCGGGCGCTGCGCGGGAAGGTCATTGGCGGCGCGGCTTATGCGGAGTGTTATAATGCTGAGAAACGTTAGGTTGTGGGTCGAAACCCTTGGCTGAAAAGCAGGGGGGGAATTTATGGGTGGTTTTTGTAAACGTCTTTTCTGTGACCAATCTTTACAACCAAAATAACAAGCCGATCACTCTGAATTTCATACACAATGCGATAATCGCCAATTCTGACCTTGTGGAAATCATTGTCACCTTTCATCTTGGTTGTCGCCGGGTCAGGAAGATTATTGCTGAGATCCTCAAGCCTTTTCTTAATGCGCAACAATTCCCGTTTCGGAAAATGCTTAATGCTTTTCAAAACGCCGGGGCGAAACTCAACGGTGTATTTCATGAATCAAAGCCCCAGTTGTTTCCAAAATTCTTGGGCTGGAACGTTTTCTCCCGGCTCAGCAAGCGCCTTTTTAGCATCCTCAATGTCTATATGATCCTCAATTTGCTGAAGCAATTCAAGTTCATCAATGGAAATCAAAGCGGCAACCCCTTGCCCTCGCCTAGTCAAAACTACAGGCTCTTTGCCGTAGGCAACCTTGTTAACAATATCAGCAAATTTTTTTCTCGCATCCGCAGTGGAAATTGTAGTAGTCATAAGAATAGTTCCTCCAAACCGAAAGTTATGTACAAATTGTGCAACATGTACTTTTCTTTGTCAAAGCATTATAATCACCGGCTTAACCTGACCGTGAGAACGTCGGGGGGCCTTAGGGCCACTTCAGAGCGTTATAGCGCCGGTGCAGGTTAGTCCCTGCCCGGCGGCGCATCCGTGGCAGTGGTCGCCCAAGACAATTCTTCGGGTCTGCAATCTCTCTTTGTCGAACGCCTGAATATCGCCGGGAACGCCTTTCTCCAGCCCCATGCCCAAAGCCTGATTGAAATCGCAGTCGTAGAGCTTTCCGCTCCAGTCCACACTGATCATGCGTCTGCACATTAGTCCGCCGAGGGTGGCCGGATTGAACGCGCTGCGGAGAAGCTCGATGTATCGTTCAAGTCCGCCTGTCGATGCGAGGCGGTTGCGAAACCTTCCAACCGGCATGTTTGAAAACGAATACAGCCTGTCGAACGCAATGCCGAACCGTGCATTCAATTCCCGTTTGTAGTCGGCCTCGAGAGTGCGTTCAGGCGGAGACAGAAACGGCCCCGCCGGATTGTAGACAAGGTTCAGCACGAGGCCTGAAGAGCCGCTGCCGTAGCCTCGCCTGCTCAGCATCCGCAAGGCGCGGACGCTTTTCTCGTATGCGCCATGTCCGCGCGCGGCGTCCACGTTCGATTCAAGATAGCAGGGAAGCGATGCGGTGACCTCAACGCCGTGCGCGGCATAAAAATCCACAAGAGAATCCGGCGAAAAATTCATGCCGTCCTCGAAAAAAACTGTCAGGTTCGTTCTGGCGATAACGCGCTTTCCGGCATTCCGCGCGCCTTTCACCAGTCGGCTGAAGTTCGGGTTCAGCTCAGGCGCGCCACCTGTGAGATCCAGTGTTTTGATTTCCTCGTTTTCTTGAAGAACCCGCAGCACCTCCTCGGCCACATCCGCGCCCATGGACTCCGCACGGGTTGGCCCGCACGACAGGTGGCAGTGAGCGCAGGACATGTTGCATCTGTAACCCACGTTCACCTGAAGTGTGGTAACGTTTTCGGCAAGAAGCGGGCCGTTGTTTGTTGAAGTAAACCGTTCGTAAACCGTCATGCATTAATCCCCGTGAGGTTGATATCGAATTCTGACCATTGACCGGCCCGGCTCAGTGCCGGTTTTTGCCGTGAACCGTTCGTCCATTCTGAAACCGGCCACCCATACAATCATATCGCCGCTTGTAACAACCGGCACTTGTTCGCGCGCTGACGCGGGAATCTTCAAATCAACGAGAAAATCCTGTAATTTCTTTGATCTGCCTCCCATGCCGGCGGGCTGAAAACGGTCGCCGGGCTTACGGGATCGGACAACAAGCGGTTGATGGAGAAGACCGAGCGGCACAAGTATCTCATTCTTGCCGCCTGCCGGCTCGCTTTCGGAAGCTTCGCATCGAAAAGCCTCTATCCTCCCGCCGTCCGGAAGCATTGCAACCCCCGGCACATCGAGCGCGGTTTCCGGAATGCCGCTTACAGGGCCGGGCCGGAATATACGATAACCGCCACGCTCCAGCCCCACACGCAATCCGCCCGCCATAACCGGCGATTCAACCGCATTTCCGGCTTCCATCGCATCCATCGCATCCTCGGCGTGCCGGAACTCGATCTCGCATCCGGCTCCGGCAAGCATCGAGGCAAAGCGCCGCAGAAGCCGCCGCCTGATGGCCCGATCCTCGGCGTCGAACGCGCCGGATTGCCATGCAACCGAATTGCCGGTTATGACAGGCGGATTGCCGGCTAACGCGGCATCGGCCATGCGCTCGATATATCTGTTTTCGTCCGCAAGCAGAGCGGCGGTACGGGCAAGCCCGCGCTTAAGCGACGGATTGCAGGATTCAAGCATCGGCATTATTTCCAGTCGCAGGCGATTGCGGAAATAATCGGTTTTAAGGTTTGAACTGTCGATGACATATCCAAGCGAGCCTTTCTCAATATATGCCTCGATTTCGGCGCGCGAGACAGCAAGAAGCGGCCTGATGATACGTCCGCGCCGCGCCGGAATGCCGGACAGCCCCTGAAGCCCGGCTCCGCGAATCAGGCGCATCAGCACGGTTTCGGCCTGATCGTCGGCATTGTGGGCGGTTGCGACAAACTCTATGCCAAGACGGTCGGCCTCGCGAAAAAGCGCATCGTATCGAAGTCTCCGGGCCGCCGCGTGGATGTTTTCACCGTTCGCGCTTGCGCGCACATCGATCGAAACAGCCGAAAAGCCCGCGCCCAGCATTGCGGCGGTGTCGGCGCAGAACCGGCGCTCGCGCGCTATCTCGTCACTGCCGCGCAGGCCGTGGTCGATATACGTTGCGTGAAGCCGCAGGTTTAAAACGCCGGAAAGCGCCGACAGCGCCGACAGAAGCGCGGTGGAATCCGGGCCGCCGGAAAACGCGGCAAGCAGGCCGCAGTCGGTTGCCGCAAAGCCGCGCATCGCGCCGGATACGGCGGCAACGAGCGGGTCTGAACACGATTTCATTGATGAACCGGATGAACAGGATTGGCGAAATCGGGGATCAGACGCACACCGGGAGCGTCGCAAGATATTCGGCGAGCATTCGCAGTGCGTTGTACCGGTGGCTGATGGAGTTTTTCACCTCGCCCGGCATCTCGGCAAACGTCCTGTCGTAGCCGTCGGGGATGAAAAGCGGATCGTAGCCGAAGCCGGTTCTTCCGGCCTCGGCATTGGCGATGCGGCCCTTGACCTCGCCGACGAATACATGTTCGACGCCGCCGTTGATGTAGACGAGCGTGCAGACAAAACGCGCGCCTCGCCGCTCTTCGGAAACGCCGGACAGGCGGTTTAGCAGGAGGCGGTTGTTTTCAGCCGCTATGGCGTTCCCGCCTGCGTAGCGGGCGGAAAAAACTCCGGGCGCGCCGCCCAGCGCCTCAACCTCGAGACCGGAATCCTCGGCAATTGCGGGAAGATGCGAATACCGCGAATATTCGCGGGCCTTTTTGAGCGCGTTATCCAGAAACGTCGCGCCGTCCTCCACAACGTCGGGCGCTTCGGGCGGAAGCGGCACAAGTTCGAAGCCATCGCCCAGAATGGCGCGGATTTCCCTAACCTTGTTTTCGTTCCGGGTTGCGACGAGGATTTTTTTCATTGCGTCAGGCAGCCCATGATGTCTAAAGAGTGGAGAACATCGCGCGCACCGTTTCGGCTGACGCCTTGAACGCATCCGACTCGCCGCCGGCGAGCTTGAGCTCGATTATGCCCTCGACGCCCGCTGCTCCCAGCTTCGCGGGCACGCCGGAATATACGCCGGATACGCCGTACTCGCCGTTCAGATAAGCGGAGCATGGCAGCACGCGCTTTTCGTCGAGGAGCACCGCCTCGGCCATCTCTATGGCGGCGGCTGCCGGGGCGTAGTAGGCGCTTCCGGTTTTGAGCAGGCCGACGATCTCGGCCCCGCCGGTTCGCGTCCGCTCGATAAGTGCATTTATCCGCTCCGGCGGCATTAGTTCCGTGATCGGAATTCCGGCAACGGACGTGTATCGCGGAAGCGGAACCATCGAATCTCCGTGGCCGCCCATGACAAGCGCGGTAACGTCGCGCATGGAAACGCCAAGCTCCATGGCCACGAATGCCCGGAAGCGCGCGGAGTCGAGCACGCCGCCCATGCCGATAACCCGCTCGGCCTGGAATCCGGTTTCGCGCCTTGTTAGCTGCGCCATCACGTCCATCGGGTTGCTGACCACGATGACAACCGCGTCGGGCGACCATTTGGCTGTCTCGCGGGCCACTCCGCCCACTATGGCGGCGTTCGCCTTAAGCAGATCGTCGCGGCTCATGCCCGGCTTTCTGGCAAGCCCGGCCGTCACGATTACGATCGAGGAATCCGCCGTGGCCTCGTATCCGTTTGTTCCTGTCACGCGCGCGGATGAATCCCAGATGGGACAGGCCTGCGTCATGTCGAGCGCCTTGCCCTGCGGCACGCCGTCCATGATATCCACAAGGACGACGTCGCCAAGCCCCTTTCGCGCCGCAAGCTCCGCTGTCGTAGCTCCAACGTTTCCGGCCCCGACCACCGTAATCTTTGTTTTCATAGCTGCCAACCTCCGTGATTCTTCTGCTCGCGCCAAATTAGCGTCAGGAATTATATCAGAACAGGCGGGATTGGCATTGGCGGACATTGCCATATGATCTATCGGGGATTGCGCATTTGGATTCCCGTGCGATAATGTTTCGAGGCGCCGGCTACCGATGCCGAAGGTTAACCGTGTATGTTGTGGGCGGGGGTGTGACGCATGTCTCGCAGACGTAGCGGAACTTCACTGCGGGCCGAATATCTCGGCGACTACGATGGGAGGCTTCCGATGGATGTTTTTCTTGCGCGGCAACCGATCTTTGACCGGAATCTCCGCGTTTACGCATACGAGCTGCTTTTTCGAAGCGGGCTTGAAAACTATTTCAACCATCCCGACCGCGATCAGGCGTCGTCGAAGGTTATAGCCGACAGCTTTCTGCTGTTCGATCTGCAGAGCCTCACCGGCGGCAAGAAGGCGTTCGTGAACGTAACCAAAGACGTTCTGCTGAAGGAATACGCGATGCTTCTTCCCAGGGAGCTTGTTGTTGTCGAGATACTGGAAACGGTTGAGGCCGATTCCGGCGTGATGGCTTCATGCGTGAACCTGAAGACGAACGGCTTTCCGCTTGCGCTCGACGATTTTGTCTACAAGGAGAACAACAAGGCGCTAATCGCCCTGGCCGACATAATCAAGGTGGATGTTCTTGAGTCCGGAATGCAGGGCAGCCGCGAGATCAAAACCCGGATTGCCCGGCCCGGCCTGAAATTCCTTGCGGAAAAGGTGGAGACTCAGGAGGTTTTCGAGCAGGTGATGGAGATGGGCTACGATCTCTTTCAGGGTTACTTTTTCAGCAAGCCGGTAATCGTTTCGAAGAAGGACGTTCCTCCGTACAAACTCCATTTCCTGCGGATGCTCCAGGAAATTCACCGCCCGGATGTCGATTACAGAAAGCTGGAGGAGATAATCAAACAGGACGTTTCGATGTCGTACAAGCTCATGCGTTATATCAACTCGCCGTTTTTCGGCATTCCATCCGAGATTCATTCCATTCAGCAGGCGCTCATGCTGCTTGGAGAGCGCGAGATAAAGAAATGGGTAACGCTCATCGCCGTTGCGTCCATGTCGGAGGACAAGCCGATGGAACTGGTGATGCACGCGGTTGTCAGGGCCGGTTTCTGCGAGGCGCTGGCCGACATATCGCATGCATCGGACAAAAAGTCCGACATGTTCCTGATGGGGCTGTTCTCTCTTATCGACGCCATGATGGACAGGCCACTTGCAGAGCTGCTGAAGGAAATGCCGATAAATCCGGAGGTGAAGGGCGCCCTTGCCGGCGAGACGAACGCGTTTCGTGACATCTTCGAAATTGCGATACGCTACGAAAAGGGCGACTGGGTGGGCTTCTCCGAACGGTGCGGCAGACAGTGCGTTGCGGAGGACGAGGTTCCAGCGGCGTACATGCGCGCCATCTCATGGGCGAGGGAGGGCCTCGGCGCGGCTACTACCTGAAAGCGAAGTTATTGAGGCTTCCAATCGCCGTCTTCTTCGGAATGTTCAACATGCACCGCGTCGGTGTGCGGATGATGACTCAGCCTTTCGGAAAGGCCCATCGTTTCCCACAGGCTTCCCTCAGGATGTCTGATAATAGCCGCGACAACCTCCTCGACCGGCACGGAAATCCGTATGTCCCGGCCATGCTCGATCACCAGATGCTCCCTTTTCAGCAGATAAACCTTTCGATTGTCTCCGGATGAGCTGACGTAGGGGATGATGATATGCTCGTCATCCGTCTCCAGCCCGAACTCCTCCGTCAGTTTCTGAATGCGGTTCATGCTTTCGGTCAAGCGGAGAGGTAGGGAGGCTGCCGGGTCAGAAAATCCGGGATGATGGGGAGAGAATATCGACTACGCCTATTTCATATCCTGTTTCGGCTCCGGCCTGCGCGCCGAAGACCGTTTCGTACAGCCGCGCCGCATCGGTCCGCGCGGGAACAGTCATTCTGTCCGTCGGCGTTTCGATCTCGCCGGAGCGAGCCAGAACCACATGACGCCCATGGGCCGACGAAACCATCTCGCAGACAAACCTCCTGCCGGGCAGGCGAAGGAAAAGATACCTGCCGCCGGTTCGGCAGCTGACCGGATATTCGTAGCAGTCGGAAACTCCGTGTCTGTCGCGGGATGAGAGGTCATGCAGCCGCAGCGACAATCCTTCGCATGGAATCGAGTCCTTAAGTTCCCAGTATACAAACAGCGTATGCGGATCTCGCGCCATGAGCGCCGTAAGGTTGTTCACGATAGATGGCCTCGGCGAAGCCGTTGGCATTTGCGAAGCTGTTTGCGGATTCGGCACAGCTACGGAAACGCTCTGAAAATCCGCTGTTTTCCGGCTATTGGACGGCTTGCGGCTTATTGCGGCAGCGCGCCTCGATTTTGGGGCAACCGGCTGTGCAACGCTCTCCCGCTGAATTTCCACTGCTTTCCGCGCAACCGCCGCCGCTTTGGTCTTTTTCCGCGCATTCTCCTCGGGCTTGGGCGGTTTGACGACAACGGGCTTTGGCTTCCGGCCCCTCTTCGGACTTGTCGTGCGTAGAATCGCCGCGACTATTTCGCTCTTTGTCCAGCTTCGGCGAAGCGGAACATCGCTCCTGCCGGCCAGGCTCCTAAGCTCCATTATCGTATGAGATTCAAGCTCTTTCTTCGTCATCCCCGCAAATTCCCTTTCGGATGTTTCCGGACATTATATCACCATGAAAAACCGAACATTATATCACCATGAAAAAGCGGAGCGCGGGCTCCGCTTTTTACATGACATGATTTGCCGTTTATTTCCCGGCCGCCGCCTTCGCCGCCAGCGCGTCGTTGACGATCCTGATCCCCTTCTGCGAGTCGTCAACAGAGCGCGTCAGCGACTCGCGCGCCATTTCAGGGTTGTGGAAGCCGTCGGAGTTCTCGGCTGTCCACCATTCCCACAGAATGTGCGCGCGCAGGTGCAGATCCTGCGCCTGCTTTATCACTTCCGCATCGAGTCCGGCCTTCCTGCCCTCCGCTATCTTGTCGATCAGCGCCGCAAGATGGAACTCGGCCTTGCGAAGCTTTCCGCGTATGAACGCCTTGATCGAATCGATCTCGTAACGCGCCTGCTCCTCCGTCCATTTCGGATGGCACTTGAGGCATGTGTCCTTCAGCATCACCCTTGGCGTGACCGCAAAATGCGAGGTGAATGTTTTTCCGCTCTTCTTGTCCTTCACCTTCGGCGTGTGGCAGGAATTGCATCCGGCTCCGGCCCGCGCATGTTTCGAATTGTAGAAAGATTCAGCCTCCGGATGCTGCCCCTTCCAGAGCAGCCCGCCGGTCAGGGCGTTCTTGAAGTCGAGGAAGCCGACCTTGTTCACGTAATGATCGTATATCCCGAAAACGTCCTTGTACGGGAAATGGTTCGTGCGCTTGTCGGTCATGGTGATGCCGAACTTGGACGTGTCCGGATTCTTCGGATCGTAGCCGGGATTGCAGTTGTACTCCACATGGCACTGTCCGCACTGAAGGCGCGTGTCGTATGAATCCAGCAGAGCGATCTTGCGGGTGAATCCGCGTGTGCCCATATCGACGACCTTTATGCCTGTGCGCTTCGGATCCTTGTGCCAGAGCGTGTCGCCGTCGGCGCGGGTGAGCGCCTCGATCAGGCCGTCGCGAACTATACGGGGTTTCGCGGCATGAGGATCGTGGCAGGTGAAGCAGTTAAGCCCGTGCTGGAGGTCTTTCACAAGTTCCACCACCTTCGATGTCCGCGACCATTGCGCCCCCGGAGCAGGCTCGCCCATGAACGACCATTTCAGGATATGATCCTGCGACTTGCACTGAAGGCATACCGGATTCGCAGCGGCCGCGCTCTGCGGAATGAACGGCTTGTGATCGGGGCTGTCGGGATAGCGGTCTTCCAGAATATCCCACGCCCTTCCCTTTTCGAGCACATACTCCCAGCCGTGTTTCGGCTGAAAGCGTCCGCCGTAGGCGCGGTCAACCGCCAGATGATCCGTCAGCATGTTCACATGGCTGCGTGTGAGGTTGTGTTCCTTCGTGAATCCGTGACCGGCCATCAGCTTGTCCCAGAACGGATTTGGCGAACGGTTTGTGAGTTGCGACTTTTCATCTCGAGCCGGGCGGTGATACGCAACCTGCATGAAGCTGTCGTACTGCTCCTTATGACACTTGCCGCACGCCTCCCACGATGTGTCGGTGGCGGGGCGGGTGTCCGGACCGGGTGCATCGACATGTTTGCCGATGCCGGAATGGCAGTTGACGCAGTTGACTTTTGCGTGCTTGCCGCCTGAATGTAGTTGCTTCACCGGATCGTGGCAGCCGTAGCAGACATCGACTTTCGCGTTCTCCTCACCCGGCGTTTTCTTCGCGTCGGCGTCGATCAGGAGCGGCCTGGCGGCCATCAGTGCGGTAATGCATATTGCTGCTGAGAGGAATTTACTCTTCATCGTCCAACCTCCATACGGATGAAGTCTTAACAGCCCGGATAAACGGGCGTGTCATTCATGAAAACCTGCGGGGTCTGGGAGTCACCTCCTTCCGGCGTGAACAGCATGTGACAATTCTCCTATGACATTGCGAAGCCGTCAACCGGCCAAAGCGGAAGTGTCTCAGGGCGTTTTTTGTGCGCCGGCCGGGCGGTTTATGTTATTTTCTCTGAGGCTGGTGACGCGTGAGTCTTCTAAATCTTCCGAACGTTCTTACCATCGCGAGGGTGCTGATTGTGCCGTTTTTTGTTATGGCGCTTCTGTACCACTACCATTATTACGCCCTGGTACTGTTCGTAACCGCGTCGATAACCGATCTGCTTGACGGCATGGCCGCCCGGATGAGAAACGAGCAGACGCAGTTTGGGAAGGTTCTCGATCCGATTGCCGACAAACTGCTGATGGTGGCATCGTTCGTGATTTTCACAATGCTGGAATGGATTCCTCTTTGGCTGACGATAACCGTGCTGAGCCGCGACATCATAGTTATAGCAGGAACGATCATTCTCTATCTGAGCACGGACAAGCTGGCGATCGAAGTTACAAAGACCGGCAAGACGGCGATGGCGCTTCAGGCGGCGCTGCTTGCCTATATACTTTTCATGGTCAACTTCTCCGGCGGGCCGGGCAATCCGTTAATCCTGTTTCTGGCGGTGCTTGTAACAACCATAGTGTCCGGCGTTCAGTACATATTCCGGGGGCTGAGGGTGGCGGATGGCGCCTGATCGGTCAAATCGATCAAACCGGTCAAACAGTTCAAGCCGGCGCGGCGTCGAGGTGACAGGCATCGATGCCGGAACCAATGCCTATATTGCGGGAGTGCGCGCGGGCGACCGGCTTGTCGGTATCAACGGTCATCCGGTGCGCGACGTGATCGACTACATGTACGCGCGCTGCGGCGAACGGTTCGATCTGGAGTTCGCCCCTTCTGACGGCGGCCCGGCGCGGCTTGTGAGCCTGAACCCGTGGGAGCCTGCCGGCATTGAGCTTGCGCCGCCCAAAACCAGGACATGCCGCAACAAGTGCGTATTCTGCTTCGTGAGCCAGATGCCGCGCGGCCTTCGCAAAACGCTCTATGTGAAGGACGAGGACTACCGCCTTTCGTTTCTGTTCGGAAATTACGTCACGCTATCGAACCTCGCCGATGCCGACCGCGCCCGGATTCTGGAGCAGCGCCTGAGCCCGCTCTATATCTCGGTGCATTCAATCGATCGGGAGAAGCGCAAGATTCTGCTCGGACGGCCAGATCCGGTTGACGTGCTGTCGGAGATAAGTAACTTCGTTCGCGCCGGAATACGCGTTCACGCCCAGATTGTGATGTGTCCGGGAATAAACGACGGCGCTGACCTCGAAAGAACCGTCAACGCGCTTGCCCGCCTGCATCCGGGTGTCGAGTCGCTTGCCGTTGTTCCCGTTGGGCTTACACGCTTTCACAGGGGAGGCTTGAAGCCGGTTGATGAACAGCTCGCCCGAACCACGGTCCGGCGGATCGAGCGGCTCCAGCGCAAGTTCATCAAGCGGTTCGACGATCCGTTCGTCCACGCCTCCGACGAGTTTTATCTGAAGGCGGGTATTGATTTGCCGCCGGTTGAAATCTACGGCGAATTCCCGCAGATGGAAAACGGCGTGGGGCTTGTGCGGGATTTCCTTGATCGCTTCGACCCGTTCGATCTTCCCAAGAGGCTCAGGCGCGCAGCCGGTGTGCTGACTTTCACCGGCGCGTCGTTTTATCCGGTGCTTGCCGAACTGTCGCGCGAGCTTGAAGCGCGAACCGCGGGGCTTCGCATGAATGTCGTGCCTGTTCATAACGACTTTTTCGGGCATACCGTAACGGTTACCGGACTTATCACGGGCCGGGATTTGATTGATCAGCTTTCGGCCAGAAGCGGCACAAAAAACGAGCGAGCGCTGCTGATACCGTCGGTTGTTCTGCGCGACGGCGACGGAGTTTTCCTGGACGACGTGTCTGTGGAAGACGTGGAAAAGGCTCTCGGCATTCCGGCTATCGTGATTGATCCCACGCCCGAAGGACTGATTGACGGCATCAGGCAGGCGGCCCGGCCTCATCTCCGGCCCATCTCCTGCCTCACCCCCGGCCACCTCACCCCCGGCCACCTCACCCCCGGCCCCTCTCCTAAAGGAGGGGGGGGGAGAAGCGAAGACAATGATCGCGATTAGCGGAACAACAACCATAACCGGCATATTTGGCCATCCGGTTTCGCACACGCTCTCGCCCGCCATGCACAACGCCGCGTTCGATGAGCTGGGCATGAACTGGCGCTACCTGCCGTTTCATGTCGCTCCGGAGCGGCTTGGCGAAGCGGTTGCCGGTATCAGGGCGCTTGGGCTTCGCGGCGTGAACGTAACCGTTCCGCACAAGGAAGCTGTCATGCGTCATCTCGACCGGATCGATGACGAGGCCGGGAGAATAGGCGCTGTGAACACTATAGTTAATGACGACGGCGTTCTGACCGGCCATAACACCGATGGACGCGGGTTCGTGAAATCGCTGGAGGAGCGGGGCATCACCGTAGGCGGCAGGCGAATCGCGATGCTTGGCGCAGGCGGCGCTGCCCGCTCTGTGGCGTTCAGCCTGCTTGCCTCCGGCGCTGCCTCGATTCATATTGCAAATAGAACAGTTTCGCGCGCTGCCTCGCTTGCCGATGACCTGAACCGGATACGGCACGCGGTTACGGCGGCAAGCGAAATCGGTTCGCTGTCCGGCTTCGACATCCTTGTCAACACAACCTCGCTTGGCCTGCACCCTGAAGATGCGCTGCCGGTTGATACGGCCATGCTCAACAACGAAATCGCTGTCTGCGACCTCATCTACAATCCGGCGGAAACGCCGCTTCTTGCCGCCGCGAGGCGGCTTGGCGCAAAAACTGTCAACGGACTTGGAATGCTGCTTTGGCAGGGCGCGGTTGCCTTCCGCTTATGGACCGGCGCGGAGCCGCCCGTGGATGTGATGCGGCGCGCACTGGAGGCCGGGCTTGCCTAGCGCGCCGCTGACAGCGCCATCAGCCGACTTCAGATTTACGTATTACATGCCGCTGTGATAAGATGAACTCGCGCATTGGAATAGGACTTGCATTCATTGCCGCCCTTTCCCTGTTTGTAATGCTTTCCAAGCGCGACTCGGCAGCACCGCAGTCCTGGTGGAAAGCCGGATCGTCGCTTGAGGATATAACCATCGTTCAGCAGGACGGAAACGATGCCAAGTGGGAACTGAGGGCCGGACGGGCGGATCTTGGGCGCGGCATGAAGGGCGCCGATCTCGAAAGCATTCGCCTTGAGATGCGCGGCGCGGCGCCGCTTTCGATTGCGAGCAGGGCCGGGCGCTACGATTTCGCAAGTAGTTCGATGGATTTTTCAGGGGATGTGGTGATAACGGGAAGCGGGTGGTCTCTTTCGACCGAGCGGGCCGGATGGAACGGTTCTTCCGGAACGATCACGTCTGAAGAACCGATCACGATGGAAGGCAGAACCTTCAGCGTAAAAGGAAGCGGATTAAGCGTAGATGTCAACACACAGAGGGCAAGAACATCCGCGGTCACCTGCCGCTTCAATCTGCGTTAGCGGTTTGGCGAAGTCAGCCATAGTCGGCCTAGTTGCGGCTGTCTGGCTTGCGGTATTTCCCGCCATGGCATCGGCAGCCGCATCGGACAGTGTTCCTGCCGCGAAGCCGCGCCAGCCGGTAGTCATCACCTCGCGCACCATGGAAGCCGACAATCAGGCCGGAAAGGCGCGGTTCAGCGGCGAAGTTACGGCAAAAACCGAGAACGCGGTTATTCACGCCGACCGCATGGATGTGTTTTACAGCGACGATTCCGGGCGCATTACAAGAATCGAATGCGCCGGAAATGTCCGCGTGGTTAGGGGCGAGAGGGCGATAGTTTCCGATTCGGCGATATTCTTTGGCGATGAGGAGCGCATGGAGTTCAACGGCCATCCGCGCATAATCGAGGGCGAGAATCTGGTGTCCGGCTCGCGGATAACCTACTACCCGAAAAGCGACAAGCTCACGGTTGAGGAAAGCCGTGTCTACATGAAGCAGAACCGATGACACTATGCGGGATTTAGCCGATGCTCCGCAATGAAACACCGCTACGCAGTCTGTCCGCTAAGGGCATAAAAAAATCCTACAAGGGCAAGCCGGTTGTGCAGGGCATATCGCTTGATGTGTCTGCCGGTGATGTTGTGGGGCTGCTTGGGCCAAACGGGGCTGGCAAAACAACCACCTTTTATATGATGGTCGGACTTGTGAAGCCCGACGATGGAGCGATCACGCTTGACGGCGTCGAAATAGGAAATACGCCGATGTACCGGCGGGCGCGCATGGGAATAGGCTATCTGCCGCAGGAGTCATCGATATTCAAGCACATCACGGTGATCGAAAACCTGATGGTCGTCATGGAAATCCTGGGAATGGAGGCAGATGAAGGCAGGGTGCGGGCCATGGAGATACTGGCGGAGTTCAATCTCTCGCATCTTGCCGAAAACAGCGGATTTCATCTGTCGGGCGGCGAGCGAAGGCGGGTGGAGATAGCGCGGGCCATTGCAATGAACCCGGCGTTCCTGCTTCTTGACGAACCGTTTGCCGGAGTAGACCCTATTACAATCGGCGATCTGCAAAAAACGATTACATATCTTAAGCACAAGGGTATCGGTGTTATAATTACAGATCATAACGTGCGCGATACGCTGTCTATAACCGACAGGGCATATATCGTAAGCGGCGGAAGGATTCTGGAATCCGGCACTCCGGGCGAGCTGGTGGAAAGCCAGGTTGTGCGGAAAGCCTATCTCGGAGATGATTTCTCCATATGACGTTACAGGACGGTTATGGCTCTTGATGTAAGTCTTCAGTTAAAGCTCACCCAGAAGCTGATCCTCACGCCCCAGCTTCAGCAGGCTATAAAGCTGTTGCAGCTTCCACAGCTTGAGCTTTCGCAGGTGCTCAATCAGGAACTTGTCGAGAATCCGGTTCTGGAGGAATCGATAGACGAATACGCATCCGATTACGAAATGACTCGCGAGGAGCGTGACAACGAAGAACCGGTATCGGAGGCGCGCGACGATTCCGAGATGCCGCTTGAGCAGGTTTTCACCAGCCACGAATCCGACGACTACTTCATGGATCGCGCCTCCGACGGACGCGACCTCGGTTACTTCACGCCAGGAACCGAGGAGTCTCCGACGTTCGAGCAGTTCGTCAGTTCCCGCCCCGACCTTGTAGATCATCTCATGTGGCAGCTCCGTTTCATCGACGCCGATGACAGCATCAGGTGCGTATGCGAATTCATTATCGGCAATCTCGACGATGACGGCTACCTTCAGGTATCAATGGAAGAGATTGCAAGCTTCTGCGCGGTGAGCGCCGAGACAGCGGCGAATGCTCTTGCCATGGTTCAGCGGTTCGATCCCACCGGAATCGCCGCGCGCGATCTTCGCGAATGCCTGCTTATTCAGGTGCGCGAGCTTGGCCTGTCGGGAACACTTGTCGAAAGAATAATAAGCGACGGCATGGAGGAGTTGAAGCGCCGCCAGTATGCCCAGCTCGCGAGGCGGTTCGGCGTGGCGGCCGATGATGTGAGCGCAGCCGTCGCGGCCATAGAATCGCTTGAGCCGCGCCCGGCACGCAACTTCGTTTCGTCCGAGACATCGTACATCGCGCCGGATGTTTACCTGGTGCGCGACGAGGACGGATTCAGGATCATTCTTAACGATGAGGGAATGCCGCGCCTTCGCCTGAACAGCTTCTACCGGCGGATGCTTGAGGACAAGCGTTCGCTTTCCAGCGACGAGCGCGCATTCCTTGAGGAGAAGATGCGTTCAGCCGTGTGGCTGCTGAAAAGCCTCGACCAGAGGAACAAGACCATCTACAGGGTTACTGAAAGCATTCTGAAGTATCAGGGCGATTATTTCGAAAAGGGAGTGTCGCAACTGAAACCGTTAACCCTGAAGGAGATAGCGGGCGATCTGGGAATGCACGAAAGCACCATCAGCCGGGTTACGTCGAACAAATACATCCAGACGCCGGACGGATTGCTGCCGTTCCGCTATTTCTTCTCAAGCTCACTAGGCAGCTCGAAGGGCGATTCGGATGTGGTTGCGGCAACTTCGGTCAAGCAGATGGTAAGGAAGGCTGTCGCCGACGAGGATCCGTCCGCGCCTCACAGCGATCAGAAGATTGTCGAGCTGCTGAAAGCCAGGGGCGTGGAGATTGCCCGCAGAACCGTGGCAAAGTATCGTGACGAACTGAAAATACCGCCGCAAAACAGAAGGAAAAAGGCAAAATAGCGCGTGTGTGGCCAATCGAAGGACACGCTCAGCCGCTGGCGTGACGCAGGATATTCAACTTGTTCGGCAGGTTAACCGGAAAATTTCATATGCCGGCCGGAAACCGGCAGCCACTTTCGCCGCTTTCACTTTCGCCGCTTTCACTTTCGATTGTTCGGTGATATTCTGAAATCAGACACACCGGACAACGTCAACCACAGGAGGAACGCAGCATGAACGTAATCGTAACCGGCAAGAATGTTGATTTAACGGACGCGCTCAAGGCCTATGCCGAGGACAAGGTGAAGAAGTTCGACAAGTTCGACGCCAACATAACGGAAGCGTCTTTCACCTTCAGCCTCGAAAAATACAGGCACAAGGTTGAGGCATCGCTCAACCTGAACGGCCAGCCTATTCAGGCCGAAAGCGTGACCGAGGAAATGTACTCCTCCATTGACGATGTGCTCGACAAGCTTGGGCGCCAGGTCACGAAGCTGAAGGGCAAGCAGGGGCCGCGAAGGCAGTCCGAGCGCGGCGCTACCGCAGCCGCTGCGTCCGTGGAGGAAGCGGCTGCCGAGGAACACGCGGGGGGGCGCCTGATCATCAAGAGCAACAGGTTCAACCCGAAGCCGATGACCGCGGAGGAGGCGGCCATGCAGATGGATCTTCTCAAGCAGGATTTCTTCGTTTTCATCAGTTCGTCCGGCAGCGACACGAACGTGGTCTACCGACGCAAGGACGGAAACGTGGGGCTTATTCAGCCGGCCAGATAGCGCCGGCGCATCCGGGGGCGGCGGGCCGGGCAAAGGGTTCGCCGCCTCTTTTGCATACAATCCATTGAAAATCAAACTCGACGCCAAGATAATCACCGGGCTTTCGGGGGCCGGCAAAAGCGTAGTCCTCAAGGCCCTTGAGGATGCCGGATATTATTGCATCGACAACATTCCCACCGACGTCATATATTCAGCCTGCCTGTCGCTAAAAAAACGCGGCATTACGGCGCTTGCGCTTGGCATCGGCATACGGGAAAGAGATTATCTGGCAAGCTTCGAGACCGTCTGCGGCAGGCTGCGCAAGGCGGGCTTCAACGTGGACGTGATCTATCTGGACGCGGGCGACGAGATTATCGCGCGCCGGTTCCGGGAAACGCGGCGTCCGCATCCGCTGCTTCTCGAAGGCGGCTCGCTGAAGGACGCCATCGAGCGCGAGCGCAAGACAATCGGGCCTTTTTCCAGACAGGCCGACCGTATTATCACGACGGAATCGTTCTCGCCGCATCAACTGCGCGATCTCATCCTGAAAAGCTACGGCAGGAGCGTGGATTGCAAGCTGAGAATCAACGTCATTTCGTTCGGGTTCAAGTTCGGCACGCCTTCCGAGGCCGACATAATGATGGACGTGCGCTTTCTTCCAAACCCCCATTTCGTGCCTGAGCTTCGCCCCTTCACCGGTCTCGACCGCGCGGTGGCAGACTTCGTGCTGCTGAAGGACGAGACGCGGGAGTTTCTGGAGAAGTTTCACGAACTTCTTGTCTACCTGATTCCAAGGTACAGGGCCGAGGGAAAAAGCGCGCTTGGCATCGCGATCGGCTGCACCGGAGGACGACATCGGTCAGCCGCAATCGTCGAAAGCCTCGCCGCCCGCCTTCGAAAGCTCGATAAAGTTGACATATTCACTTATCATAGGGAACTCGAACCCAAATAGATGATCTACCTCGATTACAACGCCACAACGCCGGTTGACGGCGTGGTGCTGGACGCCATGCTTCCGTACTTTGCGGAACGATTCGGCAATCCGTCCAGCTCGCACGCGTTTGGCTGCGCGGCCCGCGCCGCAGTCGATCGGGCGCGGCAGGAGGTTGCCGCATCGATCAATGCAGAGCCGGACGAGATCGTGTTCACCTCCGGCGCAACCGAGGCGAACAATCTGGCGGTATTCGGCTCGACCTCGATGCATGGCGGCGGGCATGTGATAACCACAGCTATCGAGCATCCGGCCATTGCCGCGCCATGCATGCGCCTTGAGGCCGCCGGATTCCGGGTGACGAGGCTTCCGGTTGGCCGCGACTGCCGCATCGATCCGGGCGAGCTTGCCGCCGCGATAACGAAAGAGACCGTGCTTGTCACTGTCATGCACTCGAACAACGAAACCGGCGCCATGCAGCCGGTTGCGGAGATCGGGCGGATTCTGAATGGCCGCGGCATGGCGTTTCATACGGACGCCGCTCAGTCGCCGGGCAAGGCGGATATTGACGTCAAGGCGCTTGGCGTGGATTTCATGAGCCTCGCGGGCCATAAGTTTTATGCGCCGAAGGGCATCGGCGCGCTTTATATCAGGCGCGGATCGAACCTTCGCCCCCTCATGTACGGTGCAGGCCATGAGCGCGGCATTCGGCCCGGAACCGAGAACGTGCCGCTTATAGTCGGGCTTGGCGCGGCCGCGGGGCTTGCGGCGGGCGGCGCGTATGCGGGGAGATTGAGGGAACTTTCAGACGCGCTTTATAACCGTCTCAAGGCGGCATTCCCGGATGCCAGGATAAACGGCAACGCCGATATGCGGCTTCCGAACACGCTGAACGTCTGCCTTCCGGGCGTGAGCGTCGGCGCGCTTCTGGGCCGCCTGTCGGACAGGCTCGCGGCGTCGGCAGGGGCGGCGTGTCATGGCTTCGGCAACGCGCCGTCCGGCGTGCTGAAGGCAATGGGTCTTTCCTACGCCGACGCGCTTTCTTCGATCCGCCTGAGCGTGGGGAAAGACACCACCATCGATGAAATAGATGAAGCCGCGCGTCTGATAGCCGAAGCGTCCGGAGCAACAGCCGTTTGACTTCGCATGTCATCCTGAGCTTGTAGCATGGCCGGAAACCGCGTAATACTGAAGTTCTCGCTTTTTCTTGCCGTTATAGCGCTTTCGTCGGGCGCGATTTACCACTTCGGCATTCATCGCCTCGCAACGGACAGCAAGCAGCTTATAGGTTTCATCCGCTCGTTCGGCGCGGCGTCGGTTCCGGTATTCATACTCATCCAGATATTGCAGGTTTTGTTTGCGCCTATCCCGGGCGAGGTTACCGGCTTCGCGGGCGGCTACATCTACGGCGGGCCGTCCGGAATGGTTTACTCGACCATCGGGCTTACAATCGGTTCCGTGCTCGCCTTCCTGATTTCGCGCCGCTTCGGCAGGCCGTTCGTGGCGAAGTTCGCCGGGCACGAAACGCTCGACAAATACGATTTTCTCATGGAGCACAAGGGAATAGGCATATCGTTTCTTCTCTTTCTAATTCCAGGTTTTCCAAAAGACATCCTTTGCTACATTCTGGGCACAAGCAAGATGCCGTTCCGTTCTTTTCTGTTGGTGTCCGGCGTCGGACGACTGTTCGGAACCATCGGCCTGTCGTTCGGCGGCAGTTTTATCGAGACTGGCGACTACAGGCTCTTTGCGATAATGGGCGGCATAGGGTCGGTTGCCGCCCTGCTTTCATACATCCACCGCGAACGCTGGCTTGCATGGCTCAAGGCGCACAAGCCGCATATGCAGGGAAAGCAGGGAAGGCATGATTAGCTGAAATTACGCTTCAGGCGGAGGATGGGATACCGGCCGGCGAATCAATAGCCGCCATGCCGTACCTTGTAAGATGGAATTACGGTCAGGTCATGTTCGATGGCGTATCGTTCAACTTCCGGAACGACGCTGTAGAAGACCATGAACAGAAACGGCTTCCCCTTGATCATCTTCTGACGTTCCAACCGCTCGATCACTTTCAGGAAATCGGTGACATGCTTTTTCGCCAGCCTTGTTTTGGCCTCGCCGCATATGGTTATCGTCTCGCCGGCCCTGACGCCCTCGCCGATTATGTTTAATTCATCATGGCGGCCATCCGGGTACTCCACAAACCGGCGCTCCAGCTCGCCCGCAACCCTGATGCCGTGCTTCTTCTCAAGATAAGACGGAAGTCCAAGAATCGCCATGTCTTCAAGGCCGTATCCAACCGCGTCGGATACGCCGCCAAGCATGGTGCGGGTAACCTTATGATCTTTCACAAGCTCATGAAGTTCCGCTTCCGTGCGTTTCTGCGCCTCGGCAAGTTCCTCAACCCGTTTTTCGGTGCGTTTCTGCGCCTCTGCGAGTTCCTCAACCCGTTTTTCGGTGCGTTTCTGCGCCTCTGCGAGTTCCTCAACCCGTATTTCGGTGCGTTTCTGCGCCTCTGCGAGTTCCTCAACCCGTATTTCGGTGCGCTTCTGTGCCTCGGCAAGATCGCGCACAATCTCCCGTAACTCGCCAAACTCCGTCTTTGTGACAGAGTTTTTAAGTTCCTCGTACAGTTCGCCAATGGCCTCGGTTATCGCCTTGGCCGATGCCGGTTCCATCGACTCGCTTAGGTTGCTGTACAGTTTGAATGTGTTGAGCATTTCTTATTCTATCATTATTTAATGTGCCAACAGGAGCACCCCGGTTGTGCAACTACCTTTTCTCCGCCAGTTCCGCCTCAACCGTCACCGCCGCGCGCTCGCCGGATTCATCGGTCGTTCCGATGCCGCGTCCGGCCATGTCCGAAGCGGCAAGATTGTTCACGGCATCCATCATGCGTTAGGGCGAAAACGCCCGCGGCAACGCGGCAAGCGGCTCGCGCGCCGGAACTGCCGCCATGCCCACGCGCCGGGCCACGCCGTCAGCTCCCGGCAGATAAACAGTCATGGGCGACGCCACAACCGGCCAGCGGCCTTTGAGCGTGTTCACCGGCTCGTCGCCCTCGAACGCCAGATAGCTGTACTTGTGATAATGCGGCAGCTTCCGCGCAAGGCCCGGAATGGATGCAAGCCTGTCGGCGTCGATGAACAGAAGCGCGGCTTCGCTGTTTCCGGGCCTTCGCGCCGAAAGCACAACCGCATGATTTTCATGTGTAATTTCGGCCCCGCCGATGCGAATTCCGGCGGTGTCAACATCAACGTCATAGCCGGAAAGCGCATCGAAAACGGTTTTCGCAAACCGGTTGCCGCCGCCCAGAATCACCGCCGACATGTCAGCCGCCCAGTCTGGCGGAAACTTTACGATCTCGCTGTCGAGCGCCATCACGATCGAATCAGGCCCGGATTTCCCAAGCGATTCGGCCAGATTGCGCCATGCGGCAAGCGTTTTCGCGTCGGCGGACGACGGAAGAACCGCCAGCATCTTCTTTGCGCCTAGTGCCTGCGTTATGGCTGGCGGAGTTTCGCCGATGTCGAGCCGGCGGAAAACGTCGAACTCCGGGTCTATGTCGAGCCGCAGCGGGCGCGACGAAAGCCTAACGTTCATGGCCGCCTTGCGTCCGTTAAGTTCCACGGCCGTGCGGAATGCACGCGGAACGCCCTCCATCGTGACGGCAACGGGCACGGTGAGCGAATACGTTTCGCCGGGCTGAACCTGTTCGAGGTCGGCCCTCAGAATGAAGCCGTTTTTCACCTCCGTCACGCTTGCGCCGCTTACCGCAAGCCTCGGCGCGCCCGCGCGTGTAACCCATTGATCGAATTCGGATTTCAACACCTCGCCGGAAACGTCTTCGAAGCTTTTCCGGAGATCGTCGAACGAGGCTGTCTTAAAGCGGCTGTCGGCGTAGAACTGCTGCAATCCCTTGATAAATATCGTGTCGCCAAGCCGGTTTCGAAGCATATGAAAAAACATGGCGGCCTTGCCGTAGCCCACCGCCTCCGACGACGAGCCGTGGCGCGATGCGAAGCCCGAAAGCGGGAAATCCCGTCCTTCCGATACGTAATCGGCGTATTTCTGAAGCACAGACTGGCGGTATTCGGCGCCCTGCCACTGCTGTTCCTTTATCAGGTGATCGGCCAGATAAGCGGTCAGCCCCTCGGCCCAATTGCCACTGGCGTAGTCGGGCCAGACGCTGTTTCCCCACCAGTTGTGCAGAATCTCGTGCGGATAAGACGAATTGATGATGAACGGCATCCGGATGATCTTCGGCCCAAGAAGCGTGAACGACGGCATTCCGTAGCCGGTTTCCCAGAAGTTCTCCACCAGCGCGAATTTCGAGTACGGATACGGCCCGATCATGTTCTCGTACATGGAGATGTAACGGGCAGTCGCGTCCAGATATCTGTTCGCAAGCGCCTCATTCTGTCCATCACCCGGCGCGCGCAGAAACGCCATCGCCGAAACGCGCCCGGCCAGTTTGGGGTACTTGGTGTATTCGGTAAACGCGGCGGCGATCAGGAAAATCTCGTCCTGCGGCTCTTTCGATTCCCATGCCGCAATCGTTCCTCCGCCCGTGCGCTCGTGGCGCGTCCGTTCGCCCTGGCTTACCGCGTCCCACTTCGCGGGAAGCGCAACCTCCACGCGGAAGGTAACGGTTTCATTGCCAAATCGCGGATACCAGATGGAGCTTCCGGCCAGATACGCGCCGTCCGGTGTAATCGCGCCGGATGTCTGCCTGAATCCGCGCGCCTGCTCCGCTCCAACGCTCTCAAGCGGATGATCTATCACGCCGGCGTATTCCACGGTGAAGGATTTGGCGCCGTGCGACAGATGCGCCCGGTATGCCGATCCGCCCGGAAGCGCTTCTATTACAACGCCGGAATCCGGCGATTTCGGCTCCATGCCGGAATGAAGGGCAAACGCGGTTTCGGCTGAAAAACCGCCTGAAGCCGAAACGCGGTCGGAAACCGAGATTCGATGCGACGCCGGATCGATCACGGCCTTAATGTCGTGATGGACGGTCATGGCGGCGTGAAGAGGGGCGGGAAGCAGAAGCGCGGTTGCGAGGGCAAGCGCGGAGGCGGCTGTTTTCATGCGGGCATACTCTCCTTAAGGAAGATGGCACATTCGGTTGTGCTGGTTACCGCTCCGACGGCTGTCAGGGATCATCAACAGTATGAAACGCCGGATATATCGGCTCTGCCGCGAAAAGATTGCCGTGTCCGTCCCCCATAACTTCCCGGCATCAGGCGGATATTTCCGACAATTTGATTTTATACCTGTCCAGCCATTCCGAAAGGATGTTCCCGTCAACCAGTGTAACGCCGTGTATTTCCGCCTGATTTACGGCATTTTTATTAAAACTTCGATTAGTTGCCGCAACTTTATCGAACTTCACATCAGGATATTGGCGTTCATATGACGGTGCGCCAGCCACCACGTCCTTAACAGCCTCCCAACCCAAAGCCGGTGATTGACTTGCGGATTTGCATTGAATTAGAAGCCCACGACTGCTTTTTATGGCAACGATATCGATTCCCTGATCGCCGGATCGTTTTGTCTGGAGGCAATTATACCCTTGCTTAGACCATAGAATAGCGCATAGCTTCTCGAAATCCAGCCCATGAATCTGGGGAAGCTTATCCGGCGATATGCGGATGTCTTCGGCTGCTTCACCAGAGTCTTGGCCTAAAATATCCTTGAAATCCTCCGGGTTTGCTTCCATAGTGCCATTGAGCATGTCGGATGCCAGCTTGCGCTTGTCTCTAAGCAGATCGTCCAGCTTGGCCTCGAATGAGAGAAAACCGTCGCCGTACACCGTCGGGTAGTAAACAAATACATCTTTTGTCTGTCCTATGCGGTATGCCCTATCCGACGCCTGATCTTCCTTTGCCGGATTCCATGGCCGGGTATAGTGAATGACATGATTGGCAGCCTGAATGTTGAGGCCAAACCCGGCGGCAAGAGGAGACAATATCAAAATATTGAACCCTGAGCTATTCATAAACTCGTTAATGTATCCCTGTCGGCTTTCGCTCGATCCGCTGGTGACTTTTACCGAGCCATTAACAATTCGTGGATAGCCGGAGCCGAACTTATAGTGCTGTTTCAAGTAGTGCTGAAGCAGGCGTTGTAGATCGAGAAACTCCGTGAATATCAGAACTTTTTCATTCTTTTCCTGAACTTCGTCCAGAATGCCTATCAGCCAGTTGAACTTTGGAGACTGCCGACAGTATTCCTCGACCGACAGGCTGTAATTCGGCTGCATGTTGACCGGACGCGGATCGACACAAATTGCCCTGAGCCGGTGAAGTGTTGCAAGAATCGGATTCCCGCGCTCCTTCTCGCCGGCCGCCTTGGCCAAACGCTGTTTGTAGATCTGGAGTTCCGTGGCGTAAAGCTGGCGCTGGTAGTCGCTGATGCGAATTCTGTTTCTGTCACGTATTTCCTTGAAATTGTCGTCAAATTTCACGGGTAAATCCTTGGCGACATCCGCCTTGGTTCTTCGCAATATCTGAGGCTCGATAAGCTCTTGGAGTTCATTCAGCGTTTTTCGCTGCTCATCGTCGTTTCCGTTTCGCTCAATCTCTATCGGGCGGCGATAGCGGAGGCCGAAGCGATTGAGCGGCCCAAGCAACCCCGGCTGAACAAAATCGAACAGACACCACAAGTCGGTCAACGAGTTTTCCACCGGCGTGCCCGTGCAGGCTATCTTGAATCGCGCCTTCTGCGCCTTTGCGGAATCGGTGACAAGCGTTCCCGGCGTTTTGATTTTCTGCGCCTCATCGCAGATCATGACTCCCCACTCCTGCCTCCCAAGAGAGATTGAAAGATCACGCATTGTTTCGTAAGTGGTCAGGACAACGTTTGAATCTCCAAGCCAGTCATCGACAAGGAAGTTTGTCATGCCATCTTCAAGTAAACGTGTATCAATCAATGACTTCGGAGCTTTTTTAGCTGTCAGATGCTTTCCGTAAAGGGTAAGAACCTTCGCCCAATCCGGTTGAAGAAACTTGTCCATCTCCTTGATCCAGTTTTCGAGCAGACCTAGCGGGGCCACGATAAGCACCGGCAACGCGCCGGGTTTTTCCAGATACCAAGCCAGAAAAGCCAGAAGCTGCAAAGTCTTGCCAAGACCCATGTCGTCCGCCATCAGGCAGCCGGAACAGCAAATTCGCCGCTTCCAGAGATGTTGAAGCCATGCCACTCCAACTAATTGGTGGTCTTTCAGTCTGCAACCCGGCTGTATGCCGATTGGCAACTCCGGCATCGCCGGACGGTTCTTGTCGAATGCAAGCGCGTTGAAGCGCTCAGGCCCAAGGCTTCCTTCCAGATAGTCCAGATTTTTAATGTTAATCCCGATGATAAAATCCTTTTTGTCTATAGGCAGCCTTTGGGCGTTCTCCGGCGGTCTGCCCATCTCAACCGCATCCATTGCACCTTTAACCAAACGGACGATCTCGCCAAGCTCGTTGGTGGGAATAGCCCGTGGCAAGCCATCGATTTCGACAGCCTCCAAGCCCTCGCTTCTGGCTTTTTCGTAAGCGGATTCGAACCGGCTGAGTTCCTGTCTGTTGCGGATTAGCTGCCGTATCCGTGTCCTTTCGTCACCATCTCCGCTTTCCCCGCAAATAACAAGCATTGTGTCATCAGGAAGCCATGCAGGATCCGAATTAGCCTTTAGAATGAACGGCGAATAATATGGTTTTCGCTTCCCGATTTCGATAACACGTTTCGAATAATCGGGGAATTGATATATTTCTTCATATGTTACGGCTGACGATGGATTCCGCCACTTCTCCAGCCAGGCTTCCATCCGAGCGAGCTTCTCGCCGCCGTCTCCGCGAAGTTCAACCTCATACCCGTTCCAACTGAAGCATGGCGCGGATTCCAGCAGTTGAAACCGTATCTCTTCGATCAACGAAACAAGAGCGTCCGGAGTTTTGAAGGAGAATTTTTCAATAGCCGGAATAACGCATGATCGCGTAGCTTCCAGAATCATTGATACGGACTGGATGTTTCCTCTGGCGTCATAATGCACGTCCAGATCGAAAGTGTAGAACGCAATTCCGGAGTTTCGGACAGATTCCTCAAATTCTTCCGGCGGAATTACTTTGACGGCATCATCGCCCAAAACCGCATATGGATTGCGAATAAAAGCCTGCGCCCGTTTGCCGCGTACTATCCTGTTTGGCATCAGCCGCTTGATTGTTTCAAGCACTTTCTTTACCGGCTTCGACACCGCAACATGCACAATTCCGCCATCGGCAACGGGAATGTTGTAATACGGCGGAATTGTCGGCAGCCTGTCGAACCGTGCAAGCCACTCCGTGGGCGCATCATTGAATGTTGGGGAAACCATCACTTTCCGGCTGGCAGGCTCGCCAATCATTTCAAGCTCAAGCCGCAATGTGTTTGGTGTAAGGACAATTGTCTGCACAAGGAAATTATCCAGTCCGGCGGAGGCGGAAATTGCATATTTCCTGATTTGTCCCCAATGATGATAGTTTGTCTCGACGGTGCGTTGATCTTCCGGAATGGCGGCGTATAGGAAAACAGCATCAACCAAGCGCCAGACATGCTTTTCAAGCAGCCCACGCCTCCCGGCGATTTCGACAAGTCCGCCATGAATCACCCTGCCGCCCTGCACATGATTTCCGGCCCGTCCGCGCCAGCCGGATATGGCGATCTGGAATGTTGAGTCGGAAAGTGCCCCCGAACTGGCCAATACCGGAGTTATTGCAACAAACTCAGGCAGTTTCAGCAAATAAACGCTGTCTGAGTGATCCGGATCGGCAACTAATTCGTAGATGCTTCCCCATGTAATGAAATGGCCGTTTACGGCTGTTTTCGCATAGCCGATCTCCGCAAGCTGAAGAAGATATGCCTGTCGCTCCGGAGACGTGGACTCGTGAAACAGAATGCCTTCATCTGAAAATACGACTGGCGGGGATGTCATGTCGCGTTCAATTTTCATTGTTATTTCATGCGGTTAACTTGTCTTGGTGTCCGGAAGAAGCCCTTTCCGGGGTGAAATTCGAATTTGAAAGAATGATGCAGGTGACCGGCAATCATGCCTTCGGCATATTTGTGTTGAACCCACTCAGTACCGCTCGGCTGCCGGATCAGCCCAAGATTGTATCGATCAATAAACTCATCCAAATTCATCGAATCCGGACGAATTCCCAAACTCTCCAAGCCGGCATGGAAGTTTCCTTCCCATCCTCCCCTATGTGCAAGCCCGCCTCTTTCGTGTCCCCAATATCCATTGAAGAGGCTTAGATCAGGGTCGAGGATATCGTTGTAACTGATACTCCCGTAACGCAGCAGCGGCATCATCTTGGATTCGTTATAAGCCCATGTCTTGCCAACTCCGCTGAATTCCACGATGTAGATATTCCCAAGCCGCATCACGAAAGCGTTGTTGGATCGAGTGGTTCCGGTTAAATCGCTATAGCGGCCAACCTTGCCGCTCAGTAATGATCTTAGGCTCCCCCGCGTTTCAGGCCCAAGTATAAGATGCGAATATGTAATCTGATCCAGAAACTGCATCCAGAATTCAAAGCGCCTTCGGTTAAATGCTTCTTCACCGGCAGCACTGCGAAGATTCAGGAAGAAATCCCGCAAATCTTCAACAACCAGCCACCGCTGAACCATTCGCTTGGTTTCCGGCTTAACCCTTTCCCATTCCCGCTGACGTTCAAGTGACGGACTTCTCCATCGTTTAACCGCCTCGGATTTCAGCGCTACATGCGGCTCGGTGCTTGCACATTTGGCATAACGGTCAAGGATTCCGGCAAGGCCATCGTCAAGGCATTCCGTGCGTTGCGCCAATTGCCGCAACACGGTCTCTATGGCGCTTTTGAACATATTGTCGGAATATTCTGAGATTTCCTCCACTTGGCTCATAATAAGTTCGGGCCAGAACCAGCTTGTCGCGGGAACGTCCACATCTTGAGCTATGGCGAAAATCTCTTCCATCCGCCCGGTCAAAGCATTCTTTGCAAGTTTAGCAGTGATATTCTCTTCGAATATTTCCTTGTGCTTGAGCAATCCTTCCAGCCAGCGAGGCACGCAACCGGCTTGATTTGCCACTTCGGCGACTGACTCTCCAAGCATCCGGCGCAACTTGTTCCAGTTTTCCTTGCCGCCTTGATCGGTACGATACGGGAAGTTCAGGAAAGCCCTGAACAACCCCTGCCAAGGGTAGGGCGTTGTTATGCCACGATGCCTGTATTCGCGAATAAGAATTTCCAACTTCTTAAACGCATGATCCGACCTCAATATGGATATGGACTTGCCGCTTGAAACCTGAATCGGCGTATCCAGCCCCCAACACAATAGCGACAAATCCATCCATCCGAATGTTACTGAATCCGGGTTACCCGTCCAATCAGCGAATTTAGCGATGGCCTTTTGCTTCATTTGCTCGTTTGGCTCGGCAAGCGTCGCATCTTTCAGTATTTCATTGACTTTCTCTTTGCTTGAAATCATGTACGCCAGGAAATCAACCGTTTTTGCTGATAATGCCATCTCTGTCTTTGCCAGATTCCGGTGAAACAATTCGAGATAACTCATAAAGCTATCTCGCGGCAAGACCCGAAATCGTTTTCGTGGGTTTCTCCAACCGGAGCCGGTGTTTCTCCGTACCCCATGAATTCGAGTTTGAATTCAACCCTGCGCGCCTCGTCCTCGCTTTTCCCGCGAACATTGTTAAACGAATACCCTCCCACCAGAAAAAGGTGGCGTATCTCACGTTTCTCCTCGTCGGTAAGAGGCCGCTCGTCTGACGAAACCGGCTCGAAAAGGCCGCAAAGCACCGACTCGGCGCGTCGCATGCTTAATTGCAGATTATGAAGATACGTGCCGGTCTTGGAGGCGTAACCCTCGATAACAACACGTTTCAAGAGCTTTTTGCGTGAATCGGCCATAGCCTTGTCCCGTTCCCTGACCTTCTCCAGAAATTCAGGAACAAAACGCCGAATCGTTTTTTTCGCCTCAAGCGTCAGATGATAGTCGTCGTTGCCGAAAGTGGCTCGCGGGCCGAAGTCGATGCGTTTGTTGTTGCAATCAACCGTCACACCCTCGAAGCCTTTGGCTAACGCATTGATTTCGCCGCATAAATCCTTAATATCCTCCTCGTGGGCCAGTTCCGGGCCGGGATTGGTAATAATTATCAGCGAGAATGCCATCACCACAAGAAAAAGCATCATCATGGCGGTCATGAGATCGGCATAGGAAATCCAGAACGGCTTTTCGCCTTCTTCCTTTGGCCGCGCGGCAGGGGCGGGCTTCGAAATCGAAAGCATCAGCGTCTCATCCCGGTTTTGGCAATCATATCCTGAAGGCCGCCGATAGCGGCTGCAAGTGGCTGGTAAGCTTGAGCCACTTGATTGAGCGTATCGGCGTGGTATTTATGGAATTCCGCGTTGTGCTTGTTCATATCGGCCCGGAACTTGGCGAGGGTTTCCGACAATATCTTCGTTATGCCCTCTACGCATTGATCGACATTGTCTCTGACCGTATCGAATTCTTTGACAATCGCGCCCATGTTCGAGACAAGTGTTCTGTTAATACCCGATTCATCCTTGGCTCGATCGAGCATATCCTTCATCTGTGCAAACATTCCGGCAACGGCGTCACGTGTCTGCCCAAATTGCGTCATGACAGTTTCGAGCGATTTGGTTGCAGCGGATATTTGATTGCCGCTATGCACAAGTTGGGCATGGAGCGATTCCGCCTGATGCATCACGCCGCTGATCTTGTTGCCGGCCTTGGCGAAATCACCGGCGGCCATAGACACCATCTCGGCTCCGTCGTTCATCTTCTCGATAGCGGCAATGGATGTGCTGTTCAAAGCTGAAACATTATCCCGCAACGCGGCGACAGTTCCGGCTATTTGCTCTATGAGTACTCCGACATTGGTTTTCATGTCGATTACCAGCGACTTGGATTCCTCGCTGAATGCCTTCTGACGGTTTCGAGCATCTTCAGCGGTTGCGTCTCTTTCCCTCTCCATACCTGAAAGAATTGTCCTGACGCTTTCCTGAACATCGCCAAGTCCGCTGCTGAGAAATTCCTTCATTTGCATCTGAAGTTCTCGCTGGCTGTTCCCAATGTTTTCAACCATCGACGCCATTTTTCTGGTTAGTTCTTCACGCTCATAATCACCTGTTTGCCGCATATCCTGAACAAGCTTGTCGAAACCGGCCTGCATATTCTGCATCGAGAACGCGGCTTGCGTCATCATTTCGGCCAGTTCCTTCATCTGATTGCCGGATGTCTTCCGGATGCTGTCGGTAAAAGTCTGAACAATCGAATTTAACCCGTTGACCATTGATTCGCCGTGCCCGACGGTCGTCTGTTTCACGGTTTCATCTATTTGTTGAAGCCCATATTTAATACACTGCTGAAACTTCTCTCCGTGCGTGCTTCCAGCCTCAATCTGCTCTTGTATTTTGGCCGTTATTTGCGCAGTGACGATCTGTGCGTGTTGAATCTGACGCTCGGTTAGTTCGTTAAGGACGCGGCTCATTGAGGCGGAATAATCTTGGGCAAGCTTGTCCACGCGGCTTCCAACCGACTCCATTCCGCTCTTGAACTCGCTCCTTACAGAGGCGTTATGTTCTCCAGCAACGGAAATCTGCCTGTCAAGCTGCGCCGCGATGGTTGCTTCGAGCGCTTTCGACTGCTCGATTTGCTGGTTGGTTAGGTCGCGTAAAAGCGCCGAAAGCTCGGTTACGAGGCTTTGCTTCAATTGTTTCGTCTGCGTGGCGCTTTCTTCCGCGTGCTTGACCAACTGCGAGAGGTAATCTTCGCCGACGCCGGAATTGTATAGCGCGTCGAGAGAACGGCATAGCTGTTCAAGATCGCGATAGCAGATGTTTATCAGTAATTTCTCAACAAAAGTAATCAGCATTGCCGTTAATATGGCGAAAAATGACGCAAGAAACGCTCCCTGTACCTCATTAAAAAGCCATTGCAAACCATCGAAAAGCTTGTTGAGTTGTTCGGGATCTTTTCTGGCCTGCGCCAGAAGCGATGGATCAAATTTCTTGATCCCAAGAATAAGACCGAAAAAAGTTCCAATGATTCCTATTCCTGTCAGAATGCCGGGCAGGTGCTTGAAAAACTCGACATGCAGGCGCGCGTCAATCAATGATTGAGCGCTAAAAATGTTATCGGCAGGAACAGTTGACCGGATTTTTGCGACGTATTCCTGCCCCCCGCGAGATTCCTTCTGTTCGTGCAGTGTGTCCCGGTAACTCAGCCAAGCGCTCTGGAAAGATCTGTCTGTAAATACTTCAGCCAGTTCCTCCTTGGTCACAACCGCGCCGCCCTCTTTTTTCGCTTTGAGATCGCGCAATTTCTTATGAGCGCCATTCAGTTGCTTTCGGATATGATGGGCCGGGAGAAAATACCATTTGACGAATGCAATAGCCAGTGCAAAAACCAAGACAACAACAAAGAATGTGATAGCCCCTGCGTGAAACCCGAATATGCTCATATCGGCCCCTCCCTGTTCGTTACCTCACCAACGTCAAACTGCCGGAAACTCTACAACAAACCTCGTTCCGCAAGCAGCTTCTCGTATACCTGCCTGTCCAGCGGGCAATCGACAAGCTCGATAAACTGCGGCTTGGTCAGGTAGCACTGCTTTGCCATCTGCCCAAGAAGCTCGTCGCCAATGCTTTTCATCTTGGGTGTGCGGCTGGTTTTCGTTCGGGCTGTTGTCTTCTTCCCCTCGACAGACCGATAGACGAAATAACTGTGATCCCCCTCGGATCGCTCGAAGCCCTTTGCCTCAAGGGCGGATTCTATCCGCCGCGCATCACGCTGCACCGGTCACCTCACGCAATGCGGCAAGCAGACGGTGTTTCAGCCCGATCGCGGCGGCGGTCAATTCCTCGTCGGATGCCTTGGCATATTCGTCCCACAAAAAGGCGATTTGCTCTCGAAGCTCCAGATCAAGCTGATCGCGCGTATAAGCGTGGACGTCCATGCCAAGTTCAGGTTTTTCAATACAGTACAACTGCCGGGTTTCATCAAGCTCCGGCGTCAGCTCCAGTTGTTTGACAAACTCGAATTGCCGACCGGCATACTCGATTGTCTGGAGGTAGAAAGTCGAAAGGTCAACTTCCGAAATGTTCTCGACATTGATGATTTTCTTTGGCTGATCGTTGTCGTCAAGGATGATCTCGCCGGTAACCTGCACAAATTCTCGGGGCCGTTCAAGCAGCATGTCCTCGACGGCTTCGCTGTAGATACAGACAAGTTCCTTGTTGCTAACCGGATGGACAATGGTTATTTTACGTTCGTCGAAATTAATCTCCGCAAGCCGCCCGGTAACCGTGCGAACCAGTTTTTCAGTGTCGGCGGAAGTCGAGAGGCATTCCCTGCCACGTACATGCAGCGCATCCAGTGACACCATCAAAGGCCCGGCAAGCTGTGACAACCGGGCTTTGATACCGCTGCCCAGGCTTGGAGACATCGCCCGCACCGCCTCAACAAAACAGTCTCGCCGTGTTGTTTCCGGGATTTCCGCAGTCAGTGAGGTCTTGTCGCCACCCGCTAGAAAACCGCAACATCGGGAGAACATCCCGCTAACCGCTTCCACATCGCCTTCGGCGAATAGTTCCACCGATGGATCGCCAATCTCCACGGTTATTGCGTAGCTCCCAGGCTTGGGGAGTGAGCAGAGCAGGGGATATTTTGCTTCAACCTTTTTTGTAACGCGCTCACGCTGGCGCACGGAGATTCCATCGTGCTGCATCGCAAGCAGATGAACAGCACGTTGCATTGAAACCAGAGCCTGACTTAGAGCCGCAACAGGCAGCACATGCTCGTCCGCAAAGCGCCCGTCAAAGTGTATTTCAAACCGCCGGTTTTCGCTCATTTTCCCAAGGCTCCATGTCGCAATATCGTATACGCCATTTAATCTACCTTATAAAACAACATCTTGGCCATCACGAGCCAAACGCCGGAGAGTTCCGCCCTGCCCGCGCTAAAGATTTTCCGCTAAAGATTTTCTTCGATTGCCAGGCCGCGCCGGATGTCTGCCTGAATCCGCGCGCCTGCTCCGCTCCAACGCTCTCAAGCGGATGATCTATCACGCCGGCGTATTCCACGGTGAAGGATTTGGCGCCGTGCGACAGATGCGCCCGGTATGCCGATCCGCCCGGAAGCGCTTCTATTACAACGCCGGAATCCGGCGATTTCGGCTCCATGCCGGAATGAAGGGCAAACGCGGAGCTGACAAGCCGAATGATGATGTCAAAAGTAGATGCCATGACACTGCTGTCCAATAGTTTAGCGTAGGGCGGCTAAAAAACAGGCCTGATTTCACCGGTATTTGTTATAATATGGTCACCATAACCCTTTGCAACAAAAAGGAAATCAGGCCATATCCAATTATAGCACAGTTGTTCGCCGGTTGTTCGAAATTACCACTGATTTTAGGTTACTGCCGTTTCCTGAAATAATCCGAGGCGTCACATAACGCCGAGAATCCACCCTTCTACCTGAGCAACGGGGAAGGTCGGCCGCGTAGACCCGAAGGCCCTTCAGGCTGGAATCCGGAGTTTCCGCACCGGAGTAGTCGATGCCGATATAGCGATGGAAGATAGGATGCGTCATAAACTCTCTTTCAGAAATCTACTTGATCGGTTACTTGGTCAGTACTTGATCGATGAGGCTGACGAGACGGTCTGTTGCAAGCCGTGTCGTGAGTTTGTCGCACGTCACCCCCAAGAAGGTTGCCGCCACGCTTGAGGCGTTCCACATCCATGGTCCAGCCCTGGATTGTGTAATCCTTGACGATCTGGTTGGCCCATTTGCGAAACTGCACGGCGCGTTCGTTTTCTATCTTGAAACCGACGGCGATAATGGCCTGCAGATTGTAATGTTTGACCTGAGGGTAAAAAAAACCGCCACACCGGAGAATGACCCCAGAGAGACGGGTTTGTCTTTGCTAAATGGTGGAGGCGGGGGGAATCGAACCCCCGTCCGAAAGCGCTACGCGCGGGCATCTACATGCTTAGCCTAACCTTTTAAGTCTCGGAGCTCGCGACGCCGGCAGGCGGGCTTCCCAAGTTCCATGTTCCCGTAATCTCGTCCTCCGGGGCCGGGACCAAATCCCCGAAGAACCAGCCTGTAGGGTGATGCCCCATCCGGGTTCCAGACTCACCCGGCGAGACATGGCGGCTTAAGCCGCCAAGGCCAATTCGTTGTTGGCTTTTGTAAAGTTTCCGCCTTTTAACGAGGTGACGGGCCTCGGCATGCTTCCCGTGCTTCGACTGCCCCCGTCGAAACCATGTCGCCCCCAAATATCATTCACTTCACTTTCATCGCGCGCTCGATCTCTCGTTGATCGGAGCGCTCTTTCATGGCCTCCCTTTTATCGTACTGCTTCTTGCCTCTGGCAAGCCCAAGCTCCATCTTGGCGCGGCCGTTCTTGAAGTACACCTTCAGGGCAACGACCGCTATGCCCTTCTCTTTTATTTTACCAGAAAGCCGCTCGATTTCCTTCTTATGTAAAAGAAGCTTGCGCGTCCGCAGCGGATCCTGATTATGGATGTTGCCGTGGCTGTACGGGCTGATATGAAACCCCAGCACCCACGCCTCGCCGTCTTTTATGAGCGCGTAGCAGTCTTTGAGATTACCCTTGCCGTCGCGAAGCGATTTCACCTCGGTTCCGGTCAGCATTATCCCGGCCTCGACGGTTTCGTCGATGAAGTAGTCGTGAAACGCCTTCTTGTTGTTGCAGACCAGCTTGATACCCATGACTGAATGAGTATAACACGGCGCAAGAAGCCGGTTATTGGGGGTTCATGCTGCCGCTTCGGAAGCCTTCGAGATCGACTGTGACATACCTGAACCCGAGTTCCTTCAGCTCCGCCTCGATTCCGCGTTCAAGCAAATCCGCGATTCGAGCACGGTCAACCTCTATCCGCGCCAGATCGCCGTGATCGCGCACCCGCACGTTTTCAAACCCCAGCCCGCGCACGAACGCCTCGGCGCGCTCCACGCGCGAAAGCCGCTCTATGGTGATCCGGCTTCCGTGCGGAATGCGCGAGGCAAGGCAGGCCATCGCCGGTTTGTCCCACGTTGGAAGCCCCATTTCACGCGAGACTTCGCGGACTTGCGCCTTTGTCAGCCCTGCCTCGGCAAGCGGGCCGACAACACCGTGCATCGCGGCGGCCCGCATCCCCGGCCTGTGTCCGCGCGCATCGTCGGCGTTCGTGCCGTCGGCGATGTGCGGAATTCCGCGTTCGGCTGCAAGCCGCCTCATACGGCCAAACAGGTCGTTCTTGCAGTGGAAGCAGCGGTCGGGCGGATTATTCAGGAAATTATCGTCGGACGTTTCGCAGGTTCGAATAATCTCGTGACGAATGCCGTACCGCATGGCGAACGATTTCGCCGCCTCCAGCTCGCTTCGCGCAATAGTTTCGGAATCGCCGGTTACAGCAAGCACGTTGCCGCCGCCAAGCAGGTCGAAGGCGTATTTCAGCAGAAACGAGCTGTCAACGCCGCCGGAAAAGGCGACAATGAGCGGCGAATGCGAGCGAAGGATGTTCGAAAGTGCCTGTAATCCGGGTTCTGCAATATTAGCTATCGTGTCGGCCATGTCAACCGGGAACTTTGAAAATCAAACTAATCCACTACCATTCCTCAACTATTGGATTGGCACATTATAGCAAAACTCCACTCCGCCCCCTTAACCTGATGGGATGTTCGGGGAGGGCACGGGGGCCACTTCACAGAGCCACCGCGCTCGATACTGGAGCATGGGCTTCAATCCACGCGCGGGGCGCGACGAAGCTCCACGGCTTCACCCGCACAGTTGCGGGTGTTTCAATCCACGCGCCCCGCCGATGGCGGGATCAGGTCATGCTTGGCGGTTTCAATCCACGCGCCCCGCGCGGGGCGCGACGTTGGGACCGTAGTGGCGGTTGATGCGTATATACAGTTTCAATCCACGCGCCCCGCGCGGGGCGCGACGGAATTAAAAAGCTTTCTTTCGTCGTTTACATATGTTTCAATCCACGCGCCCCGCGCGGGGCGCGACAAAACCTTGTGACGGTACTTATCTTCAGGTGAAGTTTCAATCCACGCGCCCCGCGCGGGGCGCGACTGCAGAACGATCCGAAGTCGGGCGAAGCGGCTGGGTTTCAATCCACGCGCCCCGCGCGGGGCGCGACGGCATCGGCCATCGATGCCGCGACAGTCCACCTGTTTCAATCCACGCGCCCCGCGCGGGGCGCGACTTACAAGCGCGGCGTCAGCGAAGCCGGTCAGGTTGTTTCAATCCACGCGCCCCGCGCGGGGCGCGACAAAAGGGCTTGTCGCTTGCCGACAAGCTCGAAGGGTTTCAATCCACGCGCCCCGCGCGGGGCGCGACTTACTGCACATAACTATATATAGCGTTACTATTAGTTTCAATCCACGCGCGGGGCGCGACTTTCGTCTGTGGTTGAGGACGCATGGCTTGATGTGTTTCAATCCACGCGCCCCGCGCGGGGCGCGACGTCAACGCCGTTTTTTGTTGCGAGGATAAAATCGTTTCAATCCACGCGCCCCGCGCGGGGCGCGACCGGCAGAGCGTCGCCCGGTCACGGATTTGATCCACGTTTCAATCCACGCGCCCCGCGCGGGGCGCGACAGGTTGTTTGTGGCGTGGTTGTGAACGATAGGCTGTTTCAATCCACGCGCCCCGCCAGCACCACGCCGAGACGCAACAACCGGCCGTTTCAATCCACGCGCCCCGCGCGGGGCGCGACTCAACAGCCCCTTCACCCACCCACCGGGCGTAAGTTTCAATCCACGCGCCCCGCGCGGGGCGCGACAAGGAGGGTCGGGAAGCTTCCAGCACACATGGAGGTTTCAATCCACGCGCCCCGCGCGGGGCGCGACTGTTGGTGGAGGCGTTCAAGACGCTCGGTCGTCTGGTTTCAATCCACGCGCCCCGCGCGGGGCGCGACTGCCGCAGGTAAGCCCTTCTAGCGCGGCGCGATAGTTTCAATCCACGCGCCCCGCGCGGGGCGCGACTCAATACCGCTTCGCCGCCGGTTTTGGCGGAGTGTTTCAATCCACGCGCCCCGCGCGGGGCGCGACCAACCACACCGGCCAAACCAACCAAGCCGAGCCGGTTTCAATCCACGCGCCCCGCGCGGGGCGCGACGTTCAGCTCCGGTTCAACCGCACGCGCGCCGAGGCGGTTTCAATCCACGCGCCCCGCGCGGGGCGCGACCGTATGGGATCAGCCATGTCTGTGTGCCGTCCAGTTTCAATCCACGCGCCCCGCGCGGGGCGCGACTTACCGCCTGACGACTTGCCGTACAACGTAGGAAGTTTCAATCCACGCGCCCCGCGCGGGGCGCGACCCCGGCGGCGTCCATGGCAAACAGGTCGGAAATGGTTTCAATCCACGCGCCCCGCGCGGGGCGCGACAGATCCACAAATCCGTGACCCGATCGGCGCGCCGTTTCAATCCACGCGCCCCGCGCGGGGCGCGACGCGCCTACATCTTTCTGCATTTTTTTGCTTGACAAAGTTTCAATCCACGCGCCCCGCGCGGGGCGCGACGGGCAGGAAGGGTTTCCCATGGGCAAGTGGAGTAAGTTTCAATCCACGCGCCCCGCGCGGGGCGCGACTGGACGAGCCGCCACCTGCATGGCGGCTCATACAGTTTCAATCCACGCGCCCCGCGCGGGGCGCGACCCTTAAAGCTTCTGGCTTGGGGCATCAGCACGGTGTTTCAATCCACGCGCCCCGCGCGGGGCGCGACTTGAGGCGTTGAGAGGCGTGTCGTTCGACGATACCGTTTCAATCCACGCGCCCCGCGCGGGGCGCGACGATACGCAACCGCGCAACCTCGCCGGTGGAGCAGTTTCAATCCACGCGCCCCGCGCGGGGCGCGACATTCGTCCGACAGCAGAATCTGTAACACCGCCTCGTTTCAATCCACGCGCCCCGCGCGGGGCGCGACGCACACGGAAACGCGCCGGTAATCGTATACAGCGTTTCAATCCACGCGCCCCGCGCGGGGCGCGACATATGCCGGGGTATTCGGCGGCCAATTTTTTCGGTTTCAATCCACGCGCCCCGCGCGGGGCGCGACATCAATACCGCTTCGCCGACGGTTTTGGCGGAGTGTTTCAATCCACGCGCCCCGCGCGGGGCGCGACCGTCGTTGTCCGTTGGAATGTTCGTTCGGATAATGTTTCAATCCACGCGCCCCGCGCGGGGCGCGACTTTCGCCGCGGGCATGTCCGCCGCGCTCACGTGGGTTTCAATCCACGCGCCCCGCGCGGGGCGCGACGCGCGGCGACGGATCTCCGCCTCCGCGCCGACGGGTTTCAATCCACGCGCCCCGCGCGGGGCGCGACGGACATGTTCGGCATAGGCCCATGGTTGC
>Ga0233425_10001650_pt1 | contig 48612 bp, 38 predicted proteins | sample Watercolumn_Towu_2_FD_181712 | JGI IMG/M metagenome (GOLD analysis project Ga0233425, IMG submission 181712) | Freshwater microbial communities from Lake Towuti, South Sulawesi, Indonesia - Watercolumn_Towuti2014_140_MG | ecosystem: Environmental > Aquatic > Freshwater > Lake | place...
CACTGGCACCGGCTCCGTCTGGGGCAACAACAGCGACCTGTACGTCGGCTACTTCGGCGCGGGCAACCAACTGACCATCGCCAACGGCGCCATCGTGTACAACTACGTCGGCAGCATCGGCTCGCAGTCCAATGCGAACAACAACACCGTCACCGTCACCGGTTCCGGCTCCGTCTGGACCAACGGCGACATTCTCTATGTCGGCGACGGGGGCTTCGGTAATACGCTGGCCATCAGCAACGGCGGCATGGTGTTCAGCTTCGCCGGCTTGATTGGCAACAGCCTTGGCGGCAGTAACAACGCCGTCACGGTCACCGGCACCGGCTCGACTTGGAAGATCAGTAGTGATTTGATGGTCGGCCGCGACGGTGCGGGCAATCGACTGACCATTAACAATGGAGGCACCGTAGTTAACGGCTACGGCTATGTGGGCATCTCCAATTCCAGCAGCAACAACACCATCCTCATCACCGGCCCCGGCTCCGTCTGGAACAACAGCTTCGACCTACTCGTCGGCTACTCCGGCGCGGGCAACCGACTGACCATCGCCAACGGCGCCACCGTGTACAACCGCATCGGCTCTTTGGGCCAGAACGGTTCCAGCAGCAACAACACCATCCTCATCACCGGCCCCGGCTCCGTCTGGAACAACAGCTTCGACCTACTCGTCGGCTACTCCGGCGCGGGCAACCGACTGACCATCACCAACGGCGCCACCGTGTACAACAGCTACGGTTATCTGGGTTATAATAGTTCCAGCAGCAACAACACCGTCCTCGTCACTGGCACCGGCTCCGTCTGGAGCAACCGCAGCAACCTGTACGTCGGCTACTTCGGCGCGGACAACACGCTGACCATTTTCAACGGTGGTACCGTCTATGCGGCCAACGTCACGCTTGCCGCCTACGCGGGCTCCAGCGGCACGCTCACGCTCAGCGGCGGCACACTCGTCACCAGCAACATCACCATCAGGACCAGCGGCGTCTTCAACCACAGCGGCACGCTCCAGTTCAGCGGCACGCTCCAACTTACCGGCGGCACGTTCAACGTCGGCACGCTGTTCACTCTCGGCAGCGGCGGCTACTCCACCAACGCCGTCCAACTGCTCAGCGGCACGTTGGGCGTCAGTCCTGACGGCGTCTTGCGCCTCGGCTCCGATATTCCCAGCGTGGGCGTCGCCGTCATCAACCAAGGCGTGTTGCAGGTTCAAGCTGGCGCGTTCAGTTTCGGCGGCGGCTTCGACAACCGGGCCAACTTCACTGTCGCTGCCGGGCAGGCCATCGCGGTGGCGGGCGGCCTCGCCAACTCCGGCAACCTCTTCATCGGCAACGCCGCCGCGCTCAGCGTCGCGGGCGGCTGGACCAACACCGGCGGCCTTTTCCTCCAACTCGGCACGGTCGCCGGCGGCAACCTTCGCAACCAGGACTTGATCGAAGGCTACGGCGGCATCAGCGCCCCGCTCGTCAACGCCGGTGGCGGCATCGTCCGCGCCAGCGGCGGCCAGCTTGCGTTAAACGGCGCGAGCGTTCAGAACCAGGCCGGCGGCATCTTCGAAGCGTTGCCCGGAGCGACACTGAAGATCAACCGTTCGCTTCTCAACCAAGGACTCATCAATCCGCAAGGCGGCGCGATTGATCTCGGCTCGAACACGCTCACGAATCAGGGCACCCTCAGCGGCTACGGCTCCTACAAGGCAGGCATCATCGCCAACGAAGCGCGCGCCACGTTCAATGGCGGCAACCTCAACATCTACGCTGCCTACCTCAACACCGGAGCCAGCGCCACCACCGAAGTCCGCTACATCACCGCGAACTTCTACGGCGGATTCACCAACGCCGCCGCTGCCGTCTTCAAGAATACCGGCAGCCAGATCACCTTCTTCGGTTCGACCTCCATCGGCGGCACCTACGTCAGCGACCCGGCGATGAACATTTTCCAAAGCGCGCTCAACCTCAGCGGCGTCCTCGCCGGCGGCGCGGGCGACGTGTTCGTCTTCAACAACGATTTCACCAGCACCAATCCCGACGGCCTGCAACTCGCCGGCGCGAAGGTTGTCTTCAATGCCGGCGCGCACACCTTTACGCTTGCCGGCGTGACGAGTATCGGCACCTTGGAATTGAGCGACGGCGCGAGCGTGTCGTTGGTCGGAGCAGATTTGTTCGTCGGCGTGTTGAACGCGGACACGAACCAGTTCACCACGGCGCAAACGATCTACTACGACCCCGCGCAGAATCCGTCGCTCGGCGCGCAGACCTACGCGCTCAACGGCGGAGGCAGCCTGACTGCGGTGCCGGAGCCGAGCAGCGCAATGCTCGTGTTGCTCGGTGTAGCCGCGGCGCTCTGTCGCCGCGTGGGGAAGCGCCCCGGCGGAGCGGGGCGGCTACAACGCTGAGAATCTTCTCGACTTGGCGGCACGTTTCTAGTTTCATCCGCCTTGGTAACGGCAGTGGCAACTACAACGTAGGAGAAGTGTCCATGAAGACGACCAAACTTTTAGCGTGGAGCCTTGTGCTTTGCGTTGGTGTTCGCGTCCTCGCAGTGGACGACAGTTGGACCAACTTGATCAGCGGCGCTTGGCAGACTGCCGGCAACTGGTCAGGCGGCGCGCCGTCCAACAACTTCTCCACGCTCTACATCACCAACGCCACTACCAAGACCGTCACCATTGATGCGACGACAACGAACTTTCCGACGACGATGACCATCAGCAACCTGGTGTTGTCCGCGCCGGCCGGGTCGGTCAACACGCTGTTCCTGAACAACGCGGGGCTGACGACGCCGTTGCGCATCCTGCGGGCGTTCGACATCAACGAGGGCGGTGTGTTGCAGGTGTCCAACTCGATCCTGCGCGTGGACAGCGGCTCGCTGAGCGTGGATGGCAGCGTGTTGTTGCAGAGCGGCGTGATCACCTCCAGTGTTCAGAGCGTGTTCGGCACGACAGGCAGCGGCAGCCTGACGATCCTAGACGGCAGCTTTGTCCAGTCCAGCGGCACGCTCACCCTCGGCATGAGCGTGGGCAGCACCGGCACGATCTTGTTGACCGGCGGACAGTTGATCGCCACCAACAACTCTATCTACATAGGCATGAATGGTATGGGCCAAGTGACGGTGTCCAACGGTTTGTTCCTCAGCCAAATCCTTAATGTCGGCAACAACCCCGGCGCAAGCGGCACGCTGACGATTACGGGCGGCACGAACCTCTGGACGCTGGCCTCCTACGTGGGTTTTAACGTCCGTAGCACCGGCACTGTCTGGCTGACCGGCGGACAGTTGATCGCCACGAATAATGATACTTACATCGGTTACAGCGGTGTGGGCCAGATGACGGTGTCCAATGGTTTGTCTCAGGGGGCCACGTTGACCGTTGGCTATAACATCGGCTCAGTGGGCACGCTGACGATTGCGGGGGGGACGAATCGGTGGTCCAGTAATTTCCGAGTCGGCTACAACGCCGACTCAACCGGCACTGTTTGGCTGACGGGAGGACAGTTTATCGTCACGAACACCGTCAGCTACATCGGTAGTACCGGCGTCGGTCAGATGACGGTGTCCAACGGTTTGTTCCTCAGCTATTCCACTTACGTCGGGGTAGCGGCCGGCTCGCAAGGCACGCTGACCATTGCGGGCGGCACCAACTTGATTGCCAATCAACTGTTCATCGGGCACACCGCCACCGCTACGGGCGTTGTTCTTGTCAGCGACGGCACGCTGGCCGTCACCAATGCTACCGGCACCGGTGTCTTGAGCGCTGGTAATGCTGGCCGTGGCACGTACACGCAAATCGGTGGCAGTGTCATCGTGGACCGTTTGTTTGTCACCAACGGGGCCAACAGTGTGTTCGCACTCAACGGCGGCACCTTCACCATTCGGAACGGCGCCACGATTGACAACGGCTCCGTCTTCAGCGTCGGCAGCCAAGCCGGCAACGCCGCCACGTTGAACCTGATCGGTGGGAGCAACAAGTTTGAAACATTGAATGTCGGAGTATTGGCCGGAGCCACGGGGACAGTACTGGTCACGGGCGGCCAATTGACGGTGACGAATTCCTTCAGCTACATCGGCCGCTTTGGCATTGGACAGATGACGGTCTCCAACGGCACGTGGCTGGCGCGCGATGTGCACGTCGGGGCACAAGCTGGCTCGCAGGGCACGCTGACCATCGCCGGCGGCGCCAACCAACTGTTTGGCACATTGATTGTTGGCGGCGAAACCGGCGCGATCGGTGCCGTCTGGCTGACGAGTGGCCAGTTGACTGTCACCAACGACTTCAACTACATCGGTTACAGCGGTAACGGGCTGATGACCGTCAGCAACGGCGCGTGGCTGGCGCGCGATGTGGTCGTCGGAACTTCTGCTGGCTCGCAAGGCACGCTGACCATCGCCGGCGGCACCAACCAGTTCTCGTCAGACTTGTCAGTAGGCTACAACGCCGGTGCGACGGGCACGGTCTGGTTGACCGGCGGCCAGTTGATCGTGACGAATACCTCCAGCTACATCGGCTTCTCCGGTATTGGACAGATGACCGTCAGCAACGGCGCGTGGCTGGCGCGCGATGTGGTCGTCGGAACTTCTGCTGGCTCGCAAGGCACGCTGACCATCGCCGGCGGCACCAACCAGTTCTCGTTAATTTTATACCTAGGCTACAACGCCGGTGCGACGGGCACGGTCTGGTTGACGGGCGGCCAGTTGATCGTGACGAATACCTCCAGCTACATCGGCCGCTTTGGCATTGGACAGATGACGGTCTCCAACGGCACGTGGCTGGCCCGCGATGTGTACGTGGGGCGTATTGCCGGCTCGCAGGGCACGCTGATCATCGCCGGCGGCAGTTCGGTCGCGCGTACCGTCACTGTTGCCTCCCTCAGCGGCGCAGTTGGCACGTTGACGATGGCGGGCGGCGCGTTGACGGTGGACAGTCTGGTGATCACCAACAGCGGCGGCGGAGTGGTGTTCAACGCCGGCACGCTCACCTCCCAAGGCACGGCCATCAACAACGGCCAGCCGTTCGCCATCGGCGACGGCGGCGGTGACACGGCGACGTTGTACCTGCCCGGTGGCACCCACACCTTTGCCAACGGCTTGGTCATCAATAGCGACGGCCGACTGCTCGGTGCGCTCACGCTCAACGACAGCCTCAGCAACGGCGGACAAGTGATCGCCACCAACGGCGAGTTGCGGTTGCAAGGGCCGATTAGCGGCTCCGGTCTGTACCGCGTGGCCAGCGCGGGCACGACGTTGTCGTTTGTCGGCGGCGGCTCCGCCGGTGCGCTCATCAACAACGGCGGCACCGTCCGCTACGAAAGCGCCATCACTCACGATGGCCCGATTGCCAACAGCGGCGCCATCCTCATTGGTCCCGACGGCACCATCGGCGTGCTCGCGATGAGCGCTGGCTCCATCACCGGTAACGGCTCGATCCTCATCACCCCGACCGGCGCGTTGCGGCTCGGCGCCGACGTTGCCGCCGTTGCCAACCTCGTCACCAACCAAGGCGTTCTCCAAGCGTTGGCTGGCGTCTTCGGCTTCAACGGCGGCCTCGCCAACGAATCCGCCTACACCGTGGCCGGCAGCCAGCTCGTGACCATCCAGAACGGCCTCGCCAACAGCGGCGGTATTACGCTCCAACCCGGCGGCGCCTTGTCTGTCAATGCCGTCTCCCTCCAGAACGGCAGCATTGTCCTGAACAACGCCGCCCAGATGAGCGTCGGCGCCGCGTGGACCAACACCGGCCCGATCAGCGTCCAGGGCGGCTACCTGACCGGCGCAACCTTGAACAACGCCGACCTCATCGCCGGCTACGGCGCCGTTAGCGCCCCGCTTGTCAACCAGGCCGGCGGCACCGTCCGCGCCAGCGGCGGCCTGCTCTCGCTCAACGGCGCCAGCCTCCAGAACAGCGGCGCCTTCGAGATCGAGAGCGGCGCGACGTTGCGCGCCGGAAAACCGCTCGCCAACGCCGGCGTCATCAACAACCTCGGCGGCGTACTCGACATGCAGACCGCCGTCCTCACCAACAACGGCGTCCTCACCGGCTGGGGCAGTTTCAAACCCCAGCAAACCGTCAACACCGGCCGCGTCCTGCTCCAAGGCGGCCAAGCCGACATCTACGGCGCGTACCTCAACGCCGCCGGCAGCACCACCACCGTGTTGCGGATCACCGCGAACTTCTTCGGCGCGTTCACCAACGCCGCCGGCGCGTTCTTCAAGAACACCGGCAGCCAAGTCACCTTCTTCGGCATTGCCTCCATCGGCGGCACCTACGTCAGCGACCCGGCGATGAACACCTTCAACAGCGCGCTCACTCTCAGCGGCGTCCTCGCTGGTGGCCCCGGTGACGTGTTCGTCTTCAACGACGATTTCACCAGCACCAATCCCGACGGCCTGCAACTCGCCGGCGCGAAGGTTGTCTTCAATGCCGGCGCGCACACCTTTACGCTCACCGGCCCAGCGAGCATCGGGGAATTGGAATTGCAGAATGGCGCAAGCATCCTGCTTGCGGGTGGCGACCTGATTGTCGGCCTCCTCAGCGCGCAAACCAACCAGTTCACCACGGCACAAACGATCTACTACGACCCCGCGCAGAATCCGTCGCTCGGCGCGCAGACCTACGCACTCAACGGTGGAGGCAGCCTGACTGCGGTGCCGGAGCCGAGCAGTGCGCTGTTGGTACTCTTTGGCGTAGTCGCCGCCTTTACGGCGGCGCGCCGTCATCGCCAACGCTAAAGTGTAGCGTTCCGGAAATGTTTCGCCTTCGCCTCGCCTGCCTGCGGCTGGCAAGTCCGTCTGAACCTGAATTATCTCGACAACCGGTGTCATTTGTGCTTTTTTAGGCATCGGCAACGGCAAAGGAGTTTCTATGAGCACGCAAACAGTATGTCGTCGCACTCTATGGCATCGTCACTCCCAGTTCCGCCCTGACGATCAGCAATCTCGTGCTCAATAATTTCAGTGGTGGAACTAACACACTGGCCATCGGCTACAACACCGGCCTTGCGTCAGTCCCGCTGTCCACTGGTGCCTTTGACATTCTCAACAGTCTGTCTATCGGTTACGGCGGTTCCGTCATTCACGGCGTCGCCACCACCCGCGTGGATGGCATCTCCGGCGGAGGCTTGTTGGTGAATGGACAACTCACGGTGAATGCCGGTCTGTTGATGGTCACGAATTCCTACACGGCCATCGGCGATATCGGCTATGGCAGTCTCACCATCAACGGCGGCACGATGTTGGTGAGAGACATCGTACTCGGCAACGTTTCCGGCAGCTATGGCATGTTGATGATCTCATCGGGCAAATTGCAGGCGTTCGGCATGTTGACCGTCGCCACCGGCGGTGCGTATGCCCCGGCGGACGGCCAGCTCTCGCTCAACGGAGGACAACTGGTCACCACCAACAGCGCGGTGAACATTGGTGACAATGACGGCCCCGGAATACCCGGGAACGGTTTGATAACAGTCTCCAATGGCAACTGGCTGGCCAAGGACGTCAATGTCGGCTACGGCTCAAGCGCAATAGGAACGTTGATCATCGCGGGCGGCACCAACGTGCTGTCCGGAACGCTCAGTCTGGCCAACAATTTTTATTCGCAAGGCTCCGTCTTGCTGCTTGGCGGACAGTTGACCGTAACGAACAACTCGACCATTATCGGCGCTCAGGCCACGACCACCCCCCAGATGACCGTTTCCAACGGTACATGGCGCGCGCGTGACGTGTATGTCGGCTCGACTGTCGAGTCGCAGGGTACGTTGACCATCGCAGGTGGCACCAGCACAATTTCATGGTGGCTTGACATTGGACGGTATAGTGGAGCCACTGGCAATGTCTGGCTTACAGGTGGCCAGTTGGTGACAACGAACGCTTCCACTAATATCGGTAATAACGGTGTCGGACGAATGACTGTCACCGGCGGTTCGTGGCAGGCGGGGAATGTGTACGTCAGCGCGTTTACCGCATCACAAGGCACGCTGACCATCGCCGGCGGCACCAACACGATACAAAACCAGATCTTCGTCGGTTTTTCTCCCGGCGCAAACGGAACCATCCTTCTCAACGGAGGCAATCTCATCGCAACCAACGGCGGCACATTTGTCGGCTATGGCGACCAAGCGATCGGGCGGATGGACATCTCCGGCGGCGAGGCCAGATTAAACGTGCTGTATGTTGGAGTCCTCAGCAACTCGACCGGCACGATGACCATGTCGGGCGGCTCACTCAACCCGGAATATGGCATCGGCGTCGGTGTGATGGCGGGAAGCCGCGGCTCCGTTCTCATCAGCGGGGGACAGATCGTCGGCATCAACCCGATCGGCGAAACGCAGGTCGGCGGCGACGGCACCGGCGACATGACCGTCAACGGTGGCAATCTCCTGCTCGGCAACTTCATCGTCGGCGCCAGTGCCGGCTCCTCCGGCACCCTCGTCCTCAACGGCGGCACGATCACAGTCGTTAACGCCCACTCGATCGGTCTTGGCGCCGGCAGCGCCGGCATCGCTTGGATATACAGCGGCCAACTCAACGCCACCAATCCCACTTCCCTGATCCAAGTCGGCACCGGTGGCAATGGGATGATGGCCATCTACGGCGGCACCGTCAACGCCCGCCAACTCAGTGTCGGCAACGGCACCGGTTCCGGTACGCTCTATTTCGGTGGCGGCACACTCACCGGCGGTTCCCTCGTCATCGGCCCCAACGGCCTGCTCCAACTGGGCAGCGGCTGGCTCTCCAGCATCGTCTCCAACCAGGGCGTCATCCAGTTCTACACCTCCAGCTACACCTTCCGTGGCGGCCTCGACAACCTCGGCAACCTCAACCTTCCCGTCAACCAGATCGTCAACGTCCAGAACGGCCTCGGCAACGAAGGCGGCGTCATCATCGCCGGTGCCAGTTCCGTCCTCAACGCCGACACTTTCCGCAACGCCAGCCACAACGGCATCATGTTCCTCAACAACGCCGCCCAACTCAACGTCACCGCCGCGTGGACCAACAACGGCGCCATCGAACTTGCCCAAGCCACCCTCGGAGGCGGCACGATCCAGAACGCCAGCCTCATCGAAGGCCAAGGCGCGGTCCTCGCCCCCGTCGTCAACCGCCCCGGCGGCACCATCCGCGCCAGCAGTGGTCTGTTGGCCCTCGTCGGAGTCACGATCCAGAACCAAGGTGGCGTCTGGGAAGCGCTGCCGGGGAGCACATTGCGTATCAACCGCTCCGTCGCCAATCAGGGCATCATCAACAACCGTGGTGGTGACATGGACTTCGGTAGCAACACGCTCAGCAATCAGGGTACCTTGAGCGGATTTGGCGGGTTCAGCGCCGCCCAGATCGTCAACCAGACCCGTGCCCAATTCAGTGGCGGCCAAGCCGACATCCAGGCCGCCTACCTCAACAGCGCCGGTGCCACCACCATCGTCCTGCACGCCATCGCCAACTTCTTCGGTGCCTTCACCAACGCCGCTGGCGCGTACTTCAAGAACACCGGCAGCGATGTCACCTTCTTCAGCGTCGCCTCCATCGGCGGCACCTACGTCAGCGACCCGGCGATCAACACGTTCAACGGCTCCGTCGTTCTCGACCCCACCGGCGTCCTCGCCGGCGGAGCAGGGGACGTGTTTATCATCAGCGGCGACCTCACGAGCGCCAACCCCGACGGCCTCCAACTGGCCGGAGCGAAGGTCGTCTTCAACGCCGGCGCACACACCTTTACGATTGCCGGCCCAGCGAGCATCGGGGAATTGGAATTGCAGAATGGCGCAAGCATCCTGCTTGCGGGCGGGGACTTGATCGTCGGCCTGCTCAGCGCGCAAACCAACCAGTTCACGACCGCGCAAACCATCTACTACGACCCAACGCAAAATCCGTCGCTCGGCGCGCAGACCTACGCCCTCAACGGCGGCGGTTCGTTGACTGCCGTGCCCGAACCAAGCAGCGCGTTGTTGGTGTTGCTCGGTGTAGTCGCCGCCGTCACGGCGGCGCGTCGTCGGGACAAGTACTCCTCACGCTCCGCGTGATGGTTTCGGGGACGACCTCACGCGGAGCGTGAGGACTACTTCGCGACAATCTCGTACCGGACCGCCGGCAAGGTGCCAAGGCGCGTGCGCGGTTTGCCTTCCGGCGACTTGACGTTCGAGCGCTCGGCAAAGGCGTTGATGGTTAGCTCGCCGCGTTGTCCGGGTTTGATCACGTCAACAGCAGCCTGCAACACCACTTCAACGCCATCGCGCACCGGCGTGAAACTCTTGATGGTAATGCCGTCGGTGCCCTCCTCGAATTCGAGCAGGAGTTTGCCGGTGTAGTTGGTGGTCGGAAGTTTCAGTTGAACGCGCGCGGAACCGCCTGAAGGAATCTTGATGCTGGGGCCGGGAGGCGGCGCTGACTCGGCCCTGCGCTCCGGAGGACGGGCCGGCGTCGGCGAGGCGACGAGCACTTTCAATTCATTGGCGGGAACCAAGTGCCGGTAAAGGAACGCTTGCATCATGTCATCGGCGGGCACGACCTTGCGGACAATCTCTCGGCCGGGGACTTTCGTGCGGCCTTCGAGGTTCAGATTGTACGCGGTCTTGGATGCCTTCGATGGAATTGTGAGGGTGAGCTTGGCTTGCTCCTGCGTGCCAACGATGGAAACGCTGTCGAGATGAAAACCTTCCGGCGGATTCTTCAGGGCGATGGCAATTGAGTTTGTGAAGCCGTCGCGTCGCAACGCATAGACGGTGAGCGTGGCGCTGCTGCCGGGACGCGCACTGATGCTCGATGGTACAGCCCGCAACTCGAAGTCAGGACGAGGCGCACTGACGCGGAGCCGATAGCTGTAGGCGCGTCCGCCCTTTTGTTGGGAATCCCAGAGGTAGAGATAGTAGGCACCGGTCGCGGGAAGCGTGGCGGTGAGGTAGGAGTCGGCGTGGTGGGTGTTGAGGCCGGAACCTTTGTCTTCAAAGTCGTCGTTGAACGCGATTTGTTTGCCAGTGGCGTCGGTCAGCTTGAGCGCGGAGTCCAGCGGCGAATCGAGGCGGCGCGCGTAAATCTCCGCGACGATGTGGTCGCCGGCGCGGCCATCGAAACGGAAGACGTCAACGTCGCCGGATTTGTCAATGTGACCGTTGACGATCATGGGTAGTGTGATGTGTTGGGTGGGGCCTTTCTTGGAACATTCGGGGAGCGTGTCCACCATGAAGGCGACGCGGTTGGATTGTCGTTCCTTGCTGCCGAGCGTGAATGGATAGAGGCCCGGTTCGACGCCGGTGAGGTTGAGTGTGTATTTGTCGGCGGGAAGGTTGTGGCCCCAGAGAGCAACGGTAACTTGTTCGTTGGCCCGGCCACCGAGGGGGAAGACGTTGGAGATGAACGGCAGTTCGCCGATGGTGACGCGATAAACGAAATCTTCGCGGCCACGGTAAAGTGAGTCGCGGACTTCGAGCAGATACTCAGCTTCTTTCGGGATGGTGTAGAAGAGCACCGGATCGGGATGAAACCGGTAATGATCGTCGTAGGCGAGTTCTTTGCCTTGGCTGTCGTAGAGCACGACCTTGGCTTGGAACCAGCCGGGCACGGCGTCGGCGATATAGGGAATCAGTTCGCGCGCATAAACTTTGATAACGAGGTGTTGTCCTTGACGCGCCTTGAACCGGTAGCGGTCCACGCCGCCGGGCATGATCTGGCCGTTGACGGTCGTGGGCAACGTGATCGCTCTGGCGGCGGTGTTGGTGGCGGCGCGGGTTTCGCGCGTGCGACGAGTGATGCGAATGTTCTCGTCCGGCAATTCTTCCGGCTTGGTGAATTCAGGGAGCACGCCGACTTGAAAGACGAGCGGGTTGGACAACGCGCCGTAGGAAGCGATCCGCAACTCGTGGTTGCCCGGCGTCGCTTTCGGTCCGATGGTGATTTGCACCGGCACCATCTCGGCGAGTTGGGGTTGTACACGCTGTTTTTCGAGCATGGCGAGTTTGCGACGGATGTTCGTGCTCTCCTTGATCGTCTCAGGAGTGCGCGTCATCCGGTTCAGTTCACGCAGTCGTTCTTGCAACTCCTGTTGTTGTCGGCGCGAGATGATCGGTTCGTGCGGGAGCACGACGGCTTTGATGTCGGCACCGGAGACGAAGGCGTTGGTGATGTTGGCGAGGAATTGCCCGGCGACGGTGACCTCGAAGCTGCTGCCGACGACTCCGCCGGCGGGATAAACGTAGGCGATGTGCGGCTCGCGTTGTGCGCGCACCGCCGGCGCGATGGCCAGCGACAGCGCGGCGCAGATCAGCCAGAGACGGTTCACAAGCTAGACGATTTCTTTGAGCACTCCGCCGGTGCCGATGGCGTCGGCGGCCGCCGGCAGGACGCGGGCTTCGAAGCCGAGCGGATGGGGCAGGGGAGCGTTGAGGTCAATGCCAAGCTGCATGTAGATGCTACCAATAAGGTCTTGCGGATAGACGGGACGGTCTTTGACGTCCTGTCCTTTGGCGTCGGAGGAGCCGACGACTTGGCCGCCTTTGAATCCGCCGCCGGCGAGGAAGACGGAGAAAACTTTGCCGTAGTGTCCGCGTCCGCCGTTCCACGGCGCCTGATAGTCAACCTTCGGTGTGCGGCCAAATTCACCGTAGGCGCAGACGATGGTGGATTCGAGCAGACCTCGGTCGTGAAGGTCCTGCAACAGAGAGGCGAGGCCTTTATCCAATTCGGGCAATTTCCGGCGCATGGCTTGGAAGTTGTCCTTGTGCGTGTCCCAGCCGCCGAGGTTGATGGTGATGTAGGGGACGCCTTGCTCCACAAGTCGCCGGGCCATGAGACAGGACTGGCCGAACTTCGTGCGGCCGTAGTTGTCGCGCGCGGTGTTCTTCTCGGTGGCGAGATCGAATATCTTCGCGCCATCGCCGAGAATCATGTCATAGGCGTCGTCTTGTGACTTGGCCATCACTTTCATGGTCGCGTTTTCCGGGATCGAGTGCTGGAGGGTGTTGAGTTTTTGGAGCAGGTCGCGGCGCGCTTTCTGTTCTTGCTCAGTGATGCCTTGCGCGACGATGCCTTCGACGACGAAACGTTGCGCAGATGGATCGCCGCCGGTGGCGAACGGTTTGAAGCGGGCTTGGAGGAAACCTTGTTCGGGGAAACGTCCCTGCGGTTCGGTCAAGACGATGTACGGCGGAATGAGTCCTTTGTAGCCGGCGTCGTAGCCTTTGAAGTACGACACGATAGCGCCGGCGCACGGGTAGATGTCGCGTTCGCCGGATTTGCGGCCGGTCTGGACCATGTAGGCGGCGGTCTCGTGGCCGTTGTTGCCGTGGGTCATGCTGCGGACGAGGACGTACTTGTCGGCCTGCTTCGCGAGCAGCGGCATCAACTCGCAAATGCGGATACCCTTGACGTTGGTCTCGATCGCCTTGAGCGGCCCGGCGTAGTCGTTGCCGGCTTCGGGCTTGGGATCGAAGGTGTCAATGTGCGACGGGCCGCCCCACATCCAGACTTGGATGACGGACTTCGCTTTGCCGGTGGTTTTGGTGGCCGGTGTCGCGGCCCAAGCGCGGATCGGCAGGCTGTCCATCAGACAAAATCCGGCGGTGCCCATCGCGGTGCGACGAAGGATTTCGCGTCGGGAGATTGGAGTGTTGGAGTTCATCTTGTTGTCTCCTATTCAATGCCGGTACTGGAACTCGGCAGTGTTCATCAACGCCCACGCCAAATCGTTGGCGACGCGTTCTGTCCAGTTCCCCGACCTGTTATACGCCGAGAGCACTTTGACTTCCTCGTCGGTAGGATAGCGCGAGAGAATGGCCAAGTAAAGCCCGTCAATCACGCCGCGCGGCCTTGTCTTGCCTTGTTGAATCAGGTTCTTGAGTTTGGCGCTGTTTTGGATTTTGTTCTGGACGTGGCTGGAGTTCAGCAGGTGCAACTGCTGCGCCGCCGTCGAGCGGCCACTACGTTCGGTTTCCATGCCGGTGGCGCGGGAGGAACGTCCGAACAGTTCGAGGAACGGACTGCTGATGCTGCCATCGGCCAGCGTGATGGAACGTTGGTTCTCCGGAATGAAACTGAACGGCTCTGGTATCGGGCTGGAATAACGCTCGGTTGTGCCGGTGACTTGGTTGATGGCGTCAATCATCACCTCGGCTTCGAGCCGCCGGACAGGATAGAACGCAAAATGCGTCTCGGCGCGCGGATCGTTGGAGCGCGGGACGGACGAGAGTTGGTAGGTGCGCGACTTCATGATGAGACGGAACAACGCTTTTACGTCGTATTTGTTCGCAACCATCTCGCGCTCCAACAATGGCAGGAGTTCCGGAATGGTCGGCGGATTGTCGGCGCGGATGTCATCCGGCTCGTGAATGATGCCGCGACCGAGCAACCACGACCAGATGCGGTTGACGATGTTGCGGGTGAACCATGGATTCGACGGCGTGATCAACCAGTCGGCGAACAACGTGCGCGGATCTTTGCCGAGCGGAAGCGCGACCTCGGCGCCGTCGGGAAGAGTGCCTTTCGCGTTGACATTGGTAGCCTTGCCGGGATCGTAATAGACGATTTCTTCTTTCCACTCGGAGGTGGACTTGTAGCCAACCTGCGAGAAGAACATTGCGAAGCCGTCGAGTTTTTCCTTCGGCCACTTTTCGACGCGCGTGCCCATGAACGTCAGCGCCACCACTTGCGCCAATGACTGCGGGTCCTTGCTCTGCACGGCCCGGTAGAAGTTGACCGGCGGCTCACGGAAGTTGCTGCCGCTGGCGGTCAACAGGTCGCGAGCGAACTGGTCATAGGGGCGGTTCTGCTTCAAGGTGGTGCGGAGCCATTGATGATAGGTCTGGACGGCGTTCGGCCAGAGGTTGATGGGGAACTCCGACTTGACTCGCAACAGGTCACACCATCTCATTGACCAGTAATCCGCGTACTCGTCGCGGTCGAGCATTTTGTCAACGAGCGCGGCGCGCTTGTTCGGGTTGCGGTCTTCGAGAAACGCACGCGCTTCTTCCGCCGTCGGCAACGTGCCGATTGCGTCGAAGAACACGCGCCGCAGAAACGTCGCGTCGGAGCAAACGCTCGCCGGCTGAATCCCGAGCTGTTGCAATCGCGGGAACACCAGCAGATCAATCTGGTTTTGCGCCGCCATCATGCCGGTTGGCGCGTCAAACGGATTTGGCTTCACGACCGGCGCAGGCCCCGTGAACGCCGGGACGATCGGCTGTGGCGCGGGCACCGGCTTCGGTTCGGGTTTTGGCGCGACGGGCGCGTTGGTCTTGACCGGCGCAATGGGAATCTTCTGCTCGACCAGCGGAGGCGGGGCGACAGTCACAACTTTCTTTGGCTCCGGCTTGACGGGCTTCTCCTCGACCGGTCTTGGTGGCTCCACCGGCATGACGGGAACAGGTTCGGTGACGACAGGAGGAGGAGGCGGTTTTGGAACGTCGGCTTGAACGAGAATCGGTTCTTGGCGATGTGTTGATTGTTGCCGCAGAAACCACCACAAAGCGCCGCCGGCTGCCACGGCCACCACCAGCACGAACATGAGGCCGACCGCCACGCCGATGAAGATCGGGGTGTTGCTTTTGCTTTCTGGTTGCAGAACCGGCAGCGCGACCTGTGGCGGTTCTGGTTTTGGCGGTGGCGCGACCTCGGCTTCGAAGCGCGTTTCCAGTTCACCGAATCGCACCATGTCGCCGTGGTTCAACGCGGTTTCGATGATGCGCAGGCCGTTGACGCGAGTGAAGTTGGTCGAGTTGAGATCGCGGAGACGGTAGCCCTGCCCATCGCGAATGAAAGTCGCCTGATAAGTGGACACCGAATCAACAGGAAGACAGATCATGTTGTCGGAACCGCGCCCGACCGTCACGCGATCTTCGATGAACTTGAAGACCTTGCCTTCCTGGGGTCCCGACAGAATGCGCAGCTTGGCCATACTGTTTCAGCTACCGACTATTCTAACACCAAGATGGTTATCAAGTTTCATGTTGCAGGTCGAGAGGAAACAGGCGGCGGGTCTTGCAGTTTGGCGGAGTTTGTGGCAGAGGTGTTGGTATGGAAAGGCAAAGGCAATGGCGCCCTCCGCCCACGGATTGGGTGAAGCGATTGGCGATGATCCTGTTCGTTGTGTTGGCGATTGGCGCGCTTATCTACGTGTTGGTTGTCTTGTTTGCGCCGGACCGCATGTCCTTGCCTCAGGAAGGATGGCACTGATTTGGTGCGCCCGGCTCCGACACGAGTGTCAGGGCTGAAGACGTTGGATCAACGGCGCGGTAGCGGCCAAGTTGACGAATCTACCGGGAGTAACCACTCGAACCGCGTCATACGCTGCTTGGTCGAAATGGCCACGGGCGGTGTTGACCGTGATCAAGTAGTCTGCGCGACAGGCGAGCGCGCATTCGAGAAAGCGGTTATCGGGTTCATGGCGGATGATCGCCAGCGTCGTAAGCGGCAAGCACAATTGGATGACCGGGTAAACCTGTTCGAGAACCTCCGGCTCATCCGACAACACGTCGGCGTATTCATCAAGGATGGACGGTGAAGCCCACCATTCAAACAAACCGGAAAGACCAAGAGCAACTACCAGTGCCGAAGGATTGTCATGGCGCGGCAAAGTCGCCAACTTCAATACGCAAGTGTCAAGAACCGCTCTCAAGGTAGGCTTTCACCGTGCGCAGCAACCGCTGCTGTCGTTTGCGCTCGACAAAACCCACCGCCTGCTGGTCGGTCATCGTCTTGCCGCGATGACGCCGATGCGCTCGCGCCAGACTCGCCGGCAAGTTGAACTTCACCAATTTGCCCTGCACAATGGCTGTTCCTGTCATGCCGACAGTGTAGGCTAGGTGGCGCGGTCGAGCAAGGCGATTCCCAACGACGAGCAGCCGCGCCAAAAACAAGAGCCATGACCGAAACACACGTTTCCGTCACGGCGGACCAATACCACGGCGTTTGACAAAGTAAGGTGCGGCCTCCGGATCTGTTCGACTGTTTGTGTGCAATTGTGCGCACCGGATTGCAGAGACGCTCACCGGGTTACAATTCGATGCAAACTATTTTCCACTTTTTACTTGACCCTCTTCAACGACTGCACCGGCTCATCCATAGGTATCAGCATCAGCGTTGCCCGGTTGCTCGATGTGGATCGGCCTACAGCCCGCTTGTGGATTCGGAAATCCGATGCCGCCTATCGGAAAACGGCAAGGTGGTGGCGTGAACATTATGGCATTCACACGCCGCAAGAATCGGAAGACGAAAGTGTCCTGTCCGATGTCGAACAAATCTTCGCTGCGCAACAAGCCAAAGTCAGCAAAGAGTCCGCCTACTACGCTGACTCACACACTGAAACAACAACAACCGACTAACAGTTGTGGCGTGTTCGTCTGACGGATGCCTGCGCCGCGCCGTCGCTATGTTTTCCAGACGTTCGGACACGCTGGTTGCAAGTCATGATCTCCGGCCTCGGCTCTGGCGGCGTCCGCCTTTGGGCAAATCACGCTGCATCGTCACACCCGACTCACCTTCATGGCAACGTCATCACAGTTCGTCCATGATGCGGCAATACTCTGGCACGGAAATTTTCAGTTGCCGCAGGATGTTGCGGATAATGAACACCGGCACGCTCTTGTAACAGGGCACAATGATGGGCCGAATCTGGTCATCGCGCCAATACACCCGATGACTGCCCTCCTGCCGCACAAACTCGCACCCCACAAACACAACAAACCGTTCCAACTCACGATGATGAATTGGCGCCAGCTTCACCATCAAGCAAACTCCGGCACGTTCACCGGAATCCGTTCCTCGCCCACGTACAGCGGCGGACTAAACCGCCGCCGTCGCGCCACTCGTTGCTCCGTCCATCCGCACGCCCGCAATGCCTCCGCCAGCGTTCCCCGCTTCCGACACTCATCCATGAAGATATCCAACGCCTCGACGAAATTCTTCTTCGCCTCCTCAAACGTCTCGCCGCACGTGGACAAATCGAGCACCGGCGAAGTCGCAATGAACATGTCCCCTTCCTTGAAAAACTCAACCGGCAACTCCTCGGTTTCCTCGCGGGCATTTTGGATTTTGATCTTGGGCATTGGAATCCTCTGACGCGGTTTCATCTTTGCTTTGGTGCACCGCAACCTATCCGAACCTCCCCCCTCGGTCAAGCTCGCGTTGCCCGCGCCCCTGTCACCAAGGACACGTCAAGTTTCGGTCCACATCATGGCACAGAGTCCACCATCTGCCGCCACTGTTTCCACACCGCATGACGGCAAGCGCCTCAGTAAACCACCACAAGTGCCGTCACGTTGCGCAAGTCTGAAACCACCGAGTCAAAATCCCGCTCACGGTCGGTCCGGGGTGCTGGCAATTTGTCGCTGACTCCCTCTACGGTTTCCAGAAACGCAAGTACGAATGACGACTTCAAGGCATAATTGACATTCTGAGGAAGTGAACCTGTCAACCGATACGTTTTCAGGTCGCGCGGACACGTCGCCCGGTCGCATCTCCTTCCGCGCCACAAACAGACTTGCCCGCCGCTGCCTCACCTCGTGCGTACTGGTTTCCCAAATTGAATTGCGCTGTATCATCACCTTGTTCCGCCGCCTTGCGGTACCACTTCACTGCCTCTGTGGTGGAGCCGTAATAGAGACGGCCCGACTGAGATTGAAGGATGTAAACCCGCGCTGGCATTTTCACGGAATCTTGTTGCACTTGAACCTACAACCCGCCCCGACAAGCCTGTCGTGGTTGCTCTGCCCCTACGTCAAGAATGGTGCGCCCGGTAGGACTTGAACCTACAACCCGCGGATTAAGAGTCCGCTGCTCTGCCAATTGAGCTACGAGCGCGCCGTCAAGAGCGCGCGGAAATTACCAGAGTGCCACGCAGCGTGCAAGCCCCACGTTGCACCTACTGGCTGTCGCGATTGCAGGACAGCGCGGGCTTGGCACCGGGCATGTCGTCGCGAGGACGGTCTTTCAACATTGCGCTAACCGGTTCAAACGTCTTCAAGATCGTTTGGTAATCGGGATCATCGGTGCTGGCAAAAACTGCTTTGCCACAAGTCTCCGCGCCGCCGGCAGACTCGGCGAGTGGGGCGAGAAGGAAACGGTTCTGTTGCGGGTTGGTGATGCGCGTCCAGACTTCACGCGGGAACTTGCCATCCTTGTGACACTCAGCACAACGACGCTTGGCGACATCGGTCAACGTCTTGTCGAGGTCGGCGGGGTAGATGCGACGGCAGCCACGGATTTCGGGATACGCCGGCTCAGTCGTGCCGTAGTAGGGGACGTTGAGGTCAATCCATTGGAAGATGCGATGGCGGCTGGCGTCGTCCATTTTCACCTTCGAGTGCCCGGCGAGAATCATGTCAGCAAGTTTGCTGCGTGGGCTGCCCCACGCTTTCGGAGTGACTTCGAGAATATTCGCTTCCATGCCGTTGTAGGTCGGAATCCAATTCACATACGGACTGTCGTATTCGCCCTCCTTGCCGTGGTGGCGACGACCACGGGCGAGACTTTCGTAGGAGACGTTGAAGTAGTCGGTCTTGTCGCCGGTGAGGTCAATTTGCTTTGGCGGGTTCGGGCCGCTGTGGCAACGGACACAGTAGCGGTCGAGCACGGGTTGCACGACGGTCGTGTAGTCGAAGCCGACGCCTTGTCCCCATTCGGGCGGGCGAAGGTCGCGCGCCTTGACGCGCATCGCCGCGGGATGCGTCGGCTGCGAAATGCTGCTGCGGTTCTCGTGGCAGCCGATGCAGCCTTGTACTTCGCCGGGCATGAGGTGAGTGAACGTCCGCATCCGTTGGACAGCACGACCTTGAGCGTCGAGCACCATGAAATAGATCGGCACACCGGCAGGAACCTTGAAACAGGCGGAGCCGTCGGGTTCGACGGGCGCGTAGCCCCAGACTTTCTTGCCGGCGTAGGTCGCGCCGCAGGAGATGACGGGGAATTGAAAACCAAACGCCCGGTTCTCCAAGTCCACGCGAACCGGTTTCTCCATCTCCTGCACGACGGCGATCTCGGCGACTTCGCCCTTGCGGACGTGCGGTTCGAGGCCGTTATAGACGTTCTGGATGAACACGGTCGCCCAACCGGTCTCGCTCGTCTTGTCGGGCAACGTCGTCGGAATCACCGGCGGTCGTTTGCGCGACGCGAGCGGCAGCGGGTTGTAGAACCCGATGCCGTCGCGCGGCGATAACAGAACTGCTTCCTCGGTGCCGGCGTAGTCGCGCGCGAGAATCGCGCCCTTCTTGGAGACGAGGTAATGTTCGCTGTCGAGCGGGTAGGGCGTGGAGTAGGGGCCTTTGATGTGATTGCCGCTGCCTTTGTCCACTTGGCCGATGTTGATTTCGGGCGTGAGGTTTTGGATGGCAGCCTGCGCGTTGACGCCGCGAGCGCGGTCAATGATACCGATGCCGCCGCGCGCGGGACCGTTGTGCGCGGTGAGCGTGCAAAGGACTTTCGTCGAGCCGGGAATCGAGCGCGCCTCCATGAACGTCGCGGGACTGAGCACGCGGTTACCGTAGTAACCGGCGAGGCCGGTGCCGTCGGGGTTGATCGTCCAGAGGCTCTGGATCGGGATGGCCGGTTTGTCAACGTACTCCCAGCGCGAGTAGATGATCCGTCCGTCGTTGAGGACGCTCGGCGTGAAGTCGTTGACGATGTTCGCCGAGAGACGGCGGACGTTCTTGCCATCGGCATCCATGCGATACAACAAGCCGACCGGCGAAATCCAGCAGTAAGCAAAACGCGCCGAGCGCGTCGAGAGGAAGGCGATGCCGCCGTCGGGGAGCCAACAAGCGTTGTAGTCGTGCCAGCGCCCTTCGGTGAGTTGATGCAACGCCGAGCCGTCGCTGTTGACGGTGAAGAGATGGTAGCCGTCGTCCTTGCTCTTGCGCCAACTGAACAGCACCTTCTTGGCGTCGAACGACAAATCGCAATCCAGAATCTGTCCGTCGCCCGCGTCCACGAGCCGGCGCAGTTCGTTGCTCTTCTGCGCGAACACGAACAGTCCGCCGCCGGCGCGGAAACCTTCGGTGTGATAAGTATAGACGTGCGAAGAATCAATCGGGTGGCGTTGAACCACGAGCAACTTCTCGATGTCCACCTTGGCGGGTTTCAGCTTTGGCGCATCGCCGGGCAATGAGCCTTCGGGAACGGGCGCAGCAAACACCATAATCTCCGACGCACCGGGGTTCAGGCCGTTGTAGGAACTGAGGAACTTCAACGCGATTCGTGTCGCCTTCACCGGCACGGGCAACGTCAGGCGTTGTGCTGCGCTGGTCATTTCGAGTTGGCCGGTAAGAGCCGGTTTGTCGGCGTTGTCGAGATAGACGGCGTAATTCTTCCAACACTCGGTGTCCATCCACGCGGTTCGTCCATAGTAAACAATCTGGCCGACCGTAACCGGCTCTGGCCATTCCAATGTGAACTCCGCGCCGTTGCGGTGTTTGTCGCCACGCACGCACCACGCGGCATTCAGGTCGGCGTGGCTGCCGGCTTCGGGAATCTTTCCGTCCACGGCGAACTGTGCGCGATAGGCTGCGCTGTATTCGGAGCTTGCCGTGGCCGTCGCTTTCCGTGCGAGGTTGTCGGGTTGCGCGATTGCCAGTCCGAGGATGATTAAGGCGAAGTGAGACATGCGGTTGTTTGTGTCCGTGACGTTAACATATCATCGCGAGGTTTGTCGCGCATCAACGCGGTGGTGCTGCGGAACGCGCCAAGGATCGCCCGGTAATCGGGATCGTCCTTCGAGGCGAATACGGCTTTGCCGCACGCCTCGGCGCCGCCGGCGCTCTTGGCCAGCGGGGCGAGGAGAAAGTTGTTCAGTTCGGGTTTCTCAACGCGGATGTAGAATTTGCGCGGGATGCCTTGCGCGTGACACGAATTGCAACGCGCGGAGGCAACTTTCTGCAACGCCGGTTCCAACTCTGCCGGGTACAAGCGCCGACAGCCCATCGTGTCGGCGTAGCTGACGCGCGAGTTCGGATAGTACGGCACGTTCAGGTCAATCCACGCGAGCACCCGGCGCTGGCTGGCGCGGTCCATCTCGAAACGCGGTTTGCCGGTGGTGTCGGGGTGGCCCGTGAGAACAATGTCGGTGAGTTTGCTGACGGGCGATCCCCACGTCTTCGGCGTGACCATGCGGATGTTGTATTCGGCGCCGTTGATGGTGGAAATCCAACTGGTGTACGGACTGCGGCCTTCCTGCCCACTGGCGATGCCGACGCCGTGTTGGCCGGGCTTGGTCTCGCCGATGGTGCCTTTGCGGGCGAGGATGTCGTAGGAGACGTTGAAGAAATCGGTCATGTCGCCGCTGAGGTCAACGTCCTTGGGCGCGGCGCGTTCGTTGTGGCAACGGACGCAGTAGCGGTCGAGCACCGGCTGCACAATGTCGCGGTAGCTGAAGCCTGTGACGCCCCACTCCGGCGGCTGCAATGGCTGCGGGGCGCGTCGGGTGGTGGTCGCGCGCTGTGGCGCGGCGCAGTTGCGGTCGGCGTGGCAACCCTGGCAGCTTTGTTCTTCGCCGGGCATCAGATGGGTGAACGTCCGCATCCGTTGCACGGCGCGTCCGGCGGCGTCGAGCGCGAGAAAGTAAATCGGGACTTCCGTTGGGACCCGGAAATCCGCCGAGCCGTCCGCGGCGACATCGGCGTAGCCCCAAACTTTTTTCGGCGCGTATGTCGCGCCGCAGGAGACGAGCGGGAACTGGAACCCGAAGGCCGTGTTGGCGGCGTAGCCCTTGGCGCCCGGCACTTCCGTGAGCAGCGGCGTGAACGTGCTCTTCTCGACCTCCTGAACGACGCAGATTTGTTTGATCTCGCCCCGCTTCACGTGCGGTTCGAGTCCCTGGTACACGTCGGACAGGTGCATGGTCGCCCACGCGCCGGCCGGTTTTTCCGGCAGCGTGGACGCGATGACCGGCGGCGTGGCACGCGGCTTGACGGGCTGCGCGTTGTAGAAACCGAAACCGCTGCTGGCGCGCAGCACGGTGGCGGGCGCGCAGGAGTTGGCGTAGTCGCGAAGTTGGAGATGGCCGCCGCGCGTGACGAGATAATGACGCTGGTCAATCGGGCAGGGCGTTTCGTATGGCCCGACGATTGTGTTGCCGTCGCCGGCGTCCACGCGGCCGATGTTGATTTCGGGCGTGAGATTCTCGATGGCTTCCTGGCTGTTGACGCCGCGGGTGGGATCGAGGATGCCAATGGCGCCGCGGGCGGAGCGATTATGGCTGGTCAGCAGACAAATCACCTTGCCAGTGCCGGGAATCGGCCGAGCCTGCATGAACGTGCCGGGATCGAGGACGCGGTTGCCGAAGTAGCCGGAAAGGCCGGTGCCGTCGGGGCGGATGGTCCAGAGACTCTGGATCGGGATGGCGGGACGGTCCACGTATTCCCAACGGGTGTAGATGATCCGTCCGTCGTTGAGAACGCCGGGGGTGAAATCCATCAGGTAGTTCGACGAGAGCCGGCGTTGCTTCGAGCCATCGCGTTCCATCCGGTAGAGCACCGGCGAAGTCGTCACGAAACAGTAGGCGTATGCCGGTTTGCGGTCGGAGATGAACGCGATGCCGCCGTCGGGCAGCCAGCAGGGATTCAAGTTGTGGCTGGCGCCGTCGGTCAACTGCGTCAGGCCGGTGCCGTCGAGGTTGATGCGGAAGACCTGGTAGTTTTCCTCCGGTACGCTGCGACAATGTTCCTCGGTCGTCTGCGAGAGGGCGCACTTGAGCGGCTGGCCTTTGCGTTTCCAGGAGAACACGATTTCCTTCGCGTCGTAGGAAAGATCGCAATCCAGGATCTCGCCCTCCGGCGTGGCAACGAGTTCGCGGAACTGACCGGTGGCCGGTGTGAACACGTACAGCCCACCGCCGGGCTGAAACCCCTCGGCGTGGTAGGTATAGACGTGCGAGAGATTCATCGGACGACGTTTGATCAACAGGATGTCGCGGAACCCCAACTCGCCGGCAAGCAACTTGTCCGTCAGCGGACTCGGCGCCGCCGGCGTCGAGAGGAACGCATCGAGCTGCGCATCGGTCGGTGGGCTCGCATAGACAGCGATCTCCGAGGCGCCGGGATTATACTTGCCGTGGGAGTTCAGGAATTTCAGACGGAGTTTTCGCGCCTGCCGTGGCGCGAAGTTGATTCGTTGCGGGCCGTGGATTTTCTGAAACGTTCCCTTCGTCACCGGCATGGTGTCGCCGTTGAGATAGACTTCGTAATCCTTCCAACACTCGTCGAGCACGAAGGCCGTGCGCCCGAAATAGACCGCTTCCGCCACGGTGACCGGCTGCGGCCACGACAGCGTGAACTCCGCGTGGTCGCCGTCTTTCGCGCGGTTGATGCACCAGGCTTCGTGTTTGTCCGCTTTGGATTCCGCGTCCGGCACCTTGCCGTCAACGGCGAACTTGGCAAGATAGGCGTCGCTGTATTCCGAGGTGGCCGAGACTCTTGCCTTGCGCGCGAGGTTGTCGTCGGAAGAACTCGCCGCTGCCAGAAGCACCGCCAACAAAGTGATCATCATACGCTCGCATCGTACACAGCCCGAAATGAGATTGCAATGCCGCGTGCGATGTCGGAAAGTGCGCGCGCATGATTTCTTTCTGGAACACACTCGCCGCCACGATGGCACAACGCGGCGCCACATCGAGCGAGCCGGACTTGATGGCCCAGTGGCCGGTGGCGGGCATCGGTCTGCAGTTGCTTGGCTTGGTGGCCGATGTGTATCTGGTGTTGCGCTGGCGACAACGCCGAAATGTCGGAGCGAAACCGTGGGGGTTGTCGGCATTGTTTGCTGCTGTCGGCGTCAGTCTGGCGGTCTTTCTGTCAGTCGGCATCGTCGGCTACCTGTTGCGCCTGACGCTTGCCTCGTCGCTGGCGTTGCTCGCGGGAGCGGAACTGGCGTTGTTTGCAGTGTTGTTGCTCTGTTTGCACATTGAGAAGATCCAATGGAACGCGGCGTTTGGGTTGGGTGAATCGTCCGTCACTCACGCGCTGCTAATGGGAGTGGTGTTCTTTCTCGCTGTTCAACCGCCATTACTGGCGCTGGGAACATTACGTGACTGGCTGTTTCGCGTCTTCGATGTCAGGATTACCGTGCAAGACCTTGTGCTGAGGCTGATGGGAGCAGACTCCGGTCGGTTGATTGTTGTGGTGATTGTGTTTGCCGTGCTGGTCGCGCCGTTGTGTGAGGAAGTGTTCTTTCGCGGGCTGACATACCCGGTTCTCAAACAACGATGGGGCAAACCGGTCGCGCTGATCGTCACCTCGTTGTTATTCGCTGTCATTCATTTTCATCTGCCGTCATTGCCGCTGCTGATCGCTTTGGCCATCGGTCTCGCGCTTGCCTACGAATACACCGGGTCGCTCCTGACTTCCATTACCATGCATGCACTTTTCAATCTCCTGAATGTAGTGGCCATTCTCCTCTACCGCGCCAATCCATGAAGACCGTTCGCGACATCGGTGAGTTTGGCCTCATACGCCAACTCTCAAGACAAATCCCGTTGGCTGGTGACGATTGTGCGGTGTTGCCGGGCGGTGGGTTGTTGACGTGCGATCCGGTCATCGAAGGCATCCATTTTCTTCCGAACACACCGGCGCGGCAAGTCGGCTGGAAAGCGATGGCCCGCAACCTCAGCGACATTGCTGCAATGGGTGGCAAGCCCCGATACGCTGTCGTCAGTGTTGGTTTGCGCCCTGTTACGCCGGTGCGTTGGGTGCGCGAACTCTACGGCGGCCTCCACGCCGCGGCGCGCCGGTTCGATTGCGAAATCGTCGGCGGCGACACTGCTCACGTCCGGCGCGAACAATTCGTCGTCGTCACGCTGCTCGGCCACGCTGACCGGCCTGTGCTCCGCTCTGGCGCGAAACCGGGCGATGTCGTTTTCGTAACCGGCAAACTGGGCGGATCGTTTCGCTCCGGCAAGCACCTCCGTTTCATCCCGCGCATCCGAGAAGCCCAGTGGCTCGTCGAACACGTCCGCGTTCACGCGATGATTGACGTGAGCGACGGTCTGGCCAGCGATTTGCGCCGGCTCGTCGAAGCCAGCCATGTCGGGTTCGACATCGCGTCGGCCAAGATACCGGGCAAACTGCCAGGCGCGTTGACTGACGGTGAGGATTTCGAGTTGTTGCTCACCGTGGCGCCGCGCGAAGCCGGCAAGGTGCGGCGGAAGTTCTACGAGATCGGTCGTGTGATTAAGAAGCCGGTCGTGCTACTCGACGGAACGTCGCTGGCCGCGAGGGGCTATGATCATTTCGCATAGCCAAGACGAGACTATCGAGTACGGAAGACGCCTCGCCGCCGAGTTGCGTCCCGGCAGCGTGCTCGCGTTGAGCGGCGAACTTGGCGCGGGCAAGACCTGTCTGGTGAAGGGAATCGCGCGTGGCCTCGGCGTTCAACAGGAGGTCACCAGCCCGACGTTCACGTTGATCCACGAGTATCGCGACGGACGATTGCCGCTGTACCACGTGGATTTGTACCGACTCGATTCCGTCGAGGCTGCCGTCGGCATTGGCATTGAGGAATACCTGCCCGGCGACGGTGTGACGGTGATTGAGTGGGCAGAGAAAATCGAATCGTTACTGCCGCTGGGAACAAAACGGCTGCGGTTGTCGCTGGTCAACGACACATCGCGTCGTATCGAGGTCGAATGATTACGCTCGCGCTCGACACCTCGACGTCGCGCGGCTCCGTCGCGTTGCTGCGCGACGACGAGACGGTCGCCGAACAGGCGTTCTCACGCCAACGATCCAGCGACGGCCTCTTTGATGCGATTGTGGCGGTATCTGCCGGTGTCGTGCCGGATCTGATCGCGGTTGGTCTCGGCCCCGGTTCGTTCACTGGAATCCGCGCCGGGATTGCGGCGGCGCGCGGGCTGGCGTTGCCGCGACGGACGCCGATCAAGGGCGTGAGCAGTTTTGATGTGCTGGCGTTAACGGCGCTGCCGTTGATGCCGGCGGAGGCGACGGTGTTGTGCGTGTTGGCGGACGCGCGGCGTGGCGAGGTGTATAGCGGTTTGTACGGACGCGACGGGCGCGCATTGCGGGAATGCCGGATCAGTTCTCGCGAACAAGCGGTGGAAGGATGGGTTGTCGGCCCGGAGGTGACACCGAGCGCGGCGGTATTGGGTCGCTTGGCGCGCGCGCGGTTTCTGGCGGAAGGCGGCGACGAGCGGCTCGAACCGATTTACCTGCGCGCCACGGAGTATCGTCGTTGCACGGACTCGACAGGCGCAGCCGGCACGGGTATGTTGGCGCCGTGAAGTGTTTTCTGTGGATATTGCTGACGGTTCATTGTGTCGCCGCGCCAACCAACTGGCCGGCCCGTCCGCGTGTTGTGTCGCCGAACACCGTTCCGACTCCGCCGCTACCCGGTATCAACGTCCCCGAAATCACAGTGCCGGTGCCGGCCAGCCCGTACCTGACACCGTTGACCAACGCGCCAGTCCGACCAAAGGCGATGATGCCCCCTGCGATGCCGCGGTCAGGAGCCGACATGATGCACGAGGGACTACGGTTCCGTCCGCCATCTGAGACCTACATGTCCATTGCTGCGACACAAGCGGTGCGGTACATCGAGCCACGTCAACCGAAGCCGCCTCCTCCCGTGTTCACGAACCATATTTGGCACGTGGCAGCGAATGGCTCCGATGCGAACTGCGGCACCAACAATGCGCCGTTTCGCACTATCCAGAAGGCAGCCGATGCCGCGCAACCCGGTGACAGCGTGCTGGTCGCGCCGGGCACTTACGAAGGGTTCCGGACCGTGCGCAGCGGCAAACCGCGAGAGCCCATCCTGTTCAAGGCGCAGGGCGAGGTGGTGATTCTGGCCAATACCAACACCCCTGCCGACCACATTCTGGTGCGCAGCACCGACTGGATCATCATCGAAGGGTTCACCTGCCGAGAAGCGCCGCGTGCCGGCATCAGCGTGCTGGAATCCAGCGACGTAGTGATTTCCAACAACGTCTGCGGCCCCAGTGGCAAGTGGGGCATCTTCAGCGGGTTCACCCCGCGCATCCAGATTCTTCACAACAAAGCGTTCGGCGCCCGCGAACAACACGGCATCTACGTCTCCAACAGCCGCGTGCCTGACGACAACCCCGTGCTGTTGGGCAACGAGAGCTTCGAGAATGGCGGCTGCGGCATCCAACTCAACGGCGACTGCACCATGGGCGGCGACGGCCTCATCAACGGCGCGCTCTTGGATGGCAACATCGTCCACGACAACAACTCGAAGGGACTGAGCCTGATTTCCATCGAAGGCTCGCGCATCCAGAACAACGTCATCTACAACAACGGCCACGGCAGCGGTGCCGGCGGCATCCATCTGGCCGGCGAAATCGGTTGCGACAAACCCAGCCAGCAGAACATTGTTGTCAACAACACCATCGTTGAGCCGCGCATCGCGGCGCTTCGGCTCACCGATGGCTCCAGCCGGAACGTCATCTTCAACAACCTGATCGTTGGCCGCGGCATCGCCGATGAAGTCCACGACAACCGGATTGACAGCGACACCAACATCCGCGGCGACATGCCGGCGGATTATTTCGTTGATCCCGCCGCGTTTGACTTTCGCATCGGCCAGAACAGCCGCGCCGCCTATGCCGGCAAAGCCTACTACGCCGAAAAGGCCGCGCCCACCAACGACATCGCCGGCGTTGCGCGTTCGTCGAACGTTCCGGCGGTTGGCGCTTACGATCTCATACCGGTGCAACGGTAACTGGCCCATGCTCCCGCAGTCTTATTACCGCTGCTGGGTCGAGGTGGACCTCGATGCCGTGCGGCACAACGTCGCCGCCATCCGTCGTCGGATCGGGCCGCGCGTGAAATTGATGGCCGTCGTCAAGGCCGACGCCTACGGTCATGGCCTCGCTCCGGTGGCAGGCGCGTTGATGCAATGCGGTGTGAACGCCTTTGCCGTCGCCAACCTCAGCGAAGCGCTCGCGCTGCGCCAGGTCGGCGGCAACGGTTGGCCGATTCTGTTGTTCGGTTCGGTGCTGCCGTTTGAGGTTCCGAAGATGGTCGAGGCTGACATCACACCGACGCTTTCGACACTGACCGAAGCGGAGATGTTCGCCGCCGAAGCCGCGCGCCGGGGCAAACGGCTCCGCGTCCAAATCGAGGTGGACACGGGAATGGGACGTGTCGGTTTCTGGCACGTGGACGCTCCGGAACAAATCCGGAACATCGCGTCGCTGCCGTCGCTGGAAATCGAGGCGATGTACACGCATTTTCCGTCCGCCGACGAGAACGTCATGGAGACGCGCCACGAGTTGGAGTTGTTTCTCAACGTGCCCGGCCCGGGCATCCGCCACGCGGCCAATAGCGCGGCGTTGTTGAACTTGCCGGAGGCGGTGCTGGACATGGTGCGGCCGGGGTTGTTGCTGTACGGAATCGGTCCGGCGACAGGCGAGTTCCGAGCGGCGCTGTCGTTCAAGGCGCGGGTGGCATTTGTGAAATCAGTAGCGGCGGGACGGGCAGTCAGTTACGGGCAGACGTTTGTGGCCAACAAGCCAATGCGGATTGCCACGGTCGCCGCCGGCTATGCGGACGGATTCAGCCGCTATCTTTCCAACAAGGCTGAGGTGCTGGTTGGCGGTCAACGCTGCCGGGTGGTTGGGCGTGTGACGATGGATCAGCTCATGGTGGACGTGAGCGACCTGCCGCAAGTCAATTGCGGCGACGAGGTGGTATTGATTGGGCGACAGGACAACGCCGAGATTACAGCAGCAGAAGTGGCAGGCTGGGAGGAGACAATCCCGTGGGAGGTGCTCTGCGGAATTACGAAGACGGCGCGGGTGCCGCGCGTCTATCACGGCGCTTTCGCCGCTTGAGCGGACGTTTTGCCGTTTCCCAAAGTGTGTCGAGTTCCTCCAATGGGCATTGATCAAGGCGTTTACCCTGTGCGTGGACGTTGCGTTCCACTTCCTGAAAACGAGCGGTGAACTTGCGGATGGCCCGGTTAAGCAGGTCTTCAGCTTGGACTCCCTTGAATCGCGCCAGGTTGACGACAGCGAACAGCAGGTCGCCGAGTTCCTCCTCGAACTGGCGTTGACCGCCGGAGGCCATCGCGTCCTTCAATTCGCACAATTCCTCTTCGATCTTCGCCACGACGTCGTCGGCGTGACGCCAGTCAAAACCGACGCGTGCGACGGTGCGTTGTACTTTGTCAGCCTTCAATAGCGCTGGCAGGGTGGGGGGAAGTTCGGCAAGGATGGTGTGCGAATTCTTCTCGGTCTTCTTGATTACTTCCCACTGGCGGATGACAGCCTTGGAGGTGCGCAGTTTCCTGCCGCCGAAAACGTGCGGGTGCCGGCGAACCAGTTTGTCGGCGATGGATTTGGCGACAGCATCGAAGTCGAAACGTTTTTTCTCCGAAGCAATTTGGGCGTGGAAAACTATCTGGAGCAGCAGGTCGCCGAGTTCATCGCGAAAATCGTTGGTCTTGCCCGACTCCAAGGCGGCGAGGGTTTCGTGGCATTCCTCGATGAGGTCATGGCGCAGGGAACGGTGGGTCTGTTTACGGTCCCATGGGCAACCGCCGGGTGCGCGCAGTCGTTGCATGATCTTCATCAGACGGACAATATTCTTCGTTTGAGTTTTCACACGCGTCACGCTAGGGTATGGGACAAATCAAGACAATGATGAAATCAATCAGATTACTGTTTATCGCAAGCTTGCTGGCAGGCATCGTGGATGCTGTTGAGTTGATTCCGAAGGTGATTGTTGATGGGAAGGTCTATGAGAACGTGCGCTGGGGGCCTGTCAACCAAGGCAAGGTGGTGATGTTTCATAACCGGGGCAACACGACCGTCCCGTTGAGCAGTCTTCCCAAGGAATATCAGGAGCTTCTCGGTTATCAGCCGCCACCCGAGCCGGTTGTCGCCCCGACGGCGACGAACACGGTTCCGATGCCGCCTCCTCCTGAACCGCCAAAGGATCCCATTCCCATGCCGCCGCGCTCAACGACTCGTGATTCGGATTGGGAAACCTACAGCCGTGAGCGCAAGACGCTGATGGTGTTGAACAATAGACTTGTGGATCGCTCGAATCTGACGCCGTTGGTTGGATTTGTCGGGAATCCGATACGGGTTTATAACGACTCGGGTCGGGTACGAGGCATTGTCTTGGAGGTCGCGGAGATGAGAAATGATGTCTCGCAACCTGCCAATGGGTTGACGTTACGCCCGAACCTGTGGCAGCGCACTGGAAAGACCGTGCTCTTGCGGAACTACAAATCGGACGGTGTCGTTGGCATTCTCGTGCGAGTGTTCGTTGCGGCTGCGGAAGACGTAGTTGGGCACACCAGTTACGAGGCCGCGATGGAACCAAGTTTTGAGCAGTGGAAGCAGCTTCGATACACCAGCGCTCGCATCCCGTGATGCGGCGGTTTCAGACGCTTTCCCTATAGTCCGCGAGAACGGGTTCCGCTTGGAAACGCCAAGTCCTTCTCTTCCTCATCGGAAAGCGCGGTCGCGCGCAACGGCGCAGCCTGTTCCAAGCGGCGCAAGTCCCAGAGTCGTTCCAACTCGTTCTCCAACGCGCCGATTCGATGAACCCCAACCGCCGGTAATTCGTCGCCGGCATTGGCAAGACGACTGCGTAGCGACTGCAGTTCATCCGTCACTTGGGCAATCTTCTCCAACAGCGTCGGTTCCTTTGCTTTTTGTGCGGTTCGCAGGCGACGCTTTGACAATGACGGGCGTCGTAGGCTCTTAACTTTCTTGATATTCTTGCGGCGGACTTTCATGGTTGCAGGAAAGGAGACACCTTTTGCCTGAAATTTGTTCAAAAAACAAGGAGTTTTCTTATATCTTCTCAACTCGGTGACTTAATAGCCTATCCGCATCGAATACAAAATATCCACGAAAGTGCTTGTGTTCCAATAACAACGGCAACCAGTGTGGGTCGTCCTGCCACATGTCATGGTAGGGAATTCCATCCAGATGCGTCCAGAGGGGGACCGCTTCGGGAGTTTCTGTTGGGGTTCCTTGGTATCCCGACGCTGTAAAGACCGCGACGTGAAGCTTATACCCATCCAAAAACTGGAAGTAGAGTTCGCCGATTTGTTCCAGCCCGGTAGGAGTTATTTCCAGTTCCTCTTGTAGTTCCCTGATGGCCGCCTGCAAAGCGGTCTCGCCCGGTTCGAGACGACCTCCGGGAGCGTTGATCTTACCGGCGCCAAGGCCGCGCTTCTTCCGAATCAGGAGCACTTGGCCTTCTCGAATCACAAAACACAGATTCGCTTCCTCAGTCGGCTGCCATCGTGCCCAGTCAATTGTATCCACGTGCAAAATCATGCCTCCCATCCATACACGAAACCATTCGCCAATTCCAGATGAGCTTGACGCCGTTCTGCAAGTGTCACATCATTCGTGTGCGATGATTTCCGTCTGCCCTAGATGCGACGTCAGCATGTTCCTTCTCCATTTCAAGGAGGTGGAGGTGGACTACTGTGAACGCTGCCGGGGCATCTGGCTCGATGCCGGCGAATTGGAGACCCTGATAGAAAACGCCAACGATCCATTCTTGCGTCTGCTTGACCATTCAGGAACGCCATCGCCGGCGGAGCGTTGTCTTTGCCCTCGCTGCGACGCCAAGCTCCACGAGTTCCGCGTCAACGATCTCGTGCTCGACCGTTGCCCGCGCGGCCACGGCCTTTGGTTTGACGCCGACGAACTGCGCCATCTGCTCACCATGTTCGGCGCATCCAAGACCGGCGCTTTCCTGAACGACCTTTTCGGAACCAAACCCACAACCAAAACGGAGGAACCAAAACCATGAGTAGTATTCTTATCATCGTCCTGCTTGCCCTTGCCGGCGTTGTTGCCTTGTTGCTGGTCTGGGTCGCTGGGGCTTACAACGGCTTGATCCGCCTTCGCAACCAAGTCGAGAACGCCTGGTCGCAGATTGACGTCCAACTCAAACGCCGGCACGACATGATCCCGAATCTTGTCGAGACCGTCAAAGGCTACGCCAGCCACGAGCGCAACACGCTGGAGAACGTCATCAAGGCCCGCAACATGGCCGTCGCCGCCAAGGGCGTTGGCGAACGCGCCGAGGCGGAGAACTTCCTGAGCGGCACTTTGAAATCGTTGTTTGCCGTCGCCGAGGGATACCCGAACCTGAAGGCCGACCAGAACTTCCTGCGTCTTCAGGAGGAACTGACCTCGACGGAAAACAAGGTCGCTTTCTCGCGCCAGTTCTACAACGACAGCGTGATGACCTTCAACACGCGCCGCGAAGTGTTCCCGACCAACATCATCGCCGGCATGTTTAACTTCGCCCGCCGCGAATTCTTCGAGGTCAAGGACGAAGCCCAACGCGAAGCGCCGCAAGTGAAGTTCTAATTCCTCATGTGGGAACAGATCCAGGCCAATCGCCGCCGGTCTGCCGTGCTCATCATTGGCATGGCGGTGGTGCTCTTGCTGCTCGGCTACATCGGCGGCGAGCTTTTCGTGCCCGGCGGCGGTGGCGTCATCGGCCTCGGCGTGGCGTTGATCATCTGGGGCATCCAGATGGCGATGTATGCCGCCAGCCCCGCGTCGCTCCTGCTCCAAGGCGCGTCCGCCCGCGAACTCCACAAGGAGGACAGTCCGCAACTATTCAATGTTGTCGAGGAGATGGTCATCGCGTCCGGCCTCGGTTTCGTGCCGAAGGTTTATCTTGTCGAGGATCCCGCGCCAAACGCCTTCGCGATGGGGCGCAAGCCAGACAATAGCGCCGTCATCGTCACCACCGGTCTCCTCCACCGGCTGAACCGTGACGAACTCCAAGGCGTCATTGCCCACGAGATCGGCCACCTCAAGAACCGCGACGTCCAGTTCATGACACTCGCCGCTGTAATGCTCGGTTCAGTTGTCATCCTTTCCGAGATTCTTGCGCGTTCCATGCGACTCGGCGGACGCAGTCGGAATCGCCGTGGTGGTGGCCAAGCGCAACTTCTTATCCTCGTTATCGCCCTGCTCCTCGTGGTTCTCGGCCCATTGCTGGCGCAACTGCTTTATTTCGCCTGCTCCCGCAAACGCGAATATCTCGCGGACGCTTCGAGTGCCCAGTTTACGCGTTTCCCCGAAGGCCTCGCTTCAGCGCTCGAAAAGATTTCGCGCACGCCCGTCACCCTCAGTTTTGCCAGCAAAGCGACCGCTCCGATGTTCATCGTCAACCCCCTCGCCGCCAAGGGTGGGGCGGGGCTGTTCTCGACACATCCCGCGACGGAAGAGCGCGTCCGCGTTCTTCGTGGCATGAGCGGCGCGTCATTTGCGGCCTACGAAGCGGCGTTCCGCAAGGCCCAAGGCAGTTCCATTATTGGCGCACAGACGTTGCGCCATCAGCAACCCGTGCCGATTCGCGAGGCCTCGGCTCAAGGCCCGATCGAGTCACACGCCGACATCAAGTCCATCTCGAACCGCGCGTTGGGTTACTTGCGGCTACGCTGCAACTGCGGCCTCGAAATCTCCATCCCAGAGGGCTACGAACAAAACAGCATCCGGTGCATTCGTTGCGGAAGTGAGTTGCCGATTCCGCGTGTCAGTGCCCCGACGGTGTCGGCCATCGCGCCGCCTGTGATTCCGACGCCCGACGCAGCGCCGCTGCAATATGCGCGCACCGGAATAGGTTGGGAATCATTCCGGTGTGCCTGTGGCCGCACTATCCAACTCAGCCCAAAGTTCGCCGCCCCGCACGTCCGTTGCGGCGCCTGCGACCGTCTCATCGGGATCGTGTAGGCAGCGCTGTGTTCCGGTTTTGTTCCGGCTGAAAAGAGAAACCACGGAACTCACGGAAAGCACGGAAACACTCTTTCGTCCGGTCGCAAAACGTGTTGCTACAGCAGTGATCTCTGTTCGTATAGCCGCAGAACAGGTTCATACAGGCGCAATCTCGGCTTGGATAACCACTGGAGAGGTTCATACAACGGCTGGACAGGCCTGCACAACCGCAATTTGTGTCCGTACAATGGCTGTACGAGGCCGTACAGTGACAATTCAAGCTTGAATAATGGCTGTGCAGGCCCACACAGCAGGTATTCGGGTTCGCACAGCCATAATTCGTGTCCGCATAATGGCTGGGCGAGGCCGTACAGCGATAATTCAGGCTCGAATAACGGCTGTGCGTGCCCCAATAATCGTTATACGAACCCGTTTTCCACTTGGACTAGCCAGTCCAACGTCTGGAATGACAAGGATTTGCGTGCGACTGCCGAATTCAGGGCTTCCCACCCTCGACAATCGCAATCTCGGCTTCGGTCAGGCCGTACAACTCATACACCAGCTTGTCAACCCCGACAGTCGTCGGGGCAGGTCTGACGGTCGAGCGCGGCGTCCCGAAAGCTTTCGGGATTCTCGTAGTAGGTCTTGTCCTTCTCCGTTGTCGCTCCCGCCAACGCCTTCTTCGCCTCCACCAGCCTTCGCGTCGTCATTTTAGCGAATCAGTGCCTTGGCTTCGTCTTCAACCTGTGGGCTGAGTTTGATGGCTGTTTGAATTCGCGCGAGCAATGGCGCTGGTAAATCATCCTTTGGTCTGACGTTACCGGCTTTCCAGTCGGCGACCAACTCCGCCAGGCTCTTTCGAAAAATGCGATTGCAATCCACAATGGATGGAAGTTTGAATTCCGTGTATTCCGAAGGGGCGATTTCCACAAGTGTTTCTGGAGGCAGGGCGCGACGGCGCTGGCGCACTAAATCAACCTTCGAGGACGACACCGCCAATAACAAGACTTGGTCGCCGATCGGGTCACTGTTGACGACGATGAAGTAATGCGGCTCGACGGAGGTCAAAGTGCGATGCTGGAAGTAGTACACCGTGCCGGGGCGCAACGTGAGGCGGATTTCCCACGGCAGAGTCTCGGCCATGACTCACGCCCAGAGCGATTCGATGGCTTGCAGTTCTTCGATTTCCTCGGCGCGTAACCGTTGGTCTTCCGCTGACAATGGCGGCGCAGGGTCAATGGACGGCGGCGCGTTTTCGAGGAAATGCCGGTAGGACATGGGAAGGCGGGAAACATCCGGTGATTGCAGCGCCGTCTCGTGCCGTTTCCACTCTGGAAACTCGTGCGTGATTTCGGCCAGGCGGAACTCATTGAATTGGCCGTAATGCCGCCACGCAAACTCCAACGCTCCCAAATCGCTTTGCGAGAACACGGGTGTTTCCACCGCCGCGAGCGAGGCAAACTCATATTGGCTGACTGGCTTCAGGAAGCGTTCCGCATAGCTGCGCTCGTGCTTGTCGAGGAAGTCCGACATCTCCGCGAGGTCTTTGCACCCCGACGGCACCGGGCCATATTCCATCGCCAGATACTCGTCGTTGGTAATCGGTCGCCCATGCTGGCGCAGATGATACCGGTCGGCAAAGAAGACCAACTTCAACGCCTTCATCTTGTTAATCTGGCCACCGGCCTTGCCCGCGAGAAAATTCAGTGCCTGCGTGGCTTTGCGATGGGAAAAGGTCAATGTCATGGGGTTGGTTGGGTTGCGCTTGTATATACGCCCACGCCATCATGCCTGTCAAACTTGCTTTTGACGGCATGGGATAGCTTCATTTCGCAGTCCCCTCCACAATCGCAATCTCGGCTTCCGTCAACCCGTATAACTCATACACCAGCTTGTCTATCTGGCGGTCGAGCGCGGCGTCCCGCTCCGAGCGGGATTCTCGTAGTAGGTCCGATCCTTGTCCGTTTGCCGCCCTGACCCCTCGGCCTCTCCTCTCGTCGAGTTCGCCCCCGCCAATGCCTTCTTCGCCTCCAACATCCCCTCCACCTTCGTCACCACAGCGTCATGTGGCAATCCATTTGCCCAAGCGCTGCACTTCGGGATCAACCTGCTTCAATCGCTGGAGAAAATCCGGGAACTTGGGTTTCCGGTCGTAGCGTGGAATGGAATGCAAACGATCGGGAGAATCCGGCAATCCAAAATCCGACAGCTTCAAGTCATGGGCGGTTGCGCGGGCCACAAGCCATTCCTCCAATCGCGGACGGATGAGAATGATTCGTTTGCCGGTGGCTGTTGCATGGGTCAACAGAATGAGATTTCCCACGTTATCAGTTCTTCGGTAGTCGCGGGGTTGGAAACTCGGCGTGTCTTCATCCATGAGACCGGTTCCCACATCCAGAAGGCGGAGCCGGTTTTCGATGTTACCCTTGCCATGCACATGACGGATGGAACGGCTCGCAACGCCCAACGCCCGTGCCACAGCCTCATCCGCGTAACATTCCACGTAGAGCATCAAGCTTCTCCCAAGACGCTTTCCAAGCCAAGGAATGGATCGGCTTCGAGCAAGCGGCTGAGTTGATCCTGACTGAGCGGAAGAACTTCGGTCTCGAAGTTCCGATAACGAGCGCCAAACACAGCCACATCATTCGGCGTGGCCTTCTCCAAGATCGCGGTCAACAGATACAGATTATGGGTGGCAATGAAATACTGGTTCGTGGCATCCAAGGCGATCCGTTCACCAAGATGCTTTGTATTGAATGGGAATGCGTGGGCTTCCGGCTCCTCAAAGATGAGGACGGCATCCTTATTGGATTGCATGGCGGCGTGGTAAAAAAGCATCCGCTGTAGTGTGTCGGAGGCCATGGCATACGAATACGCGGTCACCACTCCATCCTGCTGCTTCTGCAACTCAATCGTCCGCTCGTGCGGCTTCATCACGACAGCCAAGCCATACGGACGGAACAATTCCCCAACCCATTCCCGCATCGCTTTCGATCCATACACGACCGAGAAAAGATTGCGCCCGTCCGGCGGAAGTAACGCACCGGGGTCGTTGTAATCGAACCTCTCCAGTCCCGTAAAGCGATAGAACTTGATCGCGTCGGTCGCCGTGTGGTGGTAGCGAAGATTACCTTCACCTTGATAATTAAGACTGGCAAAGGGTAGTGTGTCGAAGGGTTCCGGCGCGGAATAACCGGTCGCCTTGATGAAGAATTGAAACTCGTCACGTTCAAACTTGATTCTCACTTCCGCTTCGGGCGTCCCTCGAAGCGTAATCAGAATCGGTTCGTCTGTGAGGTTGTCGTAAAAAAGATTCTGCATTAGCTGGAAGCGCACGAACTCCTTCAACTTGCGACTGGGAAAGGCACACCACGACACGAGTCCCAACGCTTCGAGAATATTCGACTTGCCGGTGTTTGGCTCGCCGATAAACAGGTTCACGCGCCGGCAATCAATGCTGAGTTGCCGAACCGACTTAAACCGTTCAATCTTCAATTGTGTGATCATGGCGTCATCCTTGGCGACAGTGTGCTACTTCTGCGCAGTTTCTACAATCGCAATCTCCGCTTCCGTCAAGCCGTAAAGCTCATACACCAGCTTGTCTATCTGGCGGTCGAGCGCGGCGCACTTGCCTTCGTAATAGGTCTTGTCCTTCTCCGTCTTCGCCCCCGCCATTCTTACTTTCCGTACTTTGCGGGCTTTTCGCGAACAAGGGCAGCGGACGGACTGGCGTGTGCAAAAACAATCTTGATCTGCGCGGCATAACCGAGCCTCGCAATGAACTGTTTGCAATCTTCCCATGTCAGACCGAAAGCACGCACGTCCGCCAGCCCAAGCCGTGCTACCGTATCCCGAATCTGATCATGATGTTTGGCTTCAAACTCGCCTTCCATCATCGCGGTTTCCGCCCAATCCACCAGTTGCGCGAGCGTGAGCCGGTCGTGTAGATACGCGTCCAGTTTTGCGGCGACTGTTTTGGTTGTGATGATCATGGCTGTGCCTTTCGATGTCCGGTATCTGTGGGATACTTTGGATGAATTTCCACCAATTGTCCACTGCTGTCGTAAATCTCCTGTCCGAACTGCGTGGTCTTCTCCTGTGCGTCCACTTCCTTGATGTATCGCGCCCGCCAACCGTTGCGTCCCGTCACGTCATACCAATAACGGCGTCCGCCATTCGGCAACTCATCCCATTGGCTAAACTTCCTCTCATTTTGTTTACGGCTGCTCATGTCTTGCCCTCGACAATCGCAATCTCCGCTTCCGTCAGGCCGTAAAGCTCATAGACCAGCTTGTCTATCTGCCGGTCGAGCGCGGCGCACTTGTTCTCGTAGTAGGTCCGATCCTTGTCCGTCGTCGCCCCCGCCAACGCCTTCTTCGCCTCCAACATCGCCTCCACCTTCGTCACCATAGCGTCGTGATGTGCCTTACCGGGCTTACTGATGGGAAGTTCACGGGTTTCTTTTAGTACGATCTTCGGAAAGTCATCGCGCTGAGCGATGTTGGAGCGATGTAGGAAATACCATGACATCAGACCGCTGTTGATGATTCCGAGCAAGTAGTTCAAGTCCGGACCACCTTCGCTCTGAAGGATGCTTTGCATGGACTTATTCGTTACGAAGTCATCGGTTGCCTTCCCGGCTTGCAGGCGAAACTGCCGGCTGATTAGTTCACGCAGCAGCAGGCGCGGGCCTTTGAAATATCGCTCTGGCTTGAACTCCATCAAGGTTTCATCATAGCGAACGTATTGCCGCTTTCCTCGTTCACATGTGTAGCGGCGCACTGTGCCATCAAATGCGAGGCGGCTTGTCTTGTGCGTGGGCTTGTCCGTCAGATGAAATGGTGTGACGCCACGCTGTACGTCGGCAAAGTCGTGCAACGGCTTGCCATGCTCTTGTATCTTACGAATCAGGAGCGTGGTCTTGGAATCAGCGTATGTGAGATACTCGTCATTGCCTCTGGTAAACCACTCAGCAAAGTCAACGCTGTTGAGTTCCTCGTTGAACTCAGATTCACTCGCAATTTGATGGCGTTTTGGAAAGGTGCGAATACTGAAGGAATGCGAATCCGTTCTTGGCCAAGCTGTCGGCTGGGCGCGCTTGGTAACAACAAACACTGTTGTGTCCACCCATGCCTTGAAGACATCGTAGGGTAAATTCACGAACGACTCCGGGTCTGTACGACAAGCAATGAAGCGGCGCAGAGAGGGAAACTTCGCCCCGCTGTACCAGCCGGTGGGGACGATCATAGAAATCTTGCCGTCCGTTTTCGCAAGTTTAACAACCTGCTCCATGAAAAGAGCGTATGTGTCCAAGTCCTTGGTTGCTGTTGTGTACTTAGTACGGAGGTAACTTTCGCTGGCCTGTGTGAGTTCCGCTCCGTATGGTGGGTTGCCGACGATGGCATCGAAGCCGCCGCGTTTCATCACGTCCGGAAAAGCGTCCTCGAAGTTCATCGGATTAAGTTTGCGTTCTTCTTCACCGGCGAAAAGTTGGCCGTCGAGAATGTCGGTGCCGATGAGCGAGTTGCCGCAGACGATGTTTTTGTTCAGCGACGGCAGCAAGGCTTGTTGCTCGAAGTCGAGAAGGTATTGATGGGCGCTGGCCGTGGTCTCGTCTTTCAGAAGTTTGAGGTAAAGGGAGAGTTGGCAGACTTCGACGGCTTGGGCGTCAATGTCCACGCCGTAGATGTTGTTCAGGAGAATGTCGCGTTTCTTGCGGAGCGAGAGGTAGAGCTTGCCATCCCTTTCGATGCAGTCGCCTTTCTTGGCCTTGGTCGGGTTCTGGTTGTAGTAGTTGCCGTGGTAGGTCAGGAGCGTGTCATAGATGCCGAGCAGGAAGCTGCCGCTGCCGCAGGCGATGTCGGCAAACCGCATCTCGGCGATCTGGTCGGGCGTCTTGCCCTCGATGAGTTTGCCGACGGTGTTCTGCACGATGTAGCGGACAATGTATTCGGGCGTGTAATAGACGCCGCCGGCTTTGCGGACTTCGGGTTTCTCCTCGACGCGGACGCGTTTGTCGGTGGCGACGATGATTTTGCCGAGGAACCGTTCGTAGATGGAGCCGAGGATGTGGATGGGGATGGCGTTGAAGTCGTAGGGGGAATTGACGTGGGCGAGTTTCTTGCAGATGTCGGCAAAGAGGTCGTCATCCACGCGGAAGCCGGGCTTGTCGAGGAGGGGATGGTCTTTGAAGACGATGCCGTTGTAGATGCCGTCGAGGCGTCGGCTGGCGGCGATGAACTTCTGCCAAGCCCCCGTAGTCGCACCCTTTATGGGTGCGCCTTCCCGCGCAGGCGTAAAGCCTGCGGCTACGAACGATTCCACGAGGCGTTGGGCTTCGATGCCTTTGTCTTCGAGGAACCGGATGAAGACGAGTCGGTCAAGGGCGCGTTGGGTGGCCTCGGTGAGTTGGTCGCTGTCGAGCTTCGGGTTGCGATTCTTGAAGGCTTTGGCGAGATCAGTCCGGTAGTCGTCGAGATCGGCAAGGAACGATTCGTCAATGCTCTGTCTGTCGCCGGCGAACAGGCCGCGCTGGACGGCTTTGCCGCGCGGCTTGGGAAGTTCCTTGGCGCGCTTTTCAAGGGAGCCGTCGGCAACCGCTTCGCGGGAAAAGAGCCAGTAGATTTCGGCGAACTTCTCCTTTTGAAGATATTGGCTGAAGTGGTATTTGGCGACAGCGCGGTTCAACGCAGTGTCGGGATCGGGCTTGTATCGGCAATCAAGGACGTGGAACTGCTCGAAGTCAGTGAGCGCGGCAAGGGGCGTCTCGCTGTTCCAGCCGTAACGGATGAGTTGAAAGTAGTTGTCCTTGTTGGCGATTTCGACGGCAGGCTTCTTGGCTTCGACGAAGAAGCGGACATCGCGAAAATTCGGCGCGACGTAAAAGGCGTAATCGGCGCGACGCTGGCCGCCTGCGGAAACCGAACGCTCAACCTTGACCTCCTGCTCGTAGGGATTGGTCTGGCGGTCGTGGTTCACGTCCCAGCCGAGCGCGGCCCAGAATTTATCAATGAAGTCCTTGCGCGCTTCGGCCTCCTGATAATCAGGGGAAAGATACCGGGCTTCGTTGGCCTTGAAGTTCGCGGCTAATTCCTGAACGCGCTGGAATGCCTCGTCGAATGCGGACCCACTCATGGTCGTTCCCCTATCACAGCTAACGCTGCGGGCGCAAGTCCCACAACAGCCAATCGTCGTCGGCGACGAACTTGTTCAGTTTACGGTCCCACTTGCGGGGTAACTGACGGTTCAGTTTCTCCAAGAAGGGTAGCAGCGGACGACGCGGTTTGTGCCGGCGCTCGTGGTCGTCGAGCGGGATTTCCTCCGTCCAGCCGCAGCGTTTGCGGTACGCGGCGAAACCAAAGCCATCGAAGAAGTTCTCACCGCCAACCAACGGTAGATACCAGAGGCTCGGTATCCCGGCCAAGTTCTCGCGGATCGGGACCTCGCGTTCCAGTTTCGCCAGCAACGCCGCGCCCTTCGGATCATTGGCCAGATGCTCACGCAGTTCGTGCAGTGTCGGGAATGTCACCGACGGGCTGACGAAGATGACGGGTTTGTGTTGGAGCGTTGCGGTGATGATCTCGTGCGGGGTGCCGACGGAATAGACGTTGGTTGGGCAGTACGAGATCGTAAAGTCGCTGGTGTCCACCATCCGCAGGTCAATGTGCAACGTCTCCCAGAACGCCGCAGCGCATTCCGTCCGCGCTTTCGCACCGGCCGAACCCGCGCCGTACGTCCAGCCACGGCGGATGCGCCCGATGCTCTCCTCGTCTTCGCGTCCGTATTCGTACAAGCCGCGCACACCGGGTTTGTACCACGGGTCGAAGATGGTTACGCCGAACGCTTTCAGGAAATCGCTGATACGGTTGCGCCAGCCGAGTTTCTTTTCCGCGGCGCGCGACGCCACGAAGTCCATCGGTCCTGACAGGTAAACACGCGCGCCGTGTAGCAATCCGGGTTTGTTTGCCTTCCGTTTCATTGCGCCGCCATGCTAGAGCCTGTCCGCCTCCACTTCAAGTGTTGTTCCGGAGGGCGACGCTCCGTCGTCGCTGTTTCCGTCAGAGGCGCTGACGGAGCAGCGCCCTCCGGATGTCAGCAGAATGTTCCGGAGACGTCAGTGGTTGGCGGAGAGCCAGCGCTCGGCGTCAATGGCGGCGGCGCAACCGCTGCCGGCGGCGGTGATGGCTTGGCGATAGACACGGTCCACGCAGTCGCCGGCGGCGAAGACGCCGGGGATGTTGGTGTAGGTGCCTTGTCGGGTGATGACGTAGCCGTCGCCATCCATTTCGATTTGGCCGGCGAAGAGGTTGGTGCTGGGGACATGGCCGATGGCAACAAAGACGCCGGCGCAGGGAAGCTCGCGGACGGCATTGGTCTTGACGTTGCGAAGGAGGACGGCGGTGACTTTGTCCTGAGCGGGATCGAGGATGTCTTGGACGACGCTGTCCCAGACCATCTCGATTTTGGGATGCTGGAGGACGCGTTCGGCCATGATCTTGGAGGCGCGGAGTTCGTTGCGGCGATGGACGAGATAGACGCGGGAGGCGAAGTGGGTGAGGTAGTGCGCTTCTTCGCAGGCGGAGTCGCCGCCACCGACCACGATGACCGGCTGGTTGCGGAACATGGGAAGCGCGCCGTCGCAGGTGGCGCAGTAGGTGACGCCTTTGCGTTCGAGTTTTTCTTCGTTGGTGAGGCCGATGTGCCGATGGGAGGCGCCGACGGCGATGATGACGGCGCGGGCCTCGAAGAGTTGGTCGTCGGCCCAGAGCTTGAATGGGCGCGACTGGAAGTCGGCTTTGGTGATTCTGACGCCGTACTCGGTGGTTGTGCCGAAGCGTTCGGCTTGTTGTTGCATCCGCATCATCAGTTCGGTGCCGTCAACGCCTTCAGGGAAGCCGGGGTAGTTTTCTACGATGCTGGTGGTGGTCAGCAGGCCGCCGGGTTGGGCGCCCGTGAGCAGGAGTGGCTTGAGGTTGGCGCGGGCGGTATAAAGGGCGGCGGTCCATCCGGCGCAGCCGGAGCCGATGATGAGGATGTTGTGCATAAAGATTGTGGTGGGATCAGCGGCGCAGTCGTGTGGTGGCCGGTGTGTTGTCGCCGCGGCGGAGCTGGTCGGCAAGGATGACAGCGCGGGCGACCTCGGACATTTTTTTGTTTTCGTTGCGGGCGGCTTTTTGCAGAGTGAGGTAGGCGCCTTCTTCATCGAGCCCGGTCTGGCGCATGAGGATGCCTTTGGCGCGTTCGACGAGTTTGCGGGTTTCAAGCTGCTCGTTCATCTGGCGGAATTTCTGTTTGTTGGCCAGCGCCAGCTCGATGGCGGGCGCCAGTTGCGGAACGGTGAACGGTTTGACGAGATAGGCGTCCACACCCGCGTCGGAGGCTTGGAGGCCGAGGCCGGCTTCGGTGTGGGCGCTCAACACGATGACGGCGGTGGGGTTGAATTCCTGGATGTCGCGGCAGGCGTCCAGTCCGTCCATGTTGGGCATCCGGATGTCGAGGATGGCCAGGTCGGGATTGTGTTGTCGGACCATAGCGACGGCTTGCTCGCCATCGGCGGCTTCGCCGACGACTTGGTGGCCGAGTTCGGTGAGGGTTTTGCGCAACACCATCAAGGTGACGCCGTCGTCATCAGCAATCACGACTCGCAACGATTTCATGCGCGTGCTCTTTCTGTCATGCTCAACATCTTAGAAGCGGCTGTGTCAATGTCAAGTATCCGGCTCGCGCACGATGATCGGAAAACGCACCACGGCGTAGGCGCCATCTTCGCGATTGGTCAGATGAAGCTCGCCGCGCAGGTTCACCTGGCCGAGTTGGCGGACGATGTTCATGCCTTGGCCGGAGTCGGGGATGGCGTCCGGATAGCCGCCGCCGTTATCGCGCACGGTCAGGCAGACGCTTTGGTCCTGTTGGGCGCACTGGATGAGCAGGCGCAACGGTTGGCCTTCGGGGGGATGGCCGTGGAGGAGCGCGTTGGAGGCGAGTTCGTTGACGATGAGCGCCAACGGTACCGCTTGTGCGGCATCGAGCCAGAGATTGCCGAGTTCAAGTTCCACCTCAGGCGGCGTCTCAGTGGCCGGTGCCGAATCGAGCATGGTCTCGATGATGATCCGGATGAGAACGCGCGTGTCCACTTGGTCTGGCATTTCTTCGCTGAGAAGATTGTGGACTTGGCCGATGGCTTGGATCTGCGAGATGGCATGTTGGAGGCGTTGGGCGGCGCGGCCCTCGGCGTAAGCCAGTTCCAATTGAAGGAGACCGGAGACCATTTGGAGATTGTTCTTGATGCGGTGATGAGCCTCCTCAATCAGAAGTTCGAGCAGTTTGTTCTTGCGTTCGACATCTTCAAAGAGCTGGGCGTTGGTGACGCCGATGCCGATCTGGTTGGCGATGACCTGAATCAAGTCCAGCGTCTCCGACTCGAACCGTCGCGCGCGGTAGGCGCCGAGTGCGATCAAGCCGACCATCTTGCCCTGCGCCATGACCGGACAGAGCACCGCGCTGGCAAACCCGGCGCTGATCGGCTGCCGATTGGGACCTCCGATTGTCACCGTGAAGTCCTCGACCACACGCGTTGTGCCCTCCAACACCGCGTCCACCATCGAATCATCGCCACGCCGAATCACCATCACTTGCCGCGTAAACGCTTCCGTCAAGCCGCGCCACGCATACAGATGCAGCGCGGCGTCCTCGGCCACCCAGCGATACATCGCGCCCGCGTCCAGCCGCGTTACCGCCAGGACCGCGTCGAGCGCGTTGTCAGCGATCTCGCGCAGGTCGAGCGTGCGGTTCACCGCATCGGCGACGAACCGGATCGCCGTCAGGCGGAAATCCCGCATGGCTGAACCGTTGGCAGACTTCTTGTCCATATCCAAACGGTCGCAGCCTAACAGAAAAACCGTGATTTTTCATTATCTTTCGCTGATACTGCATCGTCATTAGCCCACGAAAGGTCCGACCGTTATGTCCATTGCCGATGAAAACGTACTTGTGTTTCCGCGAGCGATTCTCGAAGAGTTCGGTGTGTTTCAAGGATTCAGCAGCGACGTGGCTCGTTACCTGCCGCCAATCCTCGATCGCACGAAGAACAGCTTTCGCCCACGCGCCCAAGTCGAGACAAATCCCAGCTACAAACAGATCATTCCCTACGTCGTGATCACTGACGGCGCCAATATCCTGCACTACGTTCGCGGCAAGAAAGCCGGCGAACAACGCCTCGTCGCCAAAGGCTCCATTGGCATCGGCGGCCATATCAACGACGAAGATCATTCCCTTTTCGTCACCGACCTCCAAGCCTTTCAGGACGCCGTCGCCCGCGAAGTTCACGAGGAGCTTACTATCGAAGGTTCCTTCGATGCTAAACCGGTTGGCCTCATCAATGACGATTCCACCGATGTCGGCAGCGTCCACTTTGGCATCGTCCACGTCATGTTTCGCGAGCGCCATCAAGTACGGAAGAAAGAGCAGGTCATCACCCAGGTCGAGTTTCTTCCGATCAAAGACCTGCTGGCCCGTCGCGACCAGATGGAAACATGGTCCCAACTCTGCCTCGACAATCTCGCCGCTTTGCTGAAAGGCTGATCGGTGGGGAAATGTCCCGGTTGTGTTCCGGAGAGAGAGTGGTGGAGAGAGATGGATTCGAACCATCGAAGGCAAGTGCCAGCAGATTTACAGTCTGCCCCGTTTGGCCGCTTCGGTATCTCTCCACGCGGGAAGAATAGTGCGTGATTCCGGATGTTTTCGCAACCGAGAAATAGAAAAAATATTCTTCGCTATCCTTCGAACGTCCACTTCGCCTGACGCAACACGGCGCGCTTTGGGTCTTTCATCAATTCATACCAGACGCTCAACAGCGCCCCGCCGGCAAGCTCCACAGTGCTCGGATAACCGAGGTCACCGCCCGCGCCGTCACCGGAAATGATCATCGCTTCCGACCATGTCTTGCCGCCGTCATCGCTGAGCCGCGCTTGGTTTCCGAACGGCGCACGACGATGGCCGTAGGTCATCAACAGTTTGCCGCTGCGCAACCGTAACAGATGTGACGGTAAGCCCCAGACGCCGATGGAGTGCGGCACCGACCACGTCTTGCCGCCGTCAGACGATTCGGTCTGGAGCGTCTCGCCGGCGTTGGTTTTGTTGTGGTTGCGGATTTGAACGATGATGCGCCCCTTGCCGGTGTCAACGGCATGAAGTTCATGGTAAGCCTCGGCCTTGTCGCCGGGACGCGCGGGAATCTCCGCCAGCCAACGCCACGTCTGGCCGTCGTCGGTGGACTCGCAAACGCCCACACGTTTCTGGCCGGTCCAGAGTTCCTTGCCAGCGTACAGGAGACGACCATCGGCGAGTTGCACCGGGCCGTGCGGGCTGTTGACGATGCTGCTGTAGCGCGCCGACCATGTGACACCGCCGTCGGTGGAGCGAATCATCCACTGGCCGAGTTCAGCCTGGCGTTGCTCGGCGCTGAGACGGTTGTGCGCGACCAGCCACGCGCCACGTTTTGCCGACAAACCCTTCTCATACGCCAACGATGTGAACGTCGTCACAAGGATTGAACCTTTTGCGGTTTCCAACACGCCGGAGTCCCGGTCGTCAATCGCGCTGTCGAGCAACACCTGCGGCCAGCCCCACGTCGCGCCGTCATCATGCGACACCATCAACTCGACACGGCCAAACGGGCAGACGTGCGCTTCGCGTCCGCCGGAATAGCTGAGCAACAGGTCGCCGTTCTTGCGGCGGCACACCGTCGACCAGCCATGATAAAGCTCCGGCTGGTGGCTGATGATCTTGGTTTCGAGAACGTTGATGCGCGGCTCGGTTTTCGCCGATGATTTAAGGCTGAACAATGCCAGAGTCGAAGCGGCAAGGAATTGGCGACGAGTGAGTGTGTTCATAGAGTTCCTCCAAGCAGTCGTGCTGCGTTGTTGTAGTAGATGTCAGTTCGTGTGTCCCTATCGGCAATGCGATCGAGTAACGCGATCATCTTGCGACCGATACAACCGCCCTTGAAACTTGCTCCGTTGCCGTCGTGGCAGGGGCAATCGCTGGCGAACAACAGTTTCTTGCGATGACGGCGGATGAAACCGGCGGCAAACTCCTCGTCGCGCTCGAACGCATTGCAACCGGAGCCGGCGGAGAGGTCGCCGTAGAGGTTTTCGTAGTCGGCGAGCAACCGATCCAAGAGTCCGCCCGTTTTCACCGGGCCTTTCGGATACAGCGATACTTCCGGTGGCGGCACGTCGGCGCTGATGTGGCTCCACCACGACTGGGCGTGGCCGATGAATTTCACGCGACGGAACCGTTTCAGCAACGGCTCCAAGTGCTCCTCGATGCCTTGATTGAAACCTTTCTTGTCGTCCTGAAAATGAAACGTGCACGGCCAGCCGAATTCGCTGATGACTTCCAACATCCGAATGATGCGCGGATCATTGAGCGGCATCTGTTGTTTCTGCTCACCGTAACCGCGGCAGCCGGCTTTCGCGTACGCGCGGATGCGCTTCTCAAAATCATCGCGCCGCAGGTCCACATGGCAAAAGGGAATCACGCGCTGCGGATATTGCCGGTACGCGTCGAGCACTTCATCGGTGGTCAGAAACAAGCCGCCGGCGATGTCCTCCAACGGCAGCAGCACGGCTTTCTCGCAGCCGAGTCCTTCGATGTGCGCAATCGTCGTCGGCAAATCGCGTTTGAGATGTTTGATGTGGAGATGGAAATCAATGATTCGTCGCGGCTGCGCCGCCGTGGAATTGATGCTACACAAGGCCACAGTTGAAACAGCAAGGAACTGGCGACGCGTGAGTGCGGTCATGGCGAGAGTTTATACAACCTCTCGGCTTTCAACACAAACTTCAAAGGACAGCATCTTTGGCACGGTGAACGCATTTGGAGTGTTGGTGGGAATTTCTTTGTAAGCGGGCCGGTAGCAAGGAGATATTTTGATTCCGGTTTGGATGGATTTGTGGTTGAAGATAGGGATGCACAAT
>Ga0233425_10001651_pt1 | contig 48584 bp, 43 predicted proteins | sample Watercolumn_Towu_2_FD_181712 | JGI IMG/M metagenome (GOLD analysis project Ga0233425, IMG submission 181712) | Freshwater microbial communities from Lake Towuti, South Sulawesi, Indonesia - Watercolumn_Towuti2014_140_MG | ecosystem: Environmental > Aquatic > Freshwater > Lake | place...
GGACCAAGTAATAATGGTGGTGGTGGAGGAGGACATGGTGGTCAGGGAGGAAGGCCGTCTGCAGGAACAGGAGTGGGTGGAAATTTTTATGGAAATGCGCTTGAACCAAGAACATTGGGAAGTTCAGGGGGCCCAGGTCTAATTTCTGGTGCTGCAGGTGGAGGTGCGGTTCTTATTAATGTCTCTAATATTACATGGGTGAATGGAACTATTGCGATCAATGGCGAACCTATGAAAACAGGTGCAACACAAGGTGGTGGTGGTGGTGCAGGAGGTTCATTATTCCTTGATACAGATCAGTTGTACGGAACAGGAACATTGCAGGCACGTGGTGGCCAGGGAAGAGATGTCGTTAATGATGGAGGGAGTGGTGGGGGTGGTAGAATTGCAGTGTATTATAAGGCGACTGGGCAGGGGTTTAGTTTCAATAATACAAATGTGGGGAGTCTTGATCCTCCAGGATCTGGTGCAACAGGTGATCCAGGAACAGCAGTGTTTGTTCACAAGGATAACAAAAATTTAGATATTGTCGGTGGTTTTGACTTTACGCTTGCAACATATAATTTCAGTAATGTGACAATAGAGCATGCATTTTTGCGTGCGAACCAGACATTTGAGTTGAATGCAACAGGTTTTGTGAATAAGGGTGGAAGAGCAACAAACATGAGTTGTTACAATACCACACATGCAGTGACATTCAGGTTTTTGCGCGATGTTGGCTTGGATAATATGAATATTACTGATAAAGGAAGAGATTCTAGCGAGTGCGGTAATATCACTATCCATCGCTTAGAAACCAGAACAAACATGACTATTAACAATTTATATCTTTTATCAAACAAAACACTGATTTTCAATGTCACAAGTGATGATCTTATTTTGAATGCAACGCAGTTAATTGGAAATCTCAATATCACAAATCTCACCAATCTTTCCATTTACAGTACTTCTTTCCTAAACGCGTCAGCTCGTGGAAATCCCAATGGAACATTTGAAGGAAGAGGTGCTGTGGGATCATCAGGAAATCCTGGCGGAGGGGGAGCGTATGGGGGACGCGGAGGAGTTGCACCAGCAGGTTCAGCAGTAGGTGGAAATCAATATGGTGATCCTTTTGCTCCTAGTCTTTTTGGTTCTCCTGGAGGATCAGGAAGTACCACATCAAATCGACCAGGAAGCGCTGGTGGGGGAATTATCTATCTCAACGTTTCAAATACATTTTGGAACAATGGAACGATTGTTGCTGATGGAGAGGACACTGACACTCTTGCTTCAACAGACCAAGGAGGTGCAGGGTCAGGAGGAAGTATCTGGATTGATACCACGAACTATTATGGAACAGGTTCATTATTTGCACGAGGAGGAACTTCTCGGGATACTACTGATGACAATGGTGCAGGAGGCGGTGGTCGAATTGCAGTTTACTATAACAATAGCAACAACGAGGTTTCCTTCAATGCCACCAGTGTTCGATCACGCGGCGCACTTAGCGCGTCACTTGGAGATCCAGGCACAGCGCTTTTTATTGATAAAGACGACAAAAATCTGTACATTGTCGGTGGCTTTGATTTTACGCTTGCAACATATAATTTCAGTAATGTGACCATTGAGCATGCATTTTTGCGTGCGAACCAGACGTTTGAGTTTAATGCAACAGGTTTTGTGAATACAGGTGGAAGAGCGACAAATCTGACGTGTTATAATACATCATATGATTTTACCATTCGTTCTCTTCGTGTTCTTGGCTTTGATAATATGAATATATCTGATCAGGGTGACTCTTTTAGCGAGTGCGGCAATATCACCATTCATCGTTTAGAAACCAGAACAAATATGACTATTAACAATTTATATCTTTTGTCAAACAAGACCTTGATCTTTAATGTGACCAGTGATGATCTTATTTTGAATGCAACGCAGTTGATTGGAAATCTCAACATCACGAATTTGACCAACATGAGTATTTATTCTACAAGCATCATTAACGCAACAGGTCGCGGAAATAAAAATGGCACGTTTGAGGGAGTGGGTACCTCTGGTTCAAGCGCAAATCCAGGAGGAGGAGGAGGATATGGAGGGGTTGGTGGTAATGCTCCTACTGGTGGTGCATCAGGTGGAACGATTTTTGGCGATGCATTTAACCCAAGATTCTTTGGTTCTCCTGGGGGATCAGGAACAGCAGGATCAAATCGACCAGGAAGCGCTGGTGGGGGAATCATCTATCTCAACGTTTCAAATACATTTTGGAATAATGGAACGATTGTTGTTGATGGAGAGGACACTGACACTCTTGCTTCAACAGATCAAGGAGGTGCAGGGTCAGGAGGAAGTATCTGGATTGATACCACGAACTATTATGGAACAGGAACATTATTTGCTCGTGGAGGAACAGGTCGAGATACCACTGATGACAATGGTGCAGGAGGTGGAGGAAGAATTGCAGTGTATTACAATACGACAAATAGTGAAGTTTCTTTTAACACGACGTCTGTTCGCGCGCGTGATGCACAAGCAACAGGATTAGGTGATCCAGGAACTGCTCTCTTTATTGACAAAAATGATAATAATTTGTATGTTGTTGAAGGAATTGACTTTACTCTTGCAACATATAATTATAGTAATGTCACAATTGAGCATGCATATCTGCGTGTCAATCGCACATTTGAGTTGAATGCAACTTATGTGAGCAATACAGGATCTCGTATTTCAAATATGACGTGTTATAATACGTCGCATGGCATCACATTTAAAGTATTACGAGATATTGGTTTAGAGAATTTTAATCTTAGTGATCGTGGAGCAACATTTAATGAGTGTGGAAATGTCAGCATTCATCGAGTCGAAACACGAACAAACTATACTGTCTCTACCCTAACGCTCGAGTCTAACGGAACGCTCCAATTCAATGTCACTGGTGATGACCTTGTTTTAAGCAGAACAATTCTTAGCGGTAATATGAATTTCACTGTGACGAATTTCACCATAAATGGAACATCATCATTACTTGCAAACTTTAGAGGGAACTGGAATGGCACAGGAGCAGGAGCTGGTGGTTCAAATGATAGTGCCACTGCAAGAGGAGGAGGAGGAGGTGGATATGGTGGTTCAGGAGGGCATGGACAAACTGCTGGAGGTGTAGGAGGAGTAGCTCATGGAAGTAATGTGACCCCAAATGCATTGGGAAGTGGTGGTGGTGGAGCAACAACAGCAGGAGGATTAGGAGGAAATGGCGGTGGCTTTATTTTTATTAATGCAACGAATAAATTTGAACTCAATGGAACAATAAATGCAAGCGGACAGGATGGAGCTACGACGTCAAGTAGGGGTGGTGGTGGTGGCTCAGGAGGCTCAATTTGGATCTGGACAAGAATTTTGAATGGGACAGGAATTCTCTCTGTGCATGGTGGAGATGGGGGATTGACAACAACAGATGGTGGTGGTGGTGGTGGTGGACGAATTGCAGTCTATTTCAGAAATGATCAAACAAATGGGTTTACAAGGGATCGCAATGGTGGAGAAGGACAAAGTGCAGTTGATGGTGCAGCAGGTACAATAGAATTCCTCCAAACAAATGATACCACAAATCCAGCTATTACAGTTCTGCGGCCAGCAGCAAATACTGCTGTAGCAGTCAATGGTCGTGTGAATATGAGTATGACTGCAACAGATAATGATGAAATAAATATTGTTCTCATTAATATCACCTATCCGGATAACACTACAAAAATTCAACTCAATATTTCTAACTTTACACAAGTAGGAAGCATCTACAATCACAGTTTTGCAGATACGAATCAGGCAGGGACGTATAACATTACCTTTTTTGCAAATGATACCACTGGAAATAGAAATGAAACAGAAAAAACAAATTTCACTGTGGATAACATTCTACCTACAGTTGCGACAATACGACCAACAGTAAACAGTGCATTCAACGCTTCAAATCAAGTGGTTAATATTAGTGCAACAGTCACAGATAATCTTGGTGTCGATGTTGTTCTTGCAAATATCACATATCCTGATAACAGCACAAAAGAACAGCTCCGCCTCGTTAATATAAGTAATGCAAATCCTGCTATCTTCAATTTCAGTTTTGGTAATACAAGCAATCAAGGACACTATAATGTCACGTTTATTGCGAATGATACAGTCAACAACATTAATAGTACAGAAAAAACAAATTTCACTATTGACAGAACTGCTCCATCAGTCACCACGCTGCGGCCAGCAGCAAATACTGTTTTCGATAATGCGAGTATTATTAATATCAGTGCAACTGCTGTAGATGGATTGCTGGCTGTTGATACTGTTCTGGTCAACATAACCTATCCTGACAATACAAGTAAAGAACAGTTCACGCTTGTCCGTGTTGGGAATATCTTCAACGTGAGCATTAATATTACAAATCAATCAGGTACCTACAATCTCACATTTATTGCAAATGACACTGTTGGAAATGTCAACGGAACTGAAAAAACAAATTTCACCATGAACGCAACAGTTATTTCAAATATCATAGACATTGCAAACACAACCAATATTACATTCATGCCAGATCCAATAAAACAGAACGATCTTGTTTCGTTTAATGCAACATTTAATGTCACAGGGAATATCAATGCAACTGGATTAAATGTGACACTAACAGTGGATAATGTTTTTATCACCTCGACGTCGTTCAATCTTCAAAATGGCACAACACGAGTTGTTGAGCTCAACTGGACAGCAGAAAATGGAACACATGCAATCCGATTAAATGCAGATGCAAACAACACCTTTACAGCAGAAACCTTTGAAAATAATAATAATGCAACTGCAACTATCACAGTTTTTAACGTTTCTGTGCTTAATTTCAGCAGTCCTGCAAATAATACAGAAGTTATTCGCGGTCTCGACACAAGTTCTCTTCCTGGAGAAGATACATTGAAGAAAGTATCCAATTTGACAACCATCAGTGCGCGGGTTTACAATAGATATGCACCAAGTGTCGGAGTAAATTCTAACTGTACGTTTTATTTTAACACCACTGTTTTCCTTGGTTGGAATCAGACAAATACAACAGGAGAATGCACGTTTACCTTCGATCACACGATCTATGCCACTGCTGTCTATAACATTACAGTCAATTACACAAATCTGAACACCACAAATTATCTCAAAGATACAGGAGTATTAGTGCAGAATACGAGTAGAGTTGATCTTGGAAAAGTGGAAGTTGATCTTAATGCAGATAATCAACGAACTGGCAGTGTTTATAATCCTGGAGATGTTGCAGTGATGAATATTACAGTGACAAAAAACAGCACAGCATTTGATCCGAATAGATTTACTGTTGAGGTAAAAAACCCTGGAACAGAATGTAACAGCAATGGTGGTATTTTATTTAATCATAGTTATCCTGGAGACATAGTGCGTTTAAGCACAGGACTCTTCCAAACGTATTCTATTTTAGAAGTTGATACAGACATCCATTGGTGTGTTGTTGTTAATAATTCAGCAGCAGCGCCACTTGGATCAGCATCCCATTCTGATAAAGAGGTCACAAACACCAACGCAAATCGTGCAAATTTTACGATGATAAACACAACAGATACAGGTGATGATGTGGTATTTGATGATATAAACATTACTCTTTTCAGTAGCAGAGGGAATTACAAAGTCTTTGATCGAAACTTTAGCATAGCAGATGGAGGTGAGAATAGAGTTCTAACACTCAATGAGCGTTATAACGTCCTTTTCCGCCATCCTGTACGTCAGGAGCAGGTGAATGTCACAGGATTAAATATTACTGCAGGGAATAGATCGCTGCCATTTAACTTGCTTCCAACGTATAGTGGACGATTGCCAAGTAACTTCACGAACATCACGACAATAATTGCATTCAACAATTCAGGATTTTCTTTTACAAGCGCAAATGTCACCATCCAGAAAGCAAACCTCACTATCAACAAGATTGTGCATTGTCTGAATTGGAACTTTAGCTCAGGAAATTGTATTGGTAATTGGGAGATTAATCAAACCTCAGATTATGCAAACTTTGGTCAAAACGCAACGCATATGTGGTTCCAGGTAGCAGGATTTACAGCGTACGGTGGAGGAAATGGTTCCAACGCAAATCTGACTATCTATGACCAGAATGATACAGAAGGAGGTTCACTCAAAGCAGAAATTGGTGCAAACATAAATTTCACTGCAAATTATACAAGACTGGCAGATCGATCTGCAATAACCGGAGCAACGTGTAATGTCAGCTTCAGTACAGCACCAGCAGGTCCATCTGCGATGACATATGATTCAACAAAGCAGATTTATAATTTCACAAGAACATTTAGTAGTGATGGAAATTTCACGTGGAACGTGACGTGCGGAGGTTCTGGTTTTGACACGACGAATGCATCTGATACAATAGAGCTTGTTGATACAACAGGCCCAACAGTAAGTAGCATTACACCGATAGTGGCTACATCTGAAGCAAGAGTAACGTTCAGTGCGACAGTAACAGATAGTGGTACTGTCAGTGGCTGCAATTTGTTTGTTGGTGGAGTGAATGACGGAGCAATGACAATAAGTGGATCAACTGCAAGTAGAGCAGTATTGCAGTCACATCCAAGAGTTACAATTGTAGAGATGTATGCAAACTGCACAGATACAGCAGGAAACAGAAACTTCACAAGAACAAATATTAGTGTTGAGCCATTGCAGAGTGGAGGTGGAAATCCAGGAGGAGGAACGCGGGCAGGAGGAGAATCATCTGCAGCGACTGCTGATGGGTTGGAAGGAGGAACACGATATGAAGCAGGAAAACAAGGAGATATATTCTCTATCGATGAACATGGTGTACAAAGTTATGTTCATGTTGTTGCTGTGCTGCCAAATGCAGTTCGCTTAGATGTTGGAGGATTATATAATATTGTGTTATCACAAGACTTTTTCAGAAGATTTGATCTCAATAGAAATGGAATTATGGAAACAACGATTTATATTGATGAGATAGTTTCATACTCTAAAGTGGATTTCAGTATTTTAGTGGAAGATGATGGTGGTGCACCAGTAACAGTAGCGCCACAAAATTTCTTCACATTGGCAGAAATTTGGGAGAAAGTAGAGACAGAAGAAGAGGAACAAGAAAAGGAAGAAACAGCAGATGGGCAAGAACAACTGCCAAAGCAAGATCAAGAATATTCCGAGGAGCAAAGAGAAGACATTCCAATTCTCCAAACTCCTTCTGTGTGGATGAAGATACTTAATGGAATTGTACAAGCAGCACGTACAGTCCAGAATGAAGCATCAATCACAGGTGGAGCAGTAGTAACAGAAACAAACACATTTGTATCATCAACAGTTCTGAAAAGCACTGCAACAAAGATTACAGCAATCTTAGTAGTAACTGTTGGTCTTTTAGGATCTGGTGTTGTAAGCACATATGTTTCTGGAAAAAGATGTAAAAAAAGAGAAGAGGAGTTAGATGCAGTGCTAGAGAAAGAAATGCAGTATAATGGGTTGCGGTAATGAGAAAAAAAGCACATATCATCTCTGCGTCCTCTTCCCACCGCCAGCTTTATACGGACTAAACTGTCCTTTTGCTTTTTGTGACGTTTTCTGTTGAGGATAGATTTCGTAAAGCGAAGACTCGTCGTAGCCGCATGCTTTGCAAATAAGAACATCAATTTCTATATATGCTTCTTTTTTTGTTTGCGTTGAACCGCATTTTGGACAGTTTTTTTTCATTTTTTTCAAGCTATTTTTTTAAAGATTAGGAAACAAAAACCTCAATATGTTTTGCATGAACGTTGTATTTTTGAAAAAGCCTAACAAACATTTCTCGTTCTTCTATAGGAACAAGTATGCTGCTTTTTCCTGTCTTTATTCCAGCTACAGAAGTGATGAGTCCACTATACTCTTTACCATGTACTGTAAAGCCATAGAGTTTGTTAAGAAATGCACCCCTATTCTTATCAGCCTTTTCCCAATAGAAAATGACCATATGTTTCACACCAGAAGGTATTTGTGTCTCTTTGTATTTTCCCCAAAGAATAAGGCCAGTAGTCATAATGCTGCTATGCAAATCTTTCCACTCTTCTATTTTGCCAACTTTTAATACAATCTCATTTTCAATACCCTTTGCTCGAAACAAAAGTGCTTCTCTACTCATATAAAAATCAGAGAGTATCTTTTTTACTTTTGTTTCTATTTTTTTTTTATCTGTGTTGATAAAAATATCTATATCACTCTCTTTTGTTATGGTTCCTTTTGCAGCTGACCCAAAGAGAATAATGTGCTTAATTAATGCTGTGTCATCTTTAATGTTTTTTATTAAAAATGCAACAAAGGTTGACGCATATGCTTGAAGATCATACAGGTTCATTACCCTCACCACCTTTTTCTGCTATTTTCTTCATTTCCAAGAATTGATTGATTTTATCTATAAGGAAGTCTTCTTTTTTTAATGGTGCTCCATACGCAAGGTTATCACGAGCTTCTTCTATATCTCTAGCAATTTTAATCATGAGATCAACTGATTCGAACATTTCAATTGGTTGGATAATTTGTTGTTGCAAAAGTTCTTTAAGGCGCTTTTGGCGAAACCACTCATGCTTTATCATTGAGCCACTCTTCATAACTAAATGCTTATGAAAGTAGATGGAAAAAAGATCACAAATACCAATAGAAAGCATCATTGCAAGACGTCGCTGATGTGAAATAACACCACGAGGATCATCAAGAGCAGCCGTAATCTCATCTAACACTTCCTGTAAACTCTCTCTATGTTTCTCAATTTTCATAAAAGACACCTATCTTAATAAGATTAAGGCATTTGTCTTTATATGCTTTTAGTTTTTTAAGACATTAGCCATAAGCAAAAAAGACAACTGTCTTAAAATAAGGTTAAAATGTTATGTGATTAGTTGAATAATCTCTTTATAATTTTCTTTTGTTCTGTTCAGCTTATACTTTTTTGCAGCGTCGAAGAGTTTATTCCTACCTGGATGAACATTCTTTTTTTCCAAAAGAGAGGAAATTCTTTTCGAACAGAGATAATGTACAAACTGTGTCACATTCTTTGGATCTTCTGTATAACGACAGCGTTCAAAATCAATGAGTATAGGAATATGGTTTCTGATAATAATATGTTTGTCAGGATGATTCATTTCATATTTATTGATGCCGAGCGTGTCGAGAAGATACATCTGTTTGCAGAGTGTATGTATCATTCTGAGAATATGATGCTTGGATTGTGTTTTAATATATTCTTCAAACAAAAAGCCATCAACAAATTCCATGACTAAGAAATGTTCTGTATTGAAAAAAATTTTTGGGCCAATCTTTTTTGAATTCAATTTTTTGAGCCATTGTGCTTCAAATGGAACAGTGGATGATGTTTCTGCATGAGGATGCTGAACTTTGATCACGACTGTTTTCTTTACATATACTCCTTTATACACAAGCCCTCGTTTTCCTTTTGCGAAGTAATGAACGTCTATTATTTTATATCTCTCCATTTCTTGAAGAAGTGAAGATTTAGTAATTGCATAAACATAAAGTGTTTCAAACGAAATGTGTTGCTCATCAATCAGCTTTGCTTCCAAAAGATTTTTTTTGATAATGTCATCAATAATGTGTTTTTTAGAGAAAGAGCTAAAGAGAAGAAGAATGTTTCCATGTGGAGTGAGATGCTTGTTGACGTCATTCAAAAATCGTTCAATGATCTCGTATCCTTTTTTTCCTGCATCAAGTGTTATGTCAGGGTCTTTGGGATCTGCAGGAAGGTATGGTGGGTTGAAGATGACGCAATCAAACTTTTTTTGTTTGTTTATGTTGGAGAAGAGGTCACTTTGCAAGAATGTAATTTTTTCATTCTTTATTTTTTTTCTGCAGTGTTCAATGACTTCTTTCTGAATGTCAACAGCAAGAACGTGTGTGACTAAATTTGAGGAAGCAGCTTCTTGTGCGAGAATGCCAGATCCAGTTCCTATTTCTAAGACATTTCCATGCGCATACTTTTTTATATGCTTTTGGATGAGAAAGCTGTCTTCGGAAGGTTCGTAAATAATCATTTTCTCAAAAACTCGGATTTTGTGGAAGTAAAAGAAGTTCTTTGCCATCCTTTCTTCATTTCTTCTTTTATCTGTTCTGTTGGTCTTTTCCAATCTGAAAGACTTCCAAAAAAATCATTGGTATACAGTTCTTTTTTATTTTTCATAGTGTTTAGGTATTTATGTCATATTTAATGATTCTTACTCAAAACCGCGTATCCATTTCCCCAAAATATTCCTTAATCCGTGTTACAATAGTTGGCAGTAAGAATTGAGAAAACTTTTCATCATAGTGTGTGCTGAGTGTTCCAAACTCAATAATGCGGTAGCTGCTTTTCACTTTTTCCACAAGTAATAACTCGCGCAGGCGTTTAATCTGTCTGCGTACATTCGACGGAGCAATCCCAAGCATTGCGAGGTTATACTTTTTCCGAATTTCAATCACTTTTTCATTAATATCTTCTGAACTCAGCATGGACTTCTCTTTTTTTGCAAGCAACATCGCTAAAAGCACATCCACAACAACATCTCTGCTGTCTCCTGGCTGCAATAAGCCAACACCTAAACAGAATTTGCGGACAAGTTCTCTGTCTTCAAGTCCCACAGGTTTTTCATATCGCCGTAAGGTGACTTCCATTAATGGAGTATCCCGAGTCTTGGTTTGTTTCTTTTGTGATTGTATTTCTGGCATTTTGACAACCTCTCGCGCTTTTTGATTAAATGTTATAATCATATCTAAGACAGAACTAGTTTATATACTTCACGCTGGCGTGTCCAGTGGTGTCGAGTGGATAGTGTTTACTGAGAATAAAAGCACTGGACAAGAGGGTTTGGGGAGTGAGCAAAGCCCTATGATCTTCACTTCTTCTTTTTCTTCGTCTTCTTAATCTCTTTCTCTAATTCAAGTTCATCAAGTAATTCCTTATATCTATTCCTAATAGTAACTTCAGTTACGCCAGCAACATCAGCAACTTCTCGTTGTGTTCTCTTTTCTCCATGGATAAGAGCGCTCACATAAAGAGCAGCTGCAGCAATGCCTGTTGGTCCTCTGCCAGAAGTCAATTCACATTTCTGTGCTCTATCGAGAATCTCAATTGCTTTACTCTGTGTTTCAGCAGTAAGTTTCAACGCAGATGCAAAGCGTGCAATGTAATCTACGGGGTTACTTGGTAATATCGTAATTCCCAATTCCCGTGTCACAAATCTATAGGTCCGACCAATCTCTTTCTTTTCAATACCAGATGCTTCAGAAAGTTCATCAAGCGTTCGTGGCACATCATGCCGTCTGCACGCAGCATAAAGAGCTCCTGCAACAACGCTTTCCATACTACGACCGCGAACAAGTCCACGTTGCACTGCATGGGTATAAATTCGTGCAGATTCTTCTTCAACGCTCTCTGGTAATTTTAAGAATGAGCTCACTCGTTTTAATTCAGCGAGTGCTAATTTTAAGTTTCGTTCAATTGCAGTGCTGATTCTGTATTGCCATTTTCGTAATCGGTAGAATTTATTTCGTTCACGACTTCCGAGTTGGTAGAGGTCAGCTTTTCGTCCAACTTCAGTGCCGAGACCGCGATCATACTGTGTATATGTCATAGGAGCGCCGGTTCGTCTTCGTCTGTCTGCTCCTTCACTGTCGAATTCCCGCCATTCTTGGCCGAAATCAACCATTTTTTCTTCAACAACAAGGCCGCATTCTTTGCAGATGATTTCTCCTTTTTCCTTGTTCCAGAAGAGATTAATGCCTCCGCATTCTGGACATTTCTTTACGTATTGAACCATGTCTATTCCCCCTACATATATCGACGAAAAATAATAAGTTCTTCTCTCCACAACCCCCGCTGGAAGGGAAGATTTAAATATAGATCAACAATAGAATTTATAAACTTTTCGGTACATTTTTCAAGTTTTCGAGAATAAAAAGAACTACTAAAATAATCAAAATAAAAAAGAAATCCAAAAAATCTACTTCAATTTAGCTGCTGTTTCTTTGGAAACAACTCTCCAGCATTCGTGTGGGCCTGATTCGGATTTAGCAACAATAAAGTTTCGTCCTCCCTTCACAACGAGTTTATATTTGTCTGTCTTAAATTTCTTCTTTGTTTTAACGTCATAGAATTCTTGTGTTTGTGGCATATTTTCACCTCAGTTTTTACTTTTTATAAGGAAAATATCGTCATTTTAACTCCTCTATTCTCCTTGAATACACTATCCAAGCATAATGGGCTATAAAAACATTGCGGTTAAATAGTTGACTTTATTAGTTTTTTAATAATTTTTTGGTTTTAATTTCTTAATAGTAACACAAATTTAAATACTGCAAGATGTCTAAAAAAAGGTATGGGGAGTAGGACATTACAGAAAGAAGCAGAATTTCGGCAGGTTCATCATTGGATGACAAGGAAAGTCATAACCATCACCAGAAAGGAGAATCTGCTGCATGCAGCGAAAAAAATGGCAAAGAATAATGTGAGTTGTCTTGTCGCGGAAGAAAATAACAAGCCTATTGGCATCATAACTGAACGAGACTATCTAAAGAAAGTAGTGTTAGAAGAAAAAGAGCCGCACAAACATTTGGTTGAAGAAGTCATGACACTTTCCATAAGATTCTTGCCAGATGATGCAGATATTGTCAGCGCATTTGCATTAATGAAGAAGTACCATATCAGAAGATTCCCTGTGATCAACAAAAATGGTGAATTGGTTGGAATAGCGACACAAAAGGATATTCTTGAAGGCATGGCACATATTATCCAACATCTTGATTGGAAATTGGTCAGAACAAAAATAGCGTTTTCAGATTTCCAGAAACATTTGGCAGATGTGGAAGTTATATAATCTTTCACAATGCATATAAACTCTGTTCTTTCTCTTTTTTAACGTGAATATCCTTTTTTTAACAGCAATGCTTGGTTGTGATAATATACAAGTAGAGGTTCGCCAGCGTCCTCAGATTCCTATCGAAGCAATTGTAGAAAGCATAGATCTTGAGCGTATCTACGAAACACCTGCTGTTGGAATTTATGCAAAAGCATACTATTTTGTTGATGCAGGATCTCATTGTCGTGAAAAAATAGAAGGAGCAATTGAAAGACTGGCTGCAGAGGATCATATCGTTTCCGTTTACTCTGATCGTGAGCATGACCTCGCATTTGAAGATGCTAAAACATGGCGTGTTCCAGAGCAACAAATTCCTTCTTTTGATAATGGTCCAACTACTGTAGTACGGCGATATCAAGAGCACGAGCAGGCATACTTTATTCCGCTTGCAGATATTATTATGCAAGATGTGCATACACCTGATGCACCAGGATATGCAGTTATACTTCCTGAATCTCTCAAAAATAATGTGTTAGTGATGTATGCAGAACATCCCACGCACCCAGCTGCAGTATTTTATGAATGTAGATCTTTATAACTTTGTCTTCTTCCCTTTTTCCAAACTAATCTTCGCTAAAACCAATTCATGCATTCTCCTCAAGAATTCAATCTTATCTTCTATTTTCAGGACATCCATAAATCCCTGGAGTGCAATGTTAAACGCAAAAGGAGAGGGAATTCGTGTATGAATTTCAATGATTTTAATTTTGCCTGCTTCAATCTCTAAAAGAATTTTTTTTGTATTTTCAATATCCATCAAATCTTCTAAAACTTCACGCCGCGCTTCTTTCAAAATACAAAAATCATCAGAAATCCTCTTCACAGCACTCATCAAAATCATGCTACTGACTTGCTGTCGTCCAGCATTTTTCTGCCTACCCATGTAATTCCGCAAAATCATAAAACCTCGAGTTGCGCAATGTCTAAAGCGCCGTTTCAAAATCTCTGTTTGGTCTATTGCATGCTTCATAACTAAATCAAGCTTGTCAGCTTTTAATGTCCGCAGCGCTTTGACTGCATCAACTTTTTTTGTAAAACCAACATAAAAGCCATTATCATTCATGCCAATTTCAACATCACGATGCTCCATTTTTGCAATCACAAATGCAACTGCTCTGCTTAACACATCATTCACCCTTCTTCCATAAAGGGTATGGAAAATAATTTTGTTCTGTTTATCATCAGAGTAATGTTCAATCAAAATCTTTCGATAAGACGGAAGCTGTTCTACATACGAATACTGCTCAACAAAATAATTGTACAATGCTTCAGCACTATTTTTATCGACATAAAGGTATTTATGAATAAAATCTAAGACTTCTTTTTTGCTTTTTTCATGTTTGAGTTTATCTTCCATTAAAAACCTAAATGTTCCAATTTCGTTTGCAAGATCAAAACTCAGCGGCAGCATATCCGAAAACCAGCTTGGAACAGTGGGTGGCCGATTTGATGTCGCAACAACCTGTGCAACCATTCCGCGGGAAAATTTGAATTGATAGGTGTCGCCGCCAAGGACAAAAACATCTCCTGGCCGTAGTTTCTCCAAAAACCCTTCATCAATGTGGCCAATAGTTTGTGTCCCTACTTTCACGACAACAAAGCTTTCATCAGGAATTGTTCCTAGGTTTGTCATGTAAATAATTCTGCCGAGTTTGCCGCGTTTCCCTATTTTGCCATCCTGCCTCCAAATTTTCGCAAAAATGTGGCGATCTTCAAGTGTGGTAAATTCTCCTGCCAAATACGAAAGTAATTCTAAGTAATCATTGTGTTTCAAATCCTTGTAACAGTAACTTCTTTTGACCAGCTCATAAAGTTCGTTTTCATCCCAGATTTGCATCAGCGCAAGTCCATCCAGATATTGTGCAAGCACATCCAAGCAGTTCACAGGAATATGGACTTTGTCAATCTTTTTTTCCACAGCAGCTTTCAAGAGCACACTGCACTCAACAAGATCGTCTCTGTCCATCACAATAATGCGTGCTTTGACAGTTTCATGTAATTTATGCCCAGCTCGTCCAGCGCGCTGCAAAAATCGTGCAACAGATTTTGGGCTGCTTAAACAAATGACAAGATCAATGTACCCAATATCAATTCCCAACTCAAGCGATGTGCTGCACACCACACATTTGAGTTTGCCCTCACGAAGCCGCCGTTCTAAATTCTGCCGTAGCTCTTTACTCAAACTTCCGTGATGCGCACCGATATTGTCTGTATAGTTTTTTGGAAATTTGTGTTTGAGGTGATCAACAACACGTTCTGTTGCGCTTCGTGTGTTGGTAAAAATAAGTGTTGTTTTATGCTGCTGCACTAAGTCATCAATAATACGATACATTTCTGCATGCATAACCTCATGTGGTGTTCCAATCAGATCAGGAACTGGGCAAATCACCTGCAAATCCAGCTTTTTCAAAAATTGTACGTCTACAATGTGGCAGTCTCTGTCTGTCCCTACAAGAAAGCCGGCAACTTTCTCAAGCGGTGCAACTGTTGCGCTCAATCCGATGCGCGTAATATGTGGTGCAAGAGAAGAGAGGGTTTCAAGAGCAAGGGAAAGATGAACGCCACGTTTGTTGTCTGCGATTGCATGCACTTCATCGACAACAACCCATTCGACATTGCGGAGATGGTCAACAAACTTGATGCTTGCGAGCATAATGGCAAGACTTTCTGGTGTGGTGATAAGAATGTGCGGTGGTGTCTTGAGCATTTTGGATTTTTCAGTTGCAGATGTATCTCCTGTTCTCACGCCAACACGAATCCCAAATTTTTTGCCTGATTGTGCTTCCATTTGTTCAAGCGGCTCAATAAGATTTTTGTGAATGTCATTAGACAATGCACGCAATGGACTCACGTAGACACAATAGACGCGATCCTGCAATGTTCCTTTTTCGCTGTGTCCAAGTAATTCATTGAGCACAGCGCCAAATGCAGAGAGTGTTTTCCCAGAACCAGTCGGTGCGCTGACAAGGGTGTTGATTCTGCAATGAATGTTGTAAATGGAATAGCGCTGTGGTTCGCTGAATGTTTTGAATTTGTCAAAGAACCATTGTCTGAGAGTAGGGTGCAAAATACTGGTTGTCAGACTATCATCATGTGGTTTCTCCATGAATTGGATTTTTTGTTTGTTTTCCTCTTTATCCATTTTAGTTAACTCTTGGTTCCTCCAGAATTCTCCATGAACGTACTGAATGTGAGATTTTGTATGGTTATAAATCTTACTCGCGTGTGTCCAGTGTGTCTTGTTTTTTTATTCTACTTCTGATACTTCCTTCCACTAGTAATCATCCAACTTCTGTAAACCTGTTCAACAAGCAACAACTGTGCAAGTTCATGCGTAAATGTAAGAGGAGAAAGCGACAACAACACATGTGCCTTCTTCTTTACTGCATCAGAAAGCCCGTACGCACCACCAATCACAAAAACAATTTTCTTCTCTTGATGCTTTTTCAAAAAATCTGCAAATCCAACACTATTGAACATTTTTCCTTCTTCAGATAATGCAACAACTAAAGTATTATCTTTGCCGGCTTCTATTTTTTCCAATAATCGTTCGCCTTCTTTTTTCCTGACAGCATCAACATCATTTGTTGCTTTTTCTTCTTTGACAGAAATGAAGAGAAGCTTCTCAGAAGAAAGCCTTTTTGCATATTCCTGAACAAGCGCAGCAATGTTTTTGTCTTTTATGTTGCCAACAGCTAAGATGGTGATCATAACAGAAACCTTTTTGTCGCAGCTTTTATATTTTGTTAAGGAAGGAGCTTCAATCTTCTAGAAAACTATTTATAGCATGAGATCACAAAATAAACCATGACATTCAAACCTGTTGTTCTTATTGTTCGTGATGGGTGGGGATATTCTCCTGAAAAAAAAGGAAATGCGATTGCAAACGCAAAAGTCCCAAACCACAATTTGTACATGAAAAAATATCCTTCCACAGTTCTTAACGCAAGCGGAAACGCAGTTGGGCTTCCAGCAGGAACACAAGGCGGTTCTGAGGTAGGGCATCTTACCATGGGTGCAGGAAGAGTTGTCTGGCAGCCGCTGGAGATGATCAACAGAGCAATTCGTGACGGCTCTTTTTTTCAGAATGCAGTTTTACTCCAAGCAGCAGAAAACTGCAAAAAAAATAACAGCGCGTTTCACATCATGGGTCTTTTTTCAGATCAAGGGGTTCATGCGACAACACAGCATTTGTATGCACTTCTTGCGTTCGCAAAAAAGCAAATGCTCAATACTGTCTTTATTCATCTCTTTCTTGATGGAAGAGATGTCCCTGAAAAAAGTGCCCACAAATATCTTGTTGAAACAAACCATCAAATAAGAAAGTATAGTGTCGGCAAAATTGCATCAATAGTTGGTCGCTATTATGCAATGGACAGAGACAACAACTGGGAGAGAACACAAAAGGCGTTTGATCTTCTCGTCAATGGGAAAGGATATCCTGCAGAATCTCCAGAAGAAGGATTGCTTGCTGCATATGAACGTGGAGATAAAACAGATTATTATGTGCAGCCAACAGTGATTGTGGAAAATAAAAGTCCTGTTGGAATCATCAAAGAGAACGACACAGTTATTTTTTACAACTTTAGAAGCGACAGAACACGACAGATGACGTCCAGCCTTACAGGGAAGAAGTGCCCTGTTAATCTCAAAAGGCCGAAGATTTTTTTTGTCTGTTTTTCAGAGTATGATCATGAATTTCAGCTTCCTGTTGCTTTTCCCAAGGCAAAAATCACAGAAAATCTTGGAAAGTGTATACGTGATGCAGATATGAGGCAATTGAGGATCGCAGAAACAGAGAAATACGCGCATATCACATTTTTCTTCAACAGCCAGGAAGAAGATCCATTTCCAAAAGAAGAAAGAATTCTTGTTCCCTCGCCAAAAGTTCCGTCTTATGAAACACAGCCGGAAATGAGTGCAGAAGGAATTACACAAAAAGCATTAGATGCCATGGAAAAGAAAAGCTATGACTTTGTGCTCATTAATTTTGCAAACCCTGATCTTGTCGGTCATAGTGGAAATTATGCAGCAACACTGAAAGCATGTGAAGTGGTGGATGCATGTGTTGGTAAGATTGTTGCTGCAGTGCTAAAAAGAGATGGCGTTGTTTTGCTCACAGGAGACCATGGCAATGCAGAGCAGATGCTTTATCCCAATGGAGAGCCATGCCCTGCACATACCACTAATAAAGTGCCGCTTTCTGTGATCAGCAACCATATTACGCATGAGCTTCATGAAGAAGGTGGATTGCAGGATATTGCACCTACTATTTTGAAGCTTCTCGATATTAAAAAACCAGAGGAGATGACAGGAAAGAGTTTGGTTTGAGAAGATTAGTATGTCTCAATTTCTAGAGTCGTTATTCTTGAAAAATGTTTAACGTTTTTCGTCATTATCTTTTGTCCATGTTTTATACAAATTCCTGCAATCATGCTGTCTTCTGGTTGAATGGGAAGACCTTTAGCGTATAACTCACTATGAATTTTACCCCCAATCTTTGCACTTTCTTTATCCAGAGAAAATAAGCCAAGATTATCAAGAAGATCATGAATTTTCTCCAATTTCTTTTTGTCTTTAATATCAGAAACGCCTTGCCAGAGTTCAAAAACAGAAATTGCAGTGGTAAATAATGCTTCATTTTGTGTATCAAGAATTTCTGATTTTTTGACAGCATCAGGCTGTCCATCCAACAAGTCAATAATGTAGGTAGTATCAAGAATCATACAAATCGTGCTCGTAGTACTTTCATCCTGTCTACAGAAGATTCACGCATCTTTACAATTTTCTCCTTAACTCCTTTTGTTTCTTCGTGGGTTAAAATGCCTGCGAAAGCAGAAAGCCGTACTTTTGTTGTGAGTCGTCGAATAACTTCACTAAAGCTTTCACCTTCTTCCTTTAATGCACTAAGTCGTTCATACGCATCTTCTGTAATGGTAAGTGTTTTTGTTGCCATAAACATACGTGTATGTACGTGTATTATTTAAATTTTTTGAAGGATAAGAGAATAAATACTCCAAAACTATTTAAAGCGAAGGAATCAGTTTTTTCTTATGTCACTTACAGAATGGATTGTCACATTTCTGAGAAATAAAGATATCATCAAACAACAACTTGTCAGTGTTGAAGAGAAAGGCCATGTTGTTCATGCAGTGTATAAAGGAGAGAAGAAGCAGGACTCTTTCTGTTATGAAGAACTAAAGGACTTAAATGATATACTCACTGCAGCGAAAAAAAGTGATGCTGATCCGAATTATTCAATCAATGTTGTTTGTTATAATACGCAGCACAACCTTGCTCTTCTCATTCAGCATTGGCAGCAGTTTGCAAACCATCAAAGGCTGATGTTTTATTTTGTCAACCCAAATTCGCAGACAGATACAAAGTGGATTCTCAATCCATGGCTGCACAACAGAATCAGTGATGCGAAGAACTTGGCAACAGGATTGAAGAGCATGTTTAGTATGGTTGAAGAGTGGAAAAGGTGAATGGATCTAAGGATTAGAATAGGGGAGGAAGCACATGAATGCTTCTCTCTGACCTATCTATGCCACACCTATACTGAGCTATACACCTAAAGCTTACCTTTAACCCCTCATCAACAGCAGGTCTCTCTCCATTGAACATTTTGGATAAATGAGTTCTTTCAATTATATCTAATTCTATAGGGAGTGGTGCATAATAAACTAAAGCAGAGAAAGACATATTTTGTGGTTTTCCGAAATAATCATATGTATCAAAGAATGATTGAAAAGAGTGTATGATATCATCAACAACTATCACTCTTCTTTGTTCTGCTAGTGCTTCGCGGATTTTTTGTTCTTCAACTGAATACACATGCAAACCTCTATCCCAGCGTGATCTTTTGACAAATGCAAACGAGGGGTTATTATCGCGAAGTGTAACTCCCCCATAATACGTTGCTGCAAAAGGGATACCGTGTGTCATTATTCCAATAATCAAGGGATCTTCTACATCATCCAGCATGTCAACCCTTGTTGCGTAATCCTGAATCATTCGAGAATTAACATGGTGAAGATCAACAGAAACATCCAATGGTTCTCTCCCTGTCAGTTTTGCTTTCCATCGCAACGTTTGATATTGTGCATGACACTCTTCTGTAGATTTGGCTGCTGCACCCTGATAAGAGACTCCTAGTCCGCGACTTTCAACATATTTTTCTATGAATCTGATAGAAGAATCAAGAGTACTTCTTTCTCCTGTAAAAGAGGGCCTCCCTTGTGTTTGGGGAGCCATCATAGAAACAGCTGCTTGCTTCATTTTATCAAGAACATCTGCTTGAATCACTTCATTTTCACTTCTGAGACAAAAATACGCTCTTCTGAGAATATTGAGGTGATAACTCACTGCGAGATCGAAATTATCTTCAAGTCTTTCTGTTGGTGTCAATTTATTAGGCTTCTTTTTTATTGTAACCATAAAGCAAAGAAATCAATGAGTATTTATAAAAATAAGTGAGAAAATGCATCTATCTGGATTTTCATGATTCTGGAGCTTCCTTCACGGGAAAGGAATATCCCGCAAAAAATCTCCCCGTTTCCATACAACAGGGTATTTATTATCTAATGTTGGTTCTCCAGGAAGTCTTGCCCAATGAAGGCTAACACTGTCTTGTTCAAGTAAATGTGGATATTCAGAGGAGCTTTGTATATCATTCCATGCAACAACATAATGATTAATGTAGCCAGGGATTCTTCCTCTATACGTTCGTTCTCCGTTGTGTGTCTGGACTCCTTCTGCTTTTTCATTGTCCATGTCATGCACGGTGTATTTTCCTATCTTTTCATCATTGAGATAGACATTCCAACGCAGGAAATACGTTGTCCCTACGACGCCAATAATTGTCGGGCCTCTTCGTAATGTGCGATCAATAGGTGTTGTATTTTCTTGCTCTTGCAAATATGCTTCAAGATGCGTACGCATATATTGTGAAAAATCATCTGCATATGGTAGCGAGAATTGGACATCTTCTACATTTCTCCGCGGTGGAATGTACACTGCTTCTTTTCCTCGTTCTCCTATTCCCCGAGATACGCGGACTTGCCCAAGAAGTGTGCCATCGGCACGCACAAGTCTCCATCTATCATAATCACTTCCATGATTGACAGACACAGGGCCTTCTGCAACAACACCATCTAAAGAAATAGGAATTCTCCCTCTCAACTGAGAAGGCACCCCTTCAAGTCCCCCTATACTTCCGCTCATCTTTTCTAATCACTCGTGTAAAACAAAGAACACTTTGCATGATTGCGCAAGAATTTAAATGTTTCGAAAATGACTTATTCTTTCATGCAATTCTGTTTTTTGGCCTTTTCTTTGCGGATCCAATATTTTCAATAGTTGTGTCAAGAATCCTTGTCAAACCTTCTTTCGAATACCAAGCACTATGTGGAGTAACTATAACATTGTCCATCTTCATAAGCTGATGATTTTCAAGAATTGTTTTGAGGTTGCATTTCAGAGGGAACTTATGCGTCAGAAGCTGCTTTTCCTCCTGCACTTCACACTCCTGCTCAAGTACATCTACTGCAGCGCCGCCTAAATGTTTATTTTTTAGTGCGCGATACAACGCATCTGTTTCTATTAAACCTCCTCTTGCTGTGTTGATTAACAGTGCGCCTTTTTTCATCATGCCAATTGTTTCTTTGTTCATAATATGATGATTCTGCGGCGTATATGGAATATGCAAAGAAAGTATGTCTGCATGAGACAGCAGTGTTTTGGAGGAAACATATCGCACGCCATACTTTCTTGTTAATTCTTTCTTTGGATTATGACAGCACGCAAGTATCTTCATTTCAAAACCATTCGCAATCCGAATGACATGCTCACCAATATTTCCTGTTCCAAAAATGCCGATTGTTTTTCCTTTCAAGTCCATGCCCATGAGGCCTTTGCAGATAAATTCATTTTCCTCTTTTACCCTCTTTATTGCAGGATAAAGTTTTCTTGTCAATGCAAGAATCAGTGCAAACGTGAACTCCGCAACAGTATTCTCTCCATATTTGGGGACATTCATCGCTGTAATCCCTTTGCGCATGCAGTACGCTCCATCAATATGGTCATATCCTGTAGAAAGCGTGACAACATATTTGAGTTTTAGTAGTTTTTTTAGTGTTGCTGCTGAACAATCAGAGTGCACAAAGACACCAATACAGTCTGCGGTTTTTGCTTTTTCTGCATTCTCTTTTGATAATGGACCCCGCACAAACGTGAGCTTGTGCTGTTTCAACTTTTGCTCCATATATTCCTTTTCCCAAGGTTCGAGTTCAAAGAATGTGATGTTCATAGGCGTTTCTCTATTCTTAAAGTTATTAAACCTTTCCATAGAAAAAAACGCCAACGCCCGGATTCTCCTGAGTTTACGAAGGAGTGCCAAAAATCCGCAGATTTTTGTGCATGTTCAAATTCGGTTACGATAATAAGACGATTATGAAGAAGAAAACGCCAACGCCCGGACAGCGAGAAAATCTTGCGATTTTCTCTGGCTCAGAACAAGTTCTGAGTTTGAACAGGGAAACAACGGAAACGAAGTTTCCGTGCACATAAAAATTTCCCCCCTGATTAAAAGCGCCACGACCCGGATTTGAACCGGGAAATCCTTGCGGAAACAAGATTTCCAGTCTTGCGGAGTACCAGATTGTCCCATCGTGGCATTATTGTCGGGGGAAATTTTTATTGTGTCCTTGCGGAAACAAGATTTCCAGTCTTGCGGAGTACCAGATTGTCCCACGTTGGCAAAATTATTGTTTTAGAAAATAGGATGGTTTATAAAATTTGCCTCAGGGCAATGAGATAATGCTCTTTTCTTTTCTAATGAGCCCATCCTTCTCCAACTGCACAAGAATCTTGTCAACCTTTTCTTTCTCTCGTTTAATATTTTGATGAAGAAGCTGTGCATAAATATCATCAACAGACTGGCTATTTTGCTTTGTCAAAAGCTTCAAAATAGTCCCACGAACAATTCTGTCAGATTCTTTAAACGGCACAACCTTCTTCTTTTTCCATGTTGCTTCAATACGTTCAGCATTATTCGCAGACGCACACAATTTTTGGAGTGGACAGAGGGTGCATCGTGGCTGTGCTGCTGTACAAAACAATGCACCAATATCCATCAATGCGTTATGCCAGTCTCGTGACTGTCCTTGTGGAAGAAGATGCTGTGCAATTGCAGCAGCAGATTCGACTTTTCCATAAAAAACTCTTTTGAAAATTCTCTCAATATTCACATCAATCACTTCAACATTCTTGTTGTATGCAAAACTCAAAACAGCAGCAGAAGTATATGCTCCTAATCCAGGAAGCTGACAAAGCTCTTGCGTTGTTTCAGGAAATTTTCTATTATACTTTTCAACAATTGTTTGTGCACATTTCTGTAAATACAGCGCTCTTCTGTTATATCCAAGGCCGGACCATAGTTTGAAGACGTCTGCAGTTGGCGCTTTTGCTAACGAAATAACTGTAGGAAATTTCTCTAAAAAGGCATAATATTTTGGGATCACGCGATCGACTTGTGTTTGTTGGAGCATCATTTCTGAGACGAGGATTTTGTAAGGATCTGTTGTCTGTCGCCAGGGAAGTTGACGGCTGCTTTGTTTGTACCAGCCCAATATGGTCTTTTGTATTTTTTGGATGTCTGCCATATAAAGAAATAAATGAAAAAGCTTAAAAAAGGTTTCTAACAAATCTGTTCTGTTCACTGCGTTCACAACAGATTTGGAAAAAAAGCGTAAAGTACTAAAAGCCTTCAGGTCTTTTCAGCTAAATCCTTCATGAGCGTAGCGGATGTAGGATTTATTGGCGGTGTAACTCAGCCTGGTTAGAGTGCCACGCTCATAACGTGGATGTCGTGGGTTCAAAGCCCATCACCGCCAGCTTTTTGCTTTGGAAAAACCAGGAAAAAAATAGTGGACTTTTGGTTCGCTCCACTCATACTTGTATAACTTCTTCTGTCTAGTGCTGCTGAGCGTTAGCGAAGCGCACGTGGGTTGCTACTTCGGATCGAAGATCCGTAGTATTACGAGCAAAGCTCGAAATAAGGGAAGCATTCCCTTAGGTGAGAATCCCATCACTGCCACTTTTCTTTATATTCATCACTAAACACACGCACAGACCGTGCAAACAAATCGCCAAACATCGCAGAAAACTATACTCAATCTATTATTTTACAGTTTCATCAGAAAAATTTCAAAATGGATTGCGTTGCGATACTAAATCCTGACCTTCTTCAATAACATCTCAACAACTTTATCCTGATTCAAGCCTTTTCGTTCTGCTTCAAAGTTCAGAATGATCCTGTGTCGCAGAATAGGGTACGCCATTTCACGTATGTCCTCTTCACTCACGTGTGCTCTGCCTTGCATCAACGCACGCGCTTTCGCAGCGAGAACAATTCCAATAGAAGCTCGTGGCGATGCGCCAAATTCAATATACTCTTTATCATTTCGCGTTGCAGTAACAATTGCAATGGAATATTTTACAAGGTCATTTGCAATAGGAACCTGCCTTGTAAATCGCTGTAATGCAAGCAGAGAATTCTTTCCTAAAATTCGCCGTAATGGCTCCTGATCAGATTTGCTGTACTGGTTGACAATGTGAAACTCTTCTTCTGGTCCAGGATATCCAACTAAGATTTTCAGCAAAAATCGGTCTGCCTGTGCTTCTGGGAGAGGATATGTGCCCTCTTGCTCAATCGGGTTTTGTGTTGCAAGAACAAAGAATGGAGGATCAAGTTTGTAGGTCACCCCATTTGCAGTGACTTGTTTCTCCTGCATTGCCTCAAGAAGTGCTGATTGTGTTTTTGGTGTTGCTCTGTTAATCTCGTCTGCAAGGAGAATGTTCGTAAAAACAGGGCCTTTTTGAAACTTAAAGACCCGTTTTCCAGATGATTCATCAATAATTTCTGTTCCAATAATGTCAGACGGCATAAGGTCAGGAGTGCATTGAATCCTTCTGAAATCCAGTTCCATGACTTCAGAAATTGCTTTAATAAGTGACGTTTTTCCTAAGCCAGGATAACTCTCAAGAAGGCCGTTAGAGCTGCATAACATGCAGACAAGAACTTGTTCAACAACTCGGCGTTGTCCGATGATGGATTTTTCTATTTCTGTGTGAATGGTATCAAATGTTTGTTTTAATTTCTCAATTTGCAGGCTCGTCATGTAAATCTCCCCTTTCGTGGACAAAATGATTAGTAATTTCTTACTTTGCTAAAGTAATTCCTAATATATATTCTTTTCTTTTTTGGCAATGTTTCCTCAAAAGACTTTCCGCCAAAGATATCTTCTGGTAAATCTTCTGCCAGCGATTCTTGTGGAATCTGAAGTCGCAGCGTGTTGACATTGTTAAGATTATTGAGTGCGAAATCGTCATTAATGTCATCGATGCTACTTCCAAGCAATGATTCTGCGATGTGTCCTTTTAATAATCGTTCTTTGAGATTGCTCCATATTCCTCCTTCAATAAACCCTTCTAGATCAACAAGCTGTATATTATAGACGCCAACCATAATAATGATAAAAGAGAGCAGTGTGATATACCCTAGTTTTTTCATGAGTTCTTTAAAGTTAAAGAAGGATGAGACTTTCATCGAGCGAAGTGTTTTGATAATCGAGAGGCGGAGTTTCATAACAATAAAATTCTCATGGCCAAGGGTGTCTGCTGCTGTTCGTAGCCGTTCGGAGAGTTCAGGGTGCTCTTTTTCCACTTCGCGTAAATCTTTTCGTGTAATAACTTTCCATGCCCGATAAGCAACGAAAATAAGCGCAGGAATAATAGTGAGTTCTCTGTAGAGGTTAATTAAAGAGAGGAACAAATAAATAACAAGAAAGACAAAAATCCCTTCTATAATAACCATAAAAAGTTGGGCAACTATGCGAACACTGTGTATTTCGCGGAGTGCTCTGTTGAACTCATCCATTATTATTCACGTTACTCTTTGAAGTTATTATTCTTAAATTTATTATCCTTGAATTTCATCGAGGTAATTAACAACTTGATTGACATAGCTCAGCGCGTCGTTGATGCATGTCAAGCAGGAAGCAGTATCAGATCCGCTGCAGGTGCTTTGGCAGCTGTCCAGCTTGCTTTGTGCATTTGATGCATAGCCCTCAGCGTTTGATGCAGCCTCAAGATTTGTATCAATGGTTGTTTCGCATGTTTCTAAGTTGGTTTCTGCTTCTTGAAGATCCTGTTCTGTTTCTTCTAGTTCTTCTTCTGCTTGTGAAAGGCTCGATTCAGTTTCTTCTAATGTGGATTTTGTATCTGTGTACAAGCTGTTGAATTCATCTTGCGCTTCTACTTGATAGTTCATTGCAGATTCAAGTTCAATAGTGAGGTTATCTACTTTTGTGTCGCAGGATTCCAGCTTTGCCATAGTGATCGTCAGATTCTCTGTCGTTTCCTCAAGTTTATCAGTGACTTTGTTGTATTTCCGTATAATGTTGCCTGCTGAACTTTGATAAAAAAGAGTCAGGCCAACAATGGCAATAATAACAATTAAGATCAATAAAATCAGTTTAAAGTCAATATCCCGTTGCATAAATCCCATAACTATCACCTAGTTTGTTGATTTTGGTTATCTTCTAATTTAAATGTTTTGAAATCATCCTCTATTCTTCTGACCTTGGAAAATCCTTCTCACAAAAATCTCAAAAAGGAAGATCACCATTGCTGCTGCTAAAACATACCAGTCAACATCTTTTTTGTCAAGCACTTTTACCTTTGAGTCGCTTTTGACTTTTGATACAATTCCTTCAATATTTCCAGGAGAAAAGACAGCGCCGTTTGTTTTTTCAGCCAAGGCCTTTAATGCTGCTTCATTGTATCCAATATCCTGATATTCTTCCTCATAGTTCACTGCAAATGGAGTTGATAATATTTCATCAAATCCTGTTTCTTGCGGAATAATGCTGCACTCATAATATTCTTCAATAGGAAGGAATGTGCACCTGCTTGTTGAGGGATATGCTGGGCCCTTGTATGCGATCACTGTTTCCTTGCCAACAAATGCATCGCCTACCTCAACGTATGTTGCTTTTTTCCTGTTTGGATCTCCAATTGCCCAGTCAAAGATGCGATAAATCATCTGTTTGTTGCGCTCTTCCACAATATCTTCAGCCCATTCATATCCATCATCAGTGCTGATTGCAACAACTTTGTTATAATTGTTCACAGTGACGATCGGCAATCCTGTTCCTGTGGTAATCAATGAAATTCCGCTTGGAGAGACTGTTACTTTATTTTCGTCAGTGACGACTGCATCAATAACAAGGTCAGAGGTAATATAGTGATTATAGTTTGCAATGATAAGTCCTTTTTCAAAAAGAGTATTGAGGCTAAAATAAGAATCAATAAACATGCCTCCGCCAAGAGAACTGAGATATTTCCGCACTTGTCGTAATACACCATCATCAAGGTCAACGCTGTGGAAGTCATAAACATGCATGCGCACACCCATCTTTCGAAGTTCTGCAATTTCATTAACTGCTTGCGGAAGATATTTTGTTCCATGAATATTTCCATCTGAAATAAGAATAATATTGTTATTCCCGCTAACACCAGTGAGCATTTCTTTTGCTTTGATCAACCCTGTATGCAATGCAGCAGGCCGTAGCCAGAGTGTTCCCTCAATTGTCGTGGTATCTTGGAAATCATTCATTGCCTGTTTCATTGCTTCAGCATCTGCAGCAGGTGCGAGAGGGTAGATAATATGCCCTGCATAGGAAAAGTCAACAACCCCTATGCTCACTTCTTCTTTTCGCTGCTTGAGAATGTCAATTAATGCAGCTGCAGCTTGTTCTGTTTCAGTCATGGAAAGCTGCACAACTCCAGATTGATCAACAATAATAATGAAATTAAATTTATTATCTCGCTCTTCAGTCACTCCTGCTTTGATTGGAAGCAATAAATCTATCTCACTTGGTCCTTGGAAAGAGTTCATGCCTCCCCACAGCACAAGTCCGTTTCCATCATCAGTGTATGTCTCTATTATTTTTGCTGTGTCTGGACTGATCTCATGCATAATATCATTAATCACAACTGCAAAATAAGGAGAAAGGTCACTTGGAACAGAACGAACAGAAGTCACGTCATATCTTTCTGGAAGAAGGGCATCAAGTGCAGAAACGCGATATGCGGCATAGAGAATTTTGGGTTTTTCAACAACCTCAACAACTTTATACCATACATTGTTTTGGTCAAAATAATCGTCTGCATTGAGTGTCGCAACAATTTTGTGATATCCAATGTCATCAAATGTATATTTAAGGTCGATTGTGGAACTGCTGGTTTGGCCATCATAAATAGGATAACCATCAACAGTAACACTGACGCGGGAGTCTTTTTTCATATTATCAAGTTGTACGCTAAAATAATATTCTGTCTCAACAATGCTTGACTTTGGCCCTTTGATTTTAATTGCAGTATCACTTTTTTCATCGCCAAGTTCCACTACATTAATGGTTGTGTTAAATTTTTCAGCATATGCTGCCAGATCAATGAAGCTCATGGATTCTTTTGCATTATTTCCGTCAGTAACTAAGAGAAGATTATCATATTGGAGTTGTCTAAACACAGCGTCGCCGATTCTTGAGTTTGTTCCAGATGCAATAGTGAGCATAGAAACAGGAACTTTTTCTTCAAGCTTTGCTTTGAGTTCTTCAACGTTCATGTCAAAGAGTTCCATGGACGTGGAATTATCTGCGAGGAGCATAATAGTGGGATCTCCTTCAGAGACAGTCTCGACAGAATAAAATGGGCCTGCAAGAGCAAAAACAAGGAGTCCAACAATAAGTGACCTGGTCATCAACATCAGGACACGAGTTTTCCAGATCACATGCCTTTCTTCTTTGGGTAATTTGATGAAGGAAACAAAAGTAATAATGATAGAGATGATAATCAGTGGAATTGCAAACCAGAGGTATTCTGGATATTCAAACTGAATAAGGTTAAAAAGAGTGAATGCGATTAGAAATCACCTCGTGCTTTGACATAAAGTAATTCAAGGAATAAGACAACAAGCAGTGCAATAATCAATGCTTTGACCAATGGTTGTTTTGTCGAGACTTCTTTTTGTTCTGATTCTTCGATTGCTTTCTCGAGTTGTTCATTGACATAATCAACGTTTGATTCCATTCTGTTGAGGAGATTCACTGCAATGAGTTTATTTTTGTACTGGTAGATACCTACTTCGTCAAATTCAACTTCTTCCATCATCTCTTCATCTCCTGAAGGTTTCTGAACAGGAATTTCTGTATCAAAAATAACTTTTTCACCAATCTTATAGTTCAATGTTTCTATTCTGTCTTTTCCAATAAGATAGTCCGTTAACTGCAGCCAGAACAGCGGGTAGGTAACATCATACTTGAAGGAACTATTGCTCTCAAAAAGGCCATAATAAACCACAGTTCCTTCACCATAGCTTCCAATCGCAATAACAGGAGTGCCATCAGTTGTTGCTGCAAGCGTCATAGTATTTTCTTTTGCTGTAGTTTGCATATATTTGTCAATGCTGGTGATAGAAACTCCTTCAGTAACATCAGTAAGCACGTTTCTCATTTCTACATCAGCTTTTTGGCTGCGAATAGGGTTGTCTGCAAAAGTGACAGGAAGAATATCCTCAAGATCCAATGCGTTGAGGTCATCTTGTGCAGTAACGACAAGCGACGCTCCTTCATATACTGCTTCTTTTATCTTGCTAACAACTGCACCAGGAACATTATCTGTGCTTACGTCAGAAAGAATAATCATATTATGATCGACGACTGGCATGACAGGCGGTTCTCCTTTTTCTATTGTTGCTTCGTCGTTCCATGTTTCTGCATATGCTTGCATAACTGCATAGACATAACTTTCAGCGCTGTTCGTGATCACAAGAACGTCTGTTTCTTTTCGTTGAGGAACGCTGAGCACGACCTCATTGTCAGCGATAAAATCATCTGACGGGCTTAGGGTAATATTGTTAAGCCCTTCTTGGTGTTGAAAGGTAAGTTTTTCCTGCCAGTTTGCTGCAATCTCTAGATGATAATCTTCGCGATTAATAGTGACGTCAACAGATGCAGTCTCATCATTGTAGTTTTGAATAGTAATTACTGTTTCCTCATCAACGCTTTGCATGTCAACAATGCCCACGTTATCAGCATCTTCTCGCAAATTAATAAACTCAACACGATGCCCTTTTGTTTCTAATGATTCTCGTGCAATGTAGGAATCCAACGGGTCTGTGTTAATGAAGTCACTGATAACAACAACTTTTCCTTTATGTTCGCCGAGAAGATCGTCTGCTGCGAGAATGCTGGAGCCAAGTGCAGAAAGTGCAGTGGTTTGTGGGATGTAATTGACAATTTCCAGCGCATCTTCTTTTTCTCCATCTTGAAGCACAACATACGGTGAATTCTGGACGAGAATGATACTGATGGTTCCGTCAAGATGATCTTTTGTTTCACTGATTGCTTGGCTGAGCCGTGATGTCACGCCAGTTTTTGTTGCCATGCTTGCACTGTTGTCTATCACGAGGACAGTGTATTCTGCTGCAACATCTGCTGTCGTGTCATAATAGGGGTGCATTGCTGCAATGCTCATGAGGAGAAGAATCAGAAGATGAAAAAAAATGAGAATGTCTCTGAGTAATTTTTGAAAAAAAGAGTTGCTTTTTTGCGTGTGCATTTCACGATAAAGGAACATCAGTGATGGGATCACTCGCTCATTTGGTTTTGGCTTGATTAAATACAGTAAGATGAAGAGAATCAATCCTGCGAAAAGCCAAGCGCCTGCGAGATTATCTGCATAATTTAAAATATCTAAAGCCATAGGTCTTTTTCGATATTTTATGTATTATAAAGTTTATTATTCAATTTGTTTCAACGCAATTTTCTTTTCCTTCTCTTTCTTTTCAGGAAGATGTTCTATGGATTTTGGAGAAGGATGATGGCTGGATACTATACTTGTCTTTTGCTGCTGGACAATAACAGGTGCTTTTGAAACAGGAGGATGCTTTGCTGCAACAACACGCGGTTCTGTTTTTTTATCAATTCCTTCGCGTAAATAATGGAGCATACTATTTTTTTGCTGTACATGTCCTTTTGGATGATACGGTTCTTTAGGAATATCTGCGCCTAGTTTAGGGGTATGAATATTATCTTCTACAAGTTTGTGTTCTTCTTCTGCTTGTTTTCGGAGTTTTTTATCTTTGATCTGTACAATAATCTCATCTTTTCCTTTTTTGGAAAATGCGCAGACAAGTGCACAGCTCACAAAACCAACTGCTGCATTAAGGATCAAAACAACATCGCTTCCTGGAATTGTTCCAAGAATGCCGTATTGAATACCTCCAATAAACGCACCAACAGTGATGAGTATTCCTAATAAAGGCAGCGCTGCAAGGAATTTTGTTTTTGGAAGAAAGTAATATGCGATGTTGACAACGGCAAATGCAAGAAATGCAGGAAGAAAATTTGGAATAATAGTAATGATAGATGTGTCTGTTGCAATGCTCAAAAAGACAAGAAATGCAAATGTCAGGAATAACGTAATTGGTGCAATGATTTGCTGGGGGAATTGAACAGGACTACTTTCCATGCGATAATCAACAACTTTCCCGCTTTCAATGATAAAAATGGCTTCATCAATTGTTTTTGGATCATGCCCGTAATTGATGAGTGCTTTTTTGATTGCTTCAAGAGGATAGCCCACTTTATGTTCTTTGACAATGTAATCAATCAACAAACTTTGAACATAGACCTTGAGTTCTTGGTCAAGATCGTGGCTGCTGTAGAGTGCTGCTTTTTTCTTTGGTGCAGTGATGTGGAATTGCTGGAGAATTTCTTTGACAATGTCTTTTTTGTAGCCAAACTTGACAAGTGCATTTTTGATATCACTCAGGTCATATCCTTGATCCAGTTGGAAAAGAATGTATTCTCCCAAATGTTTTTTTATGTACATATCATCAAAGAGCGTGTTCATAGAGTTTTTTGAAGAAAAGAGGTTTATATAATTTTGGATTCGATCTGCCATAACACATAAAAATAAAACAATGTTTCTCTGCTTTATGGAGTTTTTCGAGACAGCAAAAGGGATTTGGATTCCCAAAGGAACAGCATTGAAAGATCATGCTCCCAAAACAAGAAACTATGCGCTTCTTGCTGATCTTGATATTGATGGAGTTAAAACATTGGATGCATTAGTATCGCTTCCACCTTTTCCAGCAGCTCTTTCTCTTTCAAATCGTGTTCTAATTGTTGAAGATGCAATTGCAGAAAGCAGCAGTGATCCTAGGAATCTTCTTAATCCCAATGATTACCTTGTTCGCTCAGCACTAACTTTTGAAGATACTGTTGCAACACGAGCAGCAGGAATTGGTCTTTCTGCTCGTTTTGTTGAATGCTGGGATAGTGAACATCTTGCACAACTTCTTCATTATGAAGGCAATGCTGATATTTCTGCATATACCAAAAAGCATGGAATTTCTTCTTTTGGACTAGGAGTACAGCTTTGTTCCACTATTGTGTATGAAGATGGAGATGTTGCATATTCAGGATCTCTAAAACTTCTTGCAGATGATTTTGTGGAGATTACTGTGAATGATGGCCATTCTTTTGAAGGACTGCAAAATAAAGTTCCTGCTTTTCGCTATTATTTTCAGAAAGAAGGAAGCAAATGGAAAAAGAAATTTGAAAGAAAAGATAATTTCATGACCGATCTTGATGATAACGTGTTTCTTGAACTTTTAGCGAGGCCATTATTTGCAGCGCTAAAATTTCTGAAAAAAAGAAAAGATTTTCCAGAAGGATTTGAACTTGAGTATGTAAAAGAAACACAGGTATCCCCAGTTACTCTTGTTCAGTATGCTCCCATCCCATATCTTAAAGAAAATTTTCAAGAAGCGATTTTTACCTACAGTAATGAAGATCCAACACTTTACATGCAAATACTCATCGGCTCTGGTGAATGCTATTTTCATCCAGAGGACATATTTATTTTAAAAAACCAAACTCCTTCAGCAGAGCGGGAATCTGTTCTTGCACTTCGAAAATTTAATCAACGTAAACAAGGTGGTTATCTTCTTATTGATACTCGAGATAATGATGAAAGGCAAATAGTACAATTTCCCTACCCGGATATTTACAATGCAAAAGCATTTCTCCATCCTTATGCACATATTAACAGATTGTCTGACCATGACTGTAATATAGCAAGAGAAGAAGGGATATTGATTGCAGCCCCGTATAGGTGGAGAGTGGGGAGTAGTTCTGGGTTTAGAAGTATTCCTAATTTTGAAGACAGTGCTCGGTCTCAAGGAGTTTCCCTCCGTGTCAATGAACGAACGCAGGAATGTTTTGTTGCGTATGGAAATGTGTGGCAATGAAACGATAGATTTAAAATTGAGATTAATTCTCATTGCTCCATGACAGAAAAACAGACAGAACCAAAACCAGGAGATACAGTAACCATCCAGCTCAATGATGGTATTGTACAGACAGGAATTCTTATGCCACGGCCTTCTCTCTGTGAAACAAAAGAAGAAATGATCTCCCTTAAACTCAAAACAGGATATAACATTGGCATCAAAAAAAGCAAAATAAAATCCATCCACATTGTTGAGAAGCACAAAACTCCAGAACAACAACAGAGACAGCTCCCTTTCAACAAAGATCTTCCAACAGTATCCATTCTTTCCACAGGAGGAACAATTTCCTCAAAAATAGATTATAGAACAGGTGGTGTCTATGCGGACTACACTGCAGAGGATTTTGTCCAGATGTGTCCGAAGCTTCTCACTATTGCAAACATCAAAGCACGGAAAGTGATGAGTGTGATGAGTGAAGATATGCTTGCAGACGATTGGAAAGCGCTTGCAGAAATAATTTATGATGAGCTCCAGACAGATGTTGCAGGGGTTATAGTCACAATGGGAACAGACATTCTTCATTTTATCACAGCTGCAATGAGTTTCTTTCTTGGAAAAATCAACAAGCCTGTTGTCTTTACCGCGTCACAGCGTTCTATTGATCGAGGAAGTACAGATGCGTTTATGAATCTTATTTGCGCAGTAAAAGTGGCATCACAATTTGATGGTGCAGAAGTAATGACGTGTCTTCACGGAACAACTGATGATGAATACTGCCTTTTAATTCGTGGAACAAAAGTACGAAAGATGCACACCTCTAGAAGAGATGCATTTCGCCCAATAAATGCACTCCCGTTAGCAAAAGTGTTTGTGGATAAGCCGCTTGAAATTATTGATCATCAGTATCGAAAGAAAAGCACTGGACGGTTTAGCCCAGAGATTCATTTTGAAGAAAAAGTTGCAGTTATTACGATTGTTCCGAATATGGAGCCAGACATTATTGATTTTTATCTGCAAAAAGGATACAAGGGAATTGTCATTGCAGGAACTGCGTTGGGCCACGTCAATACATGGACAAAAAAAAGCATGATCCCGTATATCAAAAAAGCAGCAGAGATGAAAGTGCCAGTGGTGATGACCACACAAACATTGTATGGCGCTGTGCATCCGTTGGTATATACAAATCTCAGAAAAGTTTCTATTGAAGCAGGAGCAATCTATGTCCATGATATGCTTCCAGATGTTGCCTACATTAAATTAGGCTGGGTGCTTGGCCAGACAAAGAGTTATGAAAAAGTGAAAGAATTAATGCTCACAAACATTGCTGGAGAAATTAATGAGCGGACGTTTGTTGATACGTTTTTGAAGTAAAACTGACATAAATCTTTCGCTTTTTCCGAAAAATTCTCAAGAATTCTTTCATTTTCCAGAAACATTGAGGAGATGGTTGAAAGTCCTTCAGATTTTCTGAAAGATTTCCGGATTTCTCACCGACAAATCTTTTAAATCCTTCATCTTAGAAAAGAACAAAATATTGGTGAGGTCGCATAATGGTATTGCGAAGGTCTCAAAAGCCTTTAGACGTTCTAAAGGCTCTGGGTAAACCCCTGGGTTTGCCGCCCTTCCGGGTTCAAGTCCCGGCCTCACCGCTTATATAATCATAAAGAGAATATAAATCTTTTCCAAGAATTTCCCCAAACTATATATACAGCAAAGTTCCAAGCAAATTCATGAAAAATAAAAAAGCGCAGTTCTCCCTTGAGTATATGTTCATTGTTGCGTTTGCCATGGGTGCTGTGTTGATAACTGCAACTGTTTTTTTTATGCAGAGTAGAGAATCAGGAGAGGAGCAGCAGCTTGCAAATATCGAAATTATTGCAAATGATGTTCTTTCCACTGCAAAGAGTGTGTATTATGCCGGAGGCATCTCAAAAAAAACAGTGCGGCACACCATGCCAACTATAGTGAATAATATCTCTGTCAGCGATGATAATGCATTAGTGTTCAGCATCACGTCAGAAGGAATAACATCTGAGCTGGTGTACTATTCAGATGTACCAATAGAAGGAGTTTTTCCACATGATAAAGGATATACAGAACAGATCACGCACATTCTTGTCTATAACAGAGATACCTATGTCCTTCTGTGTACAGAAGAGTTTGGGTGTGATGAATGAGATAAATCTACTCTAAACAGAGACAATATCGCTCTTGACATTGTGCTTCTAAATCTCCTAAATCAGTGCACTGTGTTCGTTTATCATACCAGTCACACGTATGAAATGTTGGGATGCAATCAGGGCATGCGCTGAGTGTTACTTCTGTTGCAGAACGTTCCACGACAAACACACGAGTTGTTTCATTCAACGCAGTGAGGCAGAGTGATCCATTGACTCGATGAGAGAAGCCTTGTGTAAAATCTTTTCCAAGATAGCTGATTGCAATGGTTCCTTCAGTGAGGTTGACAGAAAAATTTTCTCCTTCAACAGAAATAGGGAGCGTAAATCTCCTGCTATACCCTGCAATTGCTCCTTTTGCAAAGGCCACTTCATCATCAATCATAGCAAGAATAGTGTTTACTTGTTCATCTCTGCTTTCCACAACAACATCATGAAGTTTGTTTGCAAAGAGTGCAACAAGTGCAACAACAACAATCATGCCGATAACAATAGACATCATAAATTCAAAAGAGACCTGTGCAGATTTTGTTTTCATGAAGCTCTTCTTCTCTCTGTTCTTTTTAATTCTTTGTGTTGCCAACAACCATCCATTCGAATATATTCGAATAATATTAGCACATGTTCTTTATAGGTCTTTGTCTATAGAGTGTGTTGAGATTGTGAAAAACAATTTCTAAATCTAAACTATAAAAAAATGAGCAGAGGGATACAGATGGCAAACCAAATCTATAGCAAGGCAGATATGAAGGTTTTTTCAACGCTTCGAGAAAATGGAAGAATGACACTGACAGAGATAAGCAAAAAAACAAACATTCCTGTTTCAACAATTTATGAGCGTTTGCGAGGATATTATGGTGATATTATCAAACGATATACCGTTCTTTTGGACTTTACAAAGTTGGGGTATAGCGTGCGGGTCTCACTTTTTTTGAAAGTAAACAATAACCAACGTGAGAAGCTGTTGAAATATCTAAAAGTCCAGCATAATGTGAATAATGCATATAGAATCAACAATGGTTTTGACATTCTTTGTGAAGCAGTGTTTATAGACATGGTTGCAGCAGAACAGTTTTCAAAAGATATTGAGCAAAAATTTCATACATCCAAAGTGCAATTGTTCTATATTCTTGAGGAAGTGAAGCATGAAGGATTTTGTCTTCTCTAGAAAACTATATATAGCGGTATTTTCAAGAGAAGGCTATGAACCAGCGAGACGCATTTTTCCTGTTACTCTCTTCACCTTTACTAATTTTGATTTTCCTCATAACACTCCATGCATCTTTCGCTGCAATTCCTTATGGTATTACGATAGGCGATACGAATTTTACTTGTGGCGCAAATGATAGCATCTGCCCATCTGATTATGTCAATTGTGAAGCGTGCACAGATGACACTACTGGAGACACTGGCGCTGTTGCTGACGATCCAGACTGCTGTGAAGATAATGCCTGCGGCTGGAGTTGTACAGATGCAGGCGTTGTCTGCGGAGATTCAACAAACGAGTATTCCAAAGATGAAACAGATAGTGAGGGAGACTCTGTAGACAATGGTGGGGAAGAAGATTGTAATGGAAGTGGATGTACAACAGAAGAAGTTATTGATGATGAAAACAATCCAGCGTGTGTTGATACGTACTACAATGGAACAGACACGCTTGGCTACGACTACACATACAATTGTGCAGATGATGGTGTTTTGTATCATCCATACACCTATACGTCAAATCTCTGCCAGCATGATATCAGTTGTCATGATACTGAAGGTGATGGAGATGATGAAGTCTGTGATGAGGGAAATTGGCATGATCCAGATGAAAGTGAAACCTACTGTGATGCAGCAGGTGGTACATGGACAACAGGGAGTTCAACATCAGATACGTTCAATGATGATTATGATGGGGACTTAACAAATGGCTATTGTGATGGTGATGATGGCTATTATGTGACAGGTGCAGTTCTTGCAGAAACATATAGAGGAAGTACGAGTTGTGAAGCAGCAGAAGATGTCACAATAAGTATTAAAGACATGAGTGATACAACAATTGTTTATGATTCTGACACAACAGAATATTCTTCTTCTTGGAGTTATGAAACGTTTACGTGCCAGTCAGGCAATGAAGTAGGAACATATACAGTAACGCTTGCGCCAGGGGAATATTATCTTGTTGCAGAAAAAGATGAATTTAACACAGTGACTCGTTCCATTGATCTCAGTACAATGACTGACGATGAAACATTGGATTCGTTTTGGATTTATTATAGTGCAGATTGCCAATCAGATTGTACAAAAAATGATAGAATCTGTTATGCAGAATGCGAAGGTGTCAATGATTGCACGTTCCCATCGTATGAAGGAACGAGTGTCGCAACATATTGTGATGGGTTGCGAAAAGGATATAGATATACGCTCACTGAAGTAACAGATGAAACAGATAATAGTGTTGAGGGATATGAAGTATCTTGCTGTAACAATGAGCCGGAATCATATACTCGAGATTATTTTACAGCAGAAGATGTAGTGACAAACTGTGTGGAGAATATTATTTCTAGAGAAAGAACAGTTCTTGTGAATGGAGAGCTATTGACGTTACACTTTGTTTTATTTAGTGATCCAAAATATGAAAAAGAAGGCTGTGAAGAGTACGAAGACTTTAGATGTGATGTCTATGGTGATGCATTTTGCTAAACAACAAAAGTGCCCAGACAGTGACGCTTGATTTAATTATCGGAATCACTATATTTTTGACAACTATTGTTTTATTTTATTATTTGTTTGGTGTTGATGTCACAAAAACAGAAGAAGAGGATGCAGCGAGTGCTCTGATTGAAGGGTTAACAGGCAATGAGTATTTTAAAGATGGAGAGCTTGATTCTACAGAGCTTGAAGCGCTTGCAGGTATGAATTGTACAACAATGCGCGATTTCTTTGACACAAATAAGAATATCTGTATTTATGCAACAGACAATAATGGGCGCATTGTGGAATTAGAGGACAAAGTTGCAATTGGCTGTCCAGGCATTGAAGTGCAGGAAGGAACAATTTGTGGGGAGGAGTAGTTGAACGTACATTTTATATATTCTGTAATATCTTTTCTGCTTTATGAATATGCCTCTCAGTAAGATTGTCGAAGATATTCTCAAGATAAAAGAACTCTGCCAGAGAATTCTTGAGAAAATTGATGCAGGACAATTTGAAGGCAGCAAGAAAGAGCTTGAAGCGCTTCTTGCGCTTGATGTTGATGAAGCACAACATCTTGAGAAAGATGTAGAAGATGAGGAGTTAATTCAACACACACGAGCTGTGCTTCAAGCTGCACGAGAAGCAACACAAAGCATTGAAGGACACAAACAAAGCTCGATTGCACGAGAACTTATTCAGAAAATTCTTTTGCTAGAAAATTATGACTTAACTAAAATAATTAACTTTAAGAAATTTGAAGAACAAGCACTACAACATTTGCTTCTTCTTCTTGAGAAGCAAACTGTTTCTGTTGAGGAAAGGGATGGTTACCTTGCAAAAATTAGAGGAAAAGTAAGTCCAAAGGTGTATAAGCAAATTGAAAAAAAACTTAAGGCAAAGACCCAAGTCCAAAAGAAAAGCTATGAACCAGGTCCAATATATAAACAAAAAGAATTAGTGCGTATGGGTGAAAGCATACAAAGCTTTTTTGCTTCTCCAGATGCTCAAGAATTCCCATCTGGAAATAAGATTAAGTTTTATTTATTTGGAAGTTTAATTACAGGTTTTTCTAACAATGATCGTTCTCCTAACTACGGACTCCCCTCTGATATGGGACGAGTTAGTGACGTTGATCTACTCATAGTTGTAACACCTGAAATTTGGAAAATAGTTACAAGCTCCATGGATCGAAAACAAATAGTTACCATTAAAGGGACTCAAAGAACAATGCCTGTTGGATTTCACACACATCCAGGAGTAGAGTCCACAGGTCCCTTTAAAAATTTGTTTTATTATTTAAATAATCTTTCTTTTGCTGGTCGAGTTGGAAGACCAATCAGTGTATTTTTTATGATGGACACATGGCTTCTTGCTTTAAACTTGAGTGAGAAACCACATCTTCACATCATGGACATCACCACTAAATAAGAGTAAATATGAGTAAATTTTATAAATGCTTTAAGATACCTTGATTCATATGCTCAAAGAACCATTTCGTGTAAGAGATTTAGGAACGCTTGATGATCATTTATCTGATACAGAAGCGAGTGAAATAATTCATTATAGACTTACGCTTGATGATGAAGATAGGTTTTTAGTCGAAGAACGCTATAAAGAAGGACTTGTTCTCCAAGACCGAGCAGAATTTGAGTACACTTTAGACGGAGCAACAGAGATTACAACAACAAAATGCTATGATGCAGCAGGGAAATATACGGGAAAAGTTGTCGGAAAATTTACTCCTCCTGATGCTTATGATGCAGAAGTATATGATGCAAATGATGTCTTAACTGACCAAACTGATGGTTTATTTCAATATAGAATGATGAATGGAAAACCCATCGTGTAAGGTGTTTTCTATGACCGCATACATTGCAATTCTAGGCGATCTTCACGGACATTACACTCTTGCATTTACTTTGTTAAAACGCTGGGAGCAAAAAACAGGAAAAACACTTGATGCACTTCTTCAAGTTGGAGACATGGGCATATTTCCTGAACCTGATGTCCGTCTTGACGAGGCAACAAAGCGATTTGCAGAAAAAGATTCTGATGAAATAAGTTTTAGAGATTTTTACAGAGGAGAAGGGGACGCGTCACTGTTCTTTGATGGCGACAACCCCTTATTCAACAGAGAAATGTATTTCATTCGAGGAAATCACGAGGATTTTGAATTTCTTGATGCTTTAAAATCGAGAGACGGCGTCATTGCTGTTGACCATTATCGTAAATTTCTTTACATTGCTGATGGCACAAGGGTTGAAATAAAAACACGTGCTGGAGTACTTCAAGTTGGCGGCCTTGGAGGGTTAGAGCAGAAAGGATCTACACAAAAACCGTGGCATTTTGCAAATAATGCGTACAGACGAGCACTTGCGTTATCAAACATAGATATTCTTCTCACGCACGAACCTCCTGCAGATGCAGGAAAAGGATCAGAAAAAATACGAGCACTTATTGAGTATGTTCAACCCACATATCATTTTTGTGGACATATTCATGAAGAAGGAAGACAGTTACCAGTTAGAGGAAAAACGCAATCATATCTTATGAACGAAGTTAATTTCCATGGACAAAGAAACCTACTACGGCCAAAAGGAATTGGAATTTTGTCGTGGAATGGAAAACAGGATCATGCATTTACTTATGTAGGAGAACCATGGCTGGAAGAATACACCCGACAGAATTATAGAGAGAAGTTGAGAGAGTAGTGATAATTAAGACATTCATTTACTCCTTGCAGCTTAAACTTTTCCAACATAACTTAAAATTTGAGATACTCCAGTAGAAATGTAATATTTATTTTCTAAGTGTAATCTCCTAAATATTTTTGTATCATCATTAAAACAAGAAGGGTGTTCTGATCGTAATGCAGTGTCTGAAATTCCTGCAGGAATATAGGGAATCCATGGTTCTCGGCGCATTTCTCTTACTTCTTCCAAAGAAACCTTCATCTCTCCTCGTGGTCCTGCACGTCCAGTCGCATGCGGCATAGAATTATAAGGGGGCATTTGAAATGGAGCTTTATCAGAAACAGTATAAAAAAGAACCATAGCACCAATACTTTCTGGAAGGATGTAAAGTTTCATCGGCTCTACTTTCACAACACCTTTCCTATAAATAATCCCTTCTTCTGTTTGTTCAACAGAGTTATGCGTCCAATTCCCAAACATCCTGCAGGCTCTTGATCCAATATCCGCTGCAAGCTGATTTCCTAGATATTCTCTGAATTCTTCAGCATATCGTTGTCTTTTTTGCGCTTCTGCGATTGTTGTTGGAATTGTTATATCTCGATTATCACCGTGTGTGTGAACAAGAAGAATATGGTGCGGAGGTCGTTGCTCTGTCTCTGGACTTGCTGATTCATACGAGCCACAAATATCAACAAAATGGTTTCCTCTCCCTAAAATTCCTTTTCCTACGAGTTTTTTAAAAATAGTGTCTGCTGCGGCTTTTGGATCGACTTCATCTATGAAAAATGCAGCAATTCCACAACCAACATCTCCTCCAAGGATTTCTGGTTTGTATCGGTGTTCTGCTGCATCATAAACCCAAACAGTACTGTTAGGAATTCCTGTTTGCTTCACTTCTCCATCAGGAAAGCGAACAAGAGCGTCTAGTCCACGCCGTAATTCTGGAGGAGGATAGTAATGTGTATCTTCGAATGATATTATGTTGACCATTGTTATATCAAGAACAAAGAAAGCATTTATAAAGTTTGTTATCACTGGTGTGGAATGACGCCTTGAATTAGTTTCAAAGCTTGCAGCTTAGACTTTACCAACTTTTATCCCACTATCTTGAAAATGTTTTGATTTACATTTATGTTTTTTCACCACTTCTTAGTAATTCTCCACAAACTTTATAAATATAGGTGTTATAGGTAGTGTTATGGCAGGGTTAGAGGGGTTATTGAGAAAAGGGATGCCACTTGGATTAGTTGCAGCACTCGGCTGTACTGGGAATAGAGACAGTGGACAAGTTCCGGATGATAGTGGTAGAGATAGTTCTTATACTGATGATTCTGGCACAGAAACTGATGATAGTGGACATACAGGAGATACTGATACATATACTACTTGTGATGCACCAGTTATTGATACATCTACATTGCAGCAAACTGCATATTTGAATATTCCTTTTACGTATAGTGTAACTGCGACACAATCTGATGGTGCAGGTGCATTAACCTGTCGTATTGATGAATTACCATTTGATGTTTCCTATTCTGACAATGGTTGTACCATGTCTTTTACTGTGACTGATCAGTTTATGGTGGGAGAAACATACAATCCTGATGTTGAAGTAGAGGATAGCTGTGATGAAGATGAAGCAACGTTGGAGTTGACCATTGCAGAATATAGTGGAACCCTTTCTTTAGGAACACTTGCTGATCTTTCTGGTTATACAAATGAAACATTGTCTGGCTATGGAAGTTATACAGGTGCTGCTGAAGATGCTTCTATAACATTTGACAGTACGTTAGATGCTGTTGTTGCAAGTTCTAGTGCATCTGTTTCTAGTGGAAATGTAAACTATTCTGTTACGTTTAGAGATGATATTGACTGGAGCGATTATACTTTAGGAACAATCGAAGGAACAGCAACTGTGGAAGTGTGTGATTCAAGTGCATATTGTGTTTCACAGAATGTTGATGTGATTGGATATGCTGCTACTGAGATTTTGATTACCGCACAAACTGCTGATGACAAAGATCCGCTTTCTTCTGCGGCTGTTGGAGTAGATTGTAATAGCGGTGAATCATATACAGTAACTCCAAATGCTGATGGAGAAGCAACAGCATACTTGAATAATAGTGAAGATGTTTGCACGATTACTTCTGATGCTGGTTCTGATTATGCAGTCTATTCATGGTCACATGAGATTGATTCTGCTTCAGATGATCTTGTCAGTGATGGCTATTATGAAGTCTGGGCAGAAGTCTATGATAATTTTACTCCAAGTAATTTGGAGAGTGAGTATGGAGAGAGTGATTGTTATAGTGGACGATTAGGGAGTAGTTCGAGAAATTTGTTGATGTACGCAGGGAATATGCTCGATATTGTAGATGGAACTGATTATGGAGATAGAGACTTTCAGAGATATTCAGAAGATCAATTGACTGACACAATTAAGTATTGGGTAAGTGAAACCAATCTTAATGACGGTAGTACAACTGATACGGATCTTTATATTGATATGTATGATGCTGTTGCTGATGGTTTGGAAAGAATTAATAATGAAAACAGCTTAGGCTACACTTTTTTTGAAGAAGCTGGAGTCATTGATGATGCAAACTATGTCGTTTTCTGGGGAGAGAGCGGGAACACTAATACCAGCTGCAACTTTAATGCAAATGATGTTATAGAAACATATGCAACAGGAGAGTATTGTGCAACTGAACTCCGCACAGCATCAGAGCGAACAGTGATGGAAGAAGCAATGAACACAATAAGTATTGATTTATGCGGAGACAGTATTACTTCAGGAGGAAACTCTTTCACCACAATCGACTGGTTTGTCTGGAATACAATTCACTTTGCAAGATATCAAAATCTTATGGAACGGACATACTGAAAATAGTCACCAGTTAATAGCAACATTTATAAAACAAAAATGATTTCTTTCTCTTTATGGTAAGAATTCAGCCTGAATATCCTCTTGAGCGAATATTTCAACGACTTAATGATACGACGTATTGTCGTTATACACGTGGAGGGGATTACCCTACGGTAAATCCCGAAGGAAATATTGTTGTTTTGCATCCTCGTGAGTTATTGGAGATGGGAAGACAATACCCTTTTGAACATCTTATGATTGCGTATTTTGGAGATCAAACGAGAGTACTTTATGCAGGCGTAGATGTTATGTCTATGCGAAAAACAGTAGATGATCTGCGAATCCCCAACCGGCTCCCTGAAAATCTGGGGGAAATAGTCTTTTATTTGTTTCGTGGACACTTGAAAGAACATTCTTCTGGTTCCATTTCTCTTGAACAAGCAGTAAGAGCAGGGAAAGAACATCAGTTTGAATTCCTATTGAGAAAACTTCTTGCAGTCTACAAATCCGCAGATGATGCTATGCAGCAGCAAATGCAACCTTATCTGGATGAACTAGAAGCTGCGCTTGATACTGAGGATGTTCATTGATTTTGTAGAGGAAATATACTTTTTCTTTTCCAAAAAATCTTTTTTGAAGAGACAAAATTCGCACAGGTGTTTGTCCAATACCTATATCCTTCCACCCATTATATACTCGTATTTGAGAAGCAGAGGGTTGTAACAAAAGTCTGATAAGTATAATGAGTTCTTCTCTACTCAGTGTGGTTATCTTATTTACAAATGCGTGTTTTCCAATTTTATTGAATAAAAATCTGCTTCCTAAACCTTCAATTGTATCAAATATGTACCGCACCAACTGACTCTTGTCCACGTTTGTTGAACCAATAATAATAGGATGAAACACAAGTTTAACGCCAGGTTCAAATTTTGTAATCCCATAAAGAAACATTTCATTAAACTTTTTGCAATATCCACGTGAAATACTTCTTCTTTTTATTTCAGGGTAATCAAAAAGAGTAATTGCCCTTCTTATTTCATCAGAAATAAGTTTATATCCTTCTCTCAAATCAGGAATATTTTTTATCTGAAGCCATGTTAAGAAAGAAGTAACGTTCTCAAGATACAGCCTCAGAATCTCTTTGTATGTTGTTTCCTTTCCATCAGGATTTGAAATGTGTGTAACGAGAATAGCGCTCACTTGTTTAATATTGTCTTCATTGGAAATATGTACATAATCTTCTCGTTGAAAAATATGTTGAAAATTCTTTAATGTCTCATACTTCATTAGTACCACGTAATATCCTGATAAAAGTAATAATCCATGCCTTCTAGTGTTGTGACAATGCAACCTTCTTTATAATAAACTCCTTCAGGATCATCTCTTACACAACCACTATCATCTTCCCATGTGTCTATGTCGTCTGTTCCAAAAGTGGAGTTGCAGTATGCTTCATCGCTAGAATCGTAGCATGCTTCTTCATTAGGAACACAACTATCTGATCTGCTATTATAAGTAAACCCATCAGGACACCAGGTACTTTCAGCGTTACAGACCATGTTTATGTCATCAATAGTCGTCGTTTCCAAATAATCATAACACACTCCATCACTCACACAATCTGTCGTATCATCACAACAACCAGTTGTTCCATCTTCTACACAAGAAGTAAAATCAGCATATGCTGTTCCTTCTTGATTCAACAATCTTCCTGCACACATCATCTCAATTCCATCACAAGCACCTTCACAACACCTATAATAATCAGCATCTAATGTTGTATCGCAGGGATACCAACTACTTCCTTCTTCATCATCCAATCGTCCAACACAATATGATCCAGCATCTTCGTCACACGCAGTTGTTGATGTCTCACACGCCAACTCATCATAACACAAATAATACGAACTGTTCAAAGACAAGTCCGTTGAAATCCCGCCATACGACACATTCTCTCCATCAGCAACATCAGTATAATAAAACACTAAATTAGGTGGCGTTGTATCACTTGCATTGCACTGATGCCAATCTTCTGTACGAACAGCACCATGATCCCAACTAAAACAATCTACATTATCATAGGATGCAGTCCAAGGCAGCACAATAGAGCTCTCTAGTAAAGAAACAGAATTAATAAAATATCTAGAAGAAATGTCCTCATCAACGTTTGTTGAATACCAATCATCATTGACACCATCAGGAGAGATTGAATTAATATTGACTGTATTATTCAGATAACAAAAAAGATAATCTGATGTTTCTTCCTCATCAGCAACGCAATCAGATAAATCCATGACTTCATCAGCATCTGCAGGATAATCATCGCCACAGTCATAACCACCACCAAAACTGCTCCAACTCCATGACCACGATATGGCTCCAGTGACTGCTGCAGTCATCCCTGTTTGTTGTGCAGTCACAAATAAACCACCAAGAACAAGAATAACCAAAACAAAAGAAGCAACAGATTGCATCATTTTATTTGATCGCATATGTTCATCAGCAAGTCCAAAGTAAAGATTCAAATCTTCAGGAGTGTGGCCATGAACTTCCATCAATGTTCGAATGCGTCCATCTTTATGTCCTTCTTCTCGTTGCTTATGAATATAAGTTACAATTTCTTTTTGTTTTTTTGTCAATTTCTTTTGTGAAAATAATCCCATACGCACTTCTGAAGAAAAGAGCTATTTAAATCTTTGGAGAGATTCAAAGCCGGCTGCGTAGAAATCCTTAACATAACTATTTATTATAATTTTTTTCCGCCGCCGATAGCATTGTTTTTTTTGTTTTCCTCCCTTATTTGTCTCCCCTTATTCTCATTAAGGGGAGACAAATAAGAGGAGTGAAGATTTTCAGGCGGCGGAAAAAAATTAGGCACTTTTGCTATTTCAAAGAGGATTTCTACGCAGCCTCAAAGCCGCAACATATAAATATACGAGAAGCACAAAAATTGTAAAAGAGGTGTTTCCATGAAAAAAATACTCATCTTCCTTATTTTCCTTCTGCCTTCTGTTTTTGCGGCATCGTATGAGCAAACAGCTGCGGATATTAGTCCAGGTGTTTTTGCTGAGGGTGATTACTATTTTCCAACAAATGTTGTTATTGGCGATGATGCTGATCCAGGTTTAAGTTCGCCTGCGTCTCTTTATGTTACAGATGGGGCAAATGATGTTCCAGTTTATGTAACAACTGAGGGCACATATGGCTTATATGCTCGTAACAGCGGAACAGGATATGCTCTTTTTGGTTATTCTGATGACGGTTATGGAGTTTATGGGCGAACAGATGGAGCATCTTCTGGCTCAACAAGAGCAGGTGTTTTTGGTTATGCAACAGGAGGCACTCCTGGTGTTTACGGTTATGATTCCAGTGGAAGCGGAATTGGAGTAAAAGCAACATCCGATAACTATGGTTTCTACACGAGTGGCGCAGATTATGGCCTCTACATTCCAATTGCCAATAGATATGGAGTCTATGTTGCATCTTCTGATTCTTATGGCGTCTATGTTGCTTCTTCTGGTTCGTATGGTGGAAAATTTAAAGGAGATACTTATGGGATTTATGCAGATGGAGATGCTGTTGGTGTTTATGGAAAGAGTGATACCGTCGGCGTTTATGGAGTTACTGACAGTTCTTCTTCTTATCAGTGTGGTGTGCAAGGGTATAACAGTTATAGTGGCAATTTAGGATATGTAGCATGCCTTAATTATGGATTGTATACTCCAGATGATGCAAAAGTTGCAGGAGCGCTGAACGTCGGCAGTTGTTCTGGCTGCGACATCGCAGAACATTTCATAGGCAATGATCTAGAACCTGGCGATGTTGTTATCCTTGACCAAACCTCACCTAATCATGTGACAAAAACAACAACTGCATACAACAAACTCGCAGCAGGAATTGTTTCAACAGATCCAACATTAACAATGGGACTTGAAGAAGGAGTTCCTATCGCACTTGCAGGCGTTGTTCCAACAAAAGTCATTGGCAGAGTAAAACTCGGTGATCTTTTAACAACATCATCAACCCTTGGCTATGCAATGGCATGTGCAGACTATCAAAAATGTCAAGGTGCAATCATTGGGAAAGCAATGGAAGAGAATACTGGAGGAAAAGGAACTATCACTGCATTAGTGATGCTTGGATAACATGATATATCTCAATCAGCTTCTCACAAGTCCAGTTTTCTGGGCAGTTGCTGTTGCTGTGTGTAGTGCACAGCTCACAAAGATAATTCTTCTTGTCTTTAAGCAGCGCCAAAAATTTGTTTGGGATGATTTGTTTGTCACTGGAAGTATGCCGAGTGCACATTCTGCAATTGTTACGGCGTTAGTGCTCATACTCTTTTTGACAGAGGGATTTAGTCCATTATTTTTTGTTGCATTTGTCATGGCAGCGATTGTTATTCGTGATGCTGTTGGAGTGAGAAGAACAGTAGGAGAAGAAAGCAAAGTGTTAAGTAATGTTATTACTGTCCTAAAAACAAAGTTTCATATTACGATTCCAAGAAAAATGCACCAGTCTCTTGGCCATCAGCCAATTGAAGTGTTTGTGGGAACAGTAGTAGGAATTGTATCAAGTGTTATTGTGTATCTTTTGTTTTTGTATCTCTGATTTTTTTAATTTGTCTAAACTTACTCCACCATCTCTTTCAAATCAAATGCATTAATTGCAGCAAAATCTTCTCGTGATGCAACATAGGCAACTGCATTTTCGTAATGCTGCCAGATTGCGTCTCTATCTTCTTCTGTTAGTAGTGCTACGTCATCTGCTTCAGGATCATAATCTTCAGATTTTGTTGTTTCTGTTTCACTTTTCTGTTGCTGTGAAGTCTGCATAGTTGTTGATTGGGAATTTCGTGTTGTTTGTTGTTGTGTACTCTGTGGCCGCTGT
>Ga0233425_10001652_pt1 | contig 48548 bp, 40 predicted proteins | sample Watercolumn_Towu_2_FD_181712 | JGI IMG/M metagenome (GOLD analysis project Ga0233425, IMG submission 181712) | Freshwater microbial communities from Lake Towuti, South Sulawesi, Indonesia - Watercolumn_Towuti2014_140_MG | ecosystem: Environmental > Aquatic > Freshwater > Lake | place...
CACGCACGCGGACCGTTCCCGAGGGCCAGTGGATCTGGGTGCAGCAGGTGTTTGTGACGAGGCTCGAAGAGCAGCGGTTTCCCACGCGCGAAGAACTCGATGCGGCCGCGCCGCGACACCCCGTCGTTTTCTCCACTGGGCCCGACGCCATGGCCAACAGCCTGGCGCTGTCGCTGAGCGGCTTGACGCGTGACTTTGAGGTCCAAGGCTCCGGTTCGATTGAGCGTGATCCGGCAACCGGCGAGCTTACCGGGATGCTGCGTGGTGGCACAAAACGCTACCTGAAGTACCAGCCGCAGGCCGAAAAAGTTACCGAAGAGCAACGTCAAGAACGGCTCGCCATGCTGCTCCGCGACTACAACTCCGTCGGGATCACGTCGATCGCCGATCGAGACGCCAGCGCCGCGGACATCGATCGTTACGAAGCTCTGCGGCGGGCGGGTCGATTGCCGGTGCGCGTCGCGGCCTCTCACAGTGTCAATGCAGCCGATCCGATCGAATCGGTGCGGGAGAAGATTCGCGAGGTTGCGGACCATCCGCTCCGTAACAACGGCACATACGACCTGCGCGTCGTGGGTATCAAATCCTACCTGGACGGCGGCATGCTCACCGGCAGCGCATTGATGCGTCGCCCTTGGGGAGTGAGCCGCATCTATCGCATCGACGATCCCGACTATCTCGGCGTTCGGTTCATCCCGGCGGACAAGCTGCGAGATATCGTCCGCTGCACGACGGAGGCAGGCTTGCAGTTCACGGCGCACTCGGTCGGCGACGGCGCTGTGCATGCGCTGCTGGAGGCGTACGCGGAGGTGAACGCCGACTTGCCGATCCGAGCGACTCGGCCCTGCATCACGCACTGCAATTTCATGAGCGCCGAGGCGATCGCAAAAATGGCGCAGCTGGGCGTTGTCGCCGACATTCAGCCGGTGTGGCTGTACCTGGACGGCGCCACGCTGCAGAAGCAGTTTGGGAATGACCGCCTGGAGTATTTTCAGCCGCTGCGGTCGCTCATGACAGGCGGCGTGGTCGTCGGCGGCGGGTCGGACCACATGCAGAAAGTCGGCGCGCGACGCGCGATCAACCCCTACGATCCTTTTCTCGGACTCAGCACCACCATCACCCGCAAGGCTCGGAGATTAGAAACACCGTTGCACTCGGAACAGTCTTTGTCGCGCGCCCAGGCGTTGGCATTCTACACGCGGAATAACGCCTTCCTCACCTTTCGTGAAACCGTGATCGGCAGCCTGGAAGCGGGAAAACTCGCCGACCTGGTCGTGCTCGACCGCGACATTCTTGCATGTCCGGTCGACGAAATCCGCGAGTCAAAAGTCCTGACTACCCTGCTCGGCGGCAAAGTTGTCGCCGGCTCCCTGCCGGATTAGGAGCGTTGCTGGGGCATCTGGGCATCTTGCCCCAGCTGCAGAAGTCGCAGTCAATCAGGCCAGCACGTCGTGGATCACCCGGCCGTAGACGTCGGTCAGCCGTTCGTCACGTCCCTGGTGGAAATAAGTCAACCGCTCGTGATCCATCCCGATCAAGTGCAGGACCGTCGCGTGGAGGTCGTGCAAGTGGGCCTTGTTGACCACGGCTTCGAATCCGAGTTCGTCGGTTTCGCCATAGGACGTCCCACCTCGCACGCCGCCGCCAGCCAGCCAGATCGAAAAGCCATACGGATTATGATTTCGGCCGGGCTCACCCTGCCCTTCACTGAAAGGCATCCGCCCGAATTCGCCACCCCAGATCACGAGTGTACTGTCGAGCAACCCGCGTTGTTGCAGGTCGGTCAGCAGCGCACCGATCGGCTGGTCAATTTCCGCGGCGTGCTGGCCGTGATTGGTTTCGATACTCTTGTGCGCGTCCCAGGTCTCTTCGAGATGCCCGCCGCCGGAATAGAGCTGGACAAACCGCACGCCCCGTTCGATCAGACGGCGGGCGACCAGGCAATTGCGTCCGAATTCGTCGGTCGGGTGCTTCCCGACGCCGTAGGCATCCAGCGTGGTCTGGCTCTCCTGCGACAAGTCGACGGCCGCGGGAGCGGTTGCCTGCATGCGGTACGCCAGCTCATAGCTGGCGATCCGCGTCAGTAGTTCTTGTCCGCCCGGTCGTGCTTCGAGGTGTTTCTGGTTGAGTTGGGCCAGCGCGTCGAGCTGTTCGCGTTGTGCGGCCCGGTCGATGAACTCGGGCCCGCGTAAATCCAGTATCGGATCACCGGTGGGCCGAAACAATGTTCCCTGAAACGCACCCGACATGAAGCCGCTTGACCAATTCGGCTGCCCGCTGATCGGGCCGCCGCGCTTATCCAGGATTACCACATATCCCGGCAGGTCCTGATTCTCGCTGCCGAGACCGTACACCGCCCAGCTTCCGAGCGACGGGCGGCCTATGAACGTCTTGCCGGTGTTCATGGCGACCAAGGCCGAACCGTGTGCGTGACTGTCGGTGTGACAGGAGCGGATCACGGCCAGCTTGTCGGCATGCTGTCGGATCTGAGGGAAAAAATCGGAGATCATCAAGCCGCTCTCGCCGCCCGGTCGGAATTTGCGAAACGCCGGCGTGAGAAATCCGATCTTGCGGCCGCCCGAGTTAATGAATTTCTTGTCGGCCGGCAGCGGCTGCCCGGCGTATTTTTCCAACAACGGTTTATGATCAAATGTGTCGACCTGTGAAGGTCCGCCATTCATCATCAAGAATATGACGCGTTGGGCCTTGGCAGGAAAATGGGATGGGCGGGCCTGAAGCGGATGGCCGCTCGAGGCCGGCGAAGAAGCGGGGGCAGCGTATGCATGACGCTGGAAGAATCCTTCGGATTCCAGCAGGCTGGTCAGTGCCAGTCCGGCACAGCCAGCGCCCATCTCCCAGAGGAACTCGCGCCGCATTTGGCCGCACGGAAATTGTCGTCGTAGTGCCATGGCTCAATCCACATAGATAAATTCATTGGTGTTCAGCAAAACGTGGCAAAGCGACTGCCACGCCAGTCGCCGGGAATCAGGTGCGGCCTGGACGGGTAATCGATACTGCTGGCCGAGACTTGTTGTTAATCGGCGCAGATCGCGTTCGTCCAGCGCCTGGTCGTAGACCAGTAATTCCGCGATCTCTCCATTCCAAAACTCACCGTTGATATTTCCCTGCTGGCCGATGACGTATCGGGTGGAAAGATTGCGCTGCGACAGCGGACTGGGGCGGCGAGCGATCTGCAGGTCGTTCTGATACAAGACGGCTTCACTGTCACGCGCGACACCGGCAAGGCAGAACCATTCGTTGGGACGATCTAACTCTCCGGCCACAAAGTCGTCACTGAGTCGTACTCGATTGCGGCCGGTGAGCCCCAGAAAAACCGACGTCGTGGAGTTGCCCGCCTGGCCGTTCCAATTGGAGACAATTTCTCGATGTGCGTCACCACCGGCATCCCGCACGACCGCGATGATTGTGAATTGCTGCGACGACAGCAGTTGGCGATCAACGTGCAGGAACGTGCCGCTGCCGTCAAAGCGGATGGCCGGTCGACCATGGCCGGCGTCGGCGATCCAGATCGGCTGAAACTGGGAAACCGGCTGGTCTGCATGCGGTCGTCGATCAACGGCCGATGCGGGACGGGGCTGGTCGGGGCTGGCGTGGGAACGCGCATCGCGCCAGGCGCGGACTCGGCCCGCCTCGTCCTTGTCCACCCCGGCATCCGCGCGCAACCGCAGCACCAGACCATTCTCGGGTATCGGCGGCCGACGCGCATCGCCGCTCTCGGCTGCGCCCTGATTCCGAAAGCGTTCTTCCTGCCGTCGCAAATGACTCGCCGCGATGTCGAGTTCCTCGGCCGATGGCTGGCGCCCGAGCACCGCGCGCCAGGCGGCGAAAATCCGTGATTCGGCAGGCTCCGTGCTGCGCAACAGCGACTCGGCCAATGCCTGGCTGCATTCGTGGATGAACTCGTTATTCAGCATCGCCAATGCCTGGGGAGCGACGATCGTCACATCGCGCTGCCCGCAGGGCAGGGTCGTGTCGGGAAAGTCAAACGTCGTTGCCAAGGGAGACAACAGACTGCGCTTCGAGAGCATGTAGACACTGCGACGCTTCTGTTCTGATTTGGGTGACGCTTTCCAGGCGTTGGCTTTCATCGAAAGGCCTTCCAGCGCTTCCGCGCTGATGGTCGGTGCGAAGCTGGGCCCGCCGCGACGAGCGAGATCAAGTTCACCCGACACAGCGAGCAGCGCATCGCGGAGCGCGTCGGCGTCCAGGCGGCGCCGCTCGGAACGCCACCAGAGCCGATTGGCGAAGTCCTTCTCGGCATACTCGGCATGCCGAGGGTGCGTCGAGGCCTGCCGGTAGGTGCGGGACACCAGCATCATTCGCTGCAACCGTTTCGTTGACCAATTCCGTTCCACCAGTTCACGGGCGAGCCAGTCGAGCAATTCCGGGTGGGTCGGCCGATCACCGGTGAAACCGAAATTGTCGGGAGATCGCACCAGTCCATGACCGAAATGGCGCTGCCAGACGCGATTGACCCAGACGCGCGCCGTGAGCGGGTTCTCTGGATCGGCGATCCACTCGGCGAACTGCAGTCGGCGTTGCGAGGTCGCCGCTTCCGGTGTCGGCTGTCGGAACACTCGGGCTGGCCCGTTCACAAATGAAAAATGCGATGGCGCAATCACCGGGCCAGGCCGCTTCGGATCCCCTTTCTTCAACAGGTGCAGATCCGCCGGCGTCTTGGACCGATCGGTCCAGCCGTGGATCTCGCCGCCAAGTAGTTTGGGGTCCGGCCCGCCAAGGACGTCACCGCCAGCCGGTTCCAGAAACCCCGCCCAGAATGCGCTGCCCAACCGATAATAATCTTCCTGCCGGATCGGATCGAACTTGTGGTCATGACACCGAGCGCATTTCAGCGTCAGGCCGAGAAACGCCGTGCTGGAGGCATGCACCAGGTCCTCCAGCCGATCGTACTTGTATTCCTGGGGATCGTTTGGCTCGTCGTTCCAGGTCCCCAGCCGCAGGAATCCTGTGGCGATCAACGTTGACTCGGAGCGTTCCGCGACTTCGTCACCGGCCAGTTGATAACGCACGAACGCATCGTAGGGCAGGTCGGCATTGAAAGCTCCGATCACCCAATCACGATATTTCCAAATTGCCGGCTTCAATTGATCGCGTTCGTAACCGCAAGATTCCGCATAACGCGCCACGTCCAGCCAGTGGCGTGCCGACCGTTCTCCGAACGACGTCGAGGCGAGCAAACGATCGACTAATCGCTCCCAGCCGTCGGGACTCGTGTCGGCGGCAAATTCGTCAAGATCCTCGTACTGCGGCGGCAGTCCCCAAGCATCAGCGTAGATCCGTCGCACTGTGGTTCGGGGATCGGCGAGCGGTGCCGCGTGCCAGCCTTCGGCGGCGAGTTTTTCTGCCACGAACGCATCGATCGGCGACCGAGACTCGGCGGGCATTACCCCAACCGGCGTCGGCCCACGACGTACTGGCTGCAGCGACCACCAGTCCCTGCCGGCCCGTCGAGCGGTCGTAATTTCGAACAAGTCGAGGGCCTTCCCGTCGGTCCACGGTGCACCGCCGGCAATCCAATCCCGCAGAGCCTGGATCTCCTGCTCCGGCAGCTTTTGCGAGCGATCCCCCTTGGGCGGTGGCATTTCACCTGCCTCGACGCGCTGCAGCAGCAGGCTTTCCGCCGGCTTGCCCGGCGCAAGTGCCGCCTGTGATTCGCCACCCCGCAACAGGCTCTCCCAACGCGAAACATCCAGCCCACCCGATGGCTCGGCGCCGCTGTGGCATTCCAGGCAACGGGTCGTAAGCACCAAGCGTGCTGCGTCAAACGTTTTCGATTCCGCAAAACCCCGGCCGCAGACCGGCCAGCAGCAAAGGGCGAGTACCAGAATTCGGATGGCCATAACGCATCGATCCCCGGTCGTGATTCACTGGTCCATGACGATCATCTTAGCATCAGAAACTGCCCACGGCGATCACCATCGCCTCCTGCGTTATTGCGCCGTGTTATGGGTATCGCCTGTTTTGAGCAGAGTTCAATCAGAGTTCTGGATGGGCTAAAGACTGGCTAGAGACTCGTCCTGCGTCGCCCCGTGCATAATCGCGGAGCCCCCGAAAGCGATGCCAGCCCGGCGGTTGAGAACAGCCTGATCTTACCCTACAATCTCGCCATCCTGTCGGGTCGAGGATCCCTTGCCCTAGACAGGCGACAAACCGTCCAAAAGTAACCATGAGGAGACTGGGCAATCATGCCATTTGAACGTACGCTCGTCCTGCTGAAACCGGATTGCGTCCAACGCCGCCTGATGGGCAAGATCATCAGTCGGTTCGAGGAAAAAGGGTTCAACCTGATCGCGATGAAGATGCTGCAGGTGACACCCGAGCTGGCAAAACAGCATTATGCCGAGCATGTCAGCAAGCCGTTTTATCCGGGCCTGGAGAGATTCATCACCGCCAGTCCGATTCTGGCCTTGATCGTGGAGGGGCTGGAGGCGATCCGGGTGGTGCGCGACATGCTGGGTGCTACCAGCGGACTCAAAGCGGCTCCCGGGACGATCCGCGGCGATTTTTCCAGCAGCCGCCAGATGAACCTGGTGCATGCGTCCGATGGTCCAGAAGCAGCAGCGCGTGAAATCGGGCTCTACTTCCGACCCCAAGAGATTTTCAGCTATTCACCGACACTGACGCCTTGGTTCAAGGCCGACGACGAGTAACCGCACTCGGCGCGAACGCCAACGGATCTGCGTCGGCCGGTCTATTTTCGGGAGGCTTCGTATGCGCTATCACGTTTTGCTCGTCTGGGCCACGACGTTGTGCCCGTTGGCGTTGAGCATCGGAGGGGGAGATTGTGTCGCTACGGCCGCTGAGATTACCGTCCACAAACAGCGACGCGCCCCGCAAACGGACCAGGAATTTCGTGTCATCAGCAACACAGAAAAATGGGATCCCGCGCAGACCGCCTTGATCGTATGCGATGTCTGGGACTCGCATCATTGCCTGAACGCGGTGAGGCGGGTTGAGGAAATGGTGCCGCGGATGAACCTGGTGCTCGAAGCGGCGCGCCAGCAAGGTTGCCTGATTATCCATGCGCCCAGCGGTTGCATGGGCCCCTACGATCAGCATCCCGCGCGAAAGCGAGCTAAAGATGCACCACAGGCTGCCAACCTGCCCAAAGGGATCGCGGACTGGTGCCACCAAATCCCCGCCGAAGAGGCCGGCCAGTATCCCTTGGATCAATCGGACGGCGGCGAAGACGACGACCCGGTCGAACATCGGTTGTGGCACGAACGACTTGCCGGGATGGGCCGGACGCCGCGTTCCCCCATGCTCACCCAGCATGACGTTATTCGCATCGACGATCAGGATGCGATCAGTGATTCCGGAGTCGAAATCTGGAATCTGCTCGAACAGCGCCAGGTAAGAAACGTCGTGCTGCTCGGCGTTCACACCAACATGTGTGTGCTCGGACGTCCGTTCGGCCTTCGTCAGCTGGCGAAGAATGGCAAGAATGTCGTGCTGATGCGCGACATGACCGATACGATGTACAACCCGGAACGCTGGCCCTACGTGACACATTTTGTCGGCACCGACCGGATCATCGAGCATATCGAGAAATATGTCTGTCCGACAATCACCAGCGTTGACTTCATCGGCGGCGCCCCGTTGCGTTTTTCCCAAGACCGCCGTTCGATCGTGATGATGATCGGAGAGGACGAATACCGCACGGAAATCACGTTGCCCGAGTTCGCGCTGAAAGACCTGGAACCCAAAGGATTCCAGGTAACAGTGGTCCACTCGGCGGCTGATGACAAGAACTCATTCCCCGGCCTGATCGAAGCCTTGACGAAGGCCGATATTCTGTTGGTGAGCGTTCGGCGGCGCACCCCGCCTCGCGATCAACTGGACGCTGTGCGCAAGTTCATCGCCGCGGGTAAGCCGCTGGTCGGCATCCGCACGGCGAGTCACGCGTTCTCGCTGCGCGACGCCCCCCCTCCTCCCGAACATGGTTCCTGGACGACTTTCGATCCGGAAGTTCTGGGTGGACATTACGTCGGCCACCATGGTGTCGGCCCGAAAGTCGAACTGGCGGTGACCGCCGGGGCGGAATCGCACCCGATCCTCCGCGGGATCGACGCCCGCCGCATCCTGGGAAATGGCTCACTCTATCGGGTCATACCGCTGGGGATCTCTACGACGCCGTTGCTCAAAGGCGCGGTTCCCAATATCCCGATCGAACCTGTCGCTTGGACCAATGTGGTGCGTGGGAGCGGCAACCGAGTGTTCTACACGTCGCTGGGACACCCCGACGACTTTACCAATCCGGAGTTCCGCAAGCTGCTGGTGAATGGACTTTGCTGGACGATTGGGATTGCGGCACCGGCGACGCCCCCGGAGTCATTCTCCGCAAGTGGCAAATGATCGCCGCAGAAGAAGTTGCCACGGAAGAATACCGAAGAACTTGCCACGGAAGAACACGGAAGAACACGGAAGGACATAAAAGAACAAATAAGAGAATCGTTGAAGCGGTAAGTCGATCGATTCTGCGTTTCTCGGTAACATAACCCGTCAACTTCTTCGCAGTGTGCGCAGTTATCTTACGATTCGTTTGCGTTCAGTGATCCGAATGCCCTCGGCTTGTCCGAGGGTTTGTTACGCTTCTTGCTATAGCTCGAATTCAACAAGGCGGATCGCGGGCGAGCGCGAAGCTTGGAATCGAGGGGCATTTTTGGGTCGCGAGCGCCGTGGCGTTGCCGCGCGTTTCCTCGGAATGCCCGGACTCCCTTCCTCTACCCATAGCTCCGGGACGGGCATCGCTGCGTGTAAAATCGCGGGGCGGCCAGAGTGGGCCGCCCCGCACATTCATTCTTCGCGGATCCAATCAATGGGAATCGCAGCATGCCGCCTGCTCAGCGCAACACGCTCCGCCCAGCTCGCAGCAGTCGGTCTGGCCCGCTTGCTCACAGCACGGCAGGGCTTGCTCGCAACATAGCCGACCGGCGCCACAGCACCCCGCGTCCTTGCTGGCGGTCTGGCTCCGCGGACCGAAAGCCAACAAGCCACCGGCGAGTCCCAACGTCAGTAATGCAGCCGCAATGAAGGATGTTCTTGACATCACAATTCTCCTGAAAATTTCTTGTGCAACTTGAATCTGATTTACGAATTGGCCGCGCATGACCGCCGATGGCCGCAACGGGTCACGGACGGATTTCCGGCACGGCATGCGATCGCCGACGACGCGGTCGATCCTGGTTCGTACAACTCGGGCTGCCTTGTTCGAGCCCGTACCACAGAAAGCTCAATGCCCTTCACTGCGTCGCGCCATGGCAAACATCACGTGAAAAGCATCAAGCGGGAACCATTAGCAGCGCCAGACCGAGTACAGCAGATGCAGCCGTTGGGACGCGGAACACTCCCCCGGACTTCTCTGCCCAACGAGTCGGAACCGGGTGAAAAGTTCGGGAATCGGTCCGAGACAAATTCCCAGGGGGATATCGTCCGAAGCGCTGAACTTGGACTTGTCTGGAAGTGTCAAGGCCCGCGCCGCAGCACAGCAGCAAGTCGGCTCCGGGACTTTCCCCGGCGCATCGGGATGCAGACTGCAACCGTCGGGCTTGCCGTCCCGGCGGGCGGACACAGGTTTTGTGGCTGTGGCCGGCAGGCAACAGGCATGGGGCGGCGCCTGGCTGGCCTGAGAACGACCGTCGCTACCGAACGATTGGCAGCATAACCCGACAGGCAGCACGGTGGCCACTGCCGCCAGAAGAACCATGGTTCGGGCCAGCATGTTCATAGACTCTGTACGTCGCGAGACTTCGTTGGGGTCGCCCGAATTCTACGCCGAGGGCTTGTAAGGATCAATTCGAACTGCGTCCCACGCACCCTGACGATCGGTTGGATGCCAGCGCTACTCGTCGGTTACGCAACCCTCGGACGCGGATTTGACGTTCTTGATGTACTTGAAAAGCGTTCCGCAGGTGGCCTTGTAGACGGGCGCGGTCCAGGCGGCCTTGCGCCGCGCCATTTCGGCATCGCTGACCTGCACATCGATACGGCGAGACTGCGCATCGATCGTGACCATGTCGCCGGTCCTGACCAGTGCGATCGGGCCTCCCTCCTGCGCTTCGGGCGTGATATGGCCGACGATGAAGCCGTGGGACCCTCCGGAGAAGCGTCCATCCGTAAGCAGCGCCACGGTCGAACCGAGTCCTGCACCGATGATTGCCGAGGTGGGAGTCAGCATCTCCGGCATGCCCGGCCCGCCTTTCGGTCCTTCATAGCGGATGATCACCACATCGCCGGCCTGGATGCGATTCTGTTCCAGCGCGGTCAACATTTCCTCTTCTGAATCGAACACGTTCGCGGGCCCGGAAAATCTCAGGCCTTCTTTGCCGGTGATTTTCGCGACGGCTCCCTGCGGCGCAAGCGATCCACGCAGAATCTGAATATGGCCGGTCGACTTAATCGGGTTTTCCAGGGTATGGACGATTTTCTGACCGGCGGACAATCCGGGGAGCGACTCGAGATTCTGGGCGATAGTCCTGCCGGTCACCGTCATACAATCACCGTGGAGAAAGCCCTTTTCGAGCAGGTACTTCATGACCCCCGGAGTTCCACCCACTTTGTGCAGATCCTCCTGCACATACTTGCCGCTCGGCTTCAAGTCAGCCAGGTAGGGTACGCGGTCGCTCAGGCGTTGAAAATCGTCGATATCGAGCGGCACGCGCGCCGCCCGCGCCATTGCAATCAGATGCAAAACGGCATTGGTCGAGCCGCCAACAGCCATCACCACGGCGATCGCATTCTCGAATGCCTGACGGGTCATGATGTCTCGGGGCTTCAGGTCGCGCTCCAGCAATTCCCGCACGCAGCGGCCGGCGTCGACACATTCCTGCAGTTTCTCGGGATCCTCCGCGGGAATATCCGAACTGTACGGCAGACTCATTCCCATGGCTTCGATCGCGCTGGCCATCGTATTCGCGGTGTACATCCCGCCGCAGGCACCGGCGCCCGGACAGGACCGGCGAACAATCTCGGCGCGCGTCTGCTCGTCGATCGTACCGGCCAGGTACTGCCCGTAACATTGAAACGCCGAAACGATGTCCAGTTTCTCGCCACCCAGCATCCCCGGCTTGATCGTCCCGCCGTAAACCATCAGCGCCGGACGGTTCAGACGCGCCATGGCGATCAGGCAACCCGGCATGTTCTTGTCGCAGCCCGGCAGCGCCACCAGCCCGTCGTACCATTGAGCACCCATGATCGTCTCGATCGAATCGGCGATCAAGTCGCGCGACTGCAGCGAGTAACTCATCCCTTCCGTGCCCATCGAGATTCCGTCGCTGACACCGATCGTATTGAATCGCATGCCCACCATGCCGGCTGCCGTGACGCCTTCCTTGACTTTTTCGGCCAGCTTCAGCAGATGCATATTGCAGGTATTTCCCTCGTACCAGACGCTGGCGATGCCGACTTGCGCCTTGTTCATGTCGGCCTCGGTCATGCCCGTGCCGTACAACATCGCCTGCGATGCGCCCTGGCTCTTCGGCTGAGTGACTCGACTGCTGAATTTGTTGAGTGCCATTTTCGCTTGCCCTTCCATCCCCTGCATGACATCATTAGCTCCCACAAGCCAACCATCATACGATGGTCCCCCTGGATTCGTCAGTGGGTGCGGGTTGCGGAGAGCACTCGAGGCGACGGGTTCACGTAAGGAGATTTCGTCATGTCGGATATTGGGGTCGTGTATCGACCGTTGCCAGAGTGGCTTCGATTGCCGGGGGGCTACCGCTGGGACGAAGTGGCGGCCGTCACCTGCGATGCACAGGACCGCGTGTATCTATTCAATCGCGGGCCGCTGCCGGTGCTGGTGTTCGACCGCGATGGCGAACTGCAGCAGGCGTGGGGTGCGGGCGTTTTCCGCCGGCCGCACGGTATCAGCTGCACGCCGGAGGGAACATTACTATGCACCGACGACTCGGACCATACCGTGCGCGAGTTCACCACGGAGGGCCGACTGCTGATGACGTTGGGCACATCCGGAAAACCCAGCGACACCGGTGCGACCAGCGTCGACTTCCGCACCATCCGCCGCAGCGCCGGGCCGTTTCATTATCCGACCAACGTCGCTCTGAATGACAAGGGGTTGATCTTCGTCGCCGACGGTTACGGCAACGCGCGGATCCACCGTTTCTCGCGCGACGGCCAACTGCAGCGATCGTGGGGCGCGCCAGGGAACGGCCCCGGCGAATTCCATGTTCCGCACGGAATCGCCGTCGACCCGTCCGGCATCGTGCTGGTCGCGGATCGGGAAAACAGCCGGATTCAACGATTCACGCCGGACGGTGATTACCTCGACGCGTGGACCAACGTCGCGCGTCCCTGCCAGGTGGCCGTCGATCGCCACGGCCGCGTGTTCGTCGCCGAACTTGGTTATAAAGCCGGCATGTGGCCCGGCACGAAGGCCCCCAGTCCCGACGCGACCGGAGGACGCGTGAGCATCTTCTCCGCCGACGGCCGATTGCTGCATCGTTGGGGCGGCGGATTGCACCCGACGGCGCCAGGCGATTTCTTTGCGCCGCACGACTTGTGCCTCGACGGGCACGGCGACCTCTACGTCGCGGAAGTTGTGATGTCTGCAGGAGGCAATCGCGGACTGGTCGACCCTACCTGCCATTCGCTGCAGAAATTCAGCTGCGACGCCTGATCACTTTCCGGCCTGCCCAGATGGCAACCAGTGAGATCGTGATCCACCAGTAGTTCCAGGCCAGCCGTATCGCGGCCCCCAGCAATGTCCCCAGCCTCGAATTACTGGTCATTGTAAAACGCCCGCTCGACATGCCCGAATAACCCAGCTTCTCGAAGGGCGGAAACGACAACAAGCTGTCGGGCCAGGCGCGATGCAAAAGTCCCTCCCGAATCACGAAGATCCGCAATTCCGGCTCCTTTTCGCGTTCGATCACGACGGACGTCACTCCGGGAAGCGATTCGAGATGGGCTTGCAGCGCACCGTCGTCCTCGGGAAATCCTGATAACGCCACGCGCATTTCGATGGTCTGCGTTGTTTGCAACCCAAGATAAACGAGCATCGGCAGAAACAGCATGCACGACAACAGTGACGCGAGCGAAAACTGCCAGCGGCGAGTCGGCGGGAGCTGGGTGTCTTGACGCATGCCTCGAATTGTAGCAAGTTCTACACTCATGACGCACTCACCGGAACCAAAACGACTTCCTGTCGGACCGCTTTACTACGAGTTCAGCCGCCACAATCCGGCGCGGATAAGGATCGAGCCGGGCGAGCAATTGTGGGTCGAGAGCGAAGACGCATTTTCCGGACAGATTCGCACAAATGACGACCGACGCGACAAGACCAAGCGCCCCTACGGAAATCCGCAAACCGGCCCGATCGAAGTTGCCGGCGCTGCGCCGGGCGACACGCTGGCCGTTCAAATTCACGAAATCCTGCCCAGCATCGGCCAATGCGCGACGCGCACCAGCGATCCGCGCCAGCTCAGCGAATGGCTTGGCACCGACTGCCCGCACGGAACGCACGTCTGCGCGATCCAGGAAGGGCTGATCCATTGGAGCGACTCGATCACCATCCCCTACCGCCCGATGCTGGGCTGTATCGGCACCGCGCCCGACACCGGCGTCCCGACGACCGGCCCGGCCGGACCGCACGGCGGCAACATGGATATCATCGAGACCTGTCCGGGAAGCACGGTCTATCTACCGGTGTATGTGCCCGGCGCGTGGTTGTATCTGGGCGACGCCCACGCGGCGATGGGGCATGGCGAGCTATCCGCCAGCGGGTTGGAAATGCCAGCCCACACGCTAATTACCATCGACCTGGTACGCGGCCAGCGCATCCCCGGACCGCGCATCGAAACACCGACCGAAATCATGACCATCGCCACTGGCTGTCCGATGGAGCGCGCGTCGGCGGAAGCGTTTGCTCGACTGATTCAATGGATGGAATCCGACTACGGCTGGGATCGCTGGAAGGCCTACGACCTGCTGACGCATGTGGCTCGAATCTCGGTCGGATATTATGCCATCGGCACGGTGGCGGCCAAGATTGAGAAGCGATACTTGGGCGAGAAGCGAGTCAAGTGACGCGACAAGCCGACGGCGCTGGCGCAACTCGCTCATGGCGCCGCCGCTGACAGTCCCCCACAGGCTTCGAACAGCAGCAACGCGTCCCGCACGGCGCCTACGTCGTGAACCCGCAGGATCTGCACCCGTTGCAGCGCCAGCGCCGCCGCAATCCCCACGTTGGCCGCCAATCGATCGCGCTGGGGATCGCCCAGCAACTTGCCGATAAACCCCTTGCGGGAATAGCCGACCAGCAGCGGCACGCCGAGTGCGTGAAATCGCCGGCAATTCCGCAGCAGCGTCAGGTTGTGTTCGTGAGTCTTGCCGAAGCCGATTCCCGGGTCGAGGCAGATACGTTCGCGGTCGATGCCGACGGCCATCAGTCCGTCGCGGCGGCGCCGAAGGTATTCGAAAATTTCTTCGAGCACGTCGTCGTACCGAGGATCATCCTGCATGGTTTGTGGCGAGCCTCGCATATGCATGGCACAAATGCCCACTCGGCTCTCGCGGGCAACGACCGACATCTCCGCATCGCCTTCCAGTCCGGTGACGTCGTTGATGATCTCGACGCCCGCGTCGATCGCCGCCCGCGCGACGGCTGCTTTGGACGTATCGATCGACAACGGTACCGACACCCGCCCGGCGAGCCCTTCCACGACGGGCATCACCCGCCGCAATTCCTCCGCCGTGGTGACCGGCGTGGAGTAGGGCCGCGTGCTCTCGCCGCCAATGTCGAGGAAATCGGCGCCCTGCGCGACCAGAGCCAGAGCATGGTCGATCGCGGCAGCCGGTTCGCCATAACGGCCACCATCCGAAAAACTGTCCGGCGTGCAATTGACAATGCCCATCAGTAGCGGCAGGCGGGCGACGCGGTTCAGATCGAGCGTTCGCGTTCGCAACACCCATCGGGTGGCGGGAGGAGCGGGTTCTCGATCGGCCGGTGCGCTTTCCATCACGGTTACCTGCCAGGATCTTAGTCCATCCTCGCCGCGCCAACAAATGGGTGTGCAGGGAGTTGCCGGTCGAGTATGCTGTCGGGGCCCGAAGCACTGCCGCTGCGCCTGTTCCGATCGTGCAGAATGCGGCGCCGGGCAATTGCGGTTGAGCATCTCGACGGAGCCTGACGCGCCCCATGCCATCCTCCATGAATCTGGAACAACTGACGCGGCAGCTCGAAAGCGAAGCGGCGACGATTCAGCAAGGCGGCGGTCCCCAGGCCGCGGAGCGACAGCATTCCAAGAAACGGTTAACAGCGCGGGAACGGCTGGCGCGGCTGTTCGATCCAGGATCGCCGCAACTGGAAATCGGTCTCTGGGCCGGCAACGGCATGTATGCGGATTGGGGCGGCGCGCCCGGCGCAGGTGTCGTCACGATGGTGGGCACGGTCGAAGGCCGTAAACAGATGGTGATCGCCAACGACGCAACGGTGAAAGCCGGCGCGTTTTTTCCGGCCACCGCCAAGAAAGTCCTGCGAGCGCAACGGATCGCATTCGCCAATCGGCTGCCGTTGATCTATCTGGTCGACTCCGCCGGCGTCTTTCTGCCGCTCCAGGAGGACGTCTTTCCCGACGAAGACGACTTTGGCAGGATCTTTCGCAACAATGCCGTCATCTCCGCCGCCGGCATTCCGCAGATCGCCGCAATCATGGGGAATTGCGTGGCGGGTGGCGGATACCTGCCCGTGTTGTGCGACAAACTGCTGATGACGGAAGGATCGGGGCTATATCTGGCGGGGCCCGCGCTGGTCAAAAGCGCGATCGGTCAGGAAGTATCGAGCGAGGAGCTGGGTGGGGCCTCGATGCACGCCGCCATCAGCGGCACGATCGATTACCACGAACCGACCGACGATGCCTGCCTGCAACGGATTCGGCGCCTGGTCGCGAATTCCGCGAGCGAGCCGGCGACGGTCAGACATCCTTTCCTGCGCGAAGCCGCTCGCGAGCCGGCCCGCACCCCGCAAGACATCTATCAGATCGTCACCCCCGACCCACGCAAGGATTATGAGATCCGCGAGGTGCTGTCGACGATCGTGGACGAGGGCAGCTTTGATGAATATAAGGCCGCCTTCGGCCAGACGATCGTCTGTGGTACCGCCCGCGTCGGCGGATTCCCGATCGGCATCGTCGCCAATCAACACCACCGTATCCGATCGGCCAAAGGCGAGTTCCAGTTCGGTGGCGTTATGTACGTCGACAGCGCCGAGAAAGCGGCTCGCTTCGTCATGAACTGCAATCAAGATTGGATGCCGCTGGTCTTTCTCCAGGATGTCAACGGCTTCATGGTGGGACGCGAGAGCGAGCGGGCGGGGATCATCAAGGCGGGCGCGAAACTGGTCAACGCACTCAGCAACAGCCGCGTTCCCAAAATCACCGTGATCGTGGGCGGTTCGTTCGGCGCCGGCAATTACGCGCTTTGCGGAAAAGCGTTCGACCCGCGACTGATCGCTGCCTGGCCCAACGCCCGCTGCGCGGTGATGGGCGCCGAACAGGCCACGTCGACCCTGCTGGAGATCCAGGCCGCCAGCCTGGAACGAAAAGGGCACAAGGCCGACGCCGACGAATTGCGGCAATTGCGAGAACGAATCAAGTCCGACTACGAACGCCAAACCGAAGTCCGTTACGGCGCAGCACGCGGCTGGGTCGACGCTATTATCGATCCGGCGCAGACCCGCGACTTCCTGGTCCAGGCACTCGAAATCGCCACCCGTTCCGCCAGCGAAGAACCATTCCGAGTTGGAGTCTACCAGGTATGACAGTATTCCGCTTTGAATTACGTCACGGCAGCCGCCAGGCCCCAGCAAACTCGCGCCGTGCAGAATGCTGTGCACACTGCGGGTGCGCATTCGTCGCCTGCGCTGCATTACTTGCCTTTCCTCCGCTCGCTCGTTCCTTCGAGCCCGACAATGCCGCGGCGCCTGCCGGGCAGTTTGAATGCCGCTACGCAACCGTCGCGCCCGTGATCGATGGCAAGCCGGACGACGAAATCTGGATGACCGCCGAGGAAATCACGTCGTTCACACTGCCATGGCTCGGCGAAAAACGGCGACCAGCGCGCACCGCAACCCGCGCACGATTGCTGTGGGACAACCAGTACCTGTATTTCCTGGCGGATATGGACGACCGCGATCTGTATGCCGACGTCACGGAACACGACGGAGTCACGTGGGAAAACGACGTCTTCGAACTGTTCTTCAAGCCCAGCGACGAACATCCGGGCTACTACGAGTTTCAGGTGAACGCCGCCAATACGCCCTTTGACATGTTTGTGCCTCGGCGCGGATCGGGCAACGTGCGCCGCTACGCTCGTGCCGATGAATTCCACCTGGAATCGAAAGTTACGCTCCGCGGAACGCTGAACAACTGGCGCGATCTGGATACGGGCTGGACGGTCGAGGGACGCATTCCGTGGCGCGACTTCGTGCGCAGCGGCGGTGCCCCTCGCCCCGACGAACGCTGGAAATTCGTGCTCTGCCGCTACGACTACAGCGTCGATTTCGACGGACCAGAATTGTCGTGGTGCTCGCCGACCAGTTCTCTGCCCGTCGCCGACTTCCATCGCTTCGAGGATTACGCCACGCTGCGATTTGTACCACCACCGCGACGCAATGCGGCTCGAGGCATCCCGGAGCGTATTCCCTGGACGACCTCGCGCGTCGTTGGTTCCCCCGACCCGCCACCTCCGTTTCGCACGCGAGCGGCATTCGACAAGCCTCCCCTGCCCTTCCCGATCGCCGCCTCGCTGATTCCGGGACGCGCGGAATGGCTGGTCATTACCCAGCCCGCCCCCTACGCGCCCTCACAGCTGGTCAAGATGCGCGACGAACCCGATGTTCGCTCCGCGGAACTGCTGCTGGAGATCCCCGACACCACCGCCTACTCGATGACATTCCATCCCAACTATCGCCAGACCGGATGGGTCTACCTGGGGTACAACGGGCCGGGCACCAGCGGCTTTCGCGGCAAGACAACTAAGATCGTGCGCTACCATCTCCATCCCGGAACCGGCACGTTCGATCCCTCCACGGCGCGAATCATCCTGGAATGGGAGTCCGATGGTCATAATGGCGGCGCGACCGTATTCGGCAACGATGGGATGTTGTACGTGACCACGGGCGATGGAACGTCGGATTCGGATACCAATCTGGCCGGACAGGACTTGAGTCATCTGCTGGGTAAGGTCCTGCGAATCGATGTCGACCATCCGACCGCCAAAAGCGCGTATGCAATTCCCGCCGACAACCCGTTCGTCGGCAAAGACGGCATCCGTGCGGAGACTTGGTGTTACGGACTGCGCAACCCCTGGCGGATCGCCGCCGATCCGAAACGCGGCGCGCTATGGGTCGGCAATAACGGTCAGGATCTTTGGGAGCAGGCCTATCGGATCGAGAAAGGAGCGAATTATGGCTGGAGCGTCATGGAGGGCAGCCATCCTTTCTACCCGGATCGGAAAGCCGGCCCCACGCCGTTTGTGGCTCCCACCGTCGAACACCCGCACAGTGAAGCCCGTTCGCTCACGGGCGGCCTGGTCTACTACGGCAAGAAGTACCCGGAGCTGCAAGGTGCCTACATCTACGGCGATCATTCCACGGGTAAGGTCTGGGGCGTCCAGCACGACGGGTCGCGGATCGTCTGGCACCGCGAACTTACCGACACGCCGTTTCACATCACCGGGTTCGCGCATGACCGCGACGGAGAAATACTGATCCTGGACCACGCCGCCGCCGGCAATCTCCACTATCTTGAGCCCAATCCGCCGCCGGCGGCCGACGCCACACCCTTTCCGCGCCGATTGAGCGAAACGGGCATTTTTCGCTCGCTGCCGAAGCACCAATTCCACGAAGGCTTGATTCCGTATTCTGTCAATGCAGCGCTCTGGTCTGACGGTGCCTACAAGGAACGCGCGTTCGGAATTCCGCATCATCCCGATCGCCCCGACTCGGAAATGACGATCGACGTCTCGCAGCCCAAGGGATGGGGTTTTCCCGACGACACGGTGCTCGTCAAGTCGTTCGCACTGGAACGGACCCCTGGCGACGCGGCAACTCGTTTCTGGATCGAAACGCGGCTGCTCGTGAAGCAGCAAGGCGAATGGATCGGCTATTCCTACCTTTGGAATGACGAGCAAACCGACGCGGAACTGGTTGCGGCGGAGGGAGCCGATCGAGAATTTGATTTGCGGGTGCCTCGATCCCGGGACAACCCGTCGGGGCAGCTGCGCCAGCATTGGCGTTATCCCAGCCGCACGGAATGTATGGTCTGCCACAGTCGCGCCGCGAATTTTGTACTCGGCTTGAGCACCGCGCAAATGAATCGCGATCATGACTATGACGGGAAACGCGACAATCAACTGCGCGTGCTCGAACATCTGGGTCTGCTGCGCGTCAACTGGCACGGGGATACACTCACCGCGTTGCGCGAGGAGTTCACGCGGCAGGGCAAGAGCGAAGCGGAGATCGGGGCGTTGATCGCGGAACGCACCGCGTCTCGATTGCAGCGCCCGCCAGCCACGACATCGCTGCTGACGCACTCGCCGGACCAGTACCCGCGTCTGGCCGACCCGTATGATCGGGCCGAATCGCTGGAGCGGCGTGCCCGCGCGTATCTGCACTCAAACTGTTCTCAATGTCACCTGCCCGCCGGCGGAGGCAACGCGCAACTCGATCTCGACTACGCGACGCCGCTCGATCAAACCAAGTTGCTGACGGTTCCACTGCATCATCGGTTCGAGGTGCAGGATGCGCGGATCGTGGCGCCAGGGAGCCCGGAGAAGAGCGTGTTGTTGAAGCGGGTGGGACAACGCGGAAAGGGGCAGATGCCGCAGCTCGCCACCGATCTCGTTGATCGGCCCGCCGTCGAGTTGTTGGAGGAGTGGATTCGAGGCCTGGCGCGCCCCTGAACGGGCGTGCGACGGACGAAGGGAATTCAATCAGCATGCCGATCCGGATTGCGAATGGCGCTGGATTCCTCGGTGACAACCTCGACGCGCCGCGCCGACTGGTGGAAGCGGCCGAAGTCGACGTCCTGACGATCGAACACCTCGCCGAATTGACGATGTCGATTCTGGCCCATCAGCGTGCCAAGGATCCGCGAGCCGGCTATGCCACCGACTTCCTGGATGTCATTGATTCGCTGTTACCAGCTTTGCGAACGCAGCCCCAATTGCATCTGATCGCGAACAGTGGAGGCATGAATCCCACCGGCTGCGCGGCGGCGACCGGCCGAGCGTTGGCCGCCGCCGACTTGGGTGACCTGACCATTGGCATCGTCCGCGGCGACGACATCCTGGCACGTCTTGATGAATGGCGCCAAGCGGGCTGCAGCTTTCGTAACCTGGACACGGGAGCCGATCTGGCGGAGTTACAGGCCCCGATCGTCAGCGCGAACGCTTACCTCGGCGCTGCCCCGATCGTCGATGCCCTGAGTCAGAATGCACGAATTGTCATCACCGGCCGCGTGGCCGACGCGTCGCTCACCGTCGCTCCCGTCGTTCATCGCTACGGCTGGTCGTGGGAAGACTGGAATCGCCTGGCCGGCGCCAGCGTTGCAGGGCACTTGATTGAGTGCGGCGCTCAGGTCACCGGCGGCTATGCCACCGAATGGAGCAACTGCCGTCTGACCGACGTCGGTTACCCGATTGCGGAAGTTGATTCGGACGGATCGTGTCAAATTACCAAACCGCCCGGTTCGGGTGGCGTTGTAAATCGTCGCACAGTCGTCGAACAACTGACCTACGAAATCGGAGACCCGCAACAATATCTTACGCCGGACGTGGACGTCGATTTCACCACGGTTACGGTCCACGAGTCCGGCACCGATCGGGTTGTCGTTCAAGGCGCGAACGGCGGGCCTCGCCCCGATTGCCTCAAGGTCTCGCTGGCGTATCGAGCGGGCTACATGGCCTCCGCGCAACTGCTGGTCTACGGCGAAGATTGCCTGGAAAAAGCCCAGGCGGCCGCCCAGATGGTGCTCGACCGAGTTGCCCTGGCCGGATTTCAACTCGAGCGATCGAAGATCGAGACCCTGGGCACCGGCTGCGCGGTGCCACTCGGCCAAACGAGCAATCGAATCACCAACGAAGTCATCCTGAGAGTGGCGGTGCACGATTCACGGCGCGACGCCGTCGAACGATTCACGAGGGAATTTGCGCCGTTGATCACCAGCGGCCCCGCCGGGCTCGCAGGTTATGCCGCCGGCCGCAGCCCGGTTCGTCCTGTGATCGCCTACTGGCCCACCCTCGTCCCCCGTGAACTCGTGCGGCCCCAGGTCATGGTGCTATCCGCAAAAGAATGGGCCGAATCGTAGGGTGGGTCGAGGACGGTAGGGTGGGTCGAGGTACTCCGAGGCCCACCAAAATGCGGTTCGCCTCACCAAAAATGCCAACGTGCCGAACAACGTCCGCAACCAAGTCCGCGTTACGCGCTGGTTGAGATTGGCTGCAGAGAATGGTGGGCCTCGGGAATACCTCGACCCACCCTACGGTTAGGCTACCACGTTCGTAGGGTGGGTCGAGGTACTCCGAGGCCCACCAAAATGCGGCTCGCCTCACAAAAAACGTCAACATGCCAAACACCGTCCGCAACCAATTCCGCGTTACGCTTCGGTTGAGATTGGCTGCAGAGAATGGTGGGCCTCGGGAATACCTCGACCCACCCTACGGTTCGGCTACCACGTTCGTAGGGTGGGTCGAGGTACTCCGAGGCCCACCAAAATGCGGTTCGCCTCACAAAAAATGCCAACGTGCCGAAAAACGTCCGCAACCAATTCCGCGTTACGCGCTGGTGGGCCTCGGAAATACCTCGACCCACCCTACGGCCCCTACCGCTCATTCCATTCAGGAGTGTCGAACCCAGGACACGGATCGGTACCTCCCCAATCGACATCGTATTCGCCTTGCGCCACGAAACGATGAAATGTCGACCATGGCCAATCTTGCACACGTTGAACAAGTCGATGCTTCCGTGGATTCCAATGGATGTAATCCACATATTTCTTTAGTTCGCACTCGTCGCGCACAGTATGTTCCCAATACCTCCTCTGCCAAACTCCTCGCTCTTTCTTGTGCCTTCGAGACTTCGAGCGAGGCAACTCTTGGCCACCTTGCGAGACATACCGCCGCGTGAACAATTCTTTGATTCGTTGCCAACGCAAGGGGTAGCGATCGTCACCGGCTGGCAGTGTCCATACAGCATGCAAATGGTCTGGGAGCAGTACGGTTGCCACGAGCTTAAACGGAAACACTGTCCGTACGGCATCAATTGCCTCGTGCAGGCAGGCTCGCCCCAGTTCGGTCGTTAGGATTGGGCGACGACCGGCCGCGACAACAGTAAAAAAGTAAGTCCCCCCTGGGACGAAGTTTCGGCGATAATCGGCCATTGCATTTCCTAGTAGGGTGGGTCGAGTTCGTAGGGTGGGTCGAGGTACTCCGAGGCCCACCAGCATGCGGTTCACCTCACCAAAAATGCCAACGTGCCGAAAAACGTCCGCAACCAATTCTGCGTTACGCGCTGGTTCGGTTTGGCTACAGAGAATGGTGGGCCTCGGAGTACCTCGACCCACCCTACGGCTCGGCTACCACGTTGACCTTATGTATAGAACGTATCGAGGTGGCCAAAACCGACGCGATGTGACCGAAAAAATCCAAAAAAACTTCGTAGGGTGGGTCGAGGTACTCCGAGGCCCACCAAAATGCGGTTCGCCTCACAAAAAACGCCAACATGCCGAACACCGTCCGCAACCAATTCCGCGTTACGCTTCGGTTGGGATTGGCTGCAAAGAATGGTGGGCCTCGGGAATACCTCGACCCACCCTACGGTGCTCGAAACAAGTTCGTAGGGTGGGTCGAGGTACTCCGAGGCCCACCAAAATGCGGCTCGCCTCACAAAAAACGTCAACATGCCAAACACCGTCCGCAATCAATTCCGCGTTACGCGCTGGTTGAGATTGGCTGCAAAGAATGGTGGGCCTCGGGAATACCTCGACCCACCCTACGGTTCGGCTACCACGTTCGTAGGGTGGGTCGAGGTACTCCGAGGCCCACCAAAATGCGGTTCGCCTCACAAAAAACGTCAACATGCCAAACACCGTCCGCAATCAATTCCGCGTTACGCGCTGGTTGAGATTGGCTGCAGGGAATGGTGGGCCTCGGGAATACCTCGACCCACCCTACGGTGCTACGGTGCTCGAAACAAGTTTCGAGCTACATGCCGCTCGCCCGCAGCAATGAGCGCAGCGTTTCGGCTTTGCCGGAATCGGCAACCGCTGCGCATTCGCGTTGGGGAAACAGGTTTGGTTGAGCATGGATGGCGGCGAGTCCGCCGGGGTGCAACGGCAGTTCGGCATTGATCATCGCGCCATAGGCCGACGTCTTGTAGCGAAGTGGACCACTGCGCGCACTCACGCGCACCTCCGCCCCAGGCGCGAGCAACTCCACGCCGGTCCGAAACACCTGTTGAAAGAATGTCGACTGACTCAGTCCGCCCGTCAATACAAAGGTCCGTACGCTGGACGGCGGCAAAGCCCGGATCATGTCACGCGTCCGCACCAGCAGTTCCAAGACAATGGAGAACTGGGTCGCCGCTACCTGTTCAGCGAGCGACCAACTGCGAAAGTCGGCCGGGTAATTCTCGACATGCGCTCGGTCATCATGCGCAATCCGACGCAAACGCTGCCAGTCGCTCGCTGCCGCCTGTTCATTCAATCGCTGGTGGTCCGGTGGGCCCGGTGAGAACTCGTCGAGAAATCGGTTGTACCAGGCGGCACAGTCGGCCAGCATCGCCAGCAGCAGCGTCCCCTGGTCGTAGAACTCGAACCGCATCGCGTCACCGTGAAACGCATCCGATACAGGACGACTGCAGGCATAATTGATCGTCCCACTAGTGCCCGCGGACACGACCAATGTTCGATAATCGTCGGTCATCCCACAGCCCACCGCCGAGGCGTGGTTGTCTCCCAGGCCGGCAACGAATCTCCAGCCCTGCAGGCGTTGTGCGATTCCGGTCCAAGCCGCCGGTGTCTGCGACCGGGCCAACACCGGCCCGATCACCTCGCCGCTGCGAACAACCGCAGGGAACCAGGCGGGCGAGAAACCGGCTCGCTGGAACACCGCATCGTCCTTCCGACGAGTTGACTGGTCCAGCAATCCGTTGCTCAACGCGTCCGATGCGCTGACGGTCCGTTCGCCGGTCAAAACCATCGCCAGCCAGTCGCCGGTCATGAACACCGTCGACAATCGATCGCAAAACGATGGTTCCCGGTTCAAGACAGATCGCAGTTTCGGCAGCACGAAGCGCTCGGCGATCGGGCCAACGGTTTGCTCCACGCCCTGCTCGCGCAGCCAGCCGACTTCCGCCGTCGCGACATTGCATTGCCAGCTTAATGCAGGCAGCAGTGGTTCACCGCCCTGGTCGAGCAGCACCATGTCATGCTGGCGGCAGGCAACGGACATCATACGAGTCGCCGGTCCCTCCGCGGAAAAATTCCAGCCATCCGATTCCAGCCGGTCGAGCAGTTCGTTGATCATTCCCGGCAGTTCGGCCAGATCGAATCCCGGAAACTGCCGGTCGTCGCGCCAGTGGATCGCTCCGCGCATTTTCGTTGCGGCGAAGCCCTCGTTGCCGTCGACGTCGCGAACGGCCAGCGCCAGTTCACTGGTGGTGATATCAACGCCCAGAATGATTGCTTGTTGCTGGCTCATTATTGCTTGCGTCCACGGCCGCGGTAAATTGCCGATTCCGTAATCACCAGATCCATGTAGATGTCGTGTTCCTGCGTTGGAATGTCTTCGAAGATCTGGCATTCGAATGCCAGAGCCACCAGTGGCGTATCGGGCCGAGCGTGCTCCAGCAACTTGTCGTAGTAGCCTTTGCCATGCCCCGATCGGCCGCCCTGACGATCGAATGCCACGCCCGGGACCATGATCAAGTCCAGGCTATCGATCGGTACCTTTTTGTGCGGGACGGATCGCAACTCGAGTTTCGGTTCGAGGATGCGGTACATTCCGAGTTCCAGTTCGTCCATCGATTCCAAGTGGAATAGCTCCAGCTCGCCGTCCACGCAGTACGGAATGACGATTTTCTTGCCACTGGCCAGCGCCTGGGGGAAATGCTGCCGTGTGCGGACTTCACTTCGCACGTCGACGTAGAACATCACCGTGCCGGCCTGATGGTACTCGGGCAGTTCCACGAACCGGTCGACGATCCGCCGGCTCAATTCGTCCTTGTTTTCCTGCGAGTTTCGGGCGGCATGTGCTTTTTCACGGATTTCCTGCTTGCGTTGCTGCAGCGGTGAAAGCTGTTCGGTCGACATGCGGGTCCTTTCGTCGGCTTTCAAGTGAGCGATCGAAACGAGTTACACGGGCCTCGTCAAGATAACGAACTGGACGGCAGGCCCACAACCCTGCCGATCAGGCGGGTCGTCCAGCGATTAACGGTGCGAGAAAATCATAGGCCTGACGGGCGGCCAGCGGGGCAATATGGCTGTGCCGACTCAACTCCACATGCAGGCCTCCATCGTAACCAACGCTTCGCAAGGCGGTGAACAGCGGCGGAAAATCGATTTCCCCCTCGCCAAACATCAGGTGCTCGTGAACTCCGCGACGCATATCTTCCAGATGGATATTCACGATCCGCGCCCCATACCTTTCGATGATCGGCGGAATCGGAGTCTCACCCAGGCAGTGCAAGTGGCCGATATCGAGCGTCAACTGGAAAGTCGGCGGCGGGAATTCCGCAGCGAGCCGTTCGAACCGGGCCATCGTGTCGATCAGCATTCCTGGTTCCGGTTCGAACCCGATTGTCACTCCGCGGTGCTCGGCATGACGAACCACTCGCTCCAACCCGCTGCGAAGTCGGTCAAGGGCCCGGTCGTGATCGGCATCGTCGTGGACGGACCCCGACCAGAACGAGAGGCAATCACTTCCCAACTCGCTTGCGATATCAATCGCGCGGTACAGAAATTGGATGCGGCGATTCCGATCGGCCGGGTCCGGCGACACCAGAGTCGGTTCATGCTTGTGTTCCTGGTCCAGCAAGAACCGGGCGCCGGTTTCCAGCACGGAATGCAAACCAAGCTGTTCGAACCGCCGGCGCAGTCGCTCGCATTGTCGCGTCAGATTGCGATCGAACGGGTCCAGCCAACCACGGTCGAGCGTCCATGCCACGCTGCGGTAGCCGATTTCCGCCAGGAGTTCGAGCGCTCGAAACGGTTCGTGGTGCGCCAGGCCATTGGTGTTGTAGCCAAGTCGCATCATGTCGAATAAACCCTGCGGCCAAGCAGCAGCATTGGGGCGAGCAGTGCCAGCACCGCCAGCGACGGCCCCATCCCCGCCGCAGCGAAGGTCAGCACGGCGTCCAATGTGATCAACGAGATTATCAGGTGCTTGACCGCCGCCTGAACGATCGCAGGCCTGGGATTGACCAGCGAGCGCACGGCCGGTCGAACGATGAATACCGCCAGTACCATGATCAACAGCGGCCACCACTTCGGCTGGGAGATTGCCAACGGGCGCGTGATACCGAGGTCCGGGAACTTCGCCAGCAGCACGAATCCACCGGCCATAACCAGCAGACCGAGCGCGAGCAGAACGCGATGACTCATGGCTGCTTCGCCTCGCGCGAAAATCGTCACGCCGATAATGTAGGTGCCGATGCCCGCGGCCACCGTGAACTGCGGCGCGGTGAATCCGCACAACACGGCAGAATCGACGGCCAACGGATCAACGGCGGCGCTCATACCCAGCAGCACATTCAGGAACCGGCAACTTCCCATTACCAGCGGGCCCAGCGGAGTCTGCTTGGCCAGCCGATCGTAGAGCACAACACAGCCAGCCAGCAGGCTGCCGACCACTCCGCTGCGCCAGAGGGCGGTCCCCGCAGGCAATGAACCACCCGGCCAGGCCAACCACGGTGCCAGCCAAGCGGCGACGATACCGATTGCCAGCAGGATGTAGCCAAGCTGACGAGCCCAGCCGAGCTCGATCGCGCCGGAAGGCAGTGGCCGGCGCGGACGCTCGATGCGATCGACCTCCACGTCATAGACATCGTTCAACACCATTCCGGCGATATAGATCGCCCCCGAGGCAATCAACAGTCCCGCGAGACTTCCGTCGGGCCGTTCCGCGCCACGGACGAGACAATACCCCATCGCAATATCCGCAAACGCGGTGAAGACATTCGGTAGCCGGAACAACCGCATGTACGACAGGAGTTTGGACGGCACCGCCTCCGCAGACATGGTCGACTCTCGATTCCGGCAGCTATTCGACGGGGATCTGCAATTCCCGCATCAGACGCGTGAGGTACTCGCGCGCCTCGCGTGCCGCGTCGTCTGGGTTGTTGATATAGGGGTAGAGCTCCACCGTGACCCAGCCATCGTAGCCGGTACGCTGAATCGCCTGCAGCGTCGCGCGAAAATCGATGGCACCGTGCCCGGGAATCAGATGTCGATGGACGCGGGTCGCCGCGATATCCTCGAAATGGTAATGACGCGTATACGGCGCCATTTGCGCCACCCAGTCCTGAGGATCCTCGCTGACGCAGTAAGCGTGACCGATATCAAAATTGAGTCCCGCCCACGGCGACTTGATCCGCTCCATGAATCGCAGGTATTCCCCGAACCGCTCGATCAACAACTCGGGCTCCGGTTCGATCAACAGCAGTACCTGCAATTTCTCGGCGACCTCGATACACGGCATCAGTTCCTCGTAGAAGATCGCCGCGGCCGATTCCCAGGTCTGTCCCGGCGCCAGATGGCCCCCAGGTTCCGTGGTGATATTGGGCGCGCCGATCTCCTGCGCCAGATGCAGCGCCCGCTTGGTATGTTCGCGGCGAATCGCCCGATAATGCGGGTCGGGGTCGGTCCAGCCTGGATGCCAGTACGGTTGGCGCGGATCGGCGACCGCATTCATCATGAAAGCGTTGATATTGGCGATCCGCAGCTGCCGACGGGCCAAAGCGTCGCGAATCGACTGCTTGCGCTCTTCCAGCAGCCCGGCAGGCCAGGCGTGGGGCACGTCAGCGAGAATCTCGATGCCGGAATAACCCAGATCGGCAATCTTGTTGATCGTATCCTCGATCGAAAAATGCATGTAGGCATTGCTGCTGAAGGCGAGTTTCATGGGGCTGGTTCGCGATGTGGTAGGCGACGGACGGCAAGCAAATCGAAGACGGGAATCAACCCGTTAGTGCTAAGCGTAGCCCGACCCCCTGGGATGCTCAACCCCCAAGCAGCATTGGCAATCTGTGCCGCTACGCTAGACTGGCGATTCGAATACGGGGTACGGCATGACGGAATGGGCGAAATATCTCACGGTTTTCTGGACCTTCATGCGGAACAGCCTGGTCCGCGAAATGACATTCCGGTCGCATTTCATTATCGAATCGATCGCGGCGCTTTCCTGGCCGCTGATGAACCTCGGGTTCTATAAGTTGATCTTTCTCTACACCAAGGAAATCGGCGCGAATACCGGCTGGGGCGAATTCGAGTTCTACGCATTCCTCTCCACCACCATGATCGTCAACAGTATCGTCCAGGCGTTCTTCATGCCGAATTGCGAGGAATTCAGCGAGATGATCCGCACCGGCGGGCTCGACTTCGCCTTGCTCAAGCCAATCGACACCCAGTTCCTGGTGAGTCTACAGCGTGTTTCCTGGTCATCACTCACCAACTTGCTGCTAGGGCTGGGCCTGCTGGCGGTGAGCGTCTACACGCTGCATACGCGTCCGTCCGATCCCCTGACCATTCCGCTCTGGACAGCCGTCGCCTATCCGGTCTACGTGCTGTGCGGCGTGACGATTCTCTACAGCCTGATGATTGCGCTTTCGGCGATGAGCATCTGGATGGGACGCAACCAGTCGCTGTACGATTTCTGGTTCTACATCACGAATTTCTCGCGCTATCCGATGGAGATCTACTCCGGGCGATGGGGAACTCCGCTGCGGATTGGGTTCACGTTTGTGATCCCGGTCCTGGTGGTGATCAATGTGCCGGCCCGACTGCTGGTTCAGCCATTGCGCGGCGAGAACATCGGTTTGGCGCTATTCACGCTGCTTGCCACCGCCGCCGCGTTCGGTGGCTCGCGCCAGATATTCCAACTGGCGTTACACCGTTACCGCAGCGCCAGCAGTTAAGCGCCGGCGTCGTTACCCGGTCCGCGCGCAGCCGAAGGATCGATGCCACCGGCGCGCGGCTTGAACAACGCTCAAACTACATGCTTACAGGAGGGCCTTGAGCGCCGCCATACAGGCATCGTAATTGGGCTCGCTGGCCACTTCGCCGACCGTCTCGGAGTAAACGACTTTGCCGTCCTTGTCCAGCACAAACGTTCCGCGCGCCAGAATCTTCAATTCCTCAATCAACATCCCCCAGTTCTTGCCGAATGTGCGATCCTGGTAGTCGCTGCCATTGCGAAGGTTCTTGATGCTCTCGGCGCCGCAGAAACGATTCATGGCAAACGGCAGATCGAGGCTCACCGTCAACGCGTTGATCCGGTCACCCAATGCGCCCAACGCCTCGTTGAATTTCTTGGTCTGCGTCTGGCAAACGGGAGTGTCGAGGGACGGCACCACGCTGATGATCGTCGGCTTGCCGCGCAGGTCGGCGGGAGTGATCGTCTTGAGTCCCCCTTCAAAATAATGCAGCGTGAAGTCGGGAGCCTGCTGGCCCACCTTGACCGCCTCCCCTGCCAGCGTAAGTGGTGCACCCTTGAACGTTACTGCGCCGGAACGAGCCATTATCGAAACCCTCCAGTTAAATGATGGAGCGGGACCAATCCCGCCTTGGAAATCCGAGTTACAACCAGCGTAACAAACAGGCACCTGATGCCATTTGGTTCCAGCCGAAACCCCGCGGGAGTGCCGCGCAAGCCCGCCGGCAATTCGCACCGCCGAAGCCGGCTCATTCAGGTGAGACGATAGTATCTCGGGCTCGATTCCGACCTACAAGGGGGCGCGATTTGGCGCCTGTCCGAAAATTCACTTGGTCGGCTTTTTCTGGGCGATCGACACCGGCCGGGATTCGTGCTGCGGGCCGGTCGCTGGAATGGCGACCCGTCATTCCAGGCCGTCGAGCGACCCGCCGCACCGTGCCGCGAAATCACCGGATTTCGGCCATGACCCGATTTGGGTATTGTCCGAAATAGCGGGTGGCATATCATCATGCTTGTTGGCGGGACTCTAAAGCCAAATTCTTGGCGAATTGTGAAGGAGCGAATCATGCAGGCCGACGTCGAATTGGATTGGCAGACGGAAGTCGAACGTGGACCAGGATGGCTGTTTGTAAAACTGCGATCCCCTGCTGCCGATGTCGCTCGCTGCGGCCAGATCGCGGACAACCTGTTCAACATGCTGCAGAGCCATCTGACGCGACGCATGGTGTTGGAACTTGAAGATGTTCCGGTGTTCAAGAGCGAGTTGCTGTCACAGCTGCTGCGACTTTACAACCTCGTGCAGTCCCAAGGCGGCATCCTGCGATTGACCGGCCTGTCGGAGAACAATCGCGAAGTACTGCGCCGATCGCGATTGGGGGAGCGACTTGCTGAATATGAATCGCGCGAAGCGGCCGTTTTGTCCGGACATCGCCAGCGGCCGCGCTAGCAACAAGTAACGAACGCAGCCGTGGACTGGCACAAACCACCGGGCGCTCGTCAGGCCGTTTCGCGCATCGTGGACGCGATCGAAACTATCGGCCATTCGACCTGCAGATCGTTTTCGATCTGGTGCACGCCTTGCACGCGGCGGACCGTTTCCTGCGCCATCTGTTTCTGAAAGTAGCTGCTGACATTGCCCTTGAGCACAATCCGCCCATCGGCAGCTTCGATCCGGAGCTTCTTTCCTTGAAAGTAGGGGCAGGTTTGAATGGCTGCGTCAATACGATCGACCAGAGCGGATTCCGTCGTGATCATCGCAAATCTCTCCGTCGGCGACCTTGAGGGGGAAATCAACTGATAACTTGTATCGGTCGGGCGAAGATTGCATGTCGAGACTTTGCCAGTCGCAAAAGCTGGAGAATCGAGGAAAAATCGACCGCGGCGCCGCGTCTTGACGCTTGCAGCGATTTTCACGGCCCCATCGCGCGCTCCGAACATTGCCGTGGCGTTGGGGCGATCAGGCCGCGGACGCCCCGTGCACCAATAACGCCACGAACGGTATGCCAGCAAAGACGATAGCCATCGTCAGCGTGACGCGGGCAACGGTACGTCGAACACCTGCAGCGGATTCCGAGTCGTCCAGCGCCGCGAGCAATAATGCGATGCGAGCCCGGGCGCTGGGATGCAGCCAGGTTCTCCGATCGACTTCCTCGCGCGGGATCAGCCTCCCCAGCGCCTGCCGCAGTTCGGCAACGGCCTGCTGCCGATACTCGGTCGTGGTCGGATCGTAAAAGCCACAAGCGCACAGGTCGGCATCATGTTCCAAAAGCCGCGAAAACACGCCCAGAGCGACGTGCAAGCCGAACGCCAGGGACATCGGTACCAGCAGGAACATCAGCAACTCCGGACGCGCGTCGATCGGCATCCGCGATCGCAGGAAGTCGAGCACCCCTGCCGCGAACGGAGCGACAACCGGTTGGATCCACAGCCAGCACCATAGCGGTAATGCAACCAGCGCAATCCTTGCCAAGGGGTGTCCGCGGCGCACATGGGCAAGCTCGTGACCGACCATCGCCAGTACACCTGGTCCATCCAATCGTCGCAACAGTTCGTCGGTGAGCACGACCATGCGGCGCCAAGGGATCGCGCCGACAATCATGGTATTGGCCAGTTGTCCGCGGGTGTTCCAGATCACGAAATCGTCGATCGACAGGTTGCGATGTGCGACCATCCGATCGAGCTGCTGGCGCAAAGTTGGCTCGACGACCGGTATCGCACGCAGCGATCGTTTCAATAGCAGAGGATACACCAGTAGAATCGCCAGCAGCGGGATAAAGAACAGCGCGACGTGTGGCAATAGCGTCATTCGGACCTCATTCCGTCCACGCTAATTGCCTGCTCGCGCTTCCGCAATGCGAACCACTTGCGCTCGCCTGGCGGCCGCTTGCCCCGCCGCGGAATAACCGGCAGGTTCGGATTCACCGGCGCCTACATCGGAAACTCCACCTGTAACGACACAGGGATTTTGGAAGCCGCGCCAGGCACTTCGACGACATACCGCGGCACCGCGTAGCCGGGCAACCGCGCCAGCAACTCCGTGGCGATCTGCTGGCCGACTTCGCGAGGGACTTCGAAATGCCCACTGCCCTGCACGCGGTCCAACTGGTGCAGGTAGTACGGCAAAACGCGAAGCTGGACCAGGCGCAGGCAGAGTTCTTCCAATCGGTCGGCCGAGTCATTCACGCCCCGCAACAGAACGGCCTGGTTGAGCACCACAATGCCGGCATCGACCAGCAGTCGCAGCGCGCGCGACACGTCGTCATCGATCTCGTGGGGATGGTTGATGTGCACGACGACAAACGGCGTGAGCCGGGTGGAGGTGAGCGTATCGAGCAAAGCGGCCGTGATCCGTTGTGGAATCATGATCGGCAGGCGGGTATGCACGCGCAGGCGACGCAGATTTTCCAGGCGGTCCAGGCGGCGAACGAACTCGGCGAACTGGCTGTCGACCCAGATCCACGGGTCGCCGCCGCTGAGGATCACCTCGTCGATCGTCGTCGCTTGCCGCAATTCTTCGAAAACGCCGTCCCAGGCATCGAGGCCTCGTGGTGAATCGCTGTAGGGAAAGTGCCGGCGAAAACAGTAGCGGCAATGCACCGCGCAGCCGCCGGTCAGCACCAGCAATGCGCGGCGCTGGTACTTGCAGAGCATGCCTGGCTCACGCCGCGCCGCCAGGTCGCCCACCGGGTCGCGGGAAAAACCAGCGCGCGACTCGAGTTCCTCCGGTCGCGGCAAGACCTGAAGCAGCAGCGGATCATTGGGGTCACCGGGCCGGATCCGGGACAGATAGGGACCCGGTACCAACAGCGGAAAATCGGCGCACGCCGCGGAAACCGCCGAGACGAATCCCGCCGGCAGCTCGAGCCGCCGACACAATTCCGAGACGTCGCGGACCGCCGTTTTGAGAATTTCCCCCCACGGCTCACTCCACAATCCGTCCCCCAGTTCGGGCTTGATACCGTTTTTCGACCAATTCTCGACAATTTCCAGCATTCCCACAGCCCTGTCCAGCCTTCTCCAAAAAGCAACCCGCCGCTTATAATCACCCCCTTGGTAACATACATATTGACGAGAAGATAGCGAGGCAGGGAGTACAAGTGAGTACGTACAAGACCAGTGATTTTCGCAAAGGGCTCAAGGTTCAGATCGATGGCGAGCCGTATTTGATGGTGGAAATGAACTTCGTGAAACCGGGTAAGGGTAACGCGCTCTACAAATGCCGCTTGAAAAACCTGATCCGCGGCACGACACTCGACCGGGTCTACAAAGGCGGGGACACGCTCGATTCGGCAGACGTCGAGGAAGTTGACGCCCAGTTCTTGTACAAGCAGGGTGATACCTTCGTGTTCATGAACCAAGAGAGCTTTGACCAATACGAGTTATCCGCGGAACAGGTCGACGACGGCTGGAAGTGGATCAAGGAGGGAACCGTCTGCAAAATGCTGCTGTACAACGGCAACCCGATCACCATGGAACCTCCGCCACATGTCAATTTGAAAGTCGAGTACTGCGAACCGGGCGCGCGAGGCGACACCGCCACCAATGTCACCAAGCAGATCAAGCTGGAAACGGGTGGCGAAGTGCTTGCACCCCTATTCATCAATATTGGCGATATCCTGCGCATCGATACGCGGACAGGCGAGTACGTCGAACGAGTCCGCAATTAGTTCTCCATGACCGATTCGGCGGCGAATCCATCGGCGGCCGACCCATGTCCGCGTGACGCGGCGAGCAACTTCGGACCGTCTGCGCCATGGGATCGGTTGCGCGAACGGGCCGAATTGCTGGCGCGATTGCGGGCGTTCTTCGACGCGCGCGAGTTCCTGGAAGTCGATACGCCGCTGCTTTCCGCCGACACCGTCGTCGATCTGCACATCGACCCGCTGGCGGTCAACCTGTTTGACGACCCCCGTAATCCGGAACAGGGAACGCGGTATTGGCTGCAGACATCTCCCGAATTCTGCATGAAGCGGTTGCTGGCCGCCGGCAGCCCCCCGGCGATCTACCAGGTCTGCAAAGCGTTCCGAGCCGCGGAACGTGGCCCGTTACATAATCCGGAATTCACGATCGTCGAGTGGTACCGGGTCGGCGACGATTACGAATCCGGCATCGCGTTGCTGGCGGAACTCATCCAAAGCCTGCTGAATGTTCCTCGAGTCGATCGCCGCAGCTACCGGCAGGCGTTTCTTGAGCATGTCGGGCTCGATCCCCATCAGGCCACCATCGAGGAATTCGCGGCGTTTGCGGCGCGGGATCCCACCGTTCAACTGGCCGACGCGGCCACCATCGATCGCGATCAATGGCTGAACTATCTGCTCGCCCAGTATGTCGAGCCGCACCTGGGACGCGACGCGCCAGAAATCCTCTGCGATTTCCCGGCATCCCAAGCCGCCCTGGCCCGCGTCCGAGCATTACCGGACAGTTCGCAGCGCGTCGCCGAGCGGTTTGAACTTTACTACCGCGGGATCGAACTCGCCAACGGCTACCACGAGTTGCTCGACCCAAACATCCTGGAGGAAAGAAACCGGACCAACAATCTGGCTCGGAAAAAGTTGGGCAAGCAGGAGCTGCCGGAATCGAGCCGGATGCTGGATGCGATGCGTTCCGGATTGCCGCCGTGCGTCGGCGTGGCGCTGGGCTTTGATCGGCTGGCGATGGTCGCGTGCGGCGCGGCCTCGATCCAGGAAGTGCTTGCCTTTCCAATCGACCGCGCCTGATTGTGTGGCTGGGGCCAGAAGCGCTAGAAGCCCCAGCCACAGGTGGAATGCCCCAGTTGCCCAGTGCCGGTGTAGCTGAGGAATTCGACTGTGTGGCTGAGGCATCTTGCCCCAGCTGCCCATGCCGATGTAGCTGGGGAATCCAACTATGTGGCTGGGGCATCTTGCCCCAGCTGCCCATGCCGATGTAGCTGGGGAATCCAACTATGTGGCTGGGACATCTTGCCCCAGCTGCCCATGCCGGTGTAGCTGAGAAATCCAACTGTGTGGCTGGGACATCTTGCCCCAGCTGCCCATGCCGATGTAGCTGAGGAATCCAACTGTGTGGCTGGGGCATCTTGCCCCAGCTGCCCATGCCGGTGTAGCTGAGAAATCCAACTGTGTGGCTGGGGCATCTTGCCCCAGCTGCCTCTTGTTGTCAGCTGGGGCTAGAAGCCCCAGCCACAACTTGCTTACTCGTTCGACGAGCGATGAAAGTGCACATGCTTCCATTCGCCATTGCGACGATGCCAGACTCGCGACTCCTCAAAACGTGACGTATGGGGCGTCCCTTGGGCGTCGACCGATTGGGTCAACCGCACGTAGCTGACGATGGCGGCATCTGTCCCCAACAATCGCACGTGGGGCTGGGTCACGGTAATCTGTCGTCGACCGGGCGATGCCAGGTCGAAATAGAACTGGTGAAACGACAGACCCTCCACCAGTTGCCCTCTTGCCTCGGGCTCGAAACAAGTAAGCGACGGATCGCAAAATGCCGCATAGGTCGGCCAGTCGCCGGTGACGATCGCATTCAACAATCGCTGCGTGAGCGCCAACAGTTCATTGACGATCCGGGAATCATCGGTCATGGTGCACTCGCCTCAGACTGCCTCGGGGATTCGATCAAGGATTCGAAAAGTGTGTGCGTATTCATTTTTTTCGTCGGCGGCGTGGTGTTCGTCAAGCACCGTTCGCCAGCGAGCGGACGCGAGCTCAGGAAACCAGGTGTCGCCGGCCAGTTCGGCGTCGACCGTAGTCAGGTAGATACGATCGGCCCGCGACAGCGCCTCGGCGTAGACCTGTCCCCCCCCTACCACGAACACTTCGGCATCATCCTGGCAGAACCGCAGCGCCTGATCCAAGCTGGGTGCAACCAGTACGCCCGCGGGCCGGTAGTCTGGATTGCGGCTGAGCACGATCGTCGTCCGCCCAGGGAGAATCCGGCCGATCGACTCCAAGGTGGCCCGCCCCATGATCAAATGGTGGCCCATCGTCAGTTGCTTGAATCGACGCAGATCGGCCGACAATCGCCACGGCAATCCGCCCTCCTTGCCAATCAGCCTTCCTCGATCCATCGCCACAATCATCGACAGACGCATGGATTAAACCGAAACCGGGGCCGGAATGTGCGGGTGCGGGGCATAGTCACACAATTCGAAGTCCTCGAAACGGAACGCGAATAACGAACTGACGGCGGGGTTCAACCGCATGATCGGCAGCGGGCGGGGCTCGCGCGTGAGCTGGATGCGGGCCTGTTCCAGATGGTTCGAATAAAGATGGGCATCGCCGAAGGTGTGCACGAACTCGCCCGGCTGCAGGCCGCTCACCTGCGCCACCATCTGCGTCAGCAATGAATACGAGGCGATGTTAAATGGAACACCCAGGAACACATCCGCACTTCGCTGGTAGAGCTGGCAGGAAAGACGCCCGTCGGCCACGTAAAATTGAAACAGCAAGTGGCAAGGCGGTAATGCCATCCGAGGCAGATCGGAGACGTTCCAGGCGCTTACGATCAATCGCCGGGAATCGGGATCCCGCCGAATCTGATCCAGCACCTCCTGAATCTGGTCGATCGACTCTCCACCGGCACCGGACCACGACCGCCACTGGTGCCCGTAGACCGGTCCTAACTCCCCCTGCTCATCGGCCCACTCGTCCCATATCCGCACTTTGTTTTCCCGCAGGTAGCGTACATTCGTTTCTCCCCGCAGGAACCACAGCAGTTCGTGGATGATCGAACGGAGGTGGAGCTTCTTGGTGGTCAGGAGCGGAAAACCGGCCGCCAGATCAAACCGCATCTGATAGCCGAAAATGCTCAACGTCCCCGTCCCTGTCCGGTCCTTCTTGGCATTTCCATGCTCGATGATCCGCTGCAGTAAATCCAGGTATTGGCGCATGGGTTGTCTTTTAATGCTTGACGCCCCGCTCGACAAGTCCCGGCGACGCCAATGTCCCTCAGTTATTCTCTCCCACGTTGGCAGCGATCGTTCGCACGAAACGGCCCACCGTTGTTGCAATTTTGCAATTTTGGTTTGCTCTTCACGCTCACCGATCACCTGGGGATCTGCGCGGTGCCGTCGCCCGCACGCGGTGTGAGCCGATGCGTCGCGGTGCAGGAACGGAGTTGGCCACGGATGGACACAGATCAACGCGGATGAACGCCGACCAAAAAATGGCAAGCCGGACAGTGACAGGCTCGTGCCCCGAATCGATGTTGGACCGCGGAGCGGTCCACGCTACGCAAACCGTCAACTTCTGAATGCCCGCGACGGCACCGAGGCCGCACCCGTTCCCCGTTCCCCGTTCCCCGTTCCCCGTAACCCGTAACCCGTAACCCGTAACCCGTAACCCGTAACCCGTAACCCGTAACCCCATTCTCCGTTATGCTTTTATCTGGGAGGGAGCGGCCGTGAGAGTCGGTGGGTTAGCAGGAATGGTCGGGCTGTTTGCGTGTGCGATATACGCGGCGGAGCCCTCGGCGAAGCCGGTGGGTGTCGAGCGGGACGGGGCGGCTGCGCGCGTCTTAGCGGTGCATTGTCTGGAATGCCATCGCGGCCCGGACCGCAAGGGCGGACTGGATCTATCCGCGCGCGCAGCGGCGCTCGCGGGTGGCGACTCAGGACCGGCGCTGGAGGCGGACGCGGCGTCGAGTCGGATCTGGAAGCGTGTTGAGGCAGGTGAAATGCCGCCGCAAGGACGCCCACCGCTGTCGGAAGCGGACCGGGAGGTACTGCGCGCCTGGTTGGATAACGGCGCTGTCTGGCCGGTGGATTCGATCGATCCATTTGCATACTCCAGTACGAATCGGGCAGGTTACGATTGGTGGTCACTGCAGCCGCTGCAGGTGGTCGAGCCGCCCGCTGTTTCCACGGAGCAAAAGGGTTGGGTGCGCAATCCGATCGATCGATTCGTTCTGCGGCAACTGGAATCGGCGGGCCTGCGTCCCGCGGAGGAGGCGTCGCGGCGAGCGCTGATACGGCGCCTGCAGTTCGACTTGTCAGGACTGCCACCTTCACCGGAGGATGTCGAGCAATTCGTGCGCGACCCGGATCCGCGAGCCTACGAAAATCTGGTCGATCGGTTGCTCGACTCGCCGCATTATGGCGAGCGGTGGGCGCGACGCTGGCTGGACCTGGTCCGATTTGGCGAGAGCCAGGGCTTTGAACGCAACAAGTTTCGTCCGAATGCCTGGAAGTATCGTGATTTTGTCGTCGAAGCGTTGAACTCGGATCTGCCGTACGACGATTTTGTGCGGTGGCAGCTGGCAGGCGACGTCTTGCGACCGCACGATCCTCTGGCGGTCATCGCCAGCGGCTTTCTGGCCGTGGGCCCCTACGACCTTACGGCGTACACGAACGGCACGGCGGAGATGCGGGCGTTTGCGCGGGAAGAGGAACTCGAGGGGCTGATGGCGACGGTATGCCAGACCTTTCTCGGACTTACCGTCAACTGTGCGCGCTGCCACGACCACAAATTTGACCCGATCACGCAAGCGGAGTATTACCAGTTATCGGCCGCGCTGGGAGGGACATTTCAAGGGGACGAACGGGAATCCGTCCCGCTCGATGCACGCGCCGATGTCGATGCGCGCATTGGCCGCTTGCGCGAGGAATTGGCGACCTTGGGGCAGCCAACTCCCGAGGCAAAGTTCGCCGAGCATGCCCGTCGGGAGAGCCTGATCCGACTGCTTGCGGCCGGCCCGGTGCATACGACCGTTCCCAAACAACCTGACGCCTGGCGGATACTTGCTCGTGGCGATTTTCGGCAGCCGCGGGAGGAAGTCGTCCCGCGAGGCCTGAAGGCGATCCGGCTGCCCGCGTCCGACTGGATGCTTGACGGTAGTTCACGGGAATCGGCTCGCCGCATTGCCCTGGCCAACTGGATCACCGATCCTCGCAATCCGCTCACCGCTCGCGTGATCGTCAATCGGCTATGGTGTTGGCACTTTGGACAAGGGCTGGTGGCAACGCCCAGCGACTTCGGGTTCCAGGGTGGCCGATCGACGCACCCGGAATTGCTCGATTGGCTGGCTCGCGAACTTGTCGAGCCCTCCCAAGGCGAACCATGGCGGCTGAAGCGGATTCAGCGGTGGATTGTGACATCCGCAGCCTATCGCCAATCGACGCGAATTTCGCCGAAGACAGCTCGCGTCGACGCCGACAATCGACTGCTGTCGCGCTTCCCGACATTGCGGCTCGATGCGGAGCAGGTGCGCGACGCGCTGCTGTCCGTTTCCGGACAGCTTGATCCAACCATGGGCGGCCCAGGGTTCCGGGACTATGCCGTGTCGAGCGCAGGGAACAATGAAACATATACCGTTTTCGACGCAATCGGACCGGAATACGCGCGGCGCAGCCTGTACCGGACCTGCCTTCGCACCGGAACCAGTCCCATGCTTGATATTCTCGATTGCCCGGATCCGAGCGTGGCCACGCCGCGCCGCACGGTGACCAACACGCCGCTGCAGGCCTTGACGATGCTGAACAATCGGTTCGTCGAACACGCCGCGACTCGATTTGCTGAGCGCGTGGAACGCGAAGCAGCGAGCGATCCCGTGGCACGATCGGGTCGCGTTTTTGCACTGGCATTGGGGCGACCACCCAACGCCGATGAAACACGATTTGGCGCCGACTACATCCAGCGGCACGGATTGCGCGAGTTCTGTCTGGTGGTGATGAATCTCAACGAATTCATTTTTCTGGATTGAGCGAACATGACGAATCCGCTGCTGGCAAACCGCCGCGACTACCTGTTATCGATGGCACACGGATTGGGCAGTATCGCGGCGGCGACACTCTTGTCGAGCGAAGCGAGCGCGGCGCATGGGAAGCAAAGCGGCGTGGCGGCGGAATCGGCCGATCCGCCGCCCCACCATCCACCGCGTGTCCATCGCGTCGTACAGATCTTTCTGCAGGGAGGCTTAAGTCATGTCGACACACTCGATTACAAACCGGAACTCGAAAAACTCCATGGCCAAACGCCTCCCCAGGGAGTCCAGGGGTTTATGGGACGAGTCGGTCGCCTGCATAAGGCCCATTTTCCGTTCCAACAACGGGGCGAGAGCGGCTTGTGTATCTCGGACCTGTTCCCGCAACTGGCCGCGGTCGCCGACGAACTGACGGTCATTCGCTCCATGTGGTCCGGCACCGGCAACCACACTCCCGCGACGTACGAAGCCAACAGCGGCTTTCGCACACTGGGGTTCCCCGCCGCCGGCACCTGGATTTCGTACGGAATGGGCTGCGAAGTCGACAACCTTCCGGCGTTCGTCGTGGTGCCGGACAGTCGCTCCCTGCCGACCGGTGCCGCGAACAACTGGTCGAGCGGCTTTTTGCCAGCGCGCCACCAGGGCGTCGTCCTGAATTTGAGTGGACCGGCGGTCCGGGACCTGAATCCAGCCACGGCCACCGAACGGTCGACACAGGAGGCACGATTCGCCGCCCTCGAACAGCTGAATCGGCGGCATCTCGCGGAGCGAGCTGGAAACGACGCGTTGGAGAGCCGAATTCGCGGCTACGAATTGGCGGCGAAACTGCAACTGGCGATTCCCCAGGTTACGGACCTCGACCAGGAAACGGCCGAAACCCGGACCATGTACGGAGTGGACAACGAACATTGCCGCGATTTTGCCCGGGCGTGCCTGTTGGCTCGACGACTCTTGGAAAGCGGCGTGCGGTTCATTCAACTATGGAGCGGCGCGGCCTTCGGCAGCGATGTGCACTGGGACGCCCACGGCAGCGTTCCCGACAACCATCAGCGCGAAGCACTCAAGATCGATCAGCCTGTCGCCGCCTTGCTCCGCGATCTGAGACGCCGCGGAATGCTCGACGATACCCTGGTCGTGTTCAATACCGAGTTCGGGCGTACCCCGTTCGCCGAAAGCGCCGGCGATCAGGCAGGACCGGGCCGCGATCATAATCCCGATGCCTTCAGCGTCTGGCTGGCCGGCGGCGGGCTGAAGCATGGAATCGCTTACGGCACGAGCGACGAGATCGGCTGGAAAGTCGCCGAAAATCCCGTGGATGTCCATGACTTCCATGCCACGATCCTGCACCTGCTGGGCATCGATCACACCCGACTCACCTTCTACCACAACGGCATCCAGCGACGATTAACCAACGTCCACGGCAATCTGATCCGGGACATCCTCGCGTGAAGACGGGGAACGTGGTCGGGGCTTCCAGCCCCGACAGTGGGCCACGGACCTTAAATCGTCTGGGGCAAGATGCCCCAGCCACGGACATTTGCTCGGCTGGGGCAAGATGCCCCAGCCACGGACCTAGAACGCCTCCTCACCATGCGGCGTGTAGGATTTCCAGCAAGTCGGATTCGCTGGAGGTGCGGCGGTTGACTTGGCGGAGTCGGCTGATGGCGAACGCTTTGGAAGCAAAGCCGGGAAGCTGATCGCGTGTTCCGCCGAGGTCGCGAATGCGAGTGGGGATGCCGATCCGCTCGCGCAACCGCTCGATCGCCACAATCCCCGACTCGGCCAATTCGAGTTCGCTCTGCCCGTCGATCGCCGCACCGAGCAGCCGCGCGATCTGAGCCATCTCGGGCACCGATTGGGGCAGGTTGAAGCGCATGACGTATGGCAACAACAGGCCGTTGCCCGCGCCGTGGGAACAGTGCAGTGCGCCGCCGAGGGGATATTCGAGCGCATGTACCAGGGCCACCGCGGCATTCGAGAATGCCAGACCGGCGAGGGTGGCCGCGAGCGCCATTCCTTCTCGTGCCGCTCGATTTCCGGGCTCGTTCACGGCGCACTCCAGATGCCGCCCGATCAATTCGATCGCACGCTCCGCCAGACAATCGGCCAGAGGAAATTTGCCCTCGTAAGCTTTGAAATCGCCCAGCGCCGGATCGAGCTGCTGGTAGTCAATCGCGGTATAGGCTTCAATCGCATGGGTCAGTGCGTCGATACCGCTGTCGGCCGTCACCGATCTGGGGCAAGTCATCGTCAGCCCGGGATCGACGATCGCAATCGCCGGCCGCAGGTACTGGCTCAACGTGCTGACCTTGATCTTATTGGCGATGTCGGTGACCACCGCCGCATGGGAAACTTCACTGCCTGTACCGGCTGTCGTGGGAATGCAGACCAGCGGCAAGACAGGACCGGGGACACGATCCCAGCCGAAATAATCGCGCGGGTGCCCGCCATGCGTCACCGCCACCGCCGTCACCTTGGCCAGGTCCATGTTGCTGCCGCCGCCGATTGCGAGAATCAGATCGGGCGGCTGAGCTCGTGCGCGGGAAACGGCCTGCTCGGCCACCGACAGTGACGGCTCCGCTTCGCCGTCCTCAAACAGGTCCAGACGAAATTCGCCTTGCGGTAACGGGCTTAGCACGCGTTGCACGACGCCCGCGTCGATCAGACGACGGTCTGTAACGACAAATAGCGAATGCCAGTTTCGTCGGCGCAGCAGCGGAGCGAGCTGATCGACGGCGTCGAACCCGAACAACAACTGCCCGGCGGAATGGAAATTCCATGTCGTCCGCATGGAGTTTACTTGCCCATCAACTTCTGTAGCAGAGTGGCGACCAGCTCCGGATTATCCTGCTTCACAAGATGATCGATCGTGGGCTGCGCGACCTTCAGGCTCTGCAGGTGCGTTACGATATTCTTCCAGTGCTGCTGGCGTTTCTTTCCCTGGGCGAGATAGAGATCACCAACCAGTTCCTGAAGGCGCTGGACGGCGATTTCCGAGCGCTGATCATAATACCGCTTGATGATCTTTTCTTGATACCGCGTGTGATTGGTCATGCTGTAGCTGCCTCCCTGACAATGCCAAATGTAACTTAAACTCGGAAAGCGACCGCGTGCGGCGTTACCCGATGGCCATGGGGCGTTGTAGATTACCACGGGAGGCCGAAACTTCCCAGGTTACCGGTCAATCGGCGATTCCAAGACGCCGGCGGGCCTCGTCCCCCCAGGGGCTTTCGGGCGCCAGGCGCAGGAACGACCGCCAGTGAGACTCCGCGGCGGTCGAATCGCCCCGATCATCGAGCAGCCTCGCCAGGTGGTAATGGGCGTCCGGGAAATCGGGATGGCTGTGCAGCGCCCCTTGGAAGGCGGCCATGGCATGTTCGGTGTCACCCAGTTCGAGCAGCAGGCACCCCAGATTCGCGCGTGCCTCGACATAATCCTCATCGAGCTCCAAGGCGACAAAGTACCGTTCCCGGGCCGCGGACAGGTCGCCCAGCCGGTAGAGGATCTCGGCCAATTGGAAGCAGAGTTCGGCACGCGGTCCGCCGGCGGCCATCGCAGCATGCAGCATCTCAGCCGCTTGAGACAACTCACCGCGATCTTCCAGGAGGTGTGCGAGGTCTACCAATTCGGCGGGCGACAATGGCTCGTCGCCCATTGTCCCGGCCGAGCGGGCGGGCTGAGCCCGTTCGGGTCGGCCACCGGCCGCGTCGCTGGACGGCGTAGCAACGCGATTCGTGCTCACGGAATTCGACGTCGGATCGGTCGCTCGATTCGATTGCTGTTCCGAGGCCGCAAAGTCGAATCGGCGTTGACCGCCCGGTTCAAGCAGGCCTTCCTCGTGCCGCACGAGCAGATCGCGCCCCTCGACGATCACGGAGAGTTGAGCGAGCGGTCGCTGCACGCCCGGAACCCATCGGGCTAATTCTCGCAGTTGCCGTTCAATCTCCGCCGGCGAGACACCTGCCGCCACCAGTTCCGCCAGGCGCCGCGCCGTGGCGACCTCCTGAAAATCGAAATAGGGCAAGCGATGCACTTCCCGTGCAGGCACAATCAGCCCGCGGCGCCACCAGCGGCGAATCGTCGATACCTTCACCCCGAACCATTGCGCCAGCATCGCCGGGCTATACAGACGCCGCACATCATGCGACTCGTCGATCAACCCCAGCCGCTGCCAGAGTTCCGTCTCGGTGACAATTTCCAATTCGCCGCGCGCGGCACGCTCTTCGAGCTGATCGTCCAGCAATACGCCGCTGCCCACCGGGAATTCGTCAGCGCCGATGACGACCAGCTGCGTGCGAGGATCTTGCGGATCACAGAGGATGCCGCCTTGCTCGCGCACCCAAGATGGAATCTCCCTCCGAGTCCAACCGCCCAGTCGACCGAGGAACGCCACATGGACTCCCCGCAGTGACCAGGACGTCTCGGAATCGTCCGACATCGGCAGAGACGCCTCAGGTCGTCTTGTTGCGGCGGATCAATGACGGCGTGAAACCAGTCTTACTGGCCGAACCACCGGTCGACTCGTTCGATTTCTCGCCGCCCAGCTGCGGACCTTGCATTTCCGGTTCAATTCGAGGCTTGCCGGTCGGATCCGAGTCCTTGGGGGTTTTGTCGCCTTCGGACGATGTTCCGTCCGCGGACTTGTCATTCGCTTCCGACTTGCCAGCGTCACCTGCCGCGCCCGACGAAGCCTTCCCATCGGATGCTTCACCGTCGCCCGACGCAGCCCCCTTCTTTTCCTCTGTCGATTCCGCCTTCTTCCCGCTCGAAGCCCCACTCTTGCCGTTGGCCTCGGCCTTCTTGACCTTTACCTCGCTGCGTCGACTGGAACTCGGAACAAGGTCCCGGCCATAGGCATCCACCGGAATCTTCGAAACCACGGTACGCGGCACACGCTCCGTCGACTCGTATCGAACCCACTCGCCGACCGTCTTCGGTTCACGAACGGTCTTGGTCTCCACCTGCGTGCGCAGAACTTTCACTTTCACCGGCTCTTCAACTTCCTCGTAGCGGATTCGACGCGTTTCGATCGGGATCTCGCGGACTTCCTCATGCTCGACCCAGCGCTGCACCGGAACCTCGTATTTCTCAACAACCGCCCGGCGTACTGTCACCGGCACTTCCCGTTCCTCGACCACCTGCTCGTACTTCAGTACTTTGACTGGAATCTGTTCCTTCACGAGTTCCGGCTGGTAGGTCGTGACCTCGTACGGAACCCGCTGCGTCACAACTTTGCCCACATACTGGGTCACCGGCACCTGCTGAGCGACAATATTGGGCACGTACTGCTGTTGCACGGCGTACGTTCCCGGCAGCTGCGTCGGAACCCAGTGCAAGCCGCCTCGATGCCACACGGGAGCACCGGTCGCCGGCTCGGGGTAGTAGGCACCCGGAACCCACTTCAATCGATTACGCACCGGTCCCGGCTGAAATACCTGGTTCTGCACATATTGCCCCTGGTCGACATATTGCGTATGGAGCGTCGTCTGCGGCTCGTAGGTGACGTACTGCTGGTCCTGGACCATGGTCTGGGTATGCGGTCGCTGCACGACGTAACTCTGTTCGCGGACTTCGTCGGTCCAGACCGGGCGCAGCGTGGTATAGCGTTCGGTACGCATTTCCGTTTCAGGAACGTAGGTGGTCCGTTCGCGCAATTCGGTCTCCATGACCGGTTTGCGAACGATCACCCGCTCCTGGCGCGACGATGTTTCGGTGAACGGTCGCGCGACAGTGTACCGTCGCAAATGCTCCTCTTCGGTCCAGACAGGACGCTCGACGCGGACTTGCCGTTCCTCGAAGATCTGCCGCGTCTCCCAGCGATAAACGGTCGTGGGGCGTTCTTCGACGATCGTCCTGTATTCCAAACGATAATGATCGACGCAATCCTGGGCGTCGACACGGCCGGCGCACAAGGCGACAATCGCTGCGATACCGGCTGTGAAATGAGACAGCGCGTGCAGAAGTGGACGGTTCATTGCTTTTCTCACCCTGACCCCCCGAGGCGCGCGGAGCGCTACGGCACTCCGCATTCAGTAATGCTTCCTACAATGGAGTCTGTAGGACAATCAAGATGTACGCAAACAGAAATTTTGGCGTCGCGCTGCTAGCATCGCAATGAAACATTGATCCAGCAACGGCTTACGAAGAAACAAAAAATTCTGAAGTTTTTTTGCAACTCTGCCGACAACAAGTTGCCGATTCGCCTCGCGTGTTGCGATCGACTTTGCCCGACACACAAAGTTTGCGCAACCGTCATAAACGGACCGGCTCCAATCGAGATCGTCTTTCCCCGCACTTGCCCCGCACGCGGTGCAGCGCGGGGGGCGGGAAGCAACCCTGCATCATCCAGGGAGGCTGGCAATCGATATTGTTCCAATCCAACGGGAAAGTTAGGATACGTCGCCCCCAAAGCACGTGACGGGGGGAACGTATTGTGGGAAGGATTCCGACGATGGTGCTCACGCTGGCCGAGCTTGCCGCGCTTGTCGATGGTCAGTTGGTTGGCGATCCCGCCACAGCGATTTCGGGCGCGGCGATCATTCGTGACGCGATTCCGGGGCAGATTACTCTTGCGGACAAGCCGAGGACCCTGGCGCAGTTAGCCGAATCGCGTGCCTCGGCGGTGGTGGTTGGACCCGGCATGGAATCGTCCACCGTGCCCTACATTCGCGTATCGGACGTCCACCGATCCTTTGCCCGGATCGTGGCTCGATTTCACCCGCCGCAGGTCTCCGCGCGGACCGGCGTCAGTCCTCAAGCGACCGTGCATCCGACCGCTCGAATCGGTCATGACTGCGAAGTCCAGGCGGGTGCCTGGATCGGCGAGGAGGTGGAGATCGGCGAGGGATCGACGATTCACTCGGGCGTACGGATCCTGTCGCGATGCCGGATTGGTGAACGAACGACACTGTTTCCTAATGTGGTCTTGTACGAAAACAGCGTGGTCGGCGCGCGCTGTCTGCTCCACGCGGGAGTCGTGGTTGGCGGGTATGGATTTGGCTACGAGACGGTTCAGGGGCGGCATCAGCTTTCGGCGCAGTTGGGGTATACCGAGCTGGGTGACGATGTGGAAGTGGGAGCCTGCTCGACCATCGACCGCGGGACGTATGGGCCGACGACAGTCGGCGAGGGCACAAAGATCGACAATCATGTGATGATCGCTCACAACTGTCGCATCGGCCGGCACAACATTATCTGTTCGCAAGTGGGTATTGCGGGAAGTTGCACGACAGGCGACTACGTGGTGTTGGCAGGTCAGGTCGGAATTCGGGACCATGTGCGGATTGGTGATCGGGCGGTCGTGGGAGCGCAGGCGGGAGTCATGTGTGACATCCCTGCCGGCGCGCATTACCTCGGTTCGCCGGCGATGCCGGAGCGAGAGCAGATGCATATTTTTGCCGCGGAGTCACGATTGCCGGAGATGCGGAAGCAGTTGAAAGCACTGCAGCGGATGGTGGAAAGCCTGGCAGCCACGCTGGCGAACTCGTCCCGTCACGACGCGGCTTGACGATGAGCGACCTCGCATCCATGCCATCGGCGCCGCGACTTGGATTGCTGGCGGGCTGGGGCCGATTTCCCGTCGCGGTGGCGGAAGCCGCGCAGCGTCGCGGTTTCGAGGTCTTCTGCCTGGGAATTCGCGACCATGCCGATAGCGAGGCTCTGCGGCCGATCTGCCGCGATTATCGCGAAATCGGATTGGCTCGACTTGGTGCCACCATTCGCTATTTTCGTGGGCGTGGAATCACGCAGGCGACGATGGCGGGCAAGATCCACAAGGTGCGGCTGTTCCAACGGTTCGCCTGGTTGAAACATATCCCGGACTGGAAATGCCTGAAGACGTTTTATCCTCACTTCATCCGCGGAACGCGTGATCGCCGCGACGATACGCTGTTGACGGCGATCGTCGAGGCGTATGCCGCCGACGGAATCACGTTGTCGCCCGCGACCGACTTTGCGCCGGAGTTACTCGTGAAACTGGGACATCTTGCCGGGCCCGACTTGAGCGAATCGCAGCAAGCGGACATTCAGTTTGGCTGGCGAATCGCCAAAGACCTGGGGAGGCTCGATATCGGCCAGACCGTCGCCGTCAAGGGACAGACGGTGCTGGCGGTCGAGGCAATCGAAGGGACGGATGCCTGCATTCGCCGCGCCGGGGAACTTTGCACGTCCGGCGGCTTCACCGTGGTGAAGGTCTCCAAACCGCAGCAGGACATGCGATTTGACGTGCCAACCGTCGGAATGCATACGCTCGATTCCCTGGCCGCCGCAGGCGCTAAAGTGCTGGCAATCGAAGCCGGAAAAACGATCCTGGTGGATCAGCAAGAATGCCTGCGCCGCGCAAACGACTTGAGATTGACCATCGTCGCCCTGGACTGATCGGCCGTTGCGGGGCCTTCCAGCGCTTCCAGCCCCGACAGGAAGTTGCGGGGGCTTCCAGCCCCCGCAGAACGTCGAACCGGCCTCGATCCTCAGAGGCTTAAGCTCCCGCAAAGCAGCTTTATGCAGCTGACGGAAAACTCGAGTGCCTGCAATGGGAACTTGTGCCGAGATTCGGCTGGGGCAAGATGCCCCAGCCACGACTTGAATCGTCCCGTTCCCCGTTCCCCGTTCCCTGTTCCCCGTTCCCTGTTCCCCGTTCCCTGTTCCCCGTTCCCCGT
>Ga0233425_10001653_pt1 | contig 48532 bp, 34 predicted proteins | sample Watercolumn_Towu_2_FD_181712 | JGI IMG/M metagenome (GOLD analysis project Ga0233425, IMG submission 181712) | Freshwater microbial communities from Lake Towuti, South Sulawesi, Indonesia - Watercolumn_Towuti2014_140_MG | ecosystem: Environmental > Aquatic > Freshwater > Lake | place...
TTGTGGTGGAGATGGTCCGCAGCGATCTGGAGCAGCTGACCCGCACGGGTGGCGCAATGCGGTTTGCTGCCTGACCGTCATTACTCATTGTGTACGGCAGCGGTAGGAGCGGTAGGAGCGGTAGGACGGGTCTCCAGACCCGTCCAGAACTGTAATTCGACTCAGCTCAAGTGAATCCAAGCCCATTACACCGCGTAAAATTGCAGGGGGCCGATAACCCGTCCCTAGTCGTGTCTCAACTCAACTCAAAAAAGCGAAGCTCAACCACGGGGTGACGTAGGAGACGTAGGACGGGTCTCCAGACCCGTCCAGAACTGTAATTCGACTCAGCCCAAGTGAATCCAAGCCCATTACACCGCGTAAAATTGCAGGGGGCCGATAACCTGTCCCTAGTCGTGTCTAAACTCAACTCAAAAAAGCGAAGCTCAACCACGGGGTGACGTAGGAGATGTAGTACGGGTCTCCAGACCCGTCCAGAACTGTGATTCGACTCAGCCCAAGTGAATCCAAGCCCATTACACCGCGTAAAATTGCAGGGGGCCGATAAGGTCTGGAGACCCGTCCTACGTCTTCCCGTGATTGCTTCGATTGACGTGAGGTTGTTACACAGTTCTGGACGGGTCTGGAGACCCGTCCTACGTCGGCCCGTGATTGCTTCGGTTGACGTGAGGCTGCTTCACAGTTCTGGACGGGTCTGGAGACCCGTCCTACGTCTCCTACCTCGGCCCGTTTTGCTTCGATTGCGGCCGAGCCGAGGGTCAGCGCGGTTGCGAGGCGCGATAAAAGCCGATGCTCTCCAGCGCCAGGTAGACTTCCTCCAGCGTCTTCTCGCCAAAATTGGCGATCGCCAGCAGGTCGTCGCGCGTGCACTTCAACAGATCCTCGACCGTGAATATCCCGCGTTCCTCGAGACAATTTGTGGTTCGAACAGTGAGTCCAATTTCGGCGGTACTCATTTCCAGTCTTGCCTGTCGTTCCTTGAGTTCTTCGTCTTTACGGCTGAGTGGAATTCGAGTCGTAGCCATGTGTAACCCTCCCTGGGGATCTCGAACAGAGTCGAGTATCCTTTGCCAGCAACAGTCCTCCCTGCGTTGCCGCCGTGTCGGTCATCCGATTGACCAACATCATCCCATCTGGCGGACATGACCGCAAAAGTGTTGCGAGCGAGTAGTATAGCCGTCTGGCGAATTTTGCCTACTATTTTTACCTTGAAATTTCGCTCGTGTGCTAGCACTGCTGGGAGAATCACGGTGGGTCGTGATACACTCAACACCATGAATCGAATTCTCTGGGGGCGCGTCCTGCCGGCGCACAAGTGATGCTCGAAAGTATTCTGGAAAGACTCTCTGAAGCCCAGCGCGAGGCAGTGACGCATGTCGAAGGGCCGCTGCTGATTCTGGCGGGGCCGGGCAGCGGCAAGACGCGCGTTGTGACGCACCGCATCGCCTATCTGCTGGCCCGCGGAGTCTCCGACGCGGAAATCCTGGCATTGACCTTTACCAACAAGGCGGCGGACGAGATGCGAAACCGCCTGGCCCAGCTTGCGCCGGGCAACCGAGTCTGGCTCGGCACGTTTCACCGTTTTTGCGCGCAGCAGCTGCGGCGGCACGCGCCGCTGGTCGGGTTGAAGGAGAACTTCTCGATTCTGGACGCCAGGGAAAGTCAGCGCGTCGTCCAGGAAGTCGTGGAAAAACTGCAATTGCAACATGCGCTGATTTCCCCGGAGTCGATTGGGCGCGCGATCAGCAATGCGAAAGGCGAGGCGATTACCCATCATGCCTACCAGGCTGCGCGCTTTGATCCGGCCAGCCAGATCCTGGTCCAGGTCTATCCGGAGTATGCTCGGCGGCTGCTGGCGGCGAACGCCGCCGACTTCGACGATCTGCTGATGCATTTCGTGACGATCCTGCGGGAGAATCCCGAGTTGCGCGCCGAGTATGATCGTCGTTACCGTTTCATCATGGTCGACGAGTACCAGGACACGAACCTCACGCAGTATTCCATCGCTCGAGCGCTGTCGATCGACCACCCGAATCTGGCGGTGACGGGCGATCCGGACCAGTCGATTTACGGCTGGCGGGGCGCGGACTTGAACAACATCCTGGAGTTCGAACATGATTTTCCCCGCGTGCGCGTGGTGCGGCTGGAGCGGAACTACCGCAGCACGCGTTCGATCGTCGACGCGGCCCAGGCGCTGATCGAGCGTAATCGGCGTCGGAAAGCAAAGACCCATTACTCCGAAAAGGAGCAAGGTCCTCCGGTACGCGTCGTGCAATATCCCGACGGTCAGACCGAAGCCCGCTCGATCGCCGGTTCGATTCGGGATCAGATCACCAACGGCGGCTGTGCCGCCAGCGATTTTGCGGTGCTGTATCGAGTTAACTCGCTGTCGCGCGTCCTGGAGAATGCATTCCGCGAATATGGGCTGGCTTTTCAGATCGTGAAGGGGGTCGAATTCTACAGTCGGCAGGAAGTGCGGGACATCATCAGTTACCTGCAGCTGTTGAATAACCCGGCGAACGACGTGGCGTTGAAGCGGATTATCAACACTCCCGCTCGCGGGATCGGCGCGACGACCGTCAAGCATCTCGAGGATTTTGCGGAACAGGCTCAGCTTCCGCTCTGGGAGGCCTGCCGCCGCAGCGGCACGATCGACGGCATCGCGCCCCGCTCCGCGCTGCAAGTTGTCCGGTTTGTCGCCCTGATGGACAACCTGCACGCTTGTCTCACCCATCCCGTCTCATCGCTGGTTCATGCTGTGATCGAAGACAGCGGATACAGCACCGCCTTACGCGACTCACACGATCCGTCCGATCAGGACCGGTTGTCGAATCTTCACGAGCTGGTCACGGCAGCGCGCGAATTCGAGGAACACTCGACACTCGATCCGACCCTGGAGAATTTCCTCGAGCAGACCGCGCTGGTCAACGACACGGATGATCTGCAGGCAGGCGAGCAGGTCACATTGATGACGCTGCATGCCGCGAAGGGGCTCGAATTTGACGCGGTCTTCATTGTGGGAGTCGAGCAGGGGTTGATCCCGCACCGTCGCCGCGACGCGGACGCCGATCGCGACGAGGAGGAAGAACGGCGGTTGTTGTTTGTGGGGATGACGCGAGCACGCTCGGCGCTGCAACTGAGTTTTGCGGGTCGGCGGAGCCTGCACAACAAGTCGGAGACTGCGATCCCATCCCCGTTTATTTTCGATCTGCCTCGTGATCTGATCGAATTCTCGACCGCCTCCGCGGACTTGCCGGCCGGTGCGGCCGAGGGACTCTTCGATCCGGCGTCGAGTGCTGGCTCCGGAGTCGACGACGAGTATTGTCAGGAACCGGGACCGGACGAGCCGTATTTCGAACTCGACGGGGAACGCAATACGCGGCGCGGTGACCGGCCCGCCCGTCCGGGCGGCGGTCCCGCTTCGATCTCGACTGCCGCGGAACTTTTCCAGCTGCCGCAAGCGTTTCCGGAGTCGTCCCCAGGAAGTGCGGCGGCGCACGAATCGTCCGCGGCGGTGGATACCGCCGGCGGGCAGGCGGGACGAAACGGACAGGATGGGACCGCATTTCAGATCGGCAGCTGGGTGGCACATCCCGATTATGGAACCGGGCAGATTGTCTGGCGTGAACGTGCGGCCAGTCTGGAGTTCGTCAAGGTTCGATTCTGTGACAATCCCAAGCTGCGACGTTTCGCCGTGAAACATAGCCCGCTGCGGATCGTCGCCGGGCCCCAAAGCGAGTGAATCCGGCGGCGATTGATCGCGGGTAAGGCGGAAGGCCGGTGCAATGATTTCCTTTCCAAAGATCGCCCAGTTGAAGTCGGTCGCCAGGTTTCGCGAGCGGGTCTCCGAACTGGGGCTCGACTTGCCGATCGATGACCAGCTGCTCACCGCCGTGGAAGGCTCGCCGCTCGCACTGCCTTTCCAAGTCGGCAAGCGGATCGTTGGTAATCGCTGGTGCATCCATCCGATGGAGGGCTGGGATGCGAATTACGACGGGACGCCCTCCGAATTGACGATCCGGCGATGGGAGAACTTCGGGCGCAGCGGCGCCAAGTTGATCTGGGGTGGCGAAGCAGCGGCGGTCTGCGAAGAGGGGCGCGCGAACCCGCGTCAGACTTTGGCGACCAGCACGAATCGCGATGGACTGCGGAGGCTCTGCGAGACAGTCCATGCAGCGCATCGCCAGCATGGCTGGAGCTGCGACGATCTGCTGGTCGGGTTGCAGTTGACCCATTCCGGACGCTTTTGCAAGCCGCTGCCCGATCTGCGATTTCGGCCGCGAATCGCCTGGCACCACCCCATTCTCGACGCGCGTATTGGTATCGATGCGCGGGACGATCGGCCTGTCTGGACCGACAGCGAACTGGAGACGCTGATCGACCAGTATGTCAACGCCGCGCGGCTGGCGGCCGATGTGGGCTTCACCTTTGTCGATGTGAAGGCCTGCCACGGCTATCTGCTGCACGAGTTTTTGGGCGCCCATCGTCGGCCGGGAAAATATGGCGGTGATTTTGATGGTCGCACTCGATTGCTGTTGACCATTGTCGACCGCATTCGCCATGCCGTACCGGAACTGGGAGTCGCAGTTCGGCTCAGTGTTTTCGACAGCGTGCCGTATCAAGCGGGACCGGATGGCGGCGTCCCCGCGCCGCACGACCACCTGTTGCCGTACGAATTCGGATTCGGCATCGATCCGCTCGACCCGACCCGCGCCGTCCTGGACGAACCGATTCAATTGCTGCGGATGCTCGAATCTCGCGGTGTCTGGGCCGCCAATATTTCCGCGGGCAGCCCGTATTACAATCCCCATCTGCAGCGGCCGGCGGCCTTCCCGCCCAGCGACGGATACGGTCCACCCGAGGATCCGCTTGTGGGCGTGGTGCGGCAGATTCATGCGGCGCGCGACTGCAAGCGAGCGGTACCGGGTCTGCCGCAGATCGGCACGGGCTATTCTTATCTCCAGGACTACCTGCCGCATGTCGCTCAGGCCGCCGTGCGCGCCGGCTGGATCGACGCGGTTGGCATCGGGCGGATGGTGCTCTCCTATCCGCAATTGCCCGCCGACGCATTATATTCCGGCCAGCTGCAGCGGAAGTCGATCTGTCGGACATTCAGCGATTGCACGACCGCTCCCCGCAATAATCTGGTATCCGGATGCTATCCTCTAGATGGCTTCTACAAGGCGCTGCCCGACGCCAAGAAGCTCAAGGCGATTCGGTGATGCATGGAGGGAGCCACAGAGTCCACAGAGGATAGGCTCATAGCCTGGAAAACCCGGCAACAGTTTCTGCTCTATGCTCCTCGGTGCCCTCTGTGTGCTCTGTGGCTATTCACCCTGCGGGTGTTCGCTGTGAGTATCGCTGGGGATCGCTTCGCGCGGCTCGTCGGGGGTGGCGCCGAGCACTTCGTCGAGGATTCGTTTCAATTCCTGAACCGGGTCGATCTCGAATTCTTCGTCAGGAATACCTCCCTTGTCTGCAACCGCCTTGCATGCGGCGACGAAATCGCGCAGTTCCTGGTCGCTGAGCGAATTACGGATGCGGCGCTTCGAGGGACCACCGTCACTGATATGGTCCAGCAGCGATTCCGCGTCCTGCGGGTCGAGTTCTCCGAGCTGCATCAGTCGCGCGACCCGGCTGACGGCGACACGTGCCTGTTGCTTTTCGTCGTCGGGCAATCCTGAGTTATCGATGTACCGTCGCTGTACGGCTTTGACCATGACCAAGGTGATCAACGACGATTTTTCGATCTTTTCCGCGATCTCGGCCAATTCCACGAAAGAAATCTCGCCGCTCTTGTAGCCGTCGGTGACGCGATCGACCTGCTTCATGATTGCACGGCGCGACGGTTCGTCGACGTTCGTGTCGCGCAGAATCTGGTCGGTTACCGAGCGGATGACGTCCGGCGCATTGCGATTGACGACGTAGGCTCCCAGGCCGCAGAGCAGTGCGCAGAGCACGATGAAGCCGAGGCAACCGACGATGCAACCCGAACAGCCGCATCCCGACTTGGAGCGACGGACCCCGGGCGAGCTTGCGTATTGCGGCGGGAACGGTTGGGTAGGGTACGTCGAAGGCATGTTGTCCCGAGCGGGGAACCTTACTCGAGCTCGAAGCGGATGGAGAGGATTTCGAAACGGATCTTGCCCTTGGGGGCGGCGATTTCCGCGAACTGTCCGACTTTCTTGCCGATCAGGCCCTGACCGAGCGGGCTGGTGACCAGGATCTTTCCGGCATCGTAGTCCTCCTCACCGGCTCCGACCAGCGTGAAGGTCTCTTCGTCGCCGAAATCAAGATCTTTGACGACGACGGTGGCACCGAAAACGACTTCGTCCTTGGCAAGCTTCGAGGGATCGATGATTTGCGCGCGGGCCAGCTTGCTTTTCAAGTTGTTGATTTTGGCCTGCAGCAATCCTTGGGCCTCGCGCTGGCCGTGATACTCGGCGTTTTCCTTGAGATCTCCTTCGGCGCGTGCGGCGGCGATTTTTTCGGCGATTTTTGGCATCTCCACATTTTCCAGCCGTTCCGCCTCGGCCCGGATCTTGTCGTAGCCGGCCTGCGTCATCGGAATATAATCCAACATCGGCACTCACTCCCCAGCTGATCAGAGAATCGGAATCGTACGAGCCCGCCCGGACCAGTCGTACACCTTTCGAGTTGCGGCGTCCGGCTACTTGCGACGCTTGTTCAACGCGTCCTCCGAGAGGTACAGCAGGCAACCGCAACTCTTGCAGAACAGTGGTTTCATCATATACAGCTCATTCATCATCTGCGGCGTCAACATCTGGTAACAGCCGCCGCAGACTTCGCCGTCGACCTGAGCCATCGCCTGTTCGCCGCGGACCCGGGTAATGCGCTGGTACTCCTGTTTGAAGGTGTCCGGGAGGGCCGTCTCGGCGTTGGCCAATTCCTGGAGTACGCGAGCCAGTTCGCCCTCCAGGCCCTGCTGTTGGCTGGAGACACGGTCCCGTACCTTTTGCAGTTCGTCCTTGGCCTTCTGCAGGTTTTCGGTGCAGGTATTGATCAGCGCCTGCAACTGGTCCAGTTTTTCCAGTCCTTCCAGGATCTCGTCGGATAGCACGCTGTTTGCGGTTTTGTCGGCGGCAATCTGCTCTTTCAGCGCCTGATATTCGCGGTTCGACGAGCAGGCATTTAACTTCGCCTGCAGATCATTGATCCGCAGCTCGCGCTGCTTGAGCTGCAGCTGCTTTTCGTCGGACGCGATCCGCGATTTGCGGTAATTGTCCTTCGCCTGGGTGATCTCGTTCTCGCACCGCTTGACGTTCAATTCGCCTGCCTGAATCTGTTTGGGACCGCGCGCCAATTGCTCGCGGATGTCCGTGAGCTGTCTGTGGATGCGGTGAAGTTGCTGCAGTGCGCCGGCGGCGATCGTCATGAGTGGCTCCCAACGCGGCAACGGCCCGCGTTTGGATAGTGTAGCATTGCCAGGACCCATTCGGTCAAGGGTGCTGATCGGCGTCGATTTCCCGGCGGACAGATAGAATCTGGTCGCACAGCTCGGTTCGGGCGTCCTGCATCGACTCCCCGCTGCCGAAAACCGTGACGATCGGCGTCCCGGGATCAATTCGAGAGCCGGGCCAGGGGATGTCGGCGATTGGGCTTTGCATGCCCGTATTCGCCGAGAGCTTGCGCCGCAGCCAGGCATCGGAAAGCGAGCTGGTAATTGTCGTCGGTCGCGTGGCATACAGAATCGCTTTGGCGTGAACAAGTCGTTGGACGGGTCCGGTTATCGGGGCAGCGTTCCGGGCGATCTCGGACGCGTTGTCCGCCGGCGCGGAATACAGCGCTGCGGACTTTTCCAGGCAGGCGCCAACATGCATCGCCACCACACTGTTTCCGCCGCTGCGGTCGAGCAGTTCCATGGAGGCGGTAAGGCGGGGATTGACTTCCAGTACCAGGATTTCAGACTCGCGCACCACGACGTCCACGCCGAAAAGCCCACGGAGCGCGAACGATTGCCAGATCCAACGGCCCAGTGCGTGCCAGTAATCGTATTCGCGCTGCGACAGCGGGCGGGGTCCGATCGAGCCGGCGTACCAGAACCGCCGGGCGCCGGTGCCGGGTGCCGGCGGAAGTGCGTCGAAGACGCCGAGCAGGCGGCATTGGTCGACTTCGGCCAGGTACGCGCCGCTTCGTGATTCACCGAAAATCTCGCGCTGCAGGTAATATTGCTCTGGGAAGCGGGTTCCGGCGTTCCACTGCTCAATGCCCCTGCCGGCCGCCGAAGCAGCTCGCTTGAGCAGCCATCTCGCCGTCGGCGGGCTGACCGGCAGTTCGCACGGCTCGTGCACCATTTCCGGCATGTCGAATCCGCCGGCGCGGAGAACTCGGCACAGGTGTTCCGGATCGCGCAGCTGCCGCAGGCATGCCCCGGAAACGCCAAGCAGCCGTGCTTTGCGGGCCAGACGGTCGACCAGCTCCGCAGAATTCTCCCAGCCGCCCAGGTACATCCATGCCAGGTCAGGGCAGCGGCGCGCCTGCCGGTCGAGCCAGGTGTGGCACGCCGCGAAATCGGCTCCATTTTCCACGGCGGCGGCACAGTCCCGATCGGCGAACTGGTCGATTCCCAGCACCCGAAAACCGGCTCGCAATGCCGACTCGGTCGCCGCCCGAACGCTGGCACCGATGATCCCAAGCGTGACTGACATGGTTGACAAACTTTAGCAGAAATCTGGCCGACGTCGAAACGCGCTTAGCCGAATTCGTCCGGTTGCAATTAGCGCCGACTTTGCTAAGTTCTCGGCTGGTCGGATAACCATTTTTCATGAGCAGTGAGGGAGATTATTGCGATGTCGATGTTTATTGGCGAAGCCCTGGCGGGCGACGGTAACGAGATTGCCCATATTGACTTGCTGATCGGCAGCAAGGACGGCCCTGTTGGACACGCATTCGCCAACGCGCTGGCCCGACAGAGCAGCGGACACAGCAACCTGCTGGCGGTCTTGACGCCGAATCTGGCGGTCAAGCCGTCCACGGTGATGATTACCAAGGTGACGATCAAGGGCGCCAAGCAAGCGGTTCAAATGTTTGGACCGGCGCAGGCCGCCGTGGCGAAAGCGGTCGCCGACAGTGTTGCGGCCGGCGTGATTCCCAAGGATCAGGCCGAGAATCTCGTGATCGTCTGCGGCGTATTCATTCACTGGCTCGCCGCCGATGACAAGAAAATTTACGAATACAACTACCAGGCGACGATGGACGCGATCAAGAATGCGATGACCGGAAAGCCGAGTGCCGACGAGATGATTAAGGGCAAGGACTCGATGGTCCATCCGTTCCGCGGTTTCTGATAATTCCTGGCCTGCTTTCGCCGCAGCGGCGCAAGCCAGACTGACCAGTAACTGCTACAGCAACAGCGAGCCGCCGGGGAAATCTGGTGGCTCGCGTTTTTTTCGCGGAGTTTTCCCGCATGAGCAAACCGAAGATCCTGATTCAACTCGATGGCGACGCGCACGCCAGCGTGTTTGATGCCGTCGTGGCGATCGACGCCGGGGTCGACCATCTGCTGCAGTATCACGGCGTAAACGCGGACACCGTGCGCGAGCTCGTGCATGGCGCCATGTTCACGCGCGGTCCGCTGGATTTGCAGCACACGGCGATATTTGTCGGCGGATCGAATGTCGCCGCCGGTGAGCGGTTGCTAAAAGTGATCGCCGGCTGCTTTTTTGCGTCGTTGCGGGTCTCCGTGCTGCTGGATGCCAATGGTGCCAACACCACCGCGGCCGCCGCGGTGCTGGCCGCGCGCCAGTGTGTGGAGTTGAGCCGCAGCCAGGTCACAGTGCTGGCCGGGACCGGCCCCGTTGGTCAACGCGCCGCCCGATTACTCGCCGGCGAAGGCGCGACGGTTCGGATCGCTTCGCGTTCGCTGCAGAAAGCGCGGGAGGCCAGCGACGCGGTGCGTTCGTGCGTCGCCTCAGGCAGCATCGAACCGGTACAGACGGCCGACGCGGCCGAAACACTGACCGCGATCGACGGTTCCCAGGTCGTGATCGCGGCCGGAGCCGCCGGCGTGGAACTGCTGTCGGAGGAAACGCGCCGTCGAACGAGCGGCCTGCAGGCGCTGATCGACCTCAACGCCGTTCCGCCGGTTGGAATCGCCGGCGTCAATCCGCTCGACAAAGGCAAAAACCGCGACGGGGTGCTCTGCTACGGCGCGATCGGAATCGGCGGAGCGAAAATGAAGATCCACCGCGCCGCGATCCGCAAACTGTTTGAGTCCAACGACCAGCTGCTCGATGCCGAACAGGTCTACGCACTGGGACGCGATATTCTCGGCAGTTAAGCACCCACCACGGTTGGACTGCAGATCCCGCCGCAGCGGCCGCACGGGAACGGGCTGCGTGGTAACGGGCTGCAAGGGAAACAACGTCCGCGCCTTACGGCGATGGGGCCGCTTCGGCTGCCGGAGAAGGCCGTCGCCAGAACATCGTTGCGGGGATTTCCTGTTTTGTCAGCCCGGGTCCCTCGATCAAGACCTGTAAAAACTCCGCCCCCTGGCCCTCGAAATAACGCAGGTCGATCGGATAGGTCCCCGCCTTCATGCGAATCAAACCGGCCGCTTCCCGCGCCGGGTGCAGGCCGTCGTTGTCGACGATCAGCCGGTCGCCGATCCGCAACTGGCTGCCGTCATCGGACTTGGTGAAAAACGCGTACAAGCCGTCGGCGGGCAGTTTGACGAAGCCCTGGAATTGCAGGCCAAACCCATCCTTCCCCTCGCCGTACGCCGCCAGGCCAGGTTTGGCTGTCGTGCCTTTCTCCGCGGGCGTCATCGCCGCGAACTCGGGCAGTTTCTGCCAGCTGCCGGGAAAAACGGAAAAATCCAGTCCGTTGACCAGCCCTTCGTCGGAGACCGTCGCCATCGCCGGCAGGTTGTCGAGCGACAATTCCACGAGCCGGTCCTTACCGTCCGATTCGAGCAGCAGTTCCAACCGCTCTCCCGCTTTGCGGCCGATGATCGCCAGATGAAAATCCACTCCGCCGGAGACCGGCTGCCCGCTGACCCGTTTGACGATTTCGCCGGCGCGGATTTCGGCGCGGGCGGCTGGCGAACCGTCGACGACCGACTTCACCGTCGCGGTGTTGGTCAGCATTTCGACTTCCAGGCCCAGATAGAAATCGGACCGCTGCTCTGCGGCAACCATCAAAGGAAATTGTTCGCGAATTCGATCCGCCGCGATTGCGAAACCGATATTGTCGGCATTCTGGTTCTTGGACGTAATCAGTCCAATCTGTTCTCCCAGCGCATTGATCAGCGGCCCGCCGGAGTTACCGCCGTTGATCGCGGCCGTGGTCTGAATCATCGACGGAAGAAATGCATCCTGGGTCGCGACAGCCCGGCTGAGACCGCTCACGATTCCCGTCGATGCCGACTGCACCAGACCGTCCGGGTTGCCGATGACCAGGGTGGGCTCGCCCAGCAACAGGTCATGGCTGCGACCCAGCGAGAGCGTCTTCAACGGCTCAGGAACCTGGACCTTGATCAGGGCCAAATCGTCGGGAGGAAAAGCACTGATGACCTGGTACGGTAAAATCCGCCCGTCGGCCAGGATTACTTCCGCGCGCACAAAGGTCCGCACCACGTGGTAGTTGGTGAGGATGAAACCGGCGGGATGGATGATCGAGCCGCTGCCCGACGAAACGCGAAAAGTGCCCGGCTTTTCGTCGGGCACGAGATTCCGGATGGCGACGACCGCCGGCGAGCACTTTTCGATCAGCCGGACGGTCTCGGTGCGCCGTGGCGAATCGCCGGTCAGCTGGGCCCTGGCAACGTTCCCAATCGGAATTGCGGGCAGGATTGCCGCGGCGATCAGCAGGTAACGAGCAAGTGCCTGAATGCGCGGGAGGCCACCAAGCGGTGTTGACGTGTCGATTCGTTCCATACCGCTGGCTCCTGTCTTGAATGCGCTCCTCCTCACGGTCACGCCACCGCGATCCGATACCGCCAACGGATTGTGGCTGGCCAGTTCCTCCCTGCTGCGTCGCCCTGCGAGGCGCCGGTCCAGACGATCGACAATGCATCCGCGGAACGCGCTATTGTGCAGTCGCCATTGTCGTCGAGAATTTGCACATTGCAACACGGTGGTGGATTTTCGGCGGCGACCAGCCGGTAACGGCTCCCTAGCCACTGTGGTGTTGCCGGAACTCGGCAGGCGACGTCGAAGTCGAGTGCGACCAGTTCGGGGCGCGTTTCGATACTCAGCGACCAATGGCCACGGCCGGCCATGCCAAGAAACAGGGCGACGCGGGCCGAACCTCGGTCCTCGACGCTCCCCTGTTGCAACGGCGGCGATTTGGGCCAGGGATCGGTGCCGCACTCGTCGTCCGACGTCAGCCACGGGCACGCCGAATTTCCATCGAGGAAATCGATCGAGTGCTGGAAACGATCGGCGTGCCGATCAAACCGCACGCGCAGGCCTCGACCATCTTTGCCGGCGACGATCAAGTCGTCCGCGCCCTGGGTAAGTGTCACGACTGGTCGACGTCTCCCTGTCCCACCCGCCAGCGCAAGTATGCGTCAAGGAATCCCTGGATGTTTCCGTCGAGTACCTGGTGGAAGCTGTTGGAGTTGAAACCGGTCCGGGCGTCTTTGACGCGCTGATCGGGATGCAGAAAATAGTTGCGAATCTGTGCACCGAAGCCGACCTTGGGCAGCACCTTATACTTTGCCGCCTGTTCCGCCTCGCGCTTCTCTTCTTCGATCCGCGCCAGGCGCGAGCGAAGCATCTTCCAGGCCGTGGCGCGATTCGAATGCTGGCTGCGTTCGTTCTGGCATTGCACCACGGTATTCGTGGGCAAGTGGGTGAGCCGGATAGCGCTGCTGGTCTTGTTGACATGTTGGCCGCCGGCTCCACTGGCCCGAAATACGTCCTCGCGCACCTCACTCTTGTCGATCTCGATTTCGATCTCGTCATCGATTTCGGGCGATACGTCGACCGCGGCGAAACTGGTTTGGCGTTTGCCCTCGGAATTAAACGGACTGATCCGCACCAGGCGGTGGATGCCCGTTTCGCCCTTGAGATAGCCGTACGCCATCGGGCCCCGGATGGCGATCGTCGCGCTCTGGATCCCGGCGACGTCGTCCGGGGTTCGGTCGAGCAGTTCCACGGAATAGTCGTTCTTCTGCGCCCACTGGCTGTACATTCGGACCAGCATCTCGGCCCAATCGTTGGCGTCGGTTCCACCGTCACGAGCGTAAATGCTGACCAGCGCCCCGGCATCATCGTGCGGGCCATTCAGCAGCGACTTCAGTTCGATCTGATCGACGGCCGCCTCCAGCCGCGACAATTCCGCACGCACTTCCGGCAGGCAGGAAGGATCTTCCTCGGCCAATTCCAGCATCGCCTGGGCGTCGGTAGCGGCCGATTCGGACTCTTCCAGGGGCCGAACCAGCGACTTCAGCGATTTCAGGTCGCCGACCGCCTGCTGCGCGCGCTCCTGATTGTCCCAGAACCCGGCCGCTGCCATGCGGGACTCGATTTCCTGGATGCGGCGTTTCCTGGTTTCGACGTCAAAGACTGTCTCGGAGCTGCGTCAAACGTCGACGAATTGCTTCTAACCGATTGACCGAATCGGAATCCATTGCCATCCTCACATGTCTGGGGTCTGCGGTTCGCCAGCCATTCCGGCAGGCCGCGTGACTGGGACCCATCATAATCGTTGATACAGCTTGCCGGAAAGGTGAGTCGGCCGAATGGCCCGAGTCGTGCTTGCAATGTCGGGAGGAGTGGACAGCAGCGTCGCCGCGCACTTGTTGCTGGAGCAGGGGCACGACGTGGTCGGCGTATTCATGCGCCATGGCGAGGAATCGGTGGCGGCCTGCGCGACCGACGGCGATGCACGTTCTTCACCCCTGCTGCCAGTGTTCCAGGCGCGCAGCGATCACAAACAGGGCTGCTGCAGCGCCTCGGATGCCGACGACGCGCGACGGGTGGCACAACGGTTGTCGATTCCGTTCTACGCCCTGAACCTGAAGGCGGAATTCCGACGGATAATCGACTATTTCGTCGACGAGTACAGTCGCGGGCGGACGCCCAATCCCTGCGTGATGTGCAATCACTGGATCAAATTCGGCAAGCTGTTCGACTACGCCGACAGCGTCGACGCGGAATTCGTCGCGACAGGACATTACGCTCGACTCACTACCGGTCCGACCGATGGGCGGCCCGCGCTGCGACGAGGTGTCGATGAGGGAAAAGACCAATCGTACGTGTTGTTTGGCATCACGCCGCACTACCTGAAGCGGATGCTGCTTCCGGTCGGCGACTTTCACAAGCCGCAGATTCGAGAACGGGCCACGGCACTGGGGCTGCGGGTCGCCGACAAGCGCGACAGCCAGGAAATCTGTTTTGTAAACTCGGGAAAACACGACGAGTTTGTCCGCGGGCGGCGGCAGCGGGACCTTTCCGGTCAGATCGTGACGGTCGACGGCCGCGTTGTCGGCGAACATCCTGGAATCGAACGATTCACGATCGGGCAGCGGAAAGGACTCGGCCTCGGATTGGGCGAGCCGTATTATGTCGTCCGTATCGAACCGGAAACCCGCCGCGTCGTGATCGGCCGCAGCGAAGACCTGCTGCGATCATGGCTGATCGCGGACCAGGCGAACTGGCTCGTCCCCCTCCCGGAGTTTCCTGTCGATTGCCTGGTGCAGATCCGCTATAATTCTCCGGCGGTGCCGGCGACGGTGCGCAGCCTGCCGGGCGATCGATTTCGCGTCGATTTTGCTCAGCCCAAGGCCAGCGTCGCGCCCGGACAGGCGGCAGTGGTTTATGACGGCGACCGCGTGCTCGGCGGGGGCTGGATCGAGAGTTTCGGCGCCGTGGAGGGGACTACTTGACTCGCCGCGACCCGTGCTATCATGATTCGCGGGGAACGGGGAACGGGGAACGGGGAGGATGCGAAGATGATCGGGCAGCTGGTTCCGGGATTTGCGGCGGACCCCGCCACTGACGCGAGCAGCCTGACTTTGCCGCTGCTGATCGGCTTCGGCGCCATCGCCGGGCTGTTCATGCTGGTGATGCTGTTCGCGATCGCCAAATACGGCAAGATCTGGTTCCAGGCTTACATGTCGGGAGCCGACGTCGGTCTGTTGAGCCTGATCGGAATGGGGTTTCGCCAGGTCAATCCCCGCATCATTGTGGCGGCAAAAATCATGGCCGCTCAGGCCGGACTCAATACGTCCCGGAAAGACGGTATCAGCACCAGTCGGCTGGAAGCGCTCTATCTCGCGCAGGGCAATGTGCCCGCGGTCATTCAAGCCATTATCGCCGCCCATCGCGCCGGGATTGACCTGGACTTCGATCGGGCCGCCGCGATCGATCTCGCCGGGCGCGACGTGGTCGACGCGGTGCGGACCAGCGTCCATCCGCGTGTGATCGATTGTCCCGACGGACGCAGTGGCATGAGCACGCTGAGTGCCATCGCCAAGAACGGTGTTGAATTGCGAGTTCGCGCGCGAGTCACCGTTCGCACCAACTTGGAACAGTTGATCGGCGGTGCCACCGAGGAGACGATTATCGCTCGCGTGGGCGAAGGGATCATCACGGCGATCGGCTCGTCGGAGAATCACCAGGAAGTGCTGAAGAACCCGGATCGCATTTCCAAGGCGGTGCTGCGACGCGGCCTGGATGCCCACACGGCGTTCGAAATCGTCTCGATCGATATCGCCGATATCGACGTCGGTGAGAATATCGGTGCTCGGCTGCAGGCGGACCAGGCCGAGGCCGATACACGCGTGGCTCGAGCTCAGGCCGAACAGCGTCGAGCCGAAGCGATTGCCAAGGAACAGGAAATGAAAGCCAAGGTGGCGGAGAACCGCGCGCGGCTGGTGCTTGCCGAAGCGGAGGTTCCCCAGGCAATGGCCGGCGCTTTCCGTTCGGGCAACTTGGACGGGAGGCAGCAATGAATCTCGGCAGATTCGGGATCATGGCGTGGCTTTGCTGCGGAGCTCTGACCTGTTCCGCGTCGGCACAAGTCATTCAAATTCCGACCTTTCGCTCATTCACTGTCGATACCACGGTCTGGGTGCCGGATAGCGGCGGTTCCTACCTGGGCGGAACCAGCAGTGCCATGTCCGGCTTCGACACGCGTGGCGTCCCGCTTCTCGGCAAAGCACCGCTCGTCGATCGCCTGTTCAAGAATCGAGCGATCGGTTCCAGTCTGAATTCGGCAGGAGCTTCGGCGCACGTGGCGGTGCATTCCATGAGCGATCTGGACCGTGCCATCCTGGAGGAAGCAGCCGCACGACGAGCCTTTGGACCACCTCAAGGCCAGCTGATCACGCGACGTGACGCAGGCCAGCGCCGCGGAGTCGACGGATATTCGGGAGATCATCGATCGGGTAGCGGCGGCCGCTCGTCCAATGACCAATTTGTCGACGGACTGAGCATCGCCGAGATTCGCCGTCAACAGGAACGCGAGGCCGAGTCCAGTAACGCGGAGGCCCAACGGCTGATCGAACAAGGGCGTGCTGCCGCTGAATCGGGAAAGCCGGGCGTTGCCAGGATTCTCTACCAGCAAGCGGCCAAGAAGGGGACGGGGACCGTCCAAGAACAGGCCCGGCAGCAGATCGCGGAACTCGCGAGAGAATCGATCAAGCGCGTCGTGGCCAAAGCCAAGCCCTAGTGCTTTGGTCGGTAGGACGGGTCTCCTGGCCCGTCCGTGTGAGCAGGACGGGTCGGGAGACCCGTCCTACGAAGCCCTAGTGCGCCGCGCCCCAGCGGGCAACGCAGTCAGAGTCGCCGTTCCCCACTCGCCTCCCAAAGATCGCTCCGCCCAGGCAAGCTGGCCGGGGGCGGGCTGATCCAGGAGCACAGGCCGCACGACATCAACGCGGCCGTGGCGAACAGCGCGAAGGCGCCGAGGAACTCGCCACGTTGCTCGCACCAGCCAATCACCACCGCAACGATTCCGCCGCCTATTCCCCAGCTGACACCCATGGTGATCGAACTGGCAACTCGAGTACTCGCCGGCAGCAGTCGCTGACCCGTACTGACAAAGACGGGTAGTCCCAGTCCGATCAGGAAGCCGCAGGCGGTCATCGCCATGCCCAGCGCCAGCCCTTCAACCCTCGGGATGAGGACGATCATGGGGACGCTCAACAAGCAAGGCAGCCAAAGCAGTATCCGCTCCCATCGCGCCAGGTTGCCGATCGAGCAGGCCAGCCCGGCCAGGCCAATTCCCGCCATGAATGCCGACTGCACCAGGCCGACGCTCTCTTTCGACCAATCCCGTTGCTGAAGGACATAACCCATCGCCAGGGGCACGCCCGCGGCCGCGATCACGCGCGACGAACCGATCGTTAACAGCAGGGCGACGACCCAGCCACTGCCGCGAATGGACGATGCAAGCGGACCGCCGCGGCGCGCTTCCGTTGCTGCCGGCTGCTCCGCCACGTTCACGGCTGGAGTCGCTGCGGGCGCGGCGGTTGAAGTTCCTCGCGCAGCGGCTCCACGAAGGGCCCATCCGTAGGAAGCCACCGCTCCCAGTCCAAACACCGCTCCCCATCCGAGTCCCGGCAGTCCCCAGCGATCCACGATAAAGCCGCTGCAGTACGGACCGAGCGTCTGACCGACATAACCGCCCAGCGAGAATATCGACATGGCCCGGCTGCGCTGTGCCGGCCAAATACCACCGCTCATCGCCGCAGCTTCCGGGTGATAGGCGGCAATGCCCATGCCGGCCAAGAGCAACAAGGCGTAGAGTGCCCAAGGCGAATTTGTCAGGCCGATCATCGCCAGACTGACGACCGCGATCGCCGGTCCCGCAACCAGAAGCCAGCGACTGCGCCAGGTGTCGCCGATCATTCCAAACAGCAATTGGAACACGGATGTGGCGACCATCCAGATCAAGAGGCAACCCGATGTGGACGCGATGCCGTACTGACGTTTCAGATCGGGCCAGAGCGGATTCAACTGGCTGGCCACCAGGTCGACAAACAAGTGGCTGCCGGACACCAAGGCCAGTAGATACAGGTCCGCCCGTCCGTCGGTCGCATCCGTGCGTGAGGTGTTGTAATGCATGAGCTCCAACGCGGGGCTAGTCGATCAGTTTCCGCAAGGTGTAATAGGCGTCGGCAGGGAAAAACGGCTGCGGCTCCGCAACCAGCTTTCGCAGATGGATCTCGTACACAAAACCGGCGCGCATGCTCCCCGGCTCCAGAATCAGATCGCTGTGCAATCGGTCGTCGGCCAACAGCACCTGCCTGACAGCTTCCTCGCGCCGATCCTGATCCGGGCCGCCGTAAGCCGGCGTCGGAATGCGGCGGTACGAGGAAACGGAATAGGCTTCTCGGCGGAGCGCCAATTCGCGATCTACAGGTGCGGCAAAGCGGATGCGAAAGCCGCTGGAAGTTGCGAGAACTTCCGCGATTCCAGCCGGCAGCCGCTGAGCGTCAATGTCGACCCGCACCAGTTCACCGACGTTGTTTCCCGCCCCCCAGCCACTGTCACGCAGGCTGCCGATGATCAGCTGTCCGTCCGGACTCACTCCGGCGCATATCGGGCCCAGCATCGCCGAATCATCCTGCGGTCGATCGACCGTCAAGGGGTAGGCAGCGCCTTGCAGAACGTCTCCTACCCGTTGCAGGCTCATGCGGATCAGGCGATGCGTGTCGTATTCGCAGCCGACGAGATGGCCGGTCCAGGGTCCGAAGCGAGCCTCGACCGAGGCGCTGCCCTCCAGAAAACAAATGCCGTTGACACTGCGCGTCCAGGGATGGGGGATCTCAATTGCCGCGGCCGTGACGGACTCGGGCGGCAACGGCGGTGATCGTGAGTCGATGGCGTTTACGAATCCGAAATGCCGGCCCGGTTTGACATGGTTCAGTTCGTTGAACGGGTTGAAATTACCCTGGTTGTCCGTGACGAATAGTTCGCCGGCTCGGTTTCGTGCGATCCCCATCGGGAACCGGTGCCCTTTGCTGAGAGGTTCCAACGCGAACAGCTGTGGGTCGTCGCGGGTCGGCTGGCGAGGAACGAGTTTCACGACGGTGCCGCGCAAGCGCGCATCGTCGGCCGTTCGCGCGTCCTGCTGGCAGGCTAGCGCCACGAAGTAGTTTCCTTGCGCGTCACTCGGCAATCCCACGGCCCAGTCGTGGTAGTCACTGGTATAACCCCATCCCGACGCGATCAGCTTGCAGCGTTCAAATCGGCCGTCGCCGTCGGCATCGAACATTCGCACGACGGCGAATTTGGTACTGACATCGATTGCCGCTTCCGTCGACGGATGGCCTGCCGCAAGTCCGTATGGAGCGGCCAGAGGATCCGAAACCAATCGCAAGCTCTCCCAGCGGCCCGCGACCGCATCGATGCGCCACAAAGGTCCATTGAGCGACGCCAGGTACAATTGCCCGTCGCGGTCCCAGGTCAACGCCGTGGGCATGATGTGACCGGGCAGTGCGAACCGTTCGGCCGCAATGCCGGGCGCTAACTCGATCGCTTCCGACGCCGCGATGCGAGGCGGTTCTGCTGGCGGTTCATTCCGCGGCTCCGCCGCCGCTGGGGACACAAACTCGAATCGAGCCTGCCACGCGTCTTGCACTTGTTGCAGCGATTTCAGCAACGGCCTCAGCTCGACGGCAAAATGATCCGGCAACAGCGCTTTCAGCGATGCACCCGGGTCGTCGATCGCATGCAGATTCAAGGTCAATGCGGTTCCCATGCTCCACTGAACGCCTTCCAGCGGCTGCCATTCCGCCTCCACGCGGATCAACGCCTGGGTTCCGGCCGGTGTGCGAAATCGTTGCCGCCATTTGACCGATACCCCGGCGCCGTCGGGCCCGGACTGGGACCATTCTTCCAACGCCGCGAACCCCAACGGGAACGCGACAGGTTGCCATCCATCGATCATGAAGAGCGGGGACGGTTCGAATTCCGCCTCACCCGCCAACCGGTTATCACCCCACGCTTCCCAGAACCAGGATTTACCCTGGGTTCGCTGCCGAGCCGCGTCGCCCAGCGACCAGCGGACGAGACGCGCTTCGCGCAGGTCGAACAAAAAATTGTGACGATTCGGAAGAGCGAGCAGCAACCCATGCGTAATCGTCTTGCCGTCGGCGCGAATCAGGTCACTGAGCACGATACTCGATTCCCGTCGCTCTTGAATGCCGGCACGGATCAAGGACTGGACCGGCTGCGGATCCGGCGGCTCAAACCCGGGCGTATTCAGTATCTGCCAGAGCGCTGCGATCTGCGCATCCAAACGATCGTTCAATAAACCAGACACGGGAATCCGTACACTCGGCATCTCCACTCCGGGCAAGACGCGCAGCGGATTATGTAACAACCGTTCGAACCATTCCCGTCGAATGCGGTCGCTCATGCCGGTCAAACTCGGACCTCTGGCATTCACCGGGGCTTTGGACGGGATGTAACTTCCCACCTGGTGACAACTGGTACAGCCAAACCCGTCGGCAGTTACGAGTTTCGCGCCGGCCCGCGCGGCGGAGGGCGGCAATTCGATCGTCGCTGACCGAGTCCGGATCGTTTGCCCGGAAATCGCCTCGGGAGCAAGATCCAGTTCCCGCCAGTGCTCACCAACCGCCGCCGCCACCGATTCCGATTGCGGGTAGATCGGCATGCGAACGGCGAGGTACGTTCGGCGGTCGGCTCCCTGCCGCATGATCGCACGCCGCATCTCGCTGTCGGTCAGCTTCGCGCCAACGCCGGTCAAGCTGGGCGGTGTCATCGCCGAGACGCGATCGGCGAGCTCCGGGAACACTTCCGCCGCGCGATTCAGAATCGGTGCCAAACCGCCGTGCGAATTCCGCGCGTGGCAACCGAGGCAGTTGTTTTGCACAACCAGCTCCTGACCCGTGGAGAATAGTCGAGGAGCTGCTGCCCATGCCGATGAAAAATAAGCCTGAATGGCTTGGCGATCATCAAGCGGCAAGTCGAATGCCGGTTTGCGCGGCGATGAAAGGCTTGCCGAGGTGCAGGCGAGTGGCCAGTTCGACGCGGCATTCAATTCCGTGCCGCCAGCAATACGCGGTTCTTCTGATGTTTCGTGGCAGGCGGAACATCGCAGGGTCTCGAACAACCGGCGCCCCTGTTCGCGCTGTTCGTCGTTATCCGTCGCTGTACGTCGTTCCCCGACCTCGACCCCGACGACCGGAATGGGTGCTTCTGCCTGCCGTTGCAGAAACGCTGCCAGATCGGCCGCTTCCGTTCCGCGCAACGGGAAACGCGGCATCCGGTGATTCGCCATCTCCGCGTCCGGATCGCGCAGCCAGCGCAGAAAGAACGGTGCGGGACGCTTGCGCGCGACGCGCGATAGATCGCCGCCGTCGAACCAGCCGTCGTTACCGATCTGGTTCCAGGAATGGCAAGCCAGGCAGCCGAGCGACAGGAACAACCCCCGACCGCGATCGGAATCACCCTCGTCCTCGGTTCGCGACAGCTCCGTCTCGACGTCAGCCTTGCGACCGGCGGCCGGATCGGCGGGACGATTTGCGGGCATGCCCAGGTAGGCGGCCAACGACTCGGCCTGCGCGCGCGACAGCAAAAATCGAGGCATCTTGCGGCGGGGAGCCGCAGAAGGACCCAGCGATGCGGATGGCGCTCGAGCTTCGGAATCCGGCGACCGGTTGCTGGAATCGTTGGCGCCCTCCGTCAACCATTCCACCAGCCATTCACGACGCAGTCGGGACGCGACGTTTTTCAGCGTCGGTGCGGCGGCATACGTTGACGCGGCCGATGGCGTAGCGTGGGGCCGATCGGTGGCGGCGCTCGCTCGATCCCGCAATTGTTCAGAATGGCAGGCGCGGCATCGCAGCGCCGTGGCCAATTGATAGCCGCGCACGATGTCCTCCGACGGCTGACGGGCAAGTGGTTGGTGCCGAAGCGACGCCCCGGACAACGGTTCCCAGCCAAACTCAGAGCATTCCCAATAGACCGCCAGCTGCGCGTGATCGTGAGGCAGATACTCCAGCTCGAATTCATGGGGGGCGTAATCCAGTTCGATCAATTCCGTTGCCGTCCACGCCGGGCCCAGCGAGTTCCGCTCCAGCACCCGTCGCCCCGCCACGCGGAGCGTCACGGAACCGGACGATGTTACTCCGAATCGAAAGTTGCCGGCATGGGGCGGATGGAGATAGCCGCGCCAGATCAGGGTGCCAGCAGCCTTCGCTGGATTGGCACGGCTATTGGTCGCATTCCACGGTCCGGCCAGAACGCGCGTGTCGACTTGATCGACAACTTGAGTACCCACGTTTCCCGGATCGATCGGAACGGTGGCCAGCAGGCCGGGAAGCCGCAGCGTCGAGGGGAGGGCCTCATCGGCCTCCTGGGCCGAAACGGTGCTCGGGCCGAATGACCAGAGCAGACTCACGGCGACCAGGCCGACTCGCTCGGCGAGCAGGCTTCTTGTCGATTTGCCCGCGTGCGACGGATGCACCGCCGCTGAGCGAACCGTGCAAGGGCGAACCGTGCCAGGGCGAGCCATGATGAAGCGAGCCGCAGCAGTCGGTCCGCGTTGCGTCGTCATTTCTGCGGTTCGCGCTGACGCTCGACTTTAAGCAGCAGGTCGTCGATCAATCGATTGACGTCATCGGAGGAGATTTCCATCACTGCCGCCGCTGTGGCGAACACACGCTTTTCGACTTCCGACAACTGCCCGTCGGCGGCCATGGTGCGAATCAGGTCCTGCAACATTTCGATGCGTTCCGAACGGCGCTGGGGAATCTCCAGTTGCCCCGGGTTGTTCAAGGCGAACTGCACCGCTTCCGCGAACTGGCTGTCGCTGAGTCCCCATCGTTCGCGACGTTCGGACAGAAATTTTATCTCGCGCTCGGAAATACCGCCGTCGGCCATCGCCATTACCAGCAGATTTTTGAATTTTTTCAGTTGATTCATGCGTCAGACTCCCACGGCGGCGGACTTACCCGACCGACCGAGTTAGATCATAACAGGTTTTTTCGGGAATTCATCCCCCGCGGTCCGATCGCCTAGGATTTGCGAATGAAATGCGCGGCGAAGCTGCGGATCTCGCGGCCGTTGAGGACATGCACCATCCGCAACTGCTGGATTGTCGAATCACTGAAATTCGACAGTGGAACATGAACCAGTGTTTTGCGGAATTTTCTGGCCAGTCGGCGCCAGCCGGCGCCCGGCGCCGATTCGCTCATCAGGGCGATCTGCCGGCAAGCGCTATGCAGGCAGGCGGCGGCGATCAATCGTTCTTCCAGAGTTTCGGTGAAGTCGAGGCGCGGGTCGGTCCAGATATCGGCGATGGAAATCGGGGGAAACAAGAACATCGCGCCGCCGTAGGTGGCCAGGCAGATGCCGGGCCCGACCGGTTCGCGGCGGAAATCACTGGCAAAAAACGCCAGCGTTGATTCCTGCTTGTGTTCGGCAAACCAGGTGGTGCGCCAGGGGTATTTTTGCGGTTCTGCGGGCGAATCAAACAGCATCACGGCGCAGTCGAGCCGCGCCTGGCTGCGCGGCAGAATCTTCACATGAATTTCACCATCGTGCCAGTGCCGCATCGTTTCCCGAATGTCGATTCCGTCCCGAACGCTCGTCGTGAATTTCTCGGTCCGTACCAGGTCCGCGCCGATCACCTGTCGCGCCCGATCGAATAGGTGCGCACGAAAATTCTCGATCTGCTCGTCCTCCGGCGGCCAACTGCATTGCGAGAAGGGGTTCCACGCCATACTCCAGCGGATGCGATCGGTGGACGGCGGACGCCGGCTGAGTTTGCAGCTGCGCCAATGGATCGGCGGGCCGGGCAGCCGGCTGACGAGTTGCACGATCTCGCCATCGTCCAGTCGCCCCTTCTCGATCCCCATCTTCAATACGGGCAGCGGGGGCGGCTCCGTGTTCGAGATCGGATAGGTTGCCGCGGTCTCGGCCAGATGCAGAGCGTACTGATCGCCGGCGGTCTGCTTTGCCGCGGTGACCAGCGTATAGAGGTCGGGCGTCAATCGGCGTTCAAGAAGCGTGAGGTTGCGTACGTATTTCAGCAACTGCGAAAGCAGCAAGGGCGAGATCTTTCGCGCTCGATCCTTCAGGTCGGCGTTGTACGCGGTCCGGGCTGCGATCAAAAGTTCCTTGATGCCATCCACCGTCAGATTGTCGTCGCTGTCGAGTTCCGCACGTGCCCGTTCATGGAGCGCGGTCACGAATGGCAGTTCGCCGAGCATGAACAGCAGCGAATCCGAATCAACGCGCCAGGCCTGCACATCTTCGACCTGATCCGGTTGGGCCGTTGGTTGAATCTTGTCCAAGTAGGCATTCACAATCCAAGGCCAGTCGGTCAACGAGCAGACCAGTGTGATGGAATCGTAATGCCGTTCCAGTTCGCGCAGACGATGGGCCATCCATTCCACGCGATGCTGGGGTTGGCCGGACGGCAAGGGTCCCAGGGAAGGCAACACGGCGGCGGCGAATCGCTCCAGCGGCGTTTGCTTCAACGCATACGGATCGGGAAATGTCTGTGACACCGGCAGGAATCGATCGGTTTCCAGATCGATAAACGCGCGCCGCACCCGCTCCTCGATCGCTAAGCGCAGCGCCGCAATCACACCCTGACATGGGTCGATCGGGACGTAGCTCAAGCTGGCCGGCGCATCGGCTCGCCAGTGCCTCGCCCCGCGCTGCGTCACCATGCAGGGCGACGGCAGGAAGTCGATCGCGGCTTCGACTGTGGATTGAAATGACGGCGGCAGCGGCACCGCCAGGCAATCGAAGGGCCGGGCAAGCAGCCTGCGACGGACTTCGACCGCGCAGTCTCCGCTGCCATGAATGATCGGGATGATGCGGATCCGCCGTCCCAGAGCGAAGACGCCATCCAGGTCCCCAGCCATAGTCACCTCGTCAGTCGTCGTCGCTCGATTCGTCCTCGTCCGAAAGTTCCGAGTCCTCGTCGCGATCCGGGTGCAGCGGATCGTCGGGCTGGAAGAAAAAATCGCCAAGGCCCAGAGGTACCGCGTCGCCGCCCAGCGACCGTTTGCGACGCTCCGCCATCGCTTCGAGATCGAGTGCGTCTTCGCCGAGGCATCGCTGTAAGGCCTCGTGCCAGACTTGATCCTTGGATAACGGGTGCTGAGGATTCTGGGCCAGTCGCTTCATTGCGTAACGCAGCAGGTTCAGCCCGTCGCGCGGCGAGAAATCGAGCTTCAACTCGTGGGCGTGTTGCAGGAAATCGACCGTCATCGCCAGCATTTCCGACTCCGCAAACGGCAGGTGGTATTTGAGGATCGCCAGTTCGTCCTGCCGGTTCGGGAAACCCAGCGGCAGTGTCGGTTGCAGACGGCTGAGAATGTAATCGGGAATCTCGTAGGTCGATTCGTCCTGGTTCATCGTCACGCAGCAGCGAAAATCGGCGTGCGCGGGGATGGTGATGCCGGCCACGATCGACTCCACATAGCGGCGATGGTCGAGCAGCGGCGCGAGGCTGGCCCAGGATTTTTCATTCATGCGGTTGCCTTCATCCAGGATGCAGATACCGCCGCGAATCATCGCCGTCACCAGCGGCGATGCGTGATAGGCGATTCGGCCGCTCTCGGCGAGAACCGGCGTCACCAGCAGGTCCTCCGGGCGCGTGTCGGCGGTGCACTGGTAGATGTAAAGTTCCTGCTGCCGTTTCCGGGCCGCGGCCATCGCCAAGGCGGTCTTGCCGATTCCTGGCGTGCCGACGATCCGCGGTGCCAGCGGCAGGTCGTGTCTGTCGACCACCAGCCAGCACGCCAGAAGCTGCTGGAGTATCTCCTGCTGGCCGATCCAGTCGCCCGGAGCGTCGTGGGAACCACCCAGCATCAGGCGTACCCCGCCGATCTGTATATCCTGGAGCTTGTTTTTTCCGTGGGAAGTCATGATTTCCTGTCACTCGGGATTATCGATCTTTCGCTTCTGCCCGATCGGGGCGAAGCCTGGGATCGCCCTCGGTTGCTTGGGTGTCGCGCAGCGCGACGCATGGCGCCAACTATAACGAATATAGCGACGGAGCGTGGGGCACTGCGCGACGGGAGTGACCTATATTTGCCCAGAGCCTGCCGGAAAACCAACCCCGCCCCTGCGTCAGCCGGACCCGCCTTCGCTGTGCGGAACGTCGCCATGTCGAATTCCACGATCATCCCACCGGCATGTGCGTCGCCGCCGCCCGGTGGCAATTTGCTCGACCGGCTCTTTTTCCTGGTCGTGATCGCCGCTGGCTGCCTGATCCTCTCCAACAACATTCCCGATCCGGACTTGTGGGGCCATGTGCAGTTCGGGCGCGATATGCTCCACGATGGTCTTCCCGCCACGCCGACGTACACCTTTACGGCGACAGGGCATCCCTGGGTCAACCATGAAATTCTCAGCGAAGTCTTCCTGGCGACCGGGATCGATCAGTTCGGCCCGTGCATGATGCTGGTGCTGAAAGTTCTGTTCGGCGCGGCGTTATTGACAATGATTCTGCGCCGTGCATTCCAGTCGGGAGTCAATCGCCTCGCCGCTACGGGAACTGTCGTCTTGACCGCGGCCAACCTGGTTTTCTTCTGGAACCTGCGTCCGCAGCTTTTTTCCTATCTGCTCTTCGCGCTGCTGATCTTGCTGTTGGAATGGTGTTTCGAAGGCTGGAGCGGACATTGGTGGTTCACGCGTTCCGCAAGTCGATCCGGCGCGGAACCCGAGTATCAACCGAGTCGCATGCGCTACCTGTGGTGGGCCTGCCCGCTGTTTTTTGTCTGGGCCAACACCCATGGCGCCTTCCTGGCCGGCCTGCTGATCTATGGCGTGTACCTGGGGATGCGCTCGATCGAGGCCCTGTGGGTCCGAGGCGGCGCGGCAACCGGCCTGGTGCGACGCTTCGCGCTGATGGCCGCCGCGGCCACGGCCGCCACCATGCTCAATCCGTACGGACCCGGCCTGCATCAATGGCTGCTGGAAAGCGTCCGACACCCGCGTCCGGAAATCGTGGAATGGCTGCCACCAGACACGTCACTGCGTGCTTCCAGCCTGGCCTGGATCCCGTTCTGGCTGTTGCTCGGCCTGACGCTCCTGGCCTTGACGAGTGCCCTGCCGCGAATACGCGGGAGTGCCCTGCCGCGAATACGCGGGAGTGCCCTGCCGCGAATGCGCAGGAGCGCCGCGGCGCAGCCCGTACCGTCCCAGCCCGCAGGGAGGGCGAGGTTGCGCCCGTTCGACGCAACGCAACTAGTGATCCTGGCACTGGTCTACTGGCAGGCCGTCGAACATCGCCGGCATATCGCACTGGCCGCGATCCTGGCCGGGTTCTGGCTGCCGCCACTCTTCGACCGCTTATTGTCTAGCTGGCGGATCGGACAACCGAACCTCCCGCTTGATCAGGCCATCCCTCGCCGTTGGAAGCCGGCGGTTGCAGCAATGCTCTGCGTCCCGCTCGCCGTGATCGCCATGTTGCTCGGGGAACAGACCCGAGAACTTCCCGTTCGTCGCGACCTGTATCCGGTCTCCGCAATGCAGTTTATCGCAAACCATCGATTGCACGGCAAACTGGTTGTTGCCTTTGATTGGGCACAGTACGCGATCATGGCTTTGAGCGCCGAGAACGGCGTTGACCGCGATCCAAGTTACGTGCATTTCGACGGGCGGTTCGATACCTGTTATCCCCGCAGAATCATCGATCAACATTTCGATTTTGAATTGGGTCCGAACTCCCAGTGGGGCCGATATCGTGATCCCGATTCGCCGCCGGTCGATATCGGTCATGTGTTGGAATATCGATCCCCCGACTTGCTGCTGTTGCACCGTGACAAGTCCCACGCCGTGCAAGCAGTGCAACGGTCATCGGCGCGCTGGGTCCTGCTGTACCAGGATCAGGTGGCCCAGCTCTGGGGTTCCAAGACACGATTCGACGACGCCTCGTCCGACAGCTACCTGGCTCCCCATCTCCGCTTGATTAACTCCCAGCCCCAGACCGGCAGCGTCGCCTGGCCCGCACTGCCTCAATTCCCGCAGCACCAGCCGCGACCGCACGTCGCCCACATGGACTCCCAACATCTTCGAAAGGCTCGACCATGACTCCTTCGCTCAGCGATCCGTCCGCAACCAGCATGCCTGTCGTCGTGCACTCCCCGGCTGCCCCGGTCTGTGCCGCGAAAATCGAATCGACACTCGAGGAATTGGATCGCCTGGTCGCATTGCTTGGGTGCGAACGACTCGCAGCGGTAACGGAAACTCCGTACCCGGTACCAGCCGGATTCAAGTTGTCGATTGTTGTGCCGGTCTACAACGAGGCCGCCACGATTCGCACGATCATCGGTCGGGTTATCGGCGTGCCGCTGCCCAAAGAGGTGATCATCGTGGACGACTGCAGCACCGATGGCACACGCGAGATTCTGCAGTCACTCGAGAGCTCGCCGCTGTTCACCGTTTTCTACAAACCGGTCAATCAGGGCAAGGGCGCCGCATTGCGAACCGGATTCAGCCTCGCCAGCGGAGATGTCATCGTGGTGCAGGATGCCGACCTGGAATATGACCCCCACGATATTCCGGCGGTGATCAAGCCGCTGGTGGACAATACGTCGGACGTCGTGTTTGGTTCGAGATTCCTCGGCGCCGAACCGCAGGATAAGTCGATCACGCATCGGATGGGAAACCAGTTGCTCACGTTGGCCTCCAACCTGTTCACGGGCTGGTCCATCACCGACATGGAAACATGCTACAAGGCATTTCGGCGCTCCGCGCTGGACGGCGTCGTGCTGAAACAGAATCGATTCGGCTTCGAACCGGAGATCACGGCGAAACTGGCGCGACGGAATCTGCGGGTCACGGAAGTGCCGATTCACTACCAGGCCCGCGGCTATGCGGAGGGAAAGAAGATCGGCGTCCGCGATCTGTTCAATGCACTGTGGTGCATCATCCGCTACGGCCTGGCCGATTGACGATCGATGCGAAATCGGACCGGGACAACGACGGTCGAGGCAGTCGGTCGTCCGTTGCGAAACGCAGGGTCGAATCGCCAGGTCCGCACTGCCGCGATCGCCGCATCGTCGAATTGCCGGTGACCACTGGAGCGGTCGATCACCGCCCGCGTAACCTGGCCGGTGGCAGACACATCGACGCGGACTTTCACCACGCCTTCGACTCCGCGCGCCAGCAGTTCCATCGGGTAGTCCGGTTCCGCATTGAGCTCTCGGCGCGGCGCCGCGATCGACTCGGTGCCAGCCAGATCGGAACCGGGAGGTGAATGACTCGAAGCCGCGCTCGAAGCGGCACTCGCAGCGCTGCTTTCGAAAGCCGCTGGCGGGTCGACACTCCGAACTGCGGCCGACACTGCGGCCGACGTCGACGGAGCACGAGGCAGACCGGGTATCGGATCGAACCATGTCTGACGCTCCCCAGGGTCACTGTCGATGGCATTCAGCCGGCGGGGGAGAAGTCCTTGGCGGTCGGACGTCGGCGCGTCGATCGGGAGCGGCAACGCCGCGGCAAGCGTGTCGCTGATCATCGACTCGATCGCCGTCGATTCGGGCTCTGTCATCGCTGCGATTTCGACGGTCCGATCGCGACGGGATGCGTTTGCCAACCTACTCGCAATCTCCTCCGTTTGCGGAACGAAGTCGGCCGATTCGGCCTCCCAGACCCAAAGGTCAGATCCTGCGTTCGCGCCCGGGGGTGGAGATTCGTAACCAGGCCCCGACTGGCGGTTCCCGATCATCGACAATGTCGCCAATAGTCCGACCTGCGCCGCCTGGCTGACGAACAGGCTGATCCAGACCCGTCGGGCGGCCGAAGTTATTCCGGCCTTTGGATTTAGGGTGTGGGCGATGATGATTCCGGGAAATTGCATGCTACCTGATGGCCGCCAGCCCAGTCCGGTGCTTAGTTAATTGAGGTTGCTTGTTCCCTACTTTTCGTGACTTTACCGTAGCGGTTTTGCCGCGAGACGAACAGAGCCTACTCATCAGCAGTGCCTGATCAAACGCGTGATTTATCGCGTTGAAGCCGCTCGGCATGATTTACCGCATTCGCAGTGAACCAGGGCGGACGTGAAAGATTGGAAAACGAATGCGTTGGATGGATCGATTGCGTGATGCCCGGTGACTCACGCTCGGCGAGGCGAACTCGCTGTACCGGACACCAGCCGGGACTCGGGTAAAGCGGGATGTGGCGTATTTAGAGACTGGACTTTGGCGGTCATTTGGGCCACAATGGCCAGATTGACCGAACCTCGAGCGGCGTCTAGGCCGCCGGCAGGAGTCAAACCATTACAGGAGCAGCAGCAATTATGGCACGATCTCAACGTCGAGGATTTACACTGGTCGAATTGCTGGTGGTAATCACCATCATCGGTATCCTCGTAGCCCTTCTATTGCCCGCGGTTCAGGCGGCACGCGAGTCGGCTCGACGGACCCAATGTCTGAACAATGTCAAGCAACTTTCGCTGGCGACGGCGGCATTCGAGACCAGCCAGCAGCGATATCCGGGATACATGGAGCGGCTGCAGATCGGCAAAGGGGCAGCGGAGAAGACCGCGACCTGGCTCGTGATGCTGTTCCCAAACATCGAGCGGCTCGACATGTATGACCTCTGGAACGACCCCACCGTACCGGCGAATGACCCGCGACTGTACGCGTTCATTAAGATCCTGAAATGCCCAAGTAACCCGCAGCGGAATGAAACACTGCCGGAGAACTCGTACGTCGCCAATGCCGGTCGCATTATTGATCCAACCAATCCGGCAAACGAAGTCTGGGCGCCCCAGTTCGAGAGTCCGAACAATGGCGTTTTTGTGAACTTGATTCCCGATCCCAACCTCGTTCCTCCCCATATTCCGGCCCGAGTGAACCTTACCAATCTGCGCGACGGATCGGCAAACACGATTCTGATCTCGGAAAACCTGCTGGCGGGCCCCTGGGACGCCTACGGCAAGTATGCGTTTCACACCGACACCTACATGCCGTTTGGTATTCCAAATGTTGAACAGCAAGCGGCCCTGCAGGCCCACAATCTCTTGCCCTACCAGCAGGGCGGAACGGTGTTCTGTTGGTTGTATCGCTACGACGTTGCCGCACCCAATGTCGCACCGCCGAATTGCCTGCCGGTCGAACCCGAGGCAAAGATCAACGGCATGAAGTCATCGGTAACTATTCGAACCCATTTGACACTTCGCCCGTCGTCGGAACATCCGGGAGTCGTCGTCGTGGGATTCGGCGATGGCCACAACCAGGGACTCAGCGAACGGATCGACTACCACGTCTATCAGCAACTGATGACGCCGTTCCAACGGCAATCCCAGGCTCCATACCCCGCCTATCCGCTGCGAGATGGCGACTACTAGTCAATAGCTGATTCCCGTAGGGTGGGTCGAGGTACTCCGAGGCCCACCATGCTGCGGTAAACTACATTCTGGTGGGCCTCGGAATACCTCGACCCACCCTACCGTCTGGTGGGCCTCGGAATACCTCGACCCACCCTACCGTCTGGTGGGCCTCGGAATACCTCGACCCACCCTACGGCTTGGTGGGCCTCGGAATACCTCGACCCACCCTACGGCCTGGTGGGCCTCGGAATACCTTGACCCACCCTACCGCCCGCCCGGGCGCTATTCCGCGATTGCCACGACCGTATCGGCGAGCTTCGCCAGGATCGATCGCGACGATGAACTCGGGATTTCGTCCAGCATTGCGATGGCGCGCCGGATGGTCTCCCGAGCTGTTTCGACGGTGGATTCGAGTCCGTCCGTGCTCCGCAGCAGGTCAGCAACAGCCTGCCGGGATGGGGCGGAAGCCGCCTGCGGAGCCTGCAGAAGTTGCAACAAGGTCGTCCGCTGCGCCCGAGGCAGTTTCGCCAGTGCTCGAATGATCGGCAAGGTGGGACGCTGCTGGATCAGGTCGGTTCCAAGTGACTTGCCGGCCCTACCTTGATCGCCGGCAAGATCGATCAGGTCGTCCACGATCTGATAGGCAATGCCGAGCAATCGGCCGAATTCGGAAAGCGCCTGCACCTGAACCGGCGTGGCGCCCGCGAAGTGGGCTCCTAACCGGCAGCTCACCGCGCAGAGTTCCGCCGTCTTGGCCTCGATAATCGCGAAATAGTCGTACTCATCCAGTTCCCAGTTCCCACGCACCAGCTTCTGACGCAGTTCCCCCTCGCAGACTCTATTTGTGGCTTCTCCGATCCAACGGCAGGCCGTGGTCGAAGAGAGCGTGCTGGCGAGATGGAAAGCATTGGTGAACAGAAAATCGCCGAGCAACACACTGGTCGGGGTGTCCCAGCGGGCGTTCACGGTCGGCAAATCGCGGCGCGTACTGGCTTCGTCGATGACGTCGTCGTGTACGAGCGTCGCGGTGTGAATCATTTCCACGACGGCCCCGAGCAGATAGTGGGGGTCCTGAATACCACCGGTCGCATCCGCTGCCAGCAGCAGCAGTGCCGGTCGCAGCCGCTTGCCCCCAAGCAGGCAGCCATAACCGGCCAGTTCGTTGACAGCCGGATCGCAGCTTTTCAGGGCGGCACGCAAGGCGCGATCGGTACGCAGTAAAGGTTCCGCAATCGGCTGGAACAACCTGCGCAGGTCGGGCAGTACCTTGCGGGCAGGCCATTTTTGCGGAGGGGGCGATGGATCGGTGACGGGCATCGCAGTTCAGTCGGAGCGGCGGTAGTGTCCGCTGCGTCCGCCTTCCTTTTCTTCAAGTTGTAATTGCTGGATCACCATACCGCGGTCGATCGACTTGCACATGTCGTAGATCGTCAGCGCCGCTACCGAAGCGGCGGTCAGGGCCTCCATTTCGACCCCCGTGCGGCCGGTGACTGCGACCGTTGCGACAATCCGTACCGATGTGGAGTCGGGAAAACTGATGTCGACGGTCACAGTCTCCAGCGGTAATGGGTGACAAAGTGGAATCAGTTCACTGGTCCGTTTCGCACCCATGATTCCGGCCAGCCGAGCAACCTCGACGACATCGCCTTTCTGCAGTGACCGCTCGCGAATACGCTGCAATGTCGGTTCCGCCATCCCGATCAGAGCGGAGGCCCTCGCCACGCGCCGCGTGAGCGGTTTGCCTCCCACGTCCACCATGCGACTGGCGCCCTGCTCGTCGAAATGACTCAAATCATGCTTGTCCTCCGCCATACCTGTCTCCTTGCGACTTTGCCGTGCCCGGCCATGCTGTTCGCCCGAACTACGGCTTCGATTGTAGGCCGGGCCATGGCGAGTGGCGAGTCACATCGCAGGCTCCAGGGATGTACCGCAGAATTAACGCGGGCTTAACAGCGTTGCGGCGCGGATAGGCCTGAAAATGGGAAGGGCACCGAAGCCGGGAACTTCGGTGCCCCTGTGTAGTCGATTCGTTCGACCGCCCATCGATATATGAAATCCGTCCCGAGGGTCCGTCAGGACGGGTTATGCTTGAAACGGCGTGCTCAGCGTTCTCAGTTTAGACCAGCTCTTTCTTGGCACCGATCAGCGTTCGCAGACGTTCGGCCAGCAATTTGGCATCGAACGGCTTTTTGAACGTCTCATTAATGCTCGAGCGGTCAAAGCTCATCGGGCTACCATCGTCAGGCAGCAAAGCGATCAGAATCGTTTCCGCAAAATCGGGGTTCTTGCGGAGGTTCTGACAAATCTGCAAGGCTTCCACTTTACCGATCGAGAAATCGCAGATAATACAATCTGGATGGAAACTTTCGGCTTGAATCCCCGCCTCGAATCCGCTGGCGGCCACAGCCACCTTGAAGGACTTCTCGACTGGGAGTTCACGTCGGAGATTCTCAATCAGCACCTGATCCTGCGCCACAATCAGCACTTTCGCCATTGCCTCGTCTTCGAGGTCACCCAACGGCATTCCATGCTCTTTGAGGAACTTGATCAAGTATTCGCGCGGGATGCGCCGGTCCTGGGAACCGGGGATCCGGTATCCTTTCAAGCGGCCCGAGTCAAACCACTTGCTGACCGTGCGCGGGGCTACCTTACAGATCTTCGCGACCTGTCCAGTTGTGAAGACCTTCATCGCAGGCTCTCCATTACTCATTCATTGAGATTTCAAGGCCGGCCGCCGGAGCGGCAAGCTGACAGCCCCTTGTCTGCGTGACCGAACTTCGTCTGTTTCAAAGACTGTGGGTCAATTTCGGTCGGACACAAACATCTGGGTCGGGGACGGTAAATTGCTTCTTCTTCGGCTTAGGTTCAGTTCCCTCTGATCCGCGCCATACGATCTACATCGGCAGGGCAAGTCCCGAAAGTCGGAGAAAATCCACAGAATGGGAAACTTCATGTCTCCCCTCCGCAACGTTCTCCCACAATCGAAACAGGTGTACCCGGCGAGGTACCATCCTGCTGGAAGGGGCAATACGTGCGGACGGTCCTGGTGGCGGTCGCCACCGGACCTTCCCTGGGGCGCGAAGCACCCCGGCATGAATTCCCCCCGGGAGTAACTTGACCTCGGTGCTTGACTTTGCGGGTCGGCAGGCCATTCACCGGCGTTTCCCACAATTCAGGCGATCAAAGCGCAAGTCATCCGAAAGTTAATGTCGATTCGTCCGAGGGGTTGACTTTAGAATCTTTGAACAGTCGTAGCAGCAATTCGCGTCGTACCGGGTCTCAGGGCAGGATCTGGATGCAGGAGGGGGCCGGCAAGTCGGTCGTATTACCCGCGGCTTTCAGCGCGCCAGTGGCCGGATCGATGCCGAATACCGCCAGGTTGTTTCCCGGCATGTTAGCGCAGATCAGCCACTCGCCGCCGGGAGTGATCGCGAGATTCTGCGGCCCCTTTCCCCGGCTCGGTTCAATGCCGATCAGCTCGAGCTGTCCCTCGGGGCCGATCCGATACGCGGCAATGCTGTCGTGGCCACGGTTGGTACCATAGAGAAAACGACCGTCGGGAGTGACCTTCAGGTCGGCACAGTAGCTTGTTCCGTCGAAACCCTTTGGTAACGTCGATACGGTCTGCCGTTCACTTAAGAAGCCGGTGGCTCGATCGTAGTGAAAGTGGGAAACGGAATTAGCCAGCTCGTTAATCACATACATCGACTTGCCGTTGGGATGAAATGTCAGGTGCCTCGGTCCCGCGCCCGGCAGCGTGCGGACAAATGGCTGCGTATGCGGTGCAAGCTTTGCGCCCGGCAGCAATTGATAGATCAGCACTTGATCTAATCCCAGATCCGCCGCAAAAGCGAAGCGATTGTCCGGGCCGATGACAAAACAATGAGCGTGGGCCTCGCCCTGCCGCGATTTGTCGATACTTGAACCGACATGCTGAAAGAAGCTGGTCGCCGGACCCAGGGAGCCGTCTGCCTGGATCGGCAACGACGCAACGCTGCCCGACGAGTAGTTGGCGACCACCAGCGCTTTGCCGGTTGCGTCTACCTGGAGGTAGCATGCCGCGGTGCCGCGGGCGGACTGGCGGTTGAGCAAACGCAGTTTGCCCGTGCGGCCTTCCAGTTCCAACGCCACGATTTCCTCCTGCTCCTTGCCGCCGAAATTCCGCGCATGAATGGAATAGAGATGTTTGCCGTTCGGCGCCAGCGCGAGAAAAAACGGGTGCTCGATGTCGGCCGTCCGATGCAACGGAGCGAGGCTGCCGGTTTTCAAATCGAATCGGTACGCCTGAATCGCTCCCCGCTCTCCGGGCTCGAAGGCCGACACGAACAGGATCGGATCGTCCGCACAGGTCGAGCGAACCGAGGGAATTAGCCCAGCACAAATCATGGCGAAACAGGTCGTGGCGATTTGAAAGCGTTTCATGGGTAGCGGTTCCTGACAATTCCTGCCTGATACGGTTCAAGGGAGCGAAGCGGCTGAGCTGTATTGTGCGGTTCCTATGCGCCGCGCCAACCAGTGTTCCCTCAGAATTGGCTCCTGGAAACAGGCAGGATCCGTTCCCGTCGCAATCCATGCTCGCAGCCCGTTGCAGCCGACTGTCGCGCCGGTTGCCGAACTTCTACAATGTTGTGCACGGTGGCGTTCCCGATGATGCGGCCGCTGGGAACCGGCCGCACCGCCTCCCCGTATCGTATTTTGCTCGGAGTTACTCGCGTGATCCGCATTGCTGCCCGGCCCGTCCTGAACCCGCCTTTCTCGCAACTGTTGCTGATGCTGTTGACGCTGCTGACACTGCTCGCCGGCCTGTCGGCGCTCGCGGCTCAGGAGACCAACGTCAGCGAGAGCTATCTGCGGCTGCATTACGAGAAGCAAGAGCACCTGATACCGATGCGCGACGGCGTCAAACTGTTCACATCGATCTTCCTGCCGCGAGATACAACCCGCAAGTACCCGCTGTTGATCAAGCGAACGCCCTACTCCGTGGCACCCTATGGCGTCGAAAAATACCCGGGATCCCTCGGACCGAGCGAACATTTTGCCCGAGCCGGCTACATCTTTGTGAACCAGGATGTGCGTGGTCGGTTCATGTCCGAAGGAGAATTTCAGCAGGTCACGCCCCATCAACCGGAGAAGCGGCTGAACACCGACGTCGATGAAAGCAGCGACGCGTTCGACACGATCGCCTGGCTGCTCAAGAACCTGCCCGGGCACAACGGCCGCGCAGGCATGTACGGTATCTCGTATCCCGGGTTCTACGCGTCGGCCGGCATGATCGATGCGCACCCGGCACTGCTCGCCGTTTCCCCCCAAGCGCCGGTGGGGGACTGGTACTTCGACGATTTTCTGCACAACGGCGCCTTCTTTCTGGCGCACGCCTATCGTTGGCTGGGGAATAACGCCACGCAGCGGACCCAGCCCACCACCGAGAAGCCCGCTCCCGTGAACTACAGCACCGTGGATGGCTACAAGATGTTTCTCGAAGCCGGTTCGATGGAGAACATCAGCAAGCTGTATTTCAAGGACCAGGTCACATTCTGGAACGAGATGATGGCGCATCCCAATCGAGATGCATTCTGGCAGCGCCGCGCGATCCTCCCGCATTTGAAACGCGTGGCGCCTGCCGTGATGGTCGTGACCGGTTGGTTTGACGCCGAGGATCTGTATGGGTCGTTCAAGACCTACCAGTCGGTCGAGTCGATGAATCCGCAGGCGAACAACGTGCTGGTCGTCGGTCCCTGGCACCATGGCGGATGGGCCTCCCAGGATGGGGATCGACTGGGCCCGATTTCGTTCGGGTCCAAGACAGCGGCGTTCTATCGCGCGGAAATCGAATTTCCCTTCTTTGAGAAACATCTGAAAGACAAGCCGCATCCCGCGCTCGCGGAAGCGACGGTTTTCGAAACGGGCGGCAATGCATGGCGATCGTTCGACTCCTGGCCGCCTCGTGAAGCCCAAACGCGGCAACTCTATCTGCGCGAGTCGGGATTGCTTGAGGAGTCGCCGCCGGAAGCGGCCGGGCACGACGAGTACGTCAGCGATCCGGCCAAGCCGGTTCCGTTCACCGATCGCATTGTTCCCAATATGGCGATCGAATACATGGTCGATGACCAGCGTTTCGCCTCGCGTCGTCCCGATGTCCTGACCTACCAATCGAAGCCACTGGAACAGGATGTCGTTATTGCTGGGCCGCTGGATACGGAGCTGTGGATTACCACCACCGGGACCGACGCCGATTTCGTTGTCAAATTGATTGACGTTTTCCCCGATTCGCCCGACGCGTCGGCCCAGGGCAGCATGCAGATGATGGTGCGCAGTGAGGTGATGCGGGCGCGGTTCCGCGACAGTTTCGAGCACCCCCAGCCGCTGGTCCCGGGACAGCCAACCCGCATTCGTATCGAATTGCTGGATGTGCTGCACCGCTTCCACAAAGGGCACCGGATCATGATCCAGGTGCAGAGTTCCTGGTTTCCGCTGGTCGATCGCAACCCGCAAAAATTCGTCCCCAATATCTATTTTGCCCGCCCTGAGGACTTCCAGATTGCGACGCAGCGAGTGCTGCGTTCCCCGGACCATGCCAGCATGATCCGGTTCCGCAGTCTGCCGGTGCCGAAATGAACTCCGCTGCCTCGACATCGGCGGCGAGCGTTGCCCACCCGTCGCCGCCGCCGCCGCCGCTCGCCAGTGCGATCGCCACACTGATCTGTCTGCTCAGCGGGCTGGTCTATGCTCTGCTGCCGGAATTTGATGGGGGGGCGGGCCGTTCGCTGACGCTTGTCATCGCGGTAATCGCTTATCTTGCCGGTGGCATCCGGCCCGCCCTGGACGCGATCGCAGCGCTTCGTTCCGGACGTCTGAATGTCGATCTGCTGATGCTGATCGCGGCGGCCGGCGCGGCATTGATCGGAGATTTCACCGAAGGAATCGTGTTGCTATTCCTGTTCTCCTTGAGCGGAACATTGGAATCGTACGCGATGTACCGCACCACGCGCTCGATCGAGGCGCTGATTCGGTTGCGGCCCCGGGAAGCATGGCTGCTAAAGGACGGTACGGACAGCGCCGTGCGCGTGCCGATCGAATCGCTGCGGATCGACGATCGGCTGCGCGTCCTGCCTGGCGAGCGATTCCCGATCGACGGGACCGTCGAGGACGGAGAATCGTGGGCCGACGAATCGACCTTGACCGGTGAGAGCGAACCGATCGCCAAGCGAACGGGCGATCGCGTGTTTGCAGGAACCGTCAACGGCAAAGGGAGCGTCGAGGTCCGAATGACCAGGGCCGTCGAGGACACGACGCTGGCTCGCATTGTGGCACGCGTGCGGGAGGCCCAGGCCCAGAAAACTCCGGCGCAGCGGATGGTCGAGTCCTGGCAGCAACCGTACGTGATCGGCGTTTTGTCGGCAGCCTTGGCTATCTTGCTGGGCTCCCGACTTCTGCATGCCAGCGACTGGTCCAATGCGGCCTACCATGCGATGGTATTCCTGGTCGCGGCGTCGCCTTGCGCCGTCGTGGTCAGCTCCCCCTCCGTGATGCTCTCGGCGATCGCGCGCGCCGGCCGCTCCGGTGTCCTGGTCAAAGGCGGGCTTTACCTGGAATTGTTGGGGCGGGTCGACGTGATCGCGTTTGACAAGACCGGTACAATCACGCGGGGGATGCCGGCGGTAACCCAAATCTGGACCCCGCGGGACTCGCTGTTGCCGCGGATGCTGGAACTGGCGATGGCGGTGGAGGCGCGCAGCGAGCATCCGCTCGCTCAACCCGTTTTGGACGAGGCCAAAGCCCGTGGTGCGACGCCACCGGACGAACCGATCACCGATTTCCATGCGCACGCCGGTCTGGGGGTCCATGGCCGCGTCGGCAACACCTGGGTCGGCGTCGGACGCGAAGCACTGTTCGAAAGCCACGAAATCCCGCTGCCGTCAGGGCTACGGGATCAGGCGGAGCGGATCCGCAAGCAGGGGCAGACGGCGCTGTTGGTCGTATCGTCGGAGGAAGAAGTTTGCGGGGTTATTGGTGTCGCGGACCAATTACGTCCGGACGCCGCCGAAGCGATCCGGCAACTGAAACAGGCGGGCGCGCGGCGGATCGTGATGTTAACCGGAGATCATGCGGAGGTTGCGGGGAACGTCGCCGCCCAGGTCGGTGTGGACGCTTTTCGGGCCGGCCTGCTGCCGGAAGACAAAGTGATGGAACTCGGCCGGCTTGCGCAACGCGATGGGACGATCGTGGCGATGGTGGGAGACGGAGTGAATGATGCGCCCGCGCTGGCAGCGGCCAATATCGGCATTGCCATGGGCGGCGCCGGCACCGACGTCGCTTTGGAAGTCGCGGATGTTGTGTTGATGGGCGATGATCTGCGGGTCCTGGCGACCGCCGTAAAGATCGGCCGCATTGCTCGCAGTCGAGTGCGTCAGAATCTGATCTTTGCTTTCGGCATGATCGGCGTGCTGGTCCTGGCGTCGTTCGCCAACCTGCCGTTGTGGCTGGGAGTGCTTGGCCACGAAGGCAGTACCGTGCTGGTGGTCATGAACGGCTTGCGCATGCTCTGGCAGCGCATTCCCAAGTAGCTGGCGGCACAAGATCGTCGCCTGCCGCACGTGGCGGGGGCTTCCAGCCCCCGCTGAATCCGAAATTCGTCAGGTAGTTCCCCCGCGTCTTCGCGTTTTTGCGAGGTCTATTCAGGACTCAAGGCTCTCGCAAAGTCGCAAAGACGCAAAGGAATTTCTCATGCGAGCAGCGCCGCGACGTGGCGGGGGCTTCTAGCCCCCGCCGAATCGGAACAGCCGGTCTTGATTCAATGAACGGTCCTGAACATACGCGCTGCGGGAGTTCGAGCGACGAGCGTCTCGTCGATTCGATTAAGGAACTCCGGCCCGTTCTCTGCCAGCTGGGCAAGGGCTCGGGAGTGCGCTCACCCGTGGCACGCACACTCAGGGTCTGAGCGACTCGCGACGGACTGCGTCGATTTCCTGCTGGAATGCGGACAGGCGCGCTTGGGCGTCCGCGATCTGCCGCTGCGCCTCGAGGCGGCCGAGTTTTTCCGCGATTTGACCACAGACGAGCAGTGACTTGGCATACTCGAACCTTGCCTGCTGATTCTCGGCGACGGCACAACTCTCGCGAATCGACTTGTAAGCACGGCGAAGCTTCCCGGCCAGCAGGTAGTTCAACGCCAATTCGCGCAAGGCGTAGGGCAAAGCAAAGGGCTGCCGGCGCGTGATCCGCACCGCCTTCCTGGCTGCCTGCAAGGCCTGACGGCGGAATTCGCGTGCTTCCGCGGGACCGCGTGCCTCACACGCCAGCGCTTGCTCACGCAACGCCTGCGCATAGGTCGGAAAGGACACGCTTGGAACACCCATCGGTGAATAAAGTCGCGATGCTCGCCGCACCGCATCCTCGGCGGCCCGTAGCGCTGCGGTCAGATCTCCGCGCCGAAGCCACTGCTGGGATTCGGCGGCACTCGAAACTGCGGTGGCTGCGAGGTCATCCTCCACCGGCACGAAGGACGCCATTTCCTCGGGGGTCGGTCCCTCACCGTCGGTCGCGTCCACCCAACTCAAAAAGGCCCCTTGGGCGATCCGCTGCTGCCGGAACTTGACGGCCAACAGAAAAACCCGCCGCGCAAGCCGCTGGGCATCTGCCAGATGGCCGAGTCGCGAAAGCGATATGGCTAAGTGCGCCTCTGCGAACGACTTTCGCCAGACGTCACCGACGGATGCAAACTTACTGATTGCCTCGCGCAGACCGGCTAGGGACTCCTCAAAGTTGCCATGGAATAACATTCCTGCCGACACCAAGTAAATGGCCAGACCTTGTAGGTTTACGTCACTCAGTTCATCGCCAATCGCCTTGGCCAGCTTTGCTTCTCGCATTGCCCTTCGCAGATCGCTGCGAAAATGACTGGAAGCATGTGAATGGACCGCTGCCGCCAGCCCGCGCAGACGACTGTCACCCGCGTGCGTCGCCAAATCGGTTGCAATGGCTGTCGCCCACAGCATTGAAGAGCGGTCACACATGAGGCATGGGAATGAGTACAGGCATAGTATCTGAATGGCCAATGCCGATTCGGTTTTTTCAGGCTTGCCGGCGAGCTTTCGCAGCCGAGCCATGAGTCGAACCTTGATGGGATCGAGCCATTTGCCAAACCGGGTCGCGGGTACGGGTAGCCCAAGCTCGGCCAACAACTGCTCGCACATCGCCATGCTCTTTCGCAGCAGCCCGGTCTTATAAACAATATCCGCCTGCTGCAGCTTCGCTCGGATGGCATCGATCTTGTCTGGAGCGGCTGCGATGGCTTCGTCCAGCTTGACATTTGCCGCTTCGTATTGCCCTGCGAGCACCAGCGCGGAACCAAGTCCGAATTTGGTTCGGTACTGGATCGCCTGGTTCGCGCCTGTCAGTTTGCGTTCGGCGGCGTGAAAATGCTCGATGGCGGCGGGCAATGCGAATTGCGCCTGAGCCTGCTCGGCGGCGAGGATCGCATACGCCAAGGACTTGTTCGCATCGTCGGCCTGCTTGAAGTGATATGCCAGATCAAATACGGATGCGGAAAGCAGTGGCAGGGGCTCGCGCTGAGCGAGCTGTCGCAGGATTGCTTCGCCGTCGATCGATTCCCGGGCCTCGATCGTCTCGCCGATCGCCCGATGCAACTGTCGCCGGCTGCCCATCTCCATACGCGTCAGGACTGCCTCGCGGATCTTGTCGTGGTACGTGTCGACGAGTTCCCGATCCTCCGCTCGGATCAGTCGCACCAGCCGCTCGCTGCGCATGTGCGTCACCGTCCCGTAGGCCGGCTTGTTCTGGCCGATGACGCGCGATGTGTCCGCCAGGGAGACCGCTTTGCCGGCTACGGCGATGATATTCAGCAACCGTTCGGCATCCGCCGGCAACCGTCGCAACTTGGTGTCGATGATCTCATTCAGCGGAATCGCGCGAAAGCCCCCTGTCGCCGGATCGAAGCCTTCCACCAGCTGTTCCACCAGGTAAGGGTTGCCATGGGTGTCACGGAACAACTCGGCCGCCTGCTCCTTCAACCGTTGGGGGTCGATGCCAACTCCTAGCGCCACCAGCATCAGGCATTGATCCGGGTTCAGTGGCTGGACGGAAACGCTGGTCCCAGCAATCGCGTTCGGGTTGGACTGGCATTGACTGTTCCACTCGTTCAGGAACGGGCTGTCATCGGCTTCGTCACGTCGGTAGCTGCCCAGGAACAGGGCTGCCGGCGCGTCGGGGGGCTGCAAGAGCCGGAACATGACTTCCGCGCTGTCGGCGTCTGCCCACTGCAAATCGTCCACGAACAGAACGATCCTCGTTGTGTGGCTGATGTTGACGAGCAACTTCCGCAACGCGGTGAATGCCCGATAGCGAATCTGCTTGCTGTCGAGTGTCAGCCGGCGCGTGCCACAGCGGTCGGCGATCGGCGACACTCGCCGCAGTAAGGGAAACAGATGCGCCAACATCTCGATGTCGTCGGGCAACCAGCCTTGGATCTGGTCGATCCTGCGAGCACGGAGATAAGTCACCATCGCTTCAATCAGGCAGTCGATTGCCTTGAACGGAACGGTCTCGCGATCGTAACAGCGGCCAGACAGGACGAGGATCCGATCATCACATCGGAGCGGAGCAAGGAAGTTCTCCGCCAGGGCCGTTTTGCCTTCTCCGCTCAGCCCGCTGATGAACGCTACTTGCGGTTGCCGGCTGTTTAAAAGTTCGCGTTTCACTGCTTCCAGTTGGGCCAACTGCTGTTCGCGGCCGATCAAAATCTGATCGCCTTGGCTCATTGACAGCGTTGGCGACCCTTCACTGTCGTCGCTGGTTTGGCCTCCTCGGGTCGTATCGTCCAGCTTTAGTCGTCGGGCAATTTCATCCGAGTCGATGCGCAGCGTGGGAACGCGGCGGAGCAAGTCGTCGACCAGTTCAGCCAGATCGGCCGATATGTCCCGACGTCCAAAAAGTTGTGGCGGATCGTCGTTTTGCTTCCGCGACAGGATCTCCATCGGCAAGCCTTGGAATGGCAGCTTACCCGTCAGCGCTTCATAGATCATCGTGCCGAGCGCATACCAATCCGATGCGGCGTTACGGGTGCCGAACATCTGTTCTGGGGCCGCGTAACCGGGCGTGCCGGCGAATTGCGCCGACCGCAGTGAAGCGGTGTGGTCGCCGGCCTCCTGCAATTGGGCCACCAGGCCGAAGTCCAGGATCACCACTTGTCCAGTCTGACTGATCAGGACGTTACTCGGCTTGAGATCGCGATGCACAATTCCGCGACGATGCAATTCGATGATGCCAGTTGCCACCTGTCGCAGAGCGCTTCGCAAACGCACTTCGTTCAGCTGGCCCGAGGGCCGCACATAATCGAGAAAGTCGACACCCTCCACCAGATCCATTGTCAGAAACCACTGATCGCCCGCGACCTCCAGAGACTGCATCCCGACCAGGTTGGGATGATTGATGCTTGACAAACTGCGGAACTCGCGGCGGAACCGGTGCAATCGTTCGGCTGCATGGGCCAGCTGGTGATCGCCGCTCCAATTGGGCAGGGTTTTCAGGGCAACCAGATCCTGGCGCTGCTGGTGCCTTGCTTTGTAGACGACGCCAAACCCGCCTCGTCCAAGTTCGTCGAGCAGAACGTACTCGCCGATCCGATTCGCGCTGGGCAAATCCAAGGTAGGAGCAATGCTTGGTGAATCGGCGTCATCAGCGGGCGTGCCTACGTCCGCGTCCAATGACATCCTGGTCGATTCAAAGAAAGCCTGGCGAACGATCGCCGCGAACTGAGGAAACCGGCGAATGTAATCGTCGGAACTGGGATTGTGCTTCTGTCGCCGCCGATGTTCGATATCGAGATTCAGAAGAGACCGGAACAGAAGTGCCACGGCGCCTTGTTCGATACTCTCCAGGTATTCTTCAATCCGCGGATGGTCGCCGGATCGGCACTTGCGACGAAAGTCCCGACAAAGGGCGTCGATCTTGGAAGTGATGTCGTGTTGTGCCATCCGAGCACCGATCTGTCCTGCCTCTGAACGGCGAACTGGCCCTACAGATCGAAGTAGTGTTGCATCGCTCATAGTGGGGGTCAAGTAAGCAGGCCGGGGTCGGGAGTCTTTGGCGCCAATCAGCTTCCCATCGGAGAAAGCGTCACCGCCAAAGACTCCCGTCCCCCTGCACGTGGAATCGCGCATCATGCGTACTCGAAGATCGACGATTGAGGGGGTCGGGAGTCTTTGGCGTCTACGATCGTTCTGGTGGTGAAGTTGTTGGCGCCAAAGACTCCCGACCCCGGCGAACGTTCGGCCTCGTTCGCTGAACATGCGCGCTGCGGGACGGTACGCGCTTGCTAACCACGAGCTAGAGTTTCATGATTCCGCTGCATGTCTGGGTATTGGAATGGTCCGCCATTTTCGAGCGACGAGCGTTGGGGGTAACAAATGACTTCCTTCACCCTACAGATTGCCGTGCCATTACTTCTGTGGCTCGCAGCGCCTCCATCGTCAAATTCCACCGAGGCGGCGCAAACGGAGGTTCCGGATGTAGCGGCCGCAGACGATATGCGGCCGCGCGAGGTGGGCAGTTACCAGTTTGAGACGGCGGCCCATTTTCCCTTGCGTGGGTTTGGACTCGGCGGCGATTGGGTCGATCACGAGGGACTGGTGATCTTCGAAGGCATGGAATTGCGTTTTACGGCCGATGCGCGCTATCAGGTGCGCATGCGGGTCAGCAATCCGGACGTACCGGTTCTGCTGCGGCTGCAGTTGGTTGTGGTTGACGGGCGAGGGGACTCGCACGTTTTGAATCTGGAGCCGATCCAGATCGATCCGCTGCGCGATGGCTACCGCGTGAGGGAAGTGGCCCAATCGGGGCCCTCCAGCATCGGGCTCAAAATTGAAAATCTGGTTGCCCCGGTTCGCGAAGTTCATCGATCGGGCACGGCCCGTTTTGGCTATCGCAGTACGCTCGTCAATGGCTGGCCTGGACCGGTTGCTCCGCACCGGTCTCGAATGTGAAACCATCGTGCTGGTAGTCGACGGTGACGGTTGTTCCCTCGGCGACGTCTCCCTGCAGCAGCTCCGTAGCCAACGGATTCTGGATCCGTTGCTGGATCACGCGTTTCAGTGGTCGGGCGCCATAGGTCGGGTCGTAGCCTTCGGCCGCGATCGCTTTGCAGGCGGCGCTGGTGACCACCAAGTGGATTTCTTTCTGCTCCAATTGTCGCTGTAACCGCTGGACCTGTAACTGCACGATGCGATCGATCTGCTCGCGACGCAACGGGTGGAACACGATCGTCTCGTCGATTCGATTAAGGAACTCCGGAAGGAAGTGCTGCTTCAGCGATTCCTTGATGGCCGCGCGCATTTCATCGTGACTGCCGCCCTCTTCCGTAATCTGCTGGATCACCTGGCTCCCGGTGTTACTGGTCATTACCACTACGGTATTGGTGAAGTCGACGGTATGTCCGTGGTTATCGGTGAGTCGGCCGTCGTCGAGCAACTGTAGCAGGACGTTGAACACGTCACGGTGTGCCTTTTCGATTTCGTCGAGCAGGATCACGCAGTACGGCCGTCGACGTACAGCCTCGGTGAGCTTTCCGCCTTCCTCGTAGCCGACGTATCCGGGGGGAGCGCCGATCAGACGGCTGACAGTATGCCGCTCCATGAATTCGCTCATATCGAGCCGCACCATGGCGTGTTCGTCGTCGAACATCACTTCCGCCAGAGCCTTGCAGAGTTCGGTCTTGCCGACGCCTGTGGGGCCCAGGAACAGGAACGATCCGATCGGCCGGTTGGGATCTTGCAGGCCGCTGCGGCTGCGGCGTACGGCGTTCGCCACCGCTTCCACCGCCTCGTCCTGACCGACGATACGCTGGTGCAGCCGTTCTTCCAGCACCAGCAGCTTGGCTCGCTCGGTTTCCAACATGCGCGTGACCGGGATACCGGTCCAGGCACTGACGACGGTGGCAATTTCGTCCTCGGTGACCTCCTGCCGCAGCAGTCGCCTTTCCGAGGCCTGAACTGTTTCGGACTCCGATTCGGCGTCGATGCGCTTACGAAGCTGGCGGCACTGCACGTCCAGCTCGTACAGCTTCTGGTACTCGGATTCGTTGACCAGCACGCCGGACGACTGCTTGTCTTTGATGGCCGCATCGAGCTGCGCGAAGTCATGTTCCAGCCGGCTCAGGTCCTGCCGTACTTTCTGGACATCGCCGACCCCCATTTTTTCCGCTTCCCATTGTTCGCGCAGGCTGGCCAGGTTCCGTTTCTGCTCCAGGATTTCGTTTTCGATCTCCGCCAGCTTATCGCGGGCGCTTTCGTCGGTTTCCTCGGCGAGCTGTCGGGCGGCGAGTTCCAGTTGGCGGACGCGGCGCTGCACTTCGTCGATCTCGGTCGGAACGCTTTCCAGTTCCATCGCCAGCTTGCTGGCGGCTTCATCGATCAGGTCGATCGCCTTGTCGGGCAGGAAGCGGTCGTTGATGTAGCGGTGGGAGAGTTTGGCGGCGGCATCCAGGGCCCGATCGCGGATCTTGACGCCGTGGTGCGCTTCGTAGCGGGACTTGATGCCGCGGAGGATGGTGATCGTGTCCTCGACGGAGGGCTCGCCCACGAAAACCGGCTGGAATCGTCGTTCGAGTGCGGCGTCTTTTTCCACATGCTTGCGGTACTCGTCCAACGTCGTCGCGCCGATGCAGCGCAATTCGCCGCGCGCCAGTGCCGGCTTGAGCAGATTCGCGGCGTCGGCTCCGCCCTCGGCCGCGCCCGCTCCAACCACGGTGTGCAGCTCGTCGATGAACAGCACGATATTGCCAGCGGCTTGCACATCGCGCAGCACGGCTTTGAGTCGATCCTCGAATTCGCCCCGGTATTTCGTGCCGGCGATCATTGCGCCCATATCGAGTGCGATGACGCGTTTGTTGCGCAGGCTCTGTGGAACATCGCCTTGGACGATCCGCAGTGCCAGGCCCTCGGCGATCGCCGTCTTGCCGACGCCCGGCTCGCCAATCAAGACCGGATTGTTCTTGGTGCGCCGCGACAGCACCTGGATCACGCGGCGGATCTCCTGGTCACGGCCGATGACCGGGTCGAGTTTTCCCTGCGATGCGCGTTCCACCAGATCGGTGCCGAATTTCTCCAGGGACTGGTACTTGTCCTCCGGATTCTGGTCGGTCACGCGGGTCGTGCCGCGAATCGACTGCAGGGCTTTAATCACATCCTGATCCCGCACGGCGGCCATCTGCAGCAGGTTCTTGGCCGTACTTGCGGTTCTGGTCAGGCCCAGGATCAGATGTTCCGTCGAAACAAACTCATCCTTCATGTCGGACGCCTGCTGGGCGGCGGCTTCGAGTACCTGGCGCAATGCCGCGTTCGGCTGGGGGGTCGATCCGCCGCTCGTTTTCGGCAGGCGTTGCAATTCGTTTTCCACCGACTTGAGCAGGGAGGCAGCATTGGCGCCAATTTTGTCCAACAGGGGGCGTACGACCCCTTCCCGCTCCTGCAGCAAGGTCAGCAGCAGATGCAAGGGATCGATCTCCGGTTGCCCGCGTTCGGCAGCCAATTGTTGCGCGCCGGCCACCGCTTCCTGGGCCTTGATCGTCAGTTTGTCGAATCGGAACGCCATTGGTCACCTCCCATTTAAAAACAAGGGTGAGTTTCCGGCCGCGCGGGCCGGAATACTCACCCTTGGAATTTCCATTCGATCGCTCGTTTCCCGGAGTGGAACGCGCGACTCAGTCCTTCACTTCAAACTCGGCGTCGATCGCATCGTCGCCCGCCGGCTTGGCCGCACCCGCGGCGGCCGATTTCGCCGGCTCCGGATTGTCGGCCTTCTGGTACAGGAGTTTGGTCAGTGCGCTCGAGACCTGCTGCAGTTCGTCGACGGCGGACTTGATCGCCGCAGTGTCCGTTCCTTTGGCCGCAAGCCGGACTTTCTCGATCGCCTTGGTCAGCGGTTCCTTGTCGGCATCCCGCAGTTTGTCGGCATGCTCCTTCATCTGCTTTTCCAGTTCGTAGCACATATGCTCCGCCTGGTTCCGCGCCTCGGCCAATTCGCGCTTCTGACGATCCTCGTCGGCGTGCGATTCGGCGTCCTTACGCATTTTGTCAATTTCCGAATCGGACAGTCCGGACGACTGTTGGATCTTGACGTTCGCTTCCTTGCGCGTGCCCAGGTCTTTCGCCGTGACGTTTAAGATGCCGTTCTGGTCGATATCGAACTTCACTTCGATTTGCGGCATTCCACGCGGAGCCGGTTCGATGCCTTCGAGGTTGAAATCTCCCAGCAACCGATTGTCGGAGGCCATGGC
>Ga0233425_10001655_pt1 | contig 48499 bp, 47 predicted proteins | sample Watercolumn_Towu_2_FD_181712 | JGI IMG/M metagenome (GOLD analysis project Ga0233425, IMG submission 181712) | Freshwater microbial communities from Lake Towuti, South Sulawesi, Indonesia - Watercolumn_Towuti2014_140_MG | ecosystem: Environmental > Aquatic > Freshwater > Lake | place...
CAATTGAAACATGAAATCCTCGGGGAACCTTTCAATATTGCGTTTAACAGCCTGTGTCAAAATCCGAGACGCATCTCCATATAGTTCCGCTGAAAACTTCTCTTCAAAACAAAACCCCCATTTTTATTAAAAATTGGGGGTTTTGTGAGATTGATTCACGAACCAGCCTTTCGGGTTAGGGTTGCCGGTAACAGAAAAGCCAAAAATTGTTTCAATAAGTTAAATCATGCCGAATAGCTATTGTCAATCTCTTTCTCTTTTGGCCGGTCGGGTTGATGCTTTGGGGCTGTAGGATTAGACCAATTTTTCTTCTTCAAGAAGAGGGCTTGGCGAATTTGGAAGCCAGGAAGGTGAGGGCGGCCAGGAAGGCCGTGGGCACACAGACCGTCCAGAGGGCCAGACCGACGGAGTGATGATCAGCCACATAACCGATTAAGATAGGGGCGAAGGAGGCCAGGATATAGCCGATGGTGGTGATGATTCCCAAGGCCAACCCTTTAAACTCGGCAAAGATCAATCCGGTGGAGGTCCATAATGATCCCATGACCCCCGAGCCGATAAATCCGGCCAGTAAGGTAAAAAGACCCTGGGCTGCCGGGTGTTTCACTCCCAAGATGAGAATGAAACAGGCGGTTAACAGGAACCCGGAAACCGTCCCGATCCAATGATAACCTATCCTATCGGCCATCCAGCCTAAGATGGGTCTTCCGATAAATTGACCGAATCCATATAATCCGGCCAAAATGCCGGCCGTTGCCGCGGCTAGGCCCATTTCTAATTCCAGATAAGCGGGGAACCACATGGTAAAGCCGAATTCGGTGGAGATCTGGAAGGCGGCCACCAGACCAAGAAGGACCAGCAGGAGAATATAACGGGGCTGGAAAAGGTCTTTTTTAAAATAAGGTCCAGTGGATTTGGAAGTTTCCATCCGGGGCCAAAATAGGAGTAACAATGTGGCCAGGATTAATCCGGCCAGCCCGGCCACCCAGAAGGGACTGCGCCAATTGCCAAAACTGTTTAAGAGTCGGCCGGCCAGGGCCGGTCCAACAAACCAGCCCAGGGACGACCCGGAAGACATAAGGGTCAGGAAAAAACCGGGGCGCTCCGGAAATAATTCCAGGGTGAAGGCCAGGAGAGGGATGAAAAAGAAGGCCTCGGTCAAGCCGGTTAAAAAACGGGCGGCGAAGAGTTGACCGGTACTATTGGCCAGCCCGCAGATAACGGTCAGAAGGGAAAATCCGAAGATGCCGAAAAGGATGGTCGGTTTGCGGCCGAAGCGGTCTGAAAGCCAGCCGGCCAGGATGGGAGACAACATATAGCCCATGATAGAGGCCGAACCGATGGTTCCGGCAACGGTTTTATTGATCTGGAATTCCCTCATCAGGGCGGGGATGACGGGCCCGAAGATCCAGCGCTGGGTGAAATAGATGACCATTCCAAGCCAGGCCAGGATAAAAAAAGTTATATTTATTTGATTACTATTAGACATTAAACAGGAAAGATCGGGGAAATCCCTATTGTTCCACCCGGCCGAAGAGGGTCCGATATTTTCGGCATTGATCAAATTTTAGATAAGGGATGACGTCGGCCGTAGCTTCGTCACTCAAGGGAAGAAATTTCCCTTTGGCGCGAAGGCACTCCAGACCGTTAACCATTAATACTCCGCTGCTATAGGCAATCCGACCGGCATCTTTGATCATTCGCCCGATGATTTCCATCTCTTGGCCTACGGGTACCGGAGCCAGATATTTTACGGTCAATTCACCGGTGACATAAAAGGGGTGTTTTTGACTAAAGACCGTGGCCGCCCAGCCCATGGTTTCATCCAATAAACCGGCCAAGACCCCGCCGTGGGCAATATGTTTGTAGCCATTCAAATGGTGAGGCAGGATGAGCTTGGTCCGGACCGTATCGTCCTGGACAAAGAAGCGGGTTCGGGCCCCGCAGGGGTTTTCATCGCCGCATAAAAAACAACCACTGGAATGGGGCAGGTATTCCCTTGGTGATGTTGTCACGGTTTTTCCTTTGAAAAGATTTTTTTCGAATCCTGTGAGGACGAAATTAGTGATTGAGGCCTCTCAATGGTCCACCTCTATTTTTGTCTTTGGTGGTGCCACGCCCCAAAAGGCGGGGCATGGGAATTAATACCCGATTAGGGGAAAAACTGCAAGAGAGATTGACCCGATTGGTCGGGAGAAAGGGGGTAAATCTTGAAGAGAAAGATGGGGAAGCAAAACCGCTCGAACCCTGGAATCTTCGAATTTTTGACCCCTGTTCCCGTTGCAAGTTTATTAAATATCTTATTAAATAGTTGATTTAAACGGGATGGAGAGGTACAATCACCATCCAAAAAAGAATGACTGGAGACAATCATCCGGCCCCTGGTTCGGCCGGGAACAATGAGGATTTTCGTATGGAAAAAGAAAAAAGAGCTGGGAACCCTTCTCCCTTCCAAGCCCGGCCCTCTTCACTTTCGAAGAACAGTCCGGAAGAATCACCGGTGGATTTGGCCTATAAGAGGATTAAGGAAATGATGTACAATCACGAGATCGTCCCAGGCCAAAAATTGCTTTATCAGGAGTTGGCTAAAAAACTCCGGATGAGTATTACCCCGATCATCCAGGCCCTGAATCGTTTGCAGCTCTTCAATATCGTTTATACCGAACGAAACAAAGGGTATTATGTCGGAGAGGCCGATCCGCTCGAGGCCGAGGAACTGTTCATCGCCCGGGAAGCCCTGGAAACCTTTTTAGTCCCGACGATCATCGCCAAGTTGACCGATGAAAAACTTGAATCCATCGAACGGGCGATGAAAGAGCATGTCAAGGCGGTATCGGCCCCGGTTTACCGCCGGGCCTTATTGATCATCGATACGAATTTCCATCTGGCCATTATTAAATGTGCCGATAACAGGGTTCTTTATGATATGTGCAAAAACATTTTTGAACGGGTCTATTTGAAGTATCGGCCCGAATACATGAAAGAAGATCGTTTAAAAGAGGCCGCCCGGGAACATCGCCAGCTCTTTGAAGCCTTGAGACAGAGGGATGGGCGAAAGACCAAACAACTGATCCGCCAGCATATCCGGGCCGGCCGTAAGCATGTGGTCGAAAGCCTTTGGCAGGACCGAAAGGTCGAATTGGCCTAAAAGCATCTACAAAGAGGGGCTGAACGTCAGAAAAGGAAGGCCGATCACCTTATGGATAAATTTGAAAACCTGATTTCCTCGGCCCTGGGAATGGGGGTTTCCGATCTCCATCTTACCGGTGGCCACCCTGTGGTCTACCGCCTTAATGGGCTCATAAAGTTTCAGAACAATCTCAAATGGAATCATGAAGAGGTGGATACTTTAGTCCAGACCCTCCTTAATCCCGGACAACTGAATCAACTCCGAGAACGCTATTCTCTTGATTGCGCTCTGAGTTTTCAAGGAGCTCGTTTAAGGATAAATTGTTTTGTAACCACCCGGGGATTATCCCTGGCCATCCGTATCCTCCCGGGGGTCATCCCTTCGATCGAGACTCTCAACCTTCATCCGTCATTAAAAGAAATCGCCAAACTCAAATCTGGACTCGTTTTGATCTGCGGGGCGACCGGAGTCGGGAAGACGACGACGATTGCCGCCATTATCGATGAAATCAACCGCCATCATGCCCAGCATATCATTACCCTCGAAGATCCCATTGAATACCGAATAGCCTCTCGCAGATCTTTTGTTGAACAGCGGGAGTTGGGGACCCATATGCCTACTTTTGAGCAGGGGCTATTGGATGTCTTGAGGGAGGATCCGGATGTCATTGTCGTCGGGGAGATCAGGGATCCGGAGTCAATCAAATTGACCCTCAATATTGCCGAATCGGGGCATTTGATTATTGCTACCCTCCATGCCAGTAATTCCGAGGAGGCCTTGCATCGTATCTGTAACGCCTTCCCCTTGGAGGTGCAGCAGGATATCCGTTTCCGTTTAGCCTCTACTCTAAACTGGTTGGTTGTTCAGCAACTGGTGTTATTAGACCACCTTGGCTTTAGGGTTCCCCGTCTTTCCATTCTAGTGGGGAGCCAAGCCCTGAAAGGGACGATTCGCGAGAATAAACTGCATCAGATCGAAAATTTAATCCAATTGGGGAAAAATGAGGGGATGTTTAGTTTTGATCGCTACTTAAAAGAATATCTGATGATCCAGAAAAACCTGACCCCTCCGGTTAAGGTCTTCCAACCCTCTCTGGAAGACCCGGATGAAATCGTCTATATTTCTCCGGTCCTGAAGGAGCCCTCAAGACCGTTCACCTCTTTATCCGAGGGCAGACCAGGGCCTTCTTTTTCTAGCCCCGCGACCCCATTAAAGGGACATGTTGAGCGCTATGCCGCCCCGGAGAAATCCTTAAAGGAATTTATTGAAGAACTGGATAAGAAATTTAAGTAGGCTCTTCCTTTTTCCTTCTCCCGGTCAATCGGACAATGATGATACTGATTTCATATAGGAGATATAAGGGAACGGCCAGCATGATCTGAGAGACCACATCGGGCGGGGTGATTATGGCCGAGAGGATGAAAACCATAAGGATGGCGATCCGCCGATTTTGGGCCATCATCTTGGAGTTGACGATTCCGGCCCACCCGAGAAAAAAGGCCAGCACCGGCAGTTCAAAGACCAAACCGAAACCAACCAATAATTTCAGACAAAATGAAAGATAAAGCTGGAGAGAGGGTAAGGCCCGGATATTTTCCGTGGAAAACCCGACCAGAAAGCGAAAGCCCACCGGAAAAACGACATAATAGCCGAACAAGGCCCCGCCCACAAAGAGGAACGAGGAGATAATTACAAAAGGGATAACGAATCGTTTCTCCTTTTGATACAGTCCCGGAGCGACAAACATCCAGAGTTCATAAAAAATAATCGGGGAGGCCAACACGATTCCGGCAATGAAACTGGTCTTGATATAGATAAAAAAGGCCTCCGGAAGGGCTGTGAAGACCAGCTTGTCTCCCGGCGGCAGGACCCCGATCAAGGGCTGGACGAGCCATTCAAAGATTTGAAAAGAAAAGGCATAGGCGATTAAAAAACCAACTCCAATGGCCACGAAACAGATGATCAGTCGTTTCCTCAGTTCCGCCAGGTGAGCGGTGAAAGGCATTTTTTGATCAGACATCGGGACCTTTCGAGGCTGGCGAGGAAGGTGTTTCGGTAACCGGCTTGGTCTCGGCCTTTTCGGTTGGTTGATCCTGAGGTTTGGAAGGAGATCCACCAGGCTCCAGATAATGATAAGGATCGGTTAAATCCTTGAGGTCTTTCTGAACATCCTTCAGGTCTTCTCCGAGATTTAAGTTCTCTTTCAGATCTTCGGTTGATCTTTTAAATTCCGCCAAGCCTTTTCCGATAGAACGAGCCAGTTCCGGCAGTCTCTTCGGTCCTAGAACAATCAAGGCCACGGCCAGGATGATCAAAAGTTCCGGCATGCCAATGCCAAACATGGATTAACCTTCCTTTCAGGCTGGAGTGCTTAATATTAGTTTGATATCATTTGGCTGTCAATAATGAAAAGCCAAGGGCCTATCGGACAAGAAGATTATCCTTCCTTATTGTCTGTCGTCTCTGGCCTCTTGCCTGAGTTTAGGGTTAATTCTTTTTCTCTAAGTTTATGATGGTAGGCCAAGGCGAAACGATGAGCTTCATCCCGGATTTTTTCCAGAAAATGCAAGAGGGCCGAATCCGAGGATAAGCGGATCGGATTTTTGCGATTAGGCAGATAGAGCCCATCTTTTCCGCCTTGAGACCGAAAGGTCTTTTTGGCCAGGGCCAGGATGTCCGGTTTTGGGGTCCCAGGGCTTTGGTCCAGGATGTTTTTAAGAGTGTTGAGCTGGCCTTTGCCACCATCCACCAGGATCAGGTCGGGTAATTCAGGCTGATGAAGGATAAGCCGCCGGATCATCTCCGCCATCATGGCGTAATCGTTTGGTTGGCCTACGGTCTTGATCCGGAAGCGACGGTAGCCTGATTTTTCGGGAAGTCCTTGCTTAAAAAGGACAAAAGATCCCACCGCCTGGTTTCCCTGGAGATTGGATATGTCGAGGGCGCCTACGGTAATCGGGAGGGTTTTTAGACCCGTTTTCCTCTGAAGGGGCAGGGCGATGGTGCTCTGGTATTCTTGGCCGGGTTCTTGCTGGTCGAGGAGATTCCGGCAGTTATCCAAAGCCAGCTTCATCCACTGCAGTCCTTCCCCCCGTTGGGGGACCTGGATGCGAACTTTGTGTCCTTTCAACTCGGAAAGAATTTCTTCAATCAAGAGGGAATCTTTTAAGGGGAAAGGGATTAATAGGCGACGGGGGATGTATTTCCCTTGGCGATAGACCTGCTGAATCAGGACAGAAAGGCATTCTTCGGCAGACTGAGCCGGGGTTTGGAAGCGGAACCGGGACATCCCGGTTACTGATCCTAAACGGATGAAGAGGATAGCCGCACTCATAAAATCCCCTTCTTCGACCAGGCCCAGGACATCCAGGTCGACAAAATGGGCGGAGACGACCTTTTGCTCTTTGAGCGTTTCCGAGATGGCCTTCAGTCGATCCCGGAGAACCGCCGCTTCTTCAAAACGTAGGGCCTCGGAGGCCTGGATCATTTGGGTGGTGAGGTCTTTTTGCAATTCCCGGTTTTTCCCTTCCAGGAAATAGATAACCTCCTGGACCCTTTGATTATATGCCTGCCGGGTAATTTTTTGATGGCACGGTCCCGGGCATCTCCCGGTTTGATAATACAAACAGGGTCGGGAACGCCGGGGAGGCTCTTTTTGGCGGCACTGGCGAAGAGGAAAGACCCGCTGAACAGAATCCACCGTAGTCCGCATCTTCCCGGCCGCAGAAAAAGGTCCAAAGTAAATGGCTCTATCTTTTTTGATCCTCCGGACAACCTGCAGTCGGGGAAAAGTTTCCTCCAGACTGATGCGCAGACAAGGATACTGTTTGTCGTCCCGAAGGTCCACGTTGTAGCGGGGACGATATTTCTTGATCAGATTATTTTCTAAAATTAAGGCCTCCTTTTCATTTGAAGTAATGATGTGATCGAGGCTCTCCACCCGTTCAAGGAGGGATAAGGTTTTGGCCCCCTCGGCCTTTAAATAGGACAGAACCCTTTTTTTCAGGTCTTTGGCCTTGCCTACATAGAGGACTTGCCCCTCAAAGTCTTTCATGAGGTAGACCCCGGCCAGGTGGGGGAGCGGTTTCATGACTTGTTTTAGTTTGTTTAAATCCATATTGTTCCCCTTAATCCGCCGGATAAACTGTTCTGGTTGAAGGGCAGGATTTTGAGGCCCCAACCTGTAGAAACGAGCTGATGTTCAACCCTTGGGGTCTTGCCTTCCCGACAAATGTAAACCAGACCGGGTCGGATGGCAATAATAGTGCTCTGGCTCGGTTTTTAACTTAAATCTTCCGGCATCTCCTCGTTTTGAAAAAGACTGGAAGTTGATCGAGATTAGGAATATACCTTATTTTTATTGAAAAAGATTAAAAAATTGGTAACATTTTAGCTTTATGAGTCGCTAAAATCATAAGGGACCATTATTATGAAAATCTTCGGTCCATAATCCCCGAGAGGGCTATTTTTTTTTAGTAATCCCGAAAGAGAGGGAAAGATGACCATCATTTTTCTGGGGACAAACGGATGGTATGACACCCAGACCGGCAATACGGTTTGTGTCCTTATCGAGACCTCAAAAGAGTATATCATACTGGACGCCGGACATGGATTTTACAAGATTGATCAATATATTACGACTTCGAAACCCATTTATCTATTTTTGAGCCATTTTCATCTGGATCATATCTGCGGTTTTCATATTTTGAACAAATTCCAATTCCCTCAAGGAATAGACATTTTCGGCCCTCCGGGTTTGGAGACATCCCTTAAACGTCTGATTGACAAACCCTTTACCTCCCCGTTGAAGGATCTAAAGACAAAGGTCCGGCTTCATGAGTTGGGCTTGGAAAGATTACTGCCCCTCCCGGTTAGGTATAAAAAAATGAAGCATGCGTCCCTCTGTTATGGCTATCGATTTCAGCTGGAGAATAAAATGGTGGCCTATTGTACCGATACAGGTATCTGTAATAATTTGTATGAATTGGCCTCAAAAGCCGATTTATTGATCGCCGAGTGCGCTCATCGATCGGGGCAAAAGAATGAACAATGGCCTCACTTGAATCCGGAAGAAGCGGCCGGTTTGGCAAAGACGGCCCAGGTAAAAAAGTTGGCCTTAATCCATTTTGACGCCTGCCTTTATCCGACCTTCAGGCATCGGTTGGAGGCCCAGAGACAGGCCAGAAAGATTTTTAAGCAATCCTACGCTCTACGGGACGATCAGATTATGAAATTATAGTCGAGGGATGTCTTTTTTTATTTTGTCCCGGCAAAGGATTCCCACAGGATATATTTTTATATTGAAATTAGGTGCGAATAAGGCTAATATTTTTTTTTTAATATTTAATTATTAGGGAGTCTATTTATTAACTTATTGTTTTTGTTTGAGTTTTTTTAGACAGGCGATCAGTATTTTTTGTTTGTTGGCGGCATAAAATTATCCCTAAAAAAAGTTATTGAAAAATATTTTTTTAAGATTTATAATTTAAGGATTGCTTTTTGGCTATTCGGCCAGCGTAGCTCAGTCGGTAGAGCGACTGATTTGTAATCAGTTGGTCGGGGGTTCGAATCCCTTCGCTGGCTCCAGCAAGGATTTGATTCGGCCGAGCCAGTGATCATAGGGCGAAGGTAGACGCGTTCTTTGGGTTACGGAGTAAAGCAGAAGCCCACGTTAGGGAGGGGTTCCCGAGCGGTCAAAGGGAACAGACTGTAAATCTGTCGGCCATGCCTTCGGAGGTTCGAATCCTCCCCCCTCCACCATCCATTTAGAGGTATGGTATCCATTGGCGGGGTGCCCGGCAAAAAGGAGGATGTAGGAGATAGGGTTGAGGAGGACCATATTGATAACACTACAGCCATAAATTCCCATTTCCTTAATAAAGCGGGAGTAGCTCAGTTGGCTAGAGCGTCAGCCTTCCAAGCTGAGGGTCGCGGGTTCGAATCCCGTTTCCCGCTCCAAAAAAAACAGCTATTTGCACTACGAACGGTTTAGAGACAAATAGACAATTTATAGATAAACGGCCCACGTAGCTCAGTTGGTAGAGCACTTCCTTGGTAAGGAAGAGGTTCACCGGTTCAATCCCGGTCGTGGGCTCCAGAATCAAGAGTTCGGTTTCAAACCTGAAGGATTAAATTTCTAACCAAAGGGGGCAGAGATGTCGAAGAAGAAATTTGAGCGGACGAAGCCGCATGTGAATGTAGGGACGATAGGGCATATCGATCATGGGAAGACGACCTTGACGGCGGCGATCACCTTATGTTTATCGAAGACGGGGATGGCCAATTATATACCCTTTGATCAGATAGACAAGGCGCCGGAGGAGAAGGAGAGAGGGATCACGATAGCGACGGCCCATGTGGAGTATGAGACGAAGAATCGGCACTATGCCCATGTGGATTGTCCGGGGCATGCGGATTATATTAAGAACATGATCACGGGAGCGGCCCAGATGGACGGGGCGATCCTGGTGGTTGGAGCGGATGACGGGCCGATGCCGCAGACACGGGAGCACATCTTGTTGGCGCGGCAGGTTGGGGTGCCGTACATAGTGGTTTTTCTGAACAAGGTAGATATGGTGGATGATCCGGAGCTGATTGAGCTGGTGGAGTTGGAGCTGCGGGAATTGTTGACGAAGTATGAATTTCCCGGGGACGATTTACCGATAGTGAAGGGATCGGCCTTGAAGGCGCTGGAATGCGGGTGCGGGAAAGGGGAGTGCAATAATTGCAAGCCCATATTAGAGTTGATGGAAGCGGTGGACAAGAATGTGCCGGAGCCGGTGCGGGACGTGGAGAAATCGTTTTTGATGCCGGTGGAGGATGTGTTCAGTATATCGGGACGAGGGACGGTGGTGACGGGCCGGGTGGAGCGCGGGGTGATCAAGGTTGGAGACGAAGTGGAGATCATCGGGATCCGGCCGACGGCCAAGACGATCTGCACGGGGGTGGAGATGTTCCGGAAGACGCTGGACCAAGGGCAGGCGGGAGATAATGTTGGGCTGCTTTTGAGGGGAACGAAGCGGGACGATGTGGAGCGCGGGCAGGTAGTGGCCAAGCCTGGGAGTATTACGCCGCATACGAAGTTTAAGGCGGAGGCCTATATATTAGCCAAGGAAGAAGGGGGACGGCACACGCCGTTTTTCAACGGGTACCGGCCGCAGTTTTATTTTCGGACGACGGATGTGACGGGGGTGGTGACCTTGCCGGAAGGGGTGGAGATGGTCATGCCCGGGGATAATGTGTCGATCGAGGTTTCTCTGATCACGCCCATCGCCATGGAGAAAGAGCTTCGTTTTGCCATCCGTGAAGGCGGGCGGACCGTCGGGGCCGGGGTTATCTCGGAGATTATCGAATAAGGAAAAGGTTCAAGGTCCAGGGGACACCGAAAAATCCGAAGCCCCGATAACCTAATCCTTTCATCCGAAAGCAAAAGAGAACATGTTGACTCCCCGAGTAAAGTCAATGGGGCTTGAACTCGGGGAGCTTTAATTTCATAAATACAGTTAGGATCGAACATGCGCGATATAATTATCCTGTCTTGTACGGGGTGTAAAAGAAAGAATTATACAACCACCAAAAACAAGAAGAAAACCCCTGATAAGCTAGAATTTCGGAAATATTGTCCTTCTTGCCAGTCCCATACAGTACATAAGGAAACCAAGTAGAATCAATAGGGTAGTTGCCTGATCCTGCAGGCCAGTAGCTCTAATGGCTAGAGCACCGGACTCCAAATCCGGGTGTTGGGGGTTCGAATCCCTCCTGGCCTGCCAAATACTCCGGTCCAATTTTTCGAAGAGGCCCTTGAAAAGCATGAAGAAGCCTAAAATAAAGAAAAAAGAGTCGGTCGAATCCGAAGTCAAAACCCTGGATAAAAAAGAAGAGGGAATCATGAAGGGTGAAGACGGTTCGAACGGATCTAAAACCAAAAATAAGGAAAGCCTGAAGAAACAAACACAGAAAGAATCGGCGCCTAAAGGAATGGCGGCCCTCTGGGCGAATAAGAATCAATGGATCGGCCAAATTAAGGATTTTTTCCGGGAAGTTCAGATTGAACTGAAAAAGGTGACCTGGCCGTCCCGAAAAGAAACGATTGCCGCTACCAGCATGGTTATCATTCTGTCGATCGTCGTGGCTTTTTTTCTGGGCATCTTGGATATTGGTTTGGCCAAGGCCGTCGGGCTCTTTTTAAAACGATCATAAATGGAATATGGTCAGTTCACCCATTTCCCGCAGCAAGGCGACGAAGCCCTTTGAGGCCCGGCGGCATGGGTAAACGAACCAAGTAAAAGAAAGAAAAAAATTTAACCTGGAACCCTGTGAAGGCGAGACTGCACCCGGGTGCAGTAAGCTGCAAAAGGTGGGCCTGTGGCACACAAATGGTATATTGTTCATACTTATTCCGGTTTTGAACACAGAGTAAAATTGGCCTTGGAAGAGCATGTCAAATCCCTGGGGAAAAGTGATCTCTTCTCGGAGATCCTCGTCCCGACCGAGAAAGTAGTTGAACTGGTTAAAGGCGAGCGGAAGACTTCGGCCCGGAAAGTCTATCCAGGGTATATCCTGGTCCGAATGGAGCTTAATGATGAGACATGGCATTTGGTGAAAGATACCCCCAAAGTCACCGGGTTTATCGGGGAAAAGAATAAACCCGTTCCTATCCCCGATGAAGAAGCCGAGAAGGTCATCAAACAAATGGCCGAAGGGGCGATTAAGCCGAAGCCGAAATTTTTCTTCGAAGAAGGGGACGAAGTGCAGGTCATAGACGGTCCTTTTTCCAACTTTAATGGGGTTGTGGAAGAAGTCAAGGCTGACAAAGGGAAAATTAAGGTATTAATCAGTATATTCGGCCGGGCCACCCCGGTGGAACTCGATTTTGTCCAGGTGGCTAAATTGTAAAAAATCGGAAGCCGGAAGTCAGAGGAAAAAAATGATCTTCATGATCGCTCCAAGCTGAACGCATCTGCCCCTCTTCCTTATGGAGATTTGAATTTTCAGCCGATAACCCAAAGATCCTTTTTATTCCGGCTCTTCAATGTATATCGACAGTAATTTATGTAGAGGAGAATATTCAGTATGGCCAAAAAAATTGTCGCCTATATTAAACTCCAAGTTTCAGCGGCCCAAGCCAATCCTTCGCCACCGATCGGACCGGCCCTTGGTCAACATGGGGTCAATATCATGGAGTTTTGTAAGGCATTTAATGCCCGGACCCAGGGGCAGGAAGGAATGATCATTCCGGTCGTGATCACTGTTTTTTCCGATCGTTCCTTTACGTTTATAACCAAGACCCCTCCAGCCTCCATCTTATTGAAGAAGGCCGCCCAGATTGCCAAGGGTTCTAAGGTCCCGAATCGGGAAAAGGTCGCCAAAGTCAGTCCGTCGCAGATTGAAGAAATTGCCAAGCTCAAAATGCCTGATTTAAATGCCAACACCCTGGAAGCAGCCAAGAAGATCATTGAAGGAACTGCGCTGAGCATGGGGATCGAAATTGGCTAAGATCGTTAGAGAGGTAGGTTAGAACATTATGCCAGATAGAGGAAAAAAACATAAGAAAGCCTTGACCCAGGTCGATCGGACCAAACGTTATCCTCTGGAAGAGGCCATTCATTTGGCGGTCTCCAACTCCTATGCTCGGTTTGATGAAACCGTGGATTTGGCTGTCCGCTTAGGGGTCGATCCCCGGCATGCCGATCAAATGGTCCGAGGGGCCGTGGTCCTGCCGAACGGAACAGGAAAGGTCACCCGGGTGCTGGTCTTTGCCAAGGGAGAAAAGGAAAGAGAAGCCATGGAAGCCGGGGCCGATGTTGCCGGCGGGGAAGAGCTCATTGAAAAGATCAAGGGAGGCTGGACCGACTTTGATAAGGCGGTAGCCACTCCGGATATGATGGGCTCGGTGGGGAAAATCGGGAAGATATTAGGCCCCAGAGGATTGATGCCCAACGCCAAGACCGGCACAGTGACTTTTGATGTGGCCAAGGCCGTTCGGGAGATCAAGGCCGGGAAAATCGAATTTCGAGTGGAAAAAAACGGGATCGTCCATGCCCCGGTCGGGAGAGTGTCCTTCGGGTCGGAAAAATTGATTCCCAACATCATGTCCTTGTTTGAGATCCTCTTGCGGCTCAAACCTTCCAGCAGCAAAGGAACCTATTTGAAAAGTGTGACGGTCTCCACGACCATGGGACCGGGCATAAAAATAGATCCGGCCTTTATTAAAGAAATCGCCAAATAAAGGGCCGTAGGTTATCGTTCCAAACTTTGAGCCTTTGGCTTTGGGTTTGGAGACTTTTTGGTTTTAGGGTCAAAGACCGTAGGTGCCTCTTTGAGGCCTAAATGAACCCTTTCAGCCTGCCGAGACTCCTGAGATAGTCATTGGGCTCAGCCGCTCATGTCACGGACTTTAAAACCTTATCAAAAAAAGAAGAAAGGAGGGATTAGACATTGAAAAGGGCGGAGAAGGAAAAGATCGTGACCGACCTCCATGAACGTTTGACTCAAGCCAAGGCCGTTTTTATTACCGACTTTCGCGGGTTAAATGTGGAATCGATTAGTCGCTTACGCCGGGATCTGCGGCAAAGCGGCGATGAATACCAGGTCGTTAAAAACACCCTGTTTTACCGGGCTTCACAAGAAACCCCCATAAGCGCTCAAAAGGATTTTTTTGTCGGCCCCTGCGGGATTACCCTGAGTTATAAGGATCCGGTAGGGACGGCAAAAACGTTAACCGAGTTTGCCAAAAACCGGGAAAATTTTGTGTTCAAGGGCGGGGTTCTCGGCGGAAAGCCCATCTCCGGGGAAGCGATCCAGCAATTATCCAAGATGCCACCCCGAGAAGCCTTATTGGGACAGGTACTCTCATCGCTTATTGCCGTACCGACAGGATTTGTATCCACCCTGTCCGGCGTCATTCAGAAATTTTTGGGGACCCTGCAGGCCATAGAAGAACAAAAAGCCAAGGCCTAAAGGGCAAGTAGAAATAAGGAGGATAGATTATCATGGCTGAGAAAATTACCAAAGAAGATGTTATTGAATTTATTTCAAATATGACGGTCCTGGAACTGTCTGAACTGGTTAAGGAATTGGAAGATAAATTCGGCGTTAAAGCCTCGGCCCCGGTCATGGCGATGGCCGGAATGGCGCCGGCGGCCGCCGAAGCCCCGGTTGTTGAGGAGCAGACCGAATTTTCCGTCGTCATCACCGGAGTGGGTGACAAGAAGATTCAGGTTATTAAAGAGGTTAGGGCCATTACCAGCCTGGGACTGAAAGAAGCCAAAGATGCCGTTGAAAGCCTGCCGAATACCATTAAGGAAGGCATTTCCAAGGAAGAGGCCGAAAAAGTGAAAAAACAGCTGGAAGAGGCCGGAGCTACCGTCGAAATTAAGTAACCTATTAATTTTCAAAACTTTTTAATCCTCACCTCCTCCATTCTTTCCCGAGAAATTCTGGGAAAGGACAGAGAGGTGAGGATTCACTTTAGAGGGATCCGTCATTAATTCGCCATGCCCCGCAGGGGCGTGGGACCACGGGCCGGTCGACTTCGCCGGCCTATAAAGAGGCTTCTTTCAGAAGCCGAGCATGAAAATGGCTTTGATCGACTCCAAAGCTTATTTTCGGATTAATCCGTCATGCCACGCTAGTGGCGTGACACCACCAAAGATGAAAATAGAGCGGGATCAACGAGCTACTTCGAATTCTATTTTCGTAGTAATCCGCCATGCCCCGCCTTTGGGGGCGTGGCACCACGAAACATGAAAATATCGGAGGGCCTTGATTGGCCTCAAACTCTATATTCGTAGTAAAGCGGGTCTAATACGCCTATACTTCCCTGATTGCAGTGAGGAGCCAGAATGAAGGAACGGTCCATTCATAACGTGCGCTTTCGAAAAAATTTCGGACGAATTGAAAAAACTATCGAGATCCCCAATTTAATCGACATGCAGAAACAGTCCTATGAACGGTTTCTGCAGAAAGATTTCCCTTCGGATTTGCGGGAGAATATCGGATTACAGGGGGTTTTTAAGAGCGTCTTTCCGATTCGGGACTTTACCGGGATGTCCTCTTTGGAATTCGTCCGCTATTCCTTTGGGGAAGTCAAATACGATGTGGGGGAATGCCTCCAGAGAGGCATGACCTACGAAGTGCCGATGAAAATCACCGTCCGTTTAATAGTCTACGACCTGGATAAAGATACCGGCAGTCAAACCATTCGGGACATCAAGGAACAGGATATTTATTTCGGGACCATCCCCCTCATGACTGAAAAGGGGACGTTCATCATCAATGGAACCGAACGGGTCGTGGTCAGCCAGCTGCATCGTTCCCCGGGTATCTTTTTTGATCATGATAAGGGAAAGACCCACAGCAGCGGCCGGTTATTGTATTCCGCCCGGATTATCCCCTTAAGGGGGTCCTGGATCGATCTGGAATTTGATCCCAAAAATATCCTGTTTGTACGCATCGATCGCCGGCGGAAATTCCCGGTGACCATTTTATTAAAGGCCTTGGGCTATACCAATCAGGACCTTTTGAATTTTTTCTATGAACGGGAGAGGATCACTATTGAAGACGGGAAACTGAAGCGGGAAGTGAATCCGGATTTTCTCCTGGGCAAGAAGGCCCCTCGGGATATCATTAACCCTCAGACCGGTGAGGTCATCGCCAAGAAGAATAAAAAGATTAACAAGAAAATCATCAAGATGCTCCAGGATGCCCGGATCACCTCTTTGCCGGCTAAGAGCGAGGATGTGGAAGGGTTTTACCTGGCTCAGGATGTCGTCGATCCGGCCACCGGTGAGGTTCTGATCGGCAGCAACGAGGCCTTGACCCGGGAGAAACTGGATCTGGTGATCCAAAGAAAGATCGCCTATCTCGATCTTCTGTTCATCGACGGCGTCAACGTCAGTGCCTCTCTTCGGGACACTCTGGTCATAGACAAGATTGCCGATTCGGAAGAGGCCATCCTGGAGATTTATAAGAAGCTGCGCCCCAGTAATCCTCCGACCCTGGAAGTGGCCAATAATTTCTTCCAGAATCTCTTTTTTAATCCGGAAAATTACGACTTGTCTTCCGTGGGCCGCCTTAAACTGAATCGAAGGCTTGGGCAGGATGTCCCTTTGGAAGAAAGGACCTTGCGGCGAGAAGATATCCTCTTGACCGTCAAGAAGCTGATCGAGCTGAAAGATACCAACGGGCCGGTGGATGATATAGACCATCTGGGCAATCGAAGAGTCCGAGCGGTGGGGGAACTCCTGGAAAACCAATATCGAATCGGTTTGGTACGGATGGAACGAACGATCAAGGAGCGGATGACCCTTCAGGAGATCGAGACCCTCATGCCCCATGATTTGATTAATCCGAAACCGGTAGCGGCGGTAGTCAAGGAATTCTTTGGGACCAGCCAGCTTTCCCAGTTTATGGATCAGACCAACCCCCTGTCTGAAATAACGCACAAGCGGCGTTTAAGTGCCTTGGGCCCCGGGGGGCTGACCCGGGAACGGGCCGGGTTTGAAGTCCGGGACGTTCATCCCACCCATTACGGACGGATATGTCCGATTGAAACCCCGGAAGGTCCTAATATCGGGTTGATTGTGTCGTTAAGTACCTATGCCCGGGTGAATGAATTCGGGTTTATTGAGACCCCTTATCGGGCAGTGACCGACGGCCAGGTTTCCAAGGAGGTCCAGTTCCTGAGTGCCATGGACGAAAAGGATCTGAATATCGCCCAGGCCAGTGTTATGGTCGATGAATCGGGAAAGATCATTGAACCGACGGTCTCCGCCCGGCGGGACGGAGAATTTGTGATGGTCAACCAGGAAGAAGAGCCGATTCATCTGATGGATGTTTCGCCGAATCAACTGGTCAGCGTGGCCGCCTCCCTGATCCCTTTTCTGGAAAATGACGACGCCAACCGGGCGTTGATGGGCTCCAATATGCAACGACAGGCCGTTCCCTTGTTGGCCTGCCGGGCCCCGATTATCGGAACCGGTATTGAGGAAGTCGTGGCCCGGGATTCAGGGGTTACGGTCGTGGCCAAGCGCGACGGGATTGTCGAGGATGTGGATGCCGATCGGATTGTGGTCCGATATCTCTCGGACCGGGAAGCGGAAAAGGCCCTTGGCGCGGATGTGGAGATTTATAAACTGACGAAATTCCAGCGGTCCAACCAAAATACCTGTTTTAATCAAAAACCGATCATCCGTAAAGGTGACTATGTGACCAGAGGACAGGTCATCGCCGACGGCCCGGCCACCGAACGGGGGGAATTGGCCCTGGGGCGGAATGTCATGGTGGCCTTCATGTCCTGGGGGGGCTATAATTTTGAAGACTCGATCCTGGTGGGCGAACATCTGGTTAGAGACGACGTTTTTACCTCTATTCATATTGAAGAATTCGAACTGATCGCCCGGGACACCAAGTTGGGCCGGGAGGAGATCACCCGGGATATCCCCAATCTTGGGGATGAGTCTTTGAAAAATCTGGACGATAGTGGAATTATCCGTATCGGGGCGGAGGTCAAACCGGGAGATATCCTGGTCGGCAAGATTACCCCCAAAGGGGAAACGCAGCTTTCCCCGGAGGAAAAATTGCTTCGGGCAATTTTCGGGGAAAAGGCCGGAGATGTCAAAGATACTTCCCTGCGTGTTCCGCCGGGAATCGAAGGAATCGTCATCGACGCCAAGGTCTTTTCACGAAAAGGAGTGGAACGGGACAGCCGTTCCAAAGCCATTGAAGAAGAAGAGATTTCCAGGATCATGAAGGATCAAAACGATGAGATCCAGATTGTCCAGCGAGAGGCCCTCCTGCGCCTGAAAGAGTTGCTCTCCGGAAAGGTCTCGGCCGGAACCATAAAAGAAGACCGCAGCGGAAAGGTCTTGGTTTCCCGGGGTGAAAAATTTACCGCCGATCGTCTCTCAAAAATCCCGGTTAAAAAGTGGAAAGAACTTTCCGTAGCCAAAGGCAAGGAACATAAAGAAGAAATTGAAAAGATCATCAAGGATTATCAAGAACAAGTCACTTTGATCAAGGACAACTTCGAAGGAAAAATCGCCAAGTTGAAGAGAGGCGATGAGTTGCCGCCCGGTGTGGTGAAAATGGTCAAAGTCTATGTCTCCGTCAAACGGAAACTCTCCGTAGGGGATAAAATGGCCGGTCGTCATGGGAATAAAGGCGTGGTCTCCCGGATCCTTCCCTCGGAAGATATGCCTTATTTTGCCGATGGAACGTCGGTGGATATCGTCCTCAATCCCTTAGGGGTTCCCTCGAGGATGAACGTGGGACAGGTTTTGGAAACCCATCTGGGTTGGGCCTCCCGGGAATTGGGGAAGAAGGTGGCCGATCTGCTGTCCTTTTTCAGCCAGGAAGGAGAACCGCGTCGCCTGCTCCAAAAAATCTATGATGCCAAAGAAATCGGGGAATATGTGGACAAGGTTTCTTCCGAAGACCTGCCGATTATAGCCAGTCAATTCCGGGAAGGGGTGCATATGGCCACGCCGGTTTTCGACGGGGCGGAGGAAGAGGATATTCATCGATTACTCAAACTGGCCGGTCTGCCGGAAACAGGTCAGAGTATCCTCTATGACGGACGGACCGGCCAACCCTTTGACCGTCCGGTGACGGTGGGGGTCATGTATATGCTTAAATTACACCACCTGGTTGATGATAAAATCCATGCCCGCTCTATCGGCCCCTATTCGTTGGTTACCCAGCAGCCCTTGGGCGGAAAGGCTCAGTTCGGGGGACAGCGTTTGGGAGAGATGGAAGTCTGGGCGATGGAGGCCTACGGGGCGGCTTTTACTCTTCAGGAATTTTTAACCGTAAAATCGGATGATGTCGTCGGGCGGACCCGGATGTATGAAAAAATCGTCAAGGGAGACAATACCCTTGAGGCCGGATTGCCTGAGTCCTTTAATGTCTTGGTGAAGGAGTTGCAAAGTCTCGGTTTGAACGTGGAACTCCTCGAAGGGGAGCCGACAGCGGAAGGACAGTAAGACAGGTATAAGGTTTGAGGTCCCCGGGATAAAGGAAACCAGCTCCCTGTTCCTTGAACCGTCAACCTTGAATCCAACACCTGGTACCTTGAACCTCAATAAAAGGAGTGCACCTTGGAAGATCTATTCAGTTATTTTGCCAAACCAAAAGATCCCTTGAATTTTTATGCGGTCAAAATTTCCTTGGCCTCTCCGGAAAAGATCAAGGAATGGTCCCATGGGGAGGTAAAAAAACCGGAGACCATCAATTATCGGACCTTTAAACCGGAACGGGACGGGCTCTTTTGTGCCAAAATATTCGGGCCCACCAAGGATTACGAATGTAATTGCGGGAAATATAAACGCATGAAGCATCGGGGAGTGGTCTGTGAAAAATGCGGAGTCGAGGTCATTCAGTCCAAGGTCCGCCGGGAACGGATGGGACATATCGAACTGGCCAGTCCGGTGGCCCATATCTGGTTTCTGAAAAGTCTGCCCAGCAAGATCGGGACCCTTTTGGATCTGACCCTCAAGGAACTGGAAAAGGTCCTCTATTTTGAATCGTATATTGTCTTGGACTCCAAGGAACAGTCCCTGCCCGTCCGTACCCTTTTTTCGGAAGAGCGCTATCGACAGGTTAAGGAAGAATTCGGAGACCGGGTGACGGCCGGTATCGGAGCCGAGGCCATTCAGGCCTTGGTCAAAAATCTGGATTTGGAGGGGGAATCCAAAGTGCTTCGAGAAGAGGCCCAAAAGACCAATTCCGAGGCCAAAAAAAAGAAACTGATCAAACGACTGAAGGTGGTTGATGCCTTTAAGGACTCCGGCAACCGGCCGGAATGGATGATTATGGATGTCATCCCGGTCCTGCCGCCGGATCTTAGACCTTTGGTCCCCCTGGACGGCGGACGGTTTGCCACCTCCGATTTAAACGATTTATACCGACGGGTGATCAACCGGAATAATCGTCTGAAAAGGCTCCTGGAACTAAACGCCCCGGATATTATCATCCGGAATGAAAAACGCATGCTTCAGGAAGCGGTGGATGTCCTTTTTGATAACGGCCGGCGGGGCAAAGTAATTACCGGGACCAATAAGCGCCCCTTGAAGTCCTTAAGCGACATGCTCAAAGGTAAACAGGGCCGCTTCCGTCAAAATCTTTTAGGGAAGCGGGTCGACTATTCCGGCCGTTCGGTCATCGTCGTCGGGCCGAATCTGCGTTTGCATCAGTGCGGCCTGCCTAAAAAGATGGCCTTGGAGTTATTTAAGCCCTTTATCTATCAGAAGCTGGAAGATAAGGGTTTTGTCACCACCATCAAAACAGCCAAGAAAATGGTTGAAAAAGAGACCCCGGAGGTCTGGGACACCCTTGATGAAGTGGTTCGGGAATACCCGGTTCTGCTTAACCGGGCCCCTACTCTGCACCGCCTGGGGATTCAGGCCTTTGAGCCGATCCTGGTCGAGGGGAAGGCTATTCAGCTCCATCCTCTGGTCTGTACGGCCTTTAATGCCGATTTTGACGGAGACCAGATGGCTGTCCATGTCCCCTTATCGATTCAATCGCAGATTGAAGCCCGGGTTTTAATGATGTCCACCAACAATATCCTTTCTCCGGCGAATGGTGAACCGATTATCGTTCCCTCTCAGGATATCGTTCTCGGATTGTACTATATGACCCGGGACCGCCTCTTTGCCAAAGGGAGCGGTAAGGTTTTTTACGGTCCGGAAGAGGTCCGGATTGCCTTTGACGCCGGGCAGGTAGAACTCCAGGCCCGGATCAAATGCCGGATCGATGAGGCCGTGGTGGACACGACGGTAGGACGGGTTATTCTGGGAGAAATCCTTCCTCCCATGATCCCTTTTGAGCGGGTTAACCGGGTCATGACCAAGAAAGAGGTCCGGAAATTGATTGATGACTGTTTCCGCAAGGCCGGGATCAAACAGACCGTCCTCCTGGCCGACCGTTTGAAAGATATTGGATACCAATTTGCCACCTTGTCCGGGATTTCCATTTCCGTGGCGGACATGAAGGTCCCTCCCCAAAAAAAGGAAATTCTGAAAAGGGCCGAGGAGGAAGTCCGGAAGGTTGAAAAACAGTATACCGACGGGTTGATTACCGACGGGGAAAAATATAATAAACTGGTTGATATCTGGGCTAAATCGAGTGAAGATGTGGCCCATCAGATGATGCTGGTCATGGGCAAAGAAAAACTGACCGGTCCGGATGAAAAATTCTACGAAGTGCCCAGTTTTAATCCGATTTTTATGATGACTGACTCCGGGGCCCGGGGGAGTAAAGACCAGATGAGACAGCTGGCCGGGATGCGGGGATTGATGGCCAAGCCCTCGGGGGAGATCATTGAAACACCGATCCGGGCTAATTTCCGGGAAGGGTTAAGCGTTTTGGAATACTTTATTTCAACCCACGGGGCCCGCAAAGGGTTGGCTGATACGGCCTTGAAAACAGCAAATTCCGGTTATCTGACCCGTCGGCTGGTGGATGTCTCCCAAGATGTCATTATCCATGAAATCGACTGTGGAACCATTGACGGCATCTTTGTTGAGGCCTTGAGGGAGGCCGGTGAGGTTATTCAGCCCATCGGGGATCGAATCCTGGGCCGGGTCGCTCTGGAAGACATTCGGGATCCTTTTTCCGATGAGATCCTGGTAGCGGCCAATGAAGAGATCGATGAAACGGCCGCCGAGCAGATTGAAGATGCTGGTATTGAGCGGGTTTTGATCCGATCGGTGCTGACCTGCCAGAGTGTCCGGGGGGTTTGTGCCAAGTGCTATGGACGGGATCTGGCCTATGGCAAGCAGGTAGATATCGGAGAGGCCATCGGCATCATCGCCGCTCAATCCATCGGTGAGCCCGGGACTCAGTTGACCATGAGGACCTTTCATATCGGCGGTGTGGCCAGTAAACGGGGTGAGCAGACGACCCTTCAATCCAGGACCGAAGGAAAGATACAATATGTCCAGCTCCATACGGTTCAAAACCGGGACGGGGACTTTGTGGTCATGAACCGAAACGGTTATGTCTGTATTTTAGATGAAAAAAACCGCGAGCGGGAACGGTATCCCTTGATCTATGGGACCCTATTGAAAGTCAACGACGGTCAGATGGTTAAGGCCGGGACCCTTCTGGCCAATTGGGATCCTTTTACCATCCCGATTATTACCGCCGTTTCCGGCCGGGTCAAATTCGGGGATATCACCGAAGGGGCGACCATGGAAGAACGGCGGGATGTCGTGACCGGGAAATCCAGTCGGGTGATCGTCGAGTACCGGGATGCCGAGGTCCGGCCTCGAATTTCGATCAAGGACGAGAGCGGGAAAACGGCCCGGCTCCCGGACACCAATTCCTTCGCCCGCTACCTCCTGCCCCTGGGGGCCATTATCATGGTTTCGGAGGGAGATCAGGTTTTAGCCGGGGATGTGGTGGCCAAAATCCCTCGGGAAACGACTAAGACTAAAGATATTACCGGTGGTCTGCCCCGGGTGGCTGAACTCTTTGAAGTCCGAAAACCGAAAGAACATGCTGTGATCACGGAAATCGACGGGATGGTCAGTTTTGGCAAGCATACTAAAGGAAAACGGAAGGTTATCGTTACCCCGGACGTCGGCGAGGCCAAGGAATACCTGATCCCCAAAGGGAAACACGTCAGTGTCCAGGAAGGGGACATGGTCCATGCCGGGGAACCCTTAATGGACGGATCGGCGAATCCCCACGATATTTTGAGCGTCAGCGGCATCAAAGAATTGGCCAGATACCTGGTGAACGAAGTCCAGGAAGTCTATCGACTTCAAGGGGTTAAGATCAATGATAAGCATATTGAAGTGATCGTTCGACAGATGCTCCGTAAAGTACGGATTAAAGATCCCGGGGATACGGACTATATGGTCGGAGACCAGATTGAACGGCAGGTCTTTTCCCAGAAAAACCAAGAAATCCTAGCCAACGGCGGACGGCCGGCTCAAGGGGAGCCGGTTCTGCAAGGGATTACCAAGGCTTCCTTGTCGACCGACAGCTTTATTTCGGCGGCCTCTTTTCAGGAAACGACCAAGGTTTTGACTGATGCCTGTATTGCCGGAGAAAAGGACTTTTTGAGGGGCTTGAAAGAAAACGTCATTATGGGACGGTTGATCCCCGCCGGATCAGGGATGCCGATCTATCGGAAGATCCTCTTGTCTCAGGGGGATGACAGGGCTGAAAAAAAGATTGACAATTAGGCAAATTCGGTATATATATTTTGATTTTTAGATTTCCGCCGATTACTCGAAATCAGCGGTACACGCAGGAGTTTTATGGCTACCATTAATCAGTTGATCCGCCAAGGCAGGGAAAAAGTCAAAAAAAAGAATACGGCACCGGCCTTAAAAGGGTGCCCGCAAAAACGGGGGGTCTGTATTCGGGTTTATACCTCGACACCTAAAAAACCAAATTCCGCCTTGCGGAAAGTGGCCCGGGTTCGCTTGACCAACGGCATGGAAGTGACTACTTATATCCCGGGGATCGGACATAACTTGCAGGAACACTCGGTGGTCTTAATTCGAGGCGGCCGGGTCAAGGACCTTCCTGGGGTACGTTATCACATCATTCGAGGAACCTTAGACTCCATCGGCGTGGCGGATCGAAAAAACGGTCGATCTAAATATGGAGCCAAACGACCCAAATAATCATTTCGGATTATAGATTGCCGATTCCCGGAAAACCGGCCCAGTCAATTCTAAAATCCTTTGAAATCGTTATATCATAATAAAAAAGAGGACGGGAATGTCGAGGAAAAGAGAAGCCATACACAGGGAAATATTGCCTGATCCCAAATTTCACAGCCCTTTGGTCGCCAAATTTATCAATTCTCTAATGCGTAAAGGGAAGAAGAGTACGGCCGAGGCCATCTTGTATCGCTCTTTGGATTTGATCGGTAAAAAGGCTGAGGAGGAGCCGATCAAGATGTTTGAAAAGGCCATTGATAATGTCAAGCCGGTGATTGAGGTTAAATCCCGCCGGGTGGGGGGATCAACCTATCAGGTCCCGGTGGAAGTCCGCTCCAATCGTCGTTTGGCCCTGAGTATCCGCTGGCTGATTACCTATGCCAAGGCCCGTTCTGAAAAAACCATGGAGGCCAAACTGGCCGGGGAACTGTTGGATGCCGCCAATAACCGCGGGGCGGCGATTAAAAAGAAAGAAGACACCCATAAGATGGCCGAAGCCAATAAGGCCTTTGCCCATTATCGCTGGTAAGACGGTGCCCGAAGGTATGGACGAAACGGGAAACGGAGTTATTGTTTGTCTGATCAGGTTTTATTATCAAGGATTCGGAATATAGGGATCATGGCCCATATCGACGCCGGAAAAACCACCACCACGGAGAGAATCCTCTATTATACCGGAGTCTCTTATAAGATGGGGGAGGTACATGACGGGTCGGCTGTTATGGACTGGATGGAACAGGAACAGGAGCGGGGGATTACCATTACCTCGGCGGCCACGACCTGCTTCTGGAAGGACCATCGCATCAATATCATCGATACTCCCGGCCATGTGGACTTTACGATTGAAGTCGAACGGAGCCTGCGGGTTCTGGACGGGGCCATTGCCGTTTTTGATGCTGTCGCCGGGGTGGAGCCTCAATCCGAAACGGTCTGGAGACAGGCCGATCGCTATAAAATCCCCCGATTGGCCTTTATCAATAAGATGGATCGGGTCGGAGCCGATCATGAACGTTGCCTGAAAATGATGGAAGAGCGCTTAGGGGCCCATCCCGTTTTTATTCAATGGCCTCTGGATAAAGAAGAATCGTTTCAGGGAATCATCGATCTGATTTCCCTGAAGGCCTATTCCTTTGACGAGGCGACCTTGGGACGGACCTTGGAGCCCAAGCCTATTCCTGAAAAGATGCTGAATGTTGTTCTCGTTCAACGTCAGAAACTGATCGAAGCCTTGGCCGACATCGATGATGGAATCATGGAGGCCTATCTGGGGGGAGATGACGTTTCGGAGGAAACCATCATTAACGTTTTACGGAGGGCGACGTTGGATCTGAAGCTGGTTCCGGTTCTCTGCGGTTCGGCCTTTAAAAATAAGGGGGTCCAACCCCTTCTGGATGCCATTATTCGCTATTTGCCTGCCCCGACCGACATTCCCCCTATTGAAGGTCTCAATCCTTCCGGGGAGCTGGAAAAAAGGTGGGCCGACACCAAGGCTCCCTTTACCGGCCTGGCTTTTAAATTGATGTCCGATCCCTATGTGGGTCATTTGACCTTTCTGCGGGTCTATTCCGGGGCTTTAGCCTCCGGCGAGGCGGTCCTCAATGTCAATAAAGGGAGGAAAGAAAAGATCGGGCGGTTGTTGAAGATGCATGCTAATCAGCGGGAAGAGATCAAGGAAATGCGCGCCGGAGATATCGTGGCCGTAGTGGGCTTGAAGAATACCGCCACGGGCGACAGCCTCTGCGACCCCAAATCGCCCCTCCTGTTGGAATCACTGCATGTCCCGGTTCCGGTCATTGCCATTGCCATTGAACCGAAAAGCAAAGCCGATTTGGATAAGTTAAGCTTGTCTTTACAACGGATTGCCGCTGAAGACCCTTCCTTTAAAGTTCATACGGATGAAGATACCGGTCAAACCATCATCTCTGGGATGGGGGAACTGCACCTGGAAATTATTGTTGATCGTCTGGTCCGGGAATTCCATGTGGCGGCCCATATCGGCAAACCCCAGGTGGCCTACCGGGAGACCATTTCCCGGGACATCAAGGCCGAAGGAAAGTATATCCGCCAAAGCGGCGGTCGCGGTCAATACGGTCATGTAGTTTTGGAAATCTATCCGCGGGAGGCCGGAAGCGGATTTTTGTTTGAAGACAAGATCGTCGGAGGGGTCATTCCCAAAGAATATATTCCGGCTGTGGAAAAGGGGATCGTGGAGGCCATGCACGGAGGGGTTGCGGCCGGGTATCCCATGGTCGATTTAGGGGTTCGGCTCGTCTTCGGCTCCTATCATGAAGTCGATTCTTCAGAACGGGCCTTTCTCTTTGCCGGCTCCATTGCCTTTAAAGAGGCCGCTGTAAAAGCCCAGCCCATATTACTGGAACCGATTATGGAAGTGGAAATTGTGACTCCCGAGGAGTTCATCGGAGAGGTCATGGGAGACTTAAACTCCCGTAGAGGAAAAATATTAGGTTTGGAAAGCCGGGGGAAGGCCCGTATTGTCCGGGGGCAGGCCCCTATGGCTGAAATGTTCGGATACTCCACCACTATCCGATCCCTGACTCAGGGCCGCGCAACCTTTACCCTCCAATTTTCTCAGTATCAGAAGGTTCCTCAATCCGTATTCGAGTCTCTTATCAAAGATAGGAAAAAGGGTTAATCGATCAGCTAAACCATAATCCGGAACCGGGCAGGTTTTAATCTAACCAAAGGGGGCAGAGATGTCGAAGAAGAAATTTGAGCGGACGAAGCCGCATGTGAATGTAGGGACGATAGGGCATATCGATCATGGGAAGACGACCTTGACGGCGGCGATCACCTTATGTTTATCGAAGACGGGGATGGCCAATTATATACCCTTTGATCAGATAGACAAGGCGCCGGAGGAGAAGGAGAGAGGGATCACGATAGCGACGGCCCATGTGGAGTATGAGACGAAGAATCGGCACTATGCCCATGTGGATTGTCCGGGGCATGCGGATTATATTAAGAACATGATCACGGGAGCGGCCCAGATGGACGGGGCGATCCTGGTGGTTGGAGCGGATGACGGGCCGATGCCGCAGACACGGGAGCACATCTTGTTGGCGCGGCAGGTTGGGGTGCCGTACATAGTGGTTTTTCTGAACAAGGTAGATATGGTGGATGATCCGGAGCTGATTGAGCTGGTGGAGTTGGAGCTGCGGGAATTGTTGACGAAGTATGAATTTCCCGGGGACGATTTACCGATAGTGAAGGGATCGGCCTTGAAGGCGCTGGAATGCGGGTGCGGGAAAGGGGAGTGCAATAATTGCAAGCCCATATTAGAGTTGATGGAAGCGGTGGACAAGAATGTGCCGGAGCCGGTGCGGGACGTGGAGAAATCGTTTTTGATGCCGGTGGAGGATGTGTTCAGTATATCGGGACGAGGGACGGTGGTGACGGGCCGGGTGGAGCGCGGGGTGATCAAGGTTGGAGACGAAGTGGAGATCATCGGGATCCGGCCGACGGCCAAGACGATCTGCACGGGGGTGGAGATGTTCCGGAAGACGCTGGACCAAGGGCAGGCGGGAGATAATGTTGGGCTGCTTTTGAGGGGAACGAAGCGGGACGATGTGGAGCGCGGGCAGGTAGTGGCCAAGCCTGGGAGTATTACGCCGCATACGAAGTTTAAGGCGGAGGCCTATATATTAGCCAAGGAAGAAGGGGGACGGCACACGCCGTTTTTCAACGGGTACCGGCCGCAGTTTTATTTTCGGACGACGGATGTGACGGGGGTGGTGACCTTGCCGGAAGGGGTGGAGATGGTCATGCCCGGGGATAATGTGTCGATCGAGGTTTCTCTGATCACGCCCATCGCCATGGAGAAAGAGCTTCGTTTTGCCATCCGTGAAGGCGGGCGGACCGTCGGGGCCGGGGTTATCTCGGAGATTATCGAATAAAGGAGATGTGAGAAGTTCTATGATGACCAGCCAAAAAATTAGGATCCAACTTAGGGCCTTTGATCATAAGTTGCTGGATCAATCGGCGGCCGAGATTGTTGAAACCGCCAGGAGAACCGGAGCACGGGTGGCCGGACCCATTCCGTTGCCGACGATGATTAAGAAATTTTGCGTTTTGCGGTCTCCCCATGTGGATAAAAAATCCCGGGAACAATTTGAAGTGCGCACCCATAAACGCCTGTTGGATATCTTAGAACCGACCCAGGCGACCGTCGATGCCTTGATGAAACTGGATCTGTCGGCCGGGGTGGATGTCGAGATAAAATTATAAGAAGATGATCTGAAACGATTTTCTTAGGGAATAATCATGATGCAAGGGATTTTAGGGAAAAAATTAGGAATGACCCGCCTGTTCTTGGGAGAGGGGAAGGCCATACCCGTGACGGTCATTGAAGCCGGGCCCTGTGTGGTCATCCAGAAGAAAGACGAACAGGACAAAGGGCCGGTCTATCAATTAGGCTTTCTCCCGGCTAAACCGAAGGCCGTGAACAAGCCCCTGGGAGGACATTTTAAAAAGAAAGGTCTGTCCCCTTTGAAACATCTCAAGGAGTTTTACGCCTCGGAGGAAATGGCCTACAATGTGGGAGATGAGATCCGGGTGGATATCTTTGAGATCGGGGATAAAGTCAAGGTCCAGGGAACGAGCAAGGGCAAGGGGTTTGCCGGCGTCGTCAAACGCTGGAATTTCTCCGGCGGAAAAGACACCCATGGCTGTACCTCCCATCGGGTTCCGGGATCGATCGGCTCCAGCGCTTATCCGTCCCGGGTGATTAAAGGAAAAAAATTGCCCGGCCATATGGGGGACCGAAAGATGAGCGTTCTCAATCTTTCGATCGTCGATATTCGGCCGGAACAAAATTTGTTGATTGTTAAGGGGGCCGTCCCGGGGAGCCGAAATAATCTCCTGGCCATTTATAAATAGAGAAAAAGGGGTTCCGGACGGAGGGAAATCGTTTTTCCTCACCGGGATAACCGCCAAGGCCCGCCTCGGCGGTCGATGATCCGCAAATTCATATTGATTTCAGTTAAGGAAACGTGTATGCCAACGGTAACTGTCTATAACCTCTCCGGTGAAAAGGTTGAGGATCTCGTGCTGAAGGACGAGATTTTTGATCGGGAGGTTAATCCCCATATACTCCATCAGATCGTTTCGGCTGTCCAGACCAATCATCGGGCCGGCACCTCGGCCTCCAAGGGACGTTCCGACGTCAGCGGCGGCGGCAAAAAACCGCACCGGCAAAAGGGGACCGGTCGGGCCAGACAGGGATCGAAGTCTTCTCCCTTGATGCGGGGAGGCGGTATTGTCTTCGGGCCTCATCCTCGAGCCTATGAACAAAAGGTTAATAAGAAGGTTAAGAAATTGGCCATGAAGATGGCCCTGTCATCCAAATGGCAGGGGGAACAATTAATGGTCCTGGAGCATTTCGATCTGGAGGAGATTAAGACCAAACGGTTTGCTCAGGTAATGGACCGTTTACAATTAAAAAAAGCCTTGATCATTACCGATCAGGAAAACCAAAATCTGGAAAAATCAGCTCACAATGTGAAAGGGATGAAAGTCCTGCGGGCTGACGGGTTGAATGTTTATGATGTGTTACGCTACGATCATCTGGTCCTGCTTAAGCCCAGTATTCCGATCATTGAGGAGGCCTTAGGTCAATGAAAGATTTGTTTCAAGTCATTAAAAGGCCATTGTTGACCGAAAAAAGCACTCGGAAAAAAGAGGAATTTAACGAAGTGGCCTTCGAAGTGGATCGCCGAGCAAACCGCTCTGAGGTCAAAGTGGCTGTGCAAGCCTTGTTTAAAGTAAAGGTTCAGCGGGTCAATCTGATGCAAATGGAAGGGAAAAAAAAGCGGGTCGGGAGAAAGATCGGTCGGACCGCTGACTGGAAAAAGGCTTTAGTCCGGCTGGCCCCCGGGGAAGCCATAGAGAATTTGTAAAGAGACTCAGAGGGAGCTTTAAGGGAGAAATAGTATGGCCGTAAAATCGTGTACGCCAACTTCGCCGGGAAGGCGGTTTCAGACGTTTGATACCTTCGAGGAGATTACCTCCAAAGAACCACACCGTTCTTTAATTGAACCGCTGCCCAAGTCCGGAGGCCGCAATAATTACGGCCGGGTCACCAGCCGGCATCAGGGTGGGGGACATAAGCGCCAATACCGCCGGATTGATTTTAAACGTGAAAAAATTGACATCCCGGCCAAAGTGGCCTCTATTGAATATGACCCTAACCGGTCGACGAGGATTGCCCTGCTGCACTATGTGGACGGAGAAAAGCGCTATATCCTGGCTCCCCATCAGTTGAAGGTGGGAGACCAGATCCTAAGCAGCGTCCATGCCGACATCAAACCAGGCAACACCCTTCCATTAGCCAATATTCCTTTGGGCACAACCATTCATAATATTGAATTGAAACCGGGATGCGGCGGGCAGATGGCCCGCAGTGCCGGGACTTACGCCCAGTTGATGGCCAAGGAAGATAAATATGGACAGATTAAACTGCCCTCCGGAGAAGTGCGCAAGGTTCTGTTGACCTGCCGGGCGACGATCGGGCAATGCGGCCACCTCCTCCATGAATCGGTTTCCCTGGGAAAGGCCGGGCGAGGCCGCTGGTTGGGCAAAAGGCCGAAGGTCCGGGGTGTGGCCATGAACCCGGTCGACCATCCCCATGGCGGGGGTGAGGGAAAATCCTCCGGAGGCCGTCATCCGGTCACCCCATGGGGGGTTCCGACCAAAGGATTCAAGACGAGAAAGAAAAAACCGAGCGATCGTCTGATCGTGAAAAAGAGAAAAACACAGTAACCAGTTCGGATTTCGGAATCCGGATTTCGGAAGAAAACGATTTAACTTCTAAGGGAAAGTTCAGGTCAGGTTAAAGAGCCTTTCCCCGTCTTTCCGCAATCCGCAATCGCCAATCCGCAATTGCAATGGGGGTACGCGTGGCACGTTCATTAAAAAAAGGCCCGTTTGTTGATGCGCCTTTGTTGAAAAAAGTTCAGGAATCCCAGGAAAGCAAAAGCCGAAAAGTGATCAAGACCTGGTCCAGACGTTCAACCATCCTGCCTGAGTTTGTGGGAATGACCTTTGCGGTCCATAACGGGAAAAAATTCATACCGGTGTATGTGACTGAAAACATGGTCGGCCATAAGTTGGGAGAATTTTCCCCCACCCGGACGTTCTATTCCCACTCCGGAGACAGAAAGACAGCGGTCAAAGGAAAGACTAAGTAGGAAAGGGGATACCCATGGAGACGAAAGCCCAGGCCAAATATGTGCGAATAGCACCCCGTAAGGTTCAAGTCATCATCCCGACCATTAAGGGCCGGAAGGTGGAAGAGGCCATATCCATTCTACAATTTATGCCCAAAAAAGGGGCGCGCATTTTAAAGAAAGTGTTACATTCGGCGGTGGCCAATGCCGAACAGAACAAGGTCGATATCGATGCCCTGGTTGTCAAAAAGGTCATGGTCGATGCCGGGCCGACGATGAAACGGATTATGCCGCGGGCCATGGGGCGGGCAACACCTATCTTGAAACGTAGCAGTCATATTACCGTATTTTTAGAAGAAGTCTAAGGAGAAGGAGGTCGGTTTGGGACAGAAGACACATCCAAAAGGATTTCGCCTGGTGCTCAATAAGGACTGGAATTCCCGGTGGTTTGCCGATAAGGATTTTGCCCAGTTCATCAAAGAAGATAAAGAGATTCGTCAATTTCTGAAAAAGAGATTGTTCGAAGCGGGAATTGCCCGGATTGAAATAGAGAGGGCCGCCAATAAGGCCAAGATTATCATTTACACCGCCCGTCCGGGGATTGTTATCGGCAAAAAAGGGGCCCAGATTGAAATCTTGAAAAAGGATCTGGAGAAGAAGATCGATCGAGAAGTCATTTTGGATATTCAAGAAGTCCGCAAACCGGAAGTGGAGGCCCAGTTAGTGGCCGAGAACGTGGCTTCCCAGTTGGAACGCCGCGTGGCCTTCCGTCGGGCCATGAAAAAGGCGGTCAGTACCGCCCGTAAATTCGGTGCCAAGGGGATAAAAATTTCCTGTGCCGGTCGTTTGGGCGGGGCCGAAATGGCTCGAACCGAGTGGTATCGTGAAGGGCGCGTCCCCCTGCATACCTTGCGGGCCGAAATTGATTACGGCTTTACCGAGGCCTCCACGACGTATGGGTTGATCGGCATCAAGGTAATTATTTTTAAGGGTGAGAAAATAGCCGAATTACCGGTTCAATAATAAAAAAACGGTTCAAGGTCCAGGGCTCACCGGATAGGGTTTCCTTTACTACGAAAATAGAGTTTGAGGCCAATCAAGGCCCTCCGATATTTTCATGTTTCGTGGTGCCACGCCCCCAAAGGCGGGGCATGGCGGATTAATCCTTAAACCGATTCAGATTCATAAGGAATAGCGGATATGCTCAGTCCAAAGAAAGTAAAATATCGTAAACAGCAAAAAGGTCGAATGCGCGGCGCCGCCTATCGGGGATCCGACCTGGAATTTGGTGATTTCGGTCTTCAGTCTCTGGAGTGCGGGCGCTTGACGGCCCAACAGATCGAGGCGGCCCGTATCGCCATGACCCGCTCCATCAAACGGGGGGGAAAGATCTGGATCCGTATTTTCCCGGACAAGCCGTTTACCAAAAAACCGGCGGAAACCCGAATGGGAAAAGGTAAGGGGGCTCCGGAGGGTTGGGTGGCCGTTATTCGACCGGGACGAATTATCTATGAGATGGAAGGCGTTTCCAAAGAAGTGGCCGATGAGGCTTTGCGCCTGGCCGCCCATAAACTTCCCCTCAAGACCAAAATCGTGGTTAGGAGTCTGCAGTGAAAGCCAAAGAGTTAAGAGATATGACCGTTGAGGAATTGCGGTCTAAAGAGAAAGAGGTTCAGGAAACCCTGTTTAATCTGCGTTTTCAACATGCCACGGGACTATTGGAGAATACGATGCGTATCCCGGCGACCAAGAAGGATCTGGCCCGTATTAAAACCGTTCTCCGGTCCAAACGATAAACTCAAGGAAGAGACCAAAGGGGTTGGATATATGAAAAAGAGGGGCAATCAGAAAACGAAGACCGGGACCGTCGTCAGCAATAAGATGGATAAGACGGTGGTGGTGTCGGTGGAACGTTTGGTCAAACATCAGGCCTATCAGAAGTTTACCAGGACCAAAAATAAATTTATGGCCCATGATGAAAATAATGAATGTCAGATCGGGGATCGAGTCTTGTTGACGGAAACACGTCCTCTGAGTAAGCAGAAGCGATTCAAGGTCAGCAAGGTAATAGAAAAAATGGAATAGAAGGTTGGTGATCCCTTATGATACAGAACCAAACACAACTTAATGTAGCCGATAATTCCGGCGCTAAAAAAGTCTTTTGTATTCGGGTGTTGGGGGGGACAGGACGCCGCTATGCCCGGATCGGCGATATCATCGTGGTCTCGGTAAAAGAGGCTATTCCCAATGCCAAAGTAAAAAAAGGGGATGTGATGAAGGCCGTGGTCGTTCGGACGAAAAAGGAAATTTCCCGTCCCGACGGGACCTATATCAAGTTTGATGATAACTCGGCCGTGTTGATCAATCAGCAGCGGGAACCGGTGGGAACGCGTATTTTCGGTCCGGTAGCCCGGGAATTGCGGGCCAAGAATTTTATGAAAATTATCTCCCTGGCTCCGGAAGTGTTGTAAAAAAAAAGGGGCCAAGGATTCGAGGAGGCAGGGATAGAATGCCGTTTTGGGGCGGTATGACAAAACCCGTGCTCCATCTTAAGTGTGAAGACAAAAAGGATCAGCCATGATTGGGCCAAAAATGAGATTGAAAAAGAACGATAAAGTCATGGTTATTTCCGGTAAAGAAAAGGGAAAAGTGGGTAAAATCCTGAAAGTCTTACCGGAAAAAAACCGGATAATCGTCGAAAAGGTAAATTATATCAAGCGGCATACACGTCCCGGTGGAAAGGTCAGTAAGGGTGGGATTGTTGAAAAGGAAGCCCCTCTCCATGCCTCCAATGTGATGCTCATCTGTGGAAAGTGTACCGACCCCGTCAGGGTCGGCTATCAGAAACAGGCGGATGGGAAGATTGCCCGCTTATGCAAAAAGTGCGGGGAACTATTGGAGAGCAAATAGCCGGGAAAGGATTCAGGACCTATGGCCAGATTAAAAACCTTATATGAGACCGAGGTTAGACCCCACATGATCAAGGCGTTTAACTATCGCAATGTCATGGAGGTCCCAAAACTGCAAAAGATCGTCCTTAATATGGGACTGGGAGAAGCCATCCAAAATATCAAGATCTTGGATAATGCCGTGGAAGAACTGGCCTTGATCGCCGGCCAAAAACCAGTGATCACCCGGGCCAAGAAATCCATTGCCTCTTTTAAATTAAGGGAGAATATGCCGATCGGTTGTATGGTGACGTTAAGAAGAGACCGGATGTTTGAGTTCCTGGATAAATTGATTCACGTCGCCCTGCCCCGGGTCAGGGATTTCCGAGGCGTCTCGGCCAAATCCTTTGACGGTCGGGGAAATTATACCCTGGGCATCCGGGAGCATATCATCTTTCCTGAAATCAATTATGATAAGATTGATAAGATCAAGGGGATGAATATTACCATCAATATAAGCGCCAAAACCGATGAAGAGGGACGGGAACTCTTGAAATTGCTGGGAATGCCCTTTCGGAATTAGGACCTTGAATCCCGTTCGTCGTCCCGTGATCGGCGTTCGGTAAGACCCGTTTCCCAACCGCAGGGGCCCGCTTCCGGCGGGACCTGGGAAAAGAAACAGAGCGTTAAGTAGATTGTTCACTGGATAGGAGGAAATTGATTTGGCCAAGACTTCTTTAACGATTAAGGCCGTCCGGACTCCCAAATATAAAGTCCGGGGGTATAACCGCTGCCCTTTATGTGGTCGTCCGAGGGGCTATATACGACAATTCGGGATCTGCCGAATCTGTTTTCGGATGATGGCTCTTAAAGGCGATATCCCCGGTGTTGTAAAATCCAGTTGGTAGCCGAGACATTTAATTATAGGAACCGAAAAAGGAGTTAACCGTTATGGGTATGACAGATCCCATTGCCGATATGCTGACTCGGATTCGCAATGGCAACTCTGCGAAATTCAGCAAAGTAGATATCCCCGCTTCCAAAATCAAGATTCAGATTGCCCGGATTTTAAAGGACGAGGGATATATAAAGAATTTCAAAGTCATCAAGGATAATCGCCAGGGTCTCTTACGGCTTTATTTGAAATTTGATGAAAAGAATCAGCAAGTCCTGTCCAGTATTAAACGGATAAGCCGACCCAGCCGGCGTTTTTATGCCCAGAAGGACAATATCCCCAAGGTCTTGAACGGAATGGGTTTGGCCATTTTAACAACCTCCAAAGGTGTTATGACCGAGCGGGAAGCCCGTAAACACGGAGTGGGCGGAGAGATCATCTGTACGGTTTGGTAAAGGTTTCATAGGCAGCAAAGGAGATTCAATATGTCACGGGTAGGAAAAAAACCCATTCCGATACCCAAGGAAGTAAAGGTGATGTTGAGTGACGTGGAGGTCGTGGTGAAAGGCCCCAAGGGAGAATTGCGGCGAGTTATTCCTCCTGAATTGTCAGTTGTCCTGGAGGGAGACCAGATCATCGTCCACCCTCTCGAAAACAGTCAAAAAGTCAAAGCCTTATTCGGCCTGTTCCGGACCCTGCTGGCTAACATGGTTAAAGGGGTCTCTGATGGTTTTGAAAGGGTCTTAGAAATCCAGGGTGTTGGTTATAAGGCCGAGGCCCAGGGCAATCAATTGATCTTCAGTTTAGGCTACTCCCATCCGGTTCCCTTTCAACTGCCTGAAGGGATTTCTGCCCAAGTGGATAAATTGACCAAGTTGATCCTCAAAGGGATCGACCGGGACCTCCTGGGATTGACCGCCGCCCGGATCAGACGGTTCCGGCCTCCTGAACCGTATAAGGGCAAGGGGATCAAGTTTCAGGAAGAAAAGATCCGCCGAAAAGTCGGGAAAACCGGTTCTAAATAATTATAGAGGACGTTATGGAAGCCTTAAAGAAAAAACAATTGACGCATCTGAAAAGAAAGAAACGGGTTCGAAAAAAAATATGGGGGGATGAAACCCGTCCCCGTCTTTCGGTTTTTCGAAGTGCCCGTAATATCTATGCCCAGATCATTCTCGATACCTCGGGACAGACAGTGGTGCAAGTCTCCAGTCTGAGCCCTGAAATTCGTGAAGTCAAGGTTCCCGGGAAGGTGGCCTTGGCCCAAAAAGTGGGGGCCCTTTTGGCAAAGAAGGCGATGGAAAAAGGGATAAAAAAGGTAGTTTTTGATCGAAACGGTTTTCTTTATCACGGCCGGATCAAGGCCGTGTCGGACGGAGCCAGGGAAGCCGGGTTGGAATTTTAAAGGGGGCGAGCGTAGTGGACTTTAATTCAACGGAAAAGCAGTTAGTCAACAAGGTCGTCCACATCAGCCGGGTGGCTAAGGTGGTTAAGGGTGGACGTCGATTCAGTTTCAGCGCCTTGGCGGTGGTCGGGGATGGTAACGGTAAGGTCGGGGCCGGGTTGGGGAAGGCTAATGAAGTCCCGGAAGCGATCCGCAAAGCCATGGAAAAGGCCAAGAGGGAGATGAAGGATTATCCCTTAATGGACCAAACGATCCCTCATGAGGTTATCGGGGCTTTTGGGGCAGGACGGGTTCTGCTTAAACCGGCTTCCAAAGGGACCGGCATCATCGCCGGTGGGGTTGTGCGGGCGGTCATGGAAGCCGTCGGGGTCCAGAATATCCTGACCAAGTGCCTGGGCTCTCATAATCCTCATAATGTTATTCGAGCTACGATTTCCGGGCTGGCCAATCTGCACAGTCCCGAAATGATCGCCCAAAAAAGAGGCAAAACCGTTGCAGAAATCAGGTAAAGATTATGGCAGAAAAAATGATCAAAATAACCCTACGTAAAAGTGGAATCGGCCGACCCCCTAAACACCGAAGGACCCTTCAGAGCTTGAGGTTGACCAAAATGAATCGGACCATCATCCGCCAGGATACACCGGAAATCAGGGGAATGATCAACCAAATAGCCCATTTGGTGGAAGTAACAGAATGAGATTGGAGTCGCTTAAATGGATTCAGAACCAAAAGCTGTTAAATATAATCTAGGTAATTTGTCCCCGGCCCCCGGTTCAAAAAAGAAGCCCAAACGGATCGGACGCGGGCTGGGTTCTGGGCATGGGAAGACGGCCACACGGGGCAGTAAAGGTCAGAAATCCAGATCCGGCGGCGGTGTGCGCCCCGGTTTTGAGGGGGGGCAGATGCCTATCCAACGGCGCCTGCCTAAACGGGGCTTCACCCCTATCAGCAGGGTTGAGTATACGCTGGTCAACCTCAGGGATCTCAAAGCTTTTGAAAACGGCTCTACCGTCGATATACCGGTTTTAATCCAAAAAGGGATCATTCGTCACCTGAAAGGCGGGGTTAAATTATTGGGTCATGGGGAGATTGCCTCAGCGTTGACGGTAAAGGTAAACCGATGCAGCCAAGGGGCCCGGCAAAAGATTGAAGCGGCGGGAGGAACGGTAGAGGTAATCTGATGGTCGTCGGCGGCATTCAAAATATTTCCAAAATTCCTGAACTGAAGAAGAAGATCTGGTTTAGTCTGGCCATGCTGGCTGTCTACCGGGTTGGCGTCCATATCCCCTCGCCCGGGATTGACACTGAGGCCCTGGCCGCCTTTTTCAAAAGGGCCCAGGGAACGCTGTTCGGTCTATTTGACATGTTTTCCGGCGGAGCCCTGGAACATATGTCTGTTTTCGCCCTGGGGATTATGCCTTATATCAGTTCTTCGATTATTTTGGATCTGCTGACAGTGGTTATTCCTTACCTGGAAAAGCTCAAAAAGGAGGGGGAAGCGGGCCGTAAAAAGATCACTCAATACGCCCGTTATGGAACTGTTGTGCTTTCCCTCTTCCAAGGGTTCGGGATCGCCGTGGGCATGGAAAATATGGCCGGACCGGGAGGGGCCTCAGTAGTCCTTCAACCCGGATGGGGATTTCGCCTGATGACCATGATCACCCTGACCTCGGGAACAGCCTTTATCATGTGGCTGGGAGAACAGATAACCGAGCGGGGTATTGGAAATGGTATCTCTTTGATCATTTTTGCCGGGATTGTCGCCCGGATGCCGACCGCTCTGACCAACACCTGGCAGTTAGTGCGAACCGGAGAAATGAATTTCGTCTTTGTTCTATTGCTCTTGGTTTTAATGGTCGGGGTGGTCTTTTTTATCGTTTTTGTCGAACGAGCCCAGAGACGAATACCGGTACAATATGCCAAGCGGGTGGTGGGACGAAAAGTCTTCGGGGGGCAAAGTACCCATTTGCCGCTGAAGATCAATACCTCGGGGGTTATCCCGCCGATCTTCGCTTCTTCCATCCTCATGTTCCCGGCGACGATAACCCAATTCATCCAGATTCAGTGGCTGAGCAGCTTCGTCAAGAATTATATGGATGTGGGAGGGCTCCTTTATTCCTTGGTGTATGTAGGGTTCATTTTTTTCTTTTGCTATTTTTATACGGCGGTGACCTTTAACCCTGTGGATGTGGCCGAGAATATGAAAAAGTATGGGGGATATATTCCGGGTATCCGTCCCGGGAAACGGACCGCCGACTATATCGACCGGATTTTAACCCGCATTACTTTTGGAGGGGCCTTATATATCTCGGCTGTATGCGTCTTACCGACTATCTTGATCCATCGTTTTAAGGTCCCCTTTTATTTCGGGGGAACGGCCTTGCTCATCGTGGTGGGGGTGGCCATCGACACGATGGCCCAAATTGAGTCGCACATGTTAACCCGTCATTATGAAGGGTTTATGAAAAAAGGAATCGGCCGAGTCAAGAGATAAACCGGCATAGGGACGAAAAGGGTCATGAACCTGATTTTGCTGGGACCGCCGGGAGCCGGCAAGAAAACTCAGGCTGAGATGCTGGCGGGCGCCTTAGACATCCCGAAAATTAACGCCGGGGAACTTCTGCGGGCCGTCGTCAAAGAGCGGACCTCCTGGGGGCAAGAGGCCAAGGCGTATATCGATCAAGGCCGTTCAGTCCCCGATGAAGTCGTCGGAGAGATTATCCAGGAACGGTTGAGGGGCCCGGATTGCCGGAACGGGTCTATCCTGGACGGTTTCCCAAGGACCATACGGCAGGCCCAAACGTTGGATGCCATCATGGCCAATCTGCATAAGGCCATTGATCATGTTCTTTCCATAGAGATGGAGAAGGGGGAATTGATTAAGCGGTTGAGCGGGTGGAGAGTCTGCCGACAATGCGGGAGGAGATATCATGTGATTTTTGATCCTCCCTTGAATATCAACAGCTGTGATCAATGCCGAGGAGAGCTGATCCAACGGGAAGACGATCATGAGGAGGCCGTTCGGAAACGCCTGGAAGTGTATGATGCCGAGACGTTTCCCTTGAGTCAATATTATAAGGAGAAGAACCTGATCCGCTCGATAAATGGACAAGGAGGAATTCAGCAGATATTCGAGAGGATTAAAAGCGTTCTGACTTAAGGCTGGCCATGATCCTGATCAAAACTCCGGAGGAGATTGAAAAAATGAGCGTCTCCGGGAAGATGGTGGCGGAAATCCTCCTGGAGATTAAGCAGCGGATCAAACCGGGGATCAGTACCTTGGAATTGGATCAGCTGGCCAACCGCTTGGCCGTCAAAAAAAAGGCCCGGTCGGCTTTTAAAGGATACAACGGCTATCCTTTTAGTTTATGTGTTTCGGTGAACGAAGAGGTGGTCCACGGGTTTCCTTCCAAGCGGAAATTGCAGGAAGGCGATATTGTCAGTCTGGATTTTGGGATTTTTTTTAACGGTTATTATGGGGATGCGGCTTTGACTCAGCCGGTCGGTTCCATTTCCTCCCAGGCCGAACGATTGATCCGAGTCACCCGAGAGTCCTTGTTTAAAGGGCTGGAAGAAGTCAGGGCCGGGAAACGGTTAGGCGATATCTCCGCTGCCGTACAGAACCATGTCGAAAGTCACGGCTATTCCGTGGTCCGTCAGTTTGTCGGTCACGGGATCGGCAAAGGCCTGCATGAAGATCCGCAGGTCCCCAATTTCGGAGAAGCGGGGCGGGGGGTCTTATTGAGACCTGGGATGGTGTTAGCCATAGAACCCATGGTCAATGTCGGAGGCAGTGAAGTAGAATTAGCCGCCGACGGTTGGACGGCACTAACCAAAGACCGCAGTTTGTCGGCCCATTTTGAACACACGGTGGCCATCACAGAAAATGGTTGTCGGATTTTGACGGAAGCGAATCAATGGGCAACCCTTTTTTAAGAAGTTATGCCGAAAGAAGAAGCCATTGAAGTAGAAGGAACGGTTATTGAAACCTTGCCGAATGCCATGTTCAGAGTCAGTCTGGATAATGGCCACCGGATCCTGGCTCATATCTCCGGGAAGATGCGGTTGCATTTTATCAAAATATTGCCGGGTGATCGGGTTTTAGTGGAATTGTCACCTTATGATTTTAACCGGGGACGAATTATCTATCGCTCTAAATAACTGAAAAAGGGGCCCAGGATGCAGAGAAGCCCGGATTCAAGAGAGGAAGATCTGTCAGAGAATAGCCCTTGAATCCTTAAAGCCCTGAATCCTTGAAACCGATCTTTAGAGGTTTTTATGAAAGTAAAGGCGTCAGTAAAAAGAATTTGCAGCAAATGTAAAATTATTCGGCGCAAAGGTGTTGTGCGGGTACTTTGCGAAAATCCCAAGCACAAACAGCGTCAGGGATAAGAAGGGGGAGGACTGGTTTGGCCAGAATAGCAGGAATCGATTTGCCGAAAAATAAACGGATAGAAGTAGCCTTGACCTATATTTATGGAATCGGACGGACCACTTCTAAGAAAATTTTGGAAGAAGCCCAAGTGCCCTTGGACACGAAGTCCGATAACCTGACCGAAGCCCAGATCGCCCAGATCCGCAAAGCGGTCGACGGCTCCTGTCGGGTGGAAGGCGATTTGCGACGTGAAATTTCAACGAGTATTAAACGGTTGATGGATGTGGGGGCCTACCGAGGGCTGAGACACCGAAAATCCCTGCCGGTTCGGGGACAGCGGACCCATACCAATGCTCGAACCCGCAAAGGGCCGCGTCGAACGCTGGCCGGGAAAAAGAAAAAATAATTTTCGGGGTGAATCATGGCCAAAGAAGTAAAGAAGACAACCAAGAAGAAGAAAGAAAAGAAAAATATTCCCTTAGGGATTGTCCACATCCAGTCCACTTTCAATAATACCATCATCACCATCACGGATCCCACCGGGAACGTCGTGTCCTGGGCCAGTGCCGGAACCCAGGGATTTAAAGGGTCAAGAAAGAGCACTCCTTTTGCCGCCCAACTCGCGGCGGAAGAGGCGGCCAAAAAGGCCATGGAAAACGGGATGCGTTCCGTTGACGTGTTCGTTAAAGGCCCGGGGGCGGGACGGGAAGCGGCCTTGCGCGCCTTACAGGCCACCGGCTTTCAGGTAAAAATGATCCGGGATGTGACGCCTATTCCCCATAATGGATGTCGTCCTCCCAAGAAGCGCAGGGTTTAACGCGACAGGCGAGTGGCACAAGGTGAAAGGCGATTGGGTATCCCGGATGATTTAAGGTTTGGCCCGGAGCCGATCCAGGATTAACTTTTTTACAATTTCCAGAGGAGGAAAGGTTGGCTAGATATAGAGATTCGGTATGTCGATTATGCCGGCGGGAAAATTTAAAGATGTTTCTCAAGGGAGACCGCTGTTATTCGGATAAATGTGCCTTTGAGCGGCGAAGCTATGCACCCGGACAACATGGGCAAGGCCGCGGCAAACGGTCTGAATACGGGATTCAGCTGCGGGAAAAACAAAAAGTCAAATGGATGTATGGGTTGCTTGAGTCTCAATTCCGGGGAACCTTTTCCAGGGCAGATCGGTTGAAAGGGGTCACCGGGACCAACCTGTTGGTCCTCTTGGAGCGAAGGCTGGACAATGTGGTCTACCGTCTCGGGTTTGGCAATTCCCGCAATCAGGCCCGCCAGTTGGTTCGACATAATCATTTCCTGGTGAACGGCCGGAAGGTGAATATCCCTTCCTTTTTAATTAAAAAGGGGGATACAATTTCCGTCAGGGAAAAGAGTCAGAAGATCGCTTCCATCGTCGAATCCCTGGAGGCGGTGGCTCGCCGCGGTGTGCCTCAATGGTTGGAACTCGATAAAACCCAATATTCCGCCGTCGTAAAATCTTTGCCGGTTCGGGAAGATTTAACCATGCCTATTCAGGAACAGCTTATAGTCGAACTTTATTCTAAGTAATCCTATTTATTACCGGGAATAAGTTAAGGAGAGATTATGTATCGGAACTGGCGTGAACTGATAAAGCCAAAACGGTTGGAAGTGGATCCGGAAGGGCACAGTCGTTTTTTCGGGAAATTTGTTTGTGAACCTCTGGAGAGAGGTTTCGGGATTACTTTGGGCAATGCCTTGCGCCGGGTTCTTATTTCTTCCCTTCAGGGAACGGCCATTGTTTCGGTGAAATTTGACGGGGTACTCCATGAGTTTTCCACTCTCCCGGGTGTGGTGGAAGATATAACCGATATTATCTTAAATCTTAAACAGGTCCGCTTGAAGCTCCACGGAGATGAACCACGGATCATCAGGCTAAATAGCAACAAGGAAGGGGTGGTTCGGGCCAAAGATTTGATTTGTGATCCCCATGTGGAGGTCCTGAATCCGGAACTGCCCATTGCCACCTTGTCCGGAAACGGCCTCTTGAAGGCCGAGATGACGGTTAAACTGGGCAAGGGCTATATCCCCTCGGAACGGAATAAGGAAGAAAACGCCCCTATCGGTTCCCTCTTTCTGGATACGGCCTATTCCCCGGTTAAAAAGGTCAACTATATTGTCGGCAATGCCCGGGTCGGTCAAATTACCGATTATGATAAATTGACCCTGGAGGTCTGGACCGACGGGAGTATTACCCCGGAAGACGCCGTGGCCGTGGCCGCCAAGATATTGAAGGAGCAGTTGAGTCCTTTTATTAATTTTGAAGAACAGGTGGAAGAACCGGAACGGATTGAAGTGGCCCACCCGGAGGAGCAGATTAATCAGAACCTGTATAAGAGTGTCGACGAACTGGAACTCTCCGTCCGATCGGCCAATTGTCTGAAGAATGCCAATATCCGGTATATCTGGGAACTGGTGCAGAAAACCGAACCGGAAATGTTGAAAACGAAAAACTTCGGCCGAAAATCGTTAAACGAGATCAAGGCCATCTTGGATGAAATGGGTTTACACCTGGGGTTAAAAATGGACGGATTCGTCCCGCCCCAGACCGAAGAAAAGAAGGATAACAATTATGAGGCATAATTGTGCTGGACGCAAACTGAGTCGGGATACCAGCCACCGGAAGGCCTTGATGCGCAATATGGTGACGGCACTCCTGGAACATGAACGGATTGAAACGACCGAGGCCAAGGCCAAGGAACTGCGCATGGAAGCCGATCGGATGATTACCTTAGGCAAAAAAGGGGATTTACATGCCCGTCGCCAGGCCCTGGCCGTTATCCAGGATAAAAAGGTCGTCCATAAATTATTTAGTGAGATCAAAGACCGCTATCTGGAACGAAACGGCGGATACACCAAGATTACCAAACTGCGCTATCGCTTGGGCGACGGGGCCCCGATTTCGGTTATTGAACTAGTCGGCCGAGTCGAAACAAAGAAGACCAAGAAGAAAAAGAGCAAGACCCAGCAGGCCATGGACAAGGTCAAAGAGATGATGCCCGGCAAGGACAAGAAAGAAGAGGCTGCTGAATAAGAAGAGGCCGGACTCAATCCGATCCCGCGGGACGGGGGACCAAAAAAGGATTGACAATTTCGGAACTTTTGTGATAAAAATTTAATATTTAAATGATCGCGGGGTGGAGCAGTCCGGTAGCTCGTCGGGCTCATAACCCGAAGGTCGCAGGTTCAAATCCTGCCCCCGCTACCAAGAAGATGATAATGGCTTACAAGGACGACTTGTAGGCCATTTTTTTTTGGAGCCCGGTTCAGTCCCTTGGGGAAAAAGGACGCTGAATGAAACATTAACCCTTCCCAAAGGAAAATAAGTAAGGCATCCCTTATTGGGAAAACGGAAGGGCAATAAGTAAATGGAGTCAACAGAGAGTGGACCAGGAAAAGGGGACATTGTTCTAGAATTGATTTATTCCTTTTCAATTAAGGAGCTTTTTATTAAAATGAAGATCCCTTAACCAAATGAACGGGAAGGGTTCCGTCCCGTGGTACGGGAAATCTTCCCGGCAAAGAAATTGCTTAGGGTTATAAGTGGTGTGCTAACCCGCGTAATCAGGCCAAGACCTGACAGGGAAAGCGTTCGCGGTTCATATTCTCCCAACGGATTACTTTAAAGATGGTACTGGCTTTCAGCAAAAAAAATCCCCAAAGAAAAAAAATTAAGAATTTTTGGATATTTTTTGTTATTCTTGTTTTTCTTTTTCCACTCTCCGATCTTTTCCCCATTCTCCCGGTAGACGGGGCCTTGGCATCACTCTATTCAGAGAAGCAGGGAGAACTGGTACAGCGCCTGACGTCCCGCGGCTTATCCGAAAATTACCTCATTCGGATTTTTTCCGACAGCCGGGTGGAGCTTTATCCGGAGATCGTCGAGCGGACCGGAAAAGGGCTTAATTACCTGGGACGTCGTTTCGGATTGCTCACCCGGAAATCGGTCCGCCAGGGGAAGGTCCTGCTCCAGGACAACCGAATCCTCCTGCGGAAGATCGAAGACGCCTACGGAGTGGACCGGGAGATTCTGGTGTCCATCCTCCGAATAGAGACCAATTTCGGCCGGGTCAAGGGTCAGAGACCGGTTTTCAACAGTCTCCTGACTATGACCCTAATTGAAAACCGGCGGTCGGCCTGGGCTGAAGAGGAACTCGGACACCTGCTGATGTTCTGCCTGGAGGAAAAAAAGGATCCCTTTTTACTGAACGGTTCCTGGGCCGGGGCCTTTGGCCTCCCTCAGTTTATCCCCTCCTCTTATGTACGATACGGCCGGGACGGCGACGCCGACGGGGTCGTTGATCTGAACAATCTGTCCGATGCCCTGGCCAGCATAGCCAATTATTTAAAAGCCTTCGGCTGGTCCCACAAAGATGTGGAGAAAAAGAAGAAAGCCCTTTTCGCCTATAACCATTGCGACCAATACGTCAAAGCGGTTCTGGCCTATGCCCAGGCCATCAGGCCCGGGTCAAGGCATTAATACTGACCGCCCGTAAACCGGGAGGCCGGTTGGATACCATAAAATTGAAAGCCGTTTACTGAGGAGGGTGTGAATGGGAGTGTTGGAAGCTGTGCTGGAATCAGGTTCTTCCCATCGTAAAAGAGAAAAATGAAGGAAGGATCTTGATCGATCATTTTGATCTGGAGAATGATATCAACAGCAAAAAATATTATTCCAAGCGACACTTGAGAGAGAAGAGACTCCGCAGTAATGTTCCGAATGTTAAAAGACAAAAAGGGATAGCGTGAAGGAAAGCGATCTCTATAACTCAATCAAACAGTTTTTCTAGATAGGGGACGTTGTTAAATCTATTCAGAATTTGTCCGAAAAATTCCCCGGGGATAACGTCTTCAGGTCCTTCCCTTCTTTTTGTCTTATTGATAACACAGAGCCGGCTCTTGCCCGGAAAGGTCCTGAAACCGTTAAGGGGAGAATAAGGTTTGAAGTCTCTTTCTCCTTAACTTCCCCCTAATTTTCCCTTATACTGCAGGACCATCATCGTTATATCATCGGCCTGGAGGGCCTCTCCGGAAAATTCATGAATCCGTTCCATGAGGATGGAGAGTATCTCTTTGAGAGGTTTGCCGGAGATCGGAGAAAGCTCCGCTTGAAGCCCTTCGACGGAAAAGAAATCCCCCTGCATATTCACCGCCTCGGTGACGCCGTCGGTATACAGGAAGAGCCCTTCGCCCGGCTCCAGGATAAAAGACCCTTCCTCATAGTCGATCCCTTCCATGGCGCCCAGGACCATTCCGCCGATCTGAGGGAGTTCAATCACTTCTCTGTTCTTATTAATTCGCAGGGGAGAATTATGCCCTGCATTGGAATAACGAATTTCACCGGTTTTCGTATTTAAAATTCCGCAGAAAAGGGTGACGAACATAGCCGCCTCATTGCTTGTGGCTAGTTCCTGATTGACCCGGGTGAGAATATGGGCGGGCGTACTTCCGGCCTTGGCCGTGGCCTTGATCAGGGTTTTGGTAACGGCCATAAACAGGGATGCGGGAACGCCTTTACCGGCGGCATCAGCGATGACAAAACAAAGATGAGAGGGGTCAATTTGAAAAAAGTCATAAAAATCCCCACCCACCTCCCGGGCCGGAGCGATGACGGCATAGAGATCAAATTCCGGATGGTCGGGGAAGGGAGGAAAAATTTTTGGCAGGATACTCATCTGAATCTCATGGGCGATGCTCAATTCACTTTCCATCCGTTCCTTGGCGGCCGTGGTCTCGGTCAGTTTCCGAATATATTCTTTCAAGGATTTCTGCATGACCATAAATCCCTGGGTCATTTTCCCGACTTCATCATGGGAGGTCACCGGAGGCAGGACTGTATCCAGATTTCCTTCAGCAATATCTTCAGTGGCTTTAGACATGGCTCGTAAAGGACGGGTAATCGTTCCGGAAATGAAAACGACGGCCATGGAAAGCATGGCCAGTCCGATCAGGGCCATAAAGATCACCGTCTGATAGAGCCGGTCGATGTCGGAGGCTAATTCTTGGATAGGGAAAAGGACGGCCAGGGACCAACCGCTGGAAGGGATAGGGGTGTAGTGCATCCAGTATTCTATGGTGGAATTGAGATCATTGAAGGGAATGGACCCGGATTCGCCTTTGATCATTTTGCGGGCTATGTCCCGCAAGCGGTCGTCTTTCCTGGCTTCGGCCATCCCGAAAAGGGTCTCATTTATGATTAATTCTTGGGAGGGGTGGGTAATCAAGGTGCCGTTTTTGGAGATTAAAAATCCGTAGCCGGTCTCGAGGATTTTGATGGAGGAAACAAATGTTTGAAGGGCTTCCAACGAAACATCGGCCGTGACGATTCCCCTAAGCCGTCTATCCCGGCCGAGGTTGGCATAAAAAGGCACCGAATAGGTGGCCATCAGGATATTCCCGCCCCCCTCATCATAATACGGTTCACTCCACTGGGGCGAATTCAGTTCCTTAGGGATTTGATACCAATCGGAGTGAAGATAGGCATAGGACTCCTTGGTCAGATCGGCCGAGGCGATCGTCTTCCCTTTCCGAAAGAAATAGGGAGCAAATAAGGCAGTGCTGGAATTATAGGCATAGGGCTCAAAGGCCACGGTAGATCCAACGATCTCCGGGTTGCTTTCTACGGTTCTGCGGATCAGGGCCAGGAGCTCCTCTCTGGAAGGAGACGTCTTTTCCAGGTGATTGGCCAGACTCTGGGTAACCTTCTGAACGCCGGTGAGGACCGTTTCAATACGGTGGACACTCATGAGGGCCAGGTTGCGGGCATCCTTTTCCTGATTGATCAAAATAATCTTCCTGGAGTATTGATAATTATAGGCCAGGACGGCGGAGAAGATCAGTATGCTGCTGAGCAAGAAAAATAGAATCAGTTTAAAGGCCACGCTTCTATTTTTGAGGAGGGTCATTTCAGGCCTCTATAAAAGGTGCTGAATTCCGGGGAGGACTTGATCTGACCGGCGGTTTTTAACTCTTGAGCAACCTGCTGGTAATCTGCCTTTTTCAACTTCCCCAGAGAATTCTTGTCCTCTATCCCGACGATCAAATCCTTCATGCGGGCCAACATCCATTGCTGATGAACCCGGTTGGCCGGGACTTTGGCCATGGTCATGTATTTAATGACGATATTGAGGGTTTCTTCCGGATGGGCAAAGGCAAAGGTCCATCCTTCCAGACTGGCACGGACAAAGGCCGCGGCCTTTTCCGGGTCTTTATTAAAAGTTTCTTCCAGACAATAAAGTCCGTCTTCGGGGAAGTTCAGACCGTGATCAAAATAAAAGATAGGAAATAATTCATCAGGATTCAGACCGGAATTGATCAGAATGTGGTATTCGTTATACCACATGGCCGAGGCCAGATCCACGCCGCCACGCAAAAAGAGGTTGACGGAGAATGATTGGGGAATCACTTTAACCTTCAGGTTATATTTTTTAAAGAGGGCCTTGGGCTGGATCTGAAATTCGTTCCGCCACAGTCCCACTTTCTTCCCTTCCAGGTCCTCCAGGGATTTGATCCCGCTTGCCTTTTTTGCCACCAGCATCAGGGCGGAGCGTTGCATAATTTGGGCGATATTGACCAGGCGGAGACCTTTGTCCCTTTGATGAAGGGCCGAACAAAGCCAGAGACTTCCGAATTCGGCTTCCTTATGCTTGAGATAATCCAGGGGAGAACGGGTTGGCCCGCCGGGGATAATGGTCACATCGAGTCCGTGTTTTTTGTACCAACCCTTTTCGTAGGCCACATAATAGCCGGCGAATTGGGCCTGGGGAGACCAGTGGGGGATGAAGGAAGTTTTTTTAAGAACGGGCGATTCATCAGCCCAAACCGGCAGACCCGACAGAAAAAGGGTTAGAAAGAAAAAGGCAAGAATTTTTTTTCTCATTATTCGTGAAGAATTATCGTTGGGATATAAGTGCC